>Ga0081539_10001471_pt1 | contig 39947 bp, 41 predicted proteins | sample TabmetS4T2R2_FD_71023 | JGI IMG/M metagenome (GOLD analysis project Ga0081539, IMG submission 71023) | Tabebuia heterophylla rhizosphere microbial communities from the University of Puerto Rico - S4T2R2 | ecosystem: Host-associated > Plants > Roots > Rhizosphere ... | reverse complement strand
GCGGCGGGGGGCAAGTACGGCGCGGGGTTGGTGACGGTCGCCGTCGCCGGCCCGGCCGCGGTCGCGGCGCTGGCCGACGTGGCGGACGTGGTCGTGGCCGTGTCCACTTCGGACGAGCCGAGGGCCGCCGGGGCCAAGCACGTCGTCAAGAACCTGCTCGAGTTGGTGCCACTCGTGGTCGAGAACCGAGTCGCCTGACAGGAAATCGCAGAAACGAAAGGGAGTGTCCCAAGATGCCGGAAACTCACGGCGGCCTCGGCACGGTGTGGATCTGGGGTGACAACATCTGGTCCCAGCAGTGCGACGGCACCACCGATCCCCGTCTCGTCCCCGCACAGATCGAGAACCTGTCGAACGTCGAGACCGTCGTCGGTGGCGGCGGGCACGGCGCGGCGCTGATGACCGACCGCACGGTGTGGGGCTGGGGCCGCAACGACCACGGCCAGGCCGGCGACGGCACGTACGAGAACCGCGGTGTGCCGCAGCCGATCGAGGGCCTGGAGAACATCAGGCAGCTCGTCGGCGGCGGTGGGCACACGGTCGCCCTGGCCGAGGACAACACCGTCTGGGCGTGGGGCCACAACGGCCGCGGCGACTGCGGTGACGGCACCTCGGACAACCGCCCGTCGCCGGTGAAGGTCAAGGACCTGACCGACGTCGTGACCCTGGGCTGGGGCGGCGGCCACGGCGTGGCGATCCGCGGCGACGGCTCGGTGTGGGCGTGGGGCCACAACATCGTCGGCGCCTGCGGCGACGGCACCAGCACCACCCGGCTGGAGCCGGTCCAGGTGCACAACCTGTCCAACGTGGTCGCCATCGCCGGCGGCGGCTCGCACACGCTCGCCAAGACCGAGAGCGGCGTGGTGTGGGCGTGGGGCCGCAACGACCGTGGCCAGATCGGCGACGGCACCAACGAGACGCGCTTCGAGCCGGTTCGCGTGGTGGGCCTGGACGACGTCGAGGTCGCGTCGTTCACCTGCGGGTACTTCCACACGCTGCTGCTCGACGCGGGCGGCAACGTCTGGGCGTGGGGCAACAACGACATGGGCCAGCTGGGCATCGGCGGCACCGAGAACACGAACGCCCCGGTGAAGACGAACATCAGCGGTGTCACGGCGCTGGCCGGTGGCGGCGGCCGCAACGAGTGGGGTCCGGGTGGCCACAGCCTGGCCATCCTCACCGACGGCACCGCGGTCGGCTGGGGCCTCAACGACGCCGGCCAGCTCGGCGACGGCACGACCGACAACCGCGAGGCGCCGGTCGAGGTCAAGGGCCTGGTGAACGTGCAGCAGGTCGTCGCGTGCGGCGGATACAGCATCGCACTGCTCTGACCCGAGAACGGTAGCAGCCCGCAGCGATCCCCTGCGGGCTGCTGCTTTTCCGAGCGCGAATTATCCTTTCGTCGCTTCCCGCCCGATGGGGACCACTGCCCCATGACGGTGGGACGAATCGTCGGAACACTTCTGACAGAAGGAAGTTCGCATGACCGAAGGAATGGCGCGCTACCCAGGTGTCGAGGGACGGGTGGCGGTGGTGACGGGTGGCTCCCGCGGTATCGGCGCGGCACTGTGCCGGCTGCTCGCCGCGCAGGGGGCGTCCGTGATCGTCAACGGGCGGAACGAGGAGGTGACGAGTGCGATGGCCACGAGCATCAACGACAACGGCGGCACGGCGCATCCGGTCGTCGCCGACGTGACCGACGCCGAGGCGGTCGCACGCCTGCGCGCGGAGACCGAGCGGGTGTTCGGCCCGGTCGAGCTGCTCGCCGCGGTGGCCGGTGTCGGGGGCCGGCCGCGCCCGCTCCAGGACGTCACCCCCGAGTCGTGGCGACAAGGGCTGGAGGGCAACCTGACCTCGGTTTTCCTGACGCTGCGGGAGTTCCTGCCCGGCATGCAGGAACGTGGCCGCGGCGCCGTCGTCACCGTGTCGTCGACCGCGGGGCGCCTGCCGTTCCACCCGGCCGTGCAGTACTCGGCGGCCAAGGCCGGCATGTTGATGCTCACCCGGGAGGCGGCGAGCCAGGCCGCGGAGTTCGGCGTGCGGGTCAACGCGATCGCGCCGGGCACGACGATGAACGACAGCATCCGGGCGAACGCCACCGGGGAGATGCTCGAACGGATGGCGAAGTCCTTTCCCCTCGGCCGGCTCGGCACGCCCGAGGACACCGCCGAGGCGGCCGCCTTCCTGCTCTCCGACGCCGCCTCGTGGATCACCGGCGTGACCCTCGACGTCGCCGGCGGCAAGGTCATGTTGTGATTCCTGGAGGTACTCGTGCGCTCGCTCAGATCCATCCTCGCTGTGCTCGTCATGGCGGCCACGGCCGTCCCGACGGCGAGCGCCGATACCTCCTCGGGTAACTGGGACAGCTGGAACAAGGGGCTCGACGGGTCCCGGTACGCCGCCACCGAGTGGCGCATCAACCCACGCACCGCGAGCCAGCTGAAGCTGAGGTGGGCCTACGCGCTGCCGCGGGTCACCAACACCATGGGCAAGAGCCAGCCCGCGGTCGTCGACGGCGTGCTCTACGTCGGCTCGACCGACGGCACGTTCCACGCGCTGGACTCGAAGACCGGAGCTCCACTGTGGACGTTCGACACGGGGACGACCGGCGGCATGCACGGCGGCGCCATCTGGGACGGCCCGGCCGTCGTCGGTGACCGGGTCTACTTCGGCGGCGCGGGCGGTTACCTGTACGCGCTGAACAAACGCGACGGCACACTGGTCTGGGCCAGCAGGATCGCCGACCACGAACGCGCGAACCTCACCAGCTCGCCCGTGTACTACCGCGGCCGGCTGTACCTCGGCGTGTCCAGCTACGAGAGCGGCGCCGACCAGGGCTACCCGTGCTGTACGTTCCGCGGCCAGGTCGTCGCGGTCGACGCGGCGTCCGGCACGGTGTCCTGGCGGTACTACACGGTGCCGGAACCCCAGCCGGACGGCACGTGGCCGAGCGGGGCCACCCGCTACGCGCCGTCCGGCGGCGCCGTCTGGGGCACGCCGTCGATCGACACCCGCACCGGCGTGCTGTACGTCGGCACCGGCCAGAACTACACCGGCAGCGCCGGCGACTTCGACACGATGCTGGCGCTGGACACGAACACCGGTGCGGTGGTGTGGAAGCGCGGGATGACCGACGTCGACACCTGGCGCCTGCTCTGCCGCAACCCCACCGCCACCGGCTACTGCCCGTCGCTCGACACCGGCACGGCACTGGACTTCGACCTCGGCGCGGTGCCGAACCTGTTCACCGCGAACGGCCGCAAGCTCGTCGGCATCGGGCAGAAGACCGGTGTGTACCACGTGTTCGACGCGACGACCGGCGAGCTCGTGTGGCAGCGCGAGCTCGGCGTCCCGGCGCCGAACGGCGGCGAGGGCGGCATCCAGTGGGGCGCGAGCTACGACGGCGAGAAGCTGTACGTGGCCACGTACAAGGCGAACCCCGGCACGCTGTTCGCGCTGGATCCCGCGAACGGGGACGTCGTGTGGGAGACACCCAACCCGGCGAACGGCTGCCAGTGGGGCGGTGCGGCCGCGAACCCCGAGATGTGCCTGCTGGCACACACGCCGGCGGTGACCACCAGTCCCGGACTGGTCTACCTCGGCAGCATGGACGGCAAGTTCCGCGTCTACTCGTCCCGCACCGGGCGCGTGCTGTGGGAGTACGACACCGTGCGTGACTTCGACGCGGTCAACGGCCCCGGCCGGGGCAGCGCGGTCTCCGGCAACGGCGGCGCGGTGGTCGCCGACGGGATGGTGTACGTGCAGTCCGGCTACTACCCGTTCTACCCGAGCCCCAGCGACAGGGGCTACGTGCTACTCGCCTTCGGGCTGTAGATCGAGCAAAGGAGAGCAGGAACGTGGACGAGCAGCCGACGGTCGCGGACATCACCGCGCTGCAGGAGCTGATGTTTCCCTCAGCCGCCATGTGTGTGCGGGTCGCCGCGGAGCTTCGGCTCGCGGACCTGCTCGCCGACGGACCGCTGACCACCGCGGAGCTGGCCACGCGCACCGGCACCGAGCCCCGGCCGCTGTCCCAGGCGCTGCGGGTGCTCGCGGTCGAGGGCGTGTTCGCGGAGGTGTCGCCCGGGGTGTTCGCCAACACGCCGAAGTCGACACTGCTGCGGGAGGGCGTGCCGGACTCGCAGTACGTGATGTCCGGGCTGGGTGCGGCGGACTGGCTGTGGGCGAGCTACGGGGAGCTGGGCCACTCCGTGCGTACCGGTGGGCCGGGGTTCGAGAAGGCTTACGGCACATCGCTGTGGGCGTGGCTGGGCCAGCACCCGGGCGCGGCACGGCAGTTCAACGACGCCATGCGGGAGTTCTCCGCCACGTGGGGCCCACGCATCGTCGCGTCCTACGCGGAGTTCGGTGCGGCGGAGGTGGTCGCGGACCTCGGCGGCGGCACCGGCGCGTTCCTCACGGAGATCCTGACCCGGTACCCGTCCGTCGCGCGTGGCGTCGTGGTGGACCAGCCGTCGGTGGTCGAGCAGGCACGGGCCCGCGCGGACCTGGCGCCGCTGATCTCGTCCGGCCGGCTGGACTTCTTCCCCGGCGACTTCTTCGCCGACGTGCCGACGGGCATCGACGTGTACACCACGAAGCAGATCACGCACTCGTGGAGCGACGCCCAGCTGGTGGCGCTGCTGAAGCGGTGCCGGGACGCGTCGCCGGCCGCCCGGTTCGCGGCGGCGGAGCTGGTGCAGAGCCATGACGCGTCGAAGTTCCTGCGCCATTTCGACATCATGATGTACGCGACCATGGCCGGCTTCCTGCGCACCGAGGACGAGTACGCCGACGTGTTCGCCCAGGCGGGCTACCAGCTACAGCGGATCGTCCCCACGGGCACCGCGTTCGCCGTCATCGAAGCCACTCCGGTCTGAAGAGGACGGACATGCTGATCAGCATCGGGTTGCCCACCGCCGTTCCGGACACGCCGCGGTCCGCGGTGCTGGAGTGGGCGCAGGAGGTCGACCGGTCCGGGTTCTCGGGCGTGGCCACGCTGGAACGGCTGGTGCACGACAGCTACGACAGCCTCACCACGCTCGCCGCGGCCGCGGCGGTCACCCGGCGGGCGAAGCTGCTGTCGGCGGTGCTGTTGGGGCCCCTGCACGACAACGTCGCGTTGTTCGCCAAGCAGGTCGCGACCATCGACAAGCTGTCCGGCGGGCGGCTGACGGTCGGTGTGGCGGCCGGTTCCCGGCCGGACGACTTCAACGCGAGCGGCGTCGCGATGGCCGGCCGCGATGGCCGGCTCGCGAAGCAGGTCGAGGAGGCACGGGAGATCTGGGGCGGCGCCAGGCCTGGTTTCGCCGGCGGTGGCGGACATTCCGCCGGGCCACCGGTGTTGCTGGGCGGGCACTCGGCGGCGGCCATCGACCGGGCGGCCCAGATCGGCGACGGCTGGCTCGCCGGCGGTGGCGGGATCGACATGTTCCGTGCCGGCGCGGAGAAGTTCCGTGCGGCGTGGCGCGACCACGGCCGTTCCGGCAAGCCGCGGGTGGTGGCGCTGTCGTACTTCTCGGTCGGGCCCACCGCCTCCGTCCGCGAGACGATCGAGCAGTTCGACGCGGCGGGCTGCGACGAGCTCGTGCTTTCGCCGCGTGGCAACGACATCGAGCAGCTGCGGGCACTGCGGGAGATCCTTCACCTCTGACACCTCGACCCTTGTTGCATTCGGTCTTGAGGCGTGCTGAGTACAAATGTAGGTAGGTGATTTCCCTTTCCTGCCTAGGAGTTTTCATGTCGGAAACGAAGCCGTTCCTGTGCGGGCCGGCCGAGGGTCAGGCCATCTGGCATTTCGGGTCGCTGGTGGTGTTCAAGGCGACGGGTGCGGAGACCGACGGCCAGTACTGGCTGGCCGAGCTGTCCTGCCACCGCGGGTACGGCTCGCCGGTCCACGTGCACGGCAACGAGGACGAGCTGTTCCACATCCTCGAGGGCGAGCTGAGCATCGAGGTCGGTGGGCAGCTCTTCCACGCGACGCCGGGCTCCTCGGTGTTCCTGCCGCGCAACGTCCCGCACTCCTACAAGGCCGAGTCCGACACGGTGCGGACGCTCGTGCTCGGCACCCCCGCCGGCTACGAGGGCTGGTTCATCGAGACCGGCGTTCCGGCCGAGCGACTGGAGATCCCGCCGTTCGACCCGAGCACGTTCCCGGACTTCGGCGCGGTCATGGCCGCCACGCAGAAGTACGGCGGCCAGGTCCTCGGCCCGCCGCGGGACTGACGACATGACGATCGACGTGCACGGGCACGTCACGCCGCCCGAGCTGTTGACGAAGTTCCCGATGCCGCCGGTCCTCGGTGACGTGGACGGGATGGTGGCACGCAAGGCCGCGCTCGGCATCACCACGACCGTCGTCGGCAGCCCCGTCGGCTACGGCACGATGCTGCCGGTCCCCGGCATCGACAACTACGCCCAGCCCGCCGACTCGCTCGCCCGGTTCCACGAGTGGGTCGGCGAGACGGTGCGTGCCAAGAACGGCGCGCTCACGGGTTACGTCTACGCCAACCCGTTCTCGGCGGACGACGTCACGCGGGCCGCGGAGTGGTTGCGGACGCCGGAGTTCACCGGGCTGATCGTGAACTCGTCCGTGCGCGGGGAGTTCCTGAACGACGCACGCACGGACGACTTCTTCGCGATGGCAGCGGAAACCGGCGCGCCGGTGCTGCTCCACCCGCCGGCGGTGCCGGTCGCGGCGGACGCGATGAAGGCGGTCGGCGCGATCGAGCACGTGGTGCGGCCGTGTGACATCACGATGGGAGTAGCGGCGATCCTGCTGGCGGGGCGGCTCGTCCGCTTCCCCGGTCTGAAGCTGATCGCACCCAACGCGGGTGGTGCGCTGGCCCTGCTGCGGGAGAAGCTGGACATGGCCCAGCGTCGGGACACTGTGGACGGTCCGCCGATCAGCACGCAGCTGCGGCGGATCTACGTGGACACGGCCACGCCGTCGCTGCCGGCGCTGCGGGCGGCGCTGGAGGTGTTCGGGCCCGACCACCTGCTGTTCGGCACGGACTCCCCACCGCTCGCCACCCCGCTCGACGAGGCCCTGGCCATGGTCGGCGCGCTCGGTCTGTCCGAAGTGGATCGCGCGAAGGTCCTGGGCGGCAACGCGGTTTCCCTGTTCGGGCTGCCGAGGGACGAGCTGAGGAGAGCGTCATGAGGGTTCTCGTCGTCGGTGGGTACGGCGGGCTGGGTGCGGTGATCTGCCAGCAGTTCGCCGCGGAGGGCGCGCGGGTGGCGGTGGCCGGCCGCTCGTACGAGAAGGCCACCGAGCTGGCGGAGAAGCTGCGGGCGGGCGACGCGACGGCGCTCGGCCTGGCGCTGGACGTGACCGACCAGGCCTCCATCGACGCGGCCGTGGCGGCGGTCGTCGAGGCGTGGGGCGGGATCGACGTGCTGGTGAACTCGGCCAGCAAGCTGATCACCGTGCCGGCGGAGCACTTCGACCCGGCGCAGTGGGCGTCCGTGGTGGAGGCGAACCTCGTCGGCGCGTTCCTGCTGTCCCAGTCGGTCGGCCGGCACATGCTCGCGCGGGGGTCCGGCCGGATCATCCACCTGTCGTCGGTGCGCGGGGACGCGGGCGGGCGCATGGGCTTCTCCGCGTACGGCGCCAGCAAGGCCGGGGTGAACCTGCTGGTCAAGCAGCTCGCCACGGAGTGGGGCGGGCAGGGCGTGACCGTGAACGCGGTGGCGCCCGGGTTCATGCGGACGGACTTCGTCGAGGCCGCGCAGAGCAACCCGCAGTTCGTGGCCCGGCTGCAACAGCGGATCCCCATCGGCCGGTTCGCCGAGCCGGAGGAGGTGGCCAGCGCGGTGGTGTACCTCGCGCAGCCGCTCGCCCGGTTCGTCAACGGGCAGGTCATCTATGTCGACGGCGGCGTGACCGCCAGCCACTGAAATACGGAGGGTTAACGGATGTCCACCTGGCACGCGCTGCTGTACCCGATCAAGGAAGGCAGCGAGGAGGCGGTCAAGGAGCTGTTCCGCAACAGCGGCCGCCCGAACTTCACGATCACCGACCCGGACGGCAAGGTCGTCGGTCGCCTGCTCGCCACCATGGCGTTCGTCGGCGCCGGCACCGCGATCCGCGTCATCGAGGTCGACGGCCCGCTGCCGGTGGTGGCCGCCCACATGAGCCGCCAGCCGGAGGTGCGGGAGTTCGAGCGGCAGTTGGAGGAGCACCTGACCGAGCCCCGCGACATGGTGTCGCCGGCGGGTGCGCGGGCGTTCTTCCAGAAGGCGGGCATGGAGAACGTGCTCAACCGGCGTGCGCCCGGCGCGGAGGCGGCCTGACATGGAGATCGGTGTCGGTCTGCCGAGCACCGTGCGCGGTGCGTCGGGTCCGGCGTTGCTGGAGTGGGCGCGGACGGCCGAGCAGGTGGGGTTCTCGAGCCTCGCCACGCTCGGCCGCCTCGTCTACGACAGCTACGACGGTCTGGTGGCGTTGTCGGCGGCGGCCGGGGTGACGTCGCGGGTGCGGCTGGTGACGGCGATCCTGCTGTCGCCGCTGCACGGGAACGGCGCGGTGCTGGCGAAGCAGGCGGCGAGCCTGGACCGGCTGTCCGAGGGCCGGCTGGTGCTCGGCATGGCGGCGGGTTCGCGGCCGGACGACTTCACCGCCGCCGACGTGCCGATGAAGGGGCGCGGGGCGTTCCTTTCCCGCCAGGTGGCGGAGCTGCGGGCGATCTGGGCCGGTGAGCGGCGCGGGTTCGCCGGTGGGATCGGTCCCGCGCCGGTGACGCCGGGCGGGCCGCCGATCATGCTGGGCGGGCACTCGCCGCGTGCGATCGACCGCGCGGCACGGCTGGCGGACAGCTGGATCTCCGGCGGTGGCGGTGTCGAGATGTTCGCCGGCGGCGCGGCGGCGTTCCGCGCGGCGTGGGCGGCGGCCGAGCGTGGGACGGCACCGCGGGTGGTGTCGCTGACGTACTTCGCGTTGGGGCCGCACGCGGCGGACCTGGCGGACCGGTACCTGAGCGAGTACTACGGGTTCGCGCCGCCGTACGCGCAGCTTGTCCTGCGGGGCGCGGCCGTCGGCGCAGCCAGGCTGAAGGAGACGTTGTCCCGCCTGGAGGAAGCCGGCTGCGACGAGGTGCTGCTGTCCCCCTGCGGGGATGGTCTGGACCAGTTGAAGGAACTGCGGGACGTGGTGTTCGGCTGACACGCGCGACGCCGCGCCCTGAAGGACGATTAGCCCACCGACACTTTCCGGGGAAGTGGGGTAATTCGTCATGTCGGTTATTCGTGGCAGTGCCGCCGTCTCCGCTGCGGCGGCACTGGTCATCCTGACCGTTGCTGGTTGCGACGCAAAGGAAAGCTCAGCGCCGGTCCGCGCACGTGCCTCAGAGCGTGTTCCTGAACTGATCTTGGTCGGCGTGTCGGGGCTTGTGACAGAGGAACTCCTGGTAGAGCAGTCGGTGTCGAATCGCCGCTGTACCAGGAGTTCCGTTGTCATCGTGCCGTACCACGGCCGGTGGTGTGGTCTCGGGGTCAGATTGCTGTCGCCTGGGCCTGCTCCACACCGCACCGGGAAGGTCTCGTGTCCGCAGGTATCCATCGGACACGACCGATGCGCAGTGGAAACTGATTGATCCTCTGCTTCCTGCCCCCGCGTGGCTGGCTGGGCAGGGCGGACGACGTGAGGCGCACTGTCGGCGAACAATCGTCGACGCGATCTTCTACGTGGTGGACAACGGCATCAAGTGGCGTGCGCTGCCCGCGGACTTCCCTCCATGGTCCACGGTCTACAACTACTTCGCCACCTGGGAGAAGGCCGGGCTCACCCAGAACCTGCTCGATAGCCTGCGCGATCGAGTGCGACTACGTGAAGGCCGCACCGCCGAGCCCACCGCCGCGATCATGGACTCCCAGTCGGTCAGGGGCGCTGAAACGGTGGGCAGACCCAGCCGTGGGTTCGACGCTGGCAAGAAAGTCAACGGCCGCAAACGCCACATCGTCGTGGACACCCTCGGCCTGCTGTTATGTGTGTTGGTCACTCCAGCCTCGGTGCAGGACCGAGATGGCGCTCGCCCGCTGCTCAACCAGCTGACCGCAGCCTGCCGCCGCGTCCGGTTGATCTGGGCCGACGGTGGCTACGCCGGCAAACTCGTCGACTGGGCCAAAGCCACCCACCAGATCGTCGTGCAGATCGTCAAACGCGCCGATGATGCCACCGGTTTCCAGGTACTACCACGACGCTGGGTCGTCGAACGAACGCTGGCGTGGATCACCAGACACCGCCGCTGCGTCCGCGACTACGAACGACTACCCGAACACCACGCCGCCATGGTCCGCTGGACCATGATCCGCATCACCAGCAAACGCCTCACCAAATAAGTTCAGGAACACGCTCTCAGGCCGCCGGGGCCAGGGACGACAGCCGCAGGGCCGACACCGTCGCGCTGGTCAGGTCGTGGCTCGTGGTGACGTGGAAGTCGCTGCCGGCGTGCAGGCCGCTGCCCTCGTTGAGCCGGGCGGTGTCGACGCCCGGCCGGAGGACGACCAGCGCACCCCTGGTGATGAGCGGCGCGACGGTGTCGGCCGCCGCGGGGGTGGTGATGACGTACGCGTCCAGGCCGGTGAGCAGGCTGGGGTCGGTGGTGGGCTCGAACCAGTCGGCGACCGTGTGCAGGTCGTCGGGCCGGACCGTGGGCAGGTAGGGCTTCCCGACGCGCAAGGCGGCGACCTTCGCCCGGTCGGTGTCCAGACCAGTGGTCAGCAGACCGGTCCTGGCCAGCGCCAACGCGAGCGGCAGGCCCCTACGCCCCAGCCCGGCGACACCCACCGTCGCCGGCTTTCGACGGATGATCCTCATCGCGCTCCTCCCAAAAGTATCTGTCTCCAGGGTCGATGCGCGGGTCGAGGGCCGCTCGAGAGTCGGTCAAGTCCTAGTACGCGATCTCCACCGTGTGGCGGACGGCGCCGGCGTCCGCGGCGTGGGTCAGGCAGTAGTGGGCCACGTCCGGGCGGGAGATCGACCAGCAGCCGCGTAGTTTTCCGTCCGTGGCCGTCCGGTAGGTGCCGGTCAGGGGGCCGTTCGTCAGGCGGGCCGCGCGGACCAGGGTCCAGTCGAGGGGGCTCGCCCGGACGTGCCGCTCCATCAGGGCCATGTCGGCGTACGGCTTGGCCAGGATCCGGTGTAGCAACCACTTCGCGATCGCCCACTCCGCGAACTGGCGCACGGGCGGGATCTCCAGCGACGACGTCGACACCACCAGCAGCCGGCTCGTGCCCTCGGCCCGCATCGCCGCGATCACGTTCGCCGTGCCCCGGGAGTACACCGTCGTCGCGTGGCGGTGCATGCCGATGCCCAGGGCGGAGATCACCACCTCCGCGCCCTCCACCGTCCGCGCGACCGCGTTCGGGTCGAGGACGTCGCCCGCCACCACCGTGATCCGGTCGCCGAACTCGGCCAGCGCGGCCGGATTCCTGGCCAGCACGGTCACCTTGTCACCGACGGTCAACGCCTGTGCGATCGCACTACGTCCCGTCCCACCGGTAGGCCCGAACACCGCCAACCGCATACCGCCTCCGTTCGCAATGCCCTGAAAGGCGCTTTCGAGACATCCCCGGTGCCCTGAAAGGCGCGTTCGAGACATCGGCGATGCCCTGAACGGCGCGTTCGGGACGCTGAACGTCCTGAACGCGCCTTTCAGGGCAAGGCCAGCGTCCTGAAAGCGCCTTTCAGGGCGTGGGGTTGGGGTCAGGCGGCCTTGGGGGCCGCGGCCGCGGCGATGGCCGCTGTCAGTTCGGCGCGGGTGGCGCCAGGGAGCTGCGGTGGTGGGCCGCCGGCCAGTGCCTTGCCGATGCGCTGCGCCATCTCCTCGTTCGCGTACAGCTCGGCCGGCGACGTCAGCGACATCATCACGTGGGCCACCCGGCGCCACACCTCGACGTCCTTGACGGACGCGGCCACCGCGGCGCCGAAGTGCACCACCCCGGGCGGCGGCAGCTGCGGCCGCCGGCCCGCCGCCACCGCCTCCCACAGGCCGGCCCGGCCCCGGTCGTTGGCGATGGCCTCACCCAGCCACGGCGCCAGCAACGCCTTCGTCGTGCCCGCGAACCTGGCCGCCTGGCCCCGGTCCACGGTCGGGTGCGCGTCCAGCAGGTCCGCCAGCTCGTAGACGTGAGCCAGGGCAAGGGAAATGCCGCGGCCGTTCGCCGGGTTGGTCGTGCAGACCGCGTCGCCGAGGGCGTAGAAACCAACCGTCAGTCGCGACGCGCCCGGGTCGACGAAGCGGGAGCTGTTGTCCAGCCCGCCCATCGCGTACACCGGCGAGATCGGCTCCGCGTTGCCCGGCGCGACCCAGCCGGCCAGCAGCGGCGTGACCTGGATCGCGGCGGTGAACGCGGCCTCGTCGCGGAGGCCCTTCATCGGCTTGTCGTCCGGCAGCACGCCGATCGAGATGGAGAACGTGTCGCCCTCGCCGAGGAACAGCACGGCCGTGTAGCTGTCCCACATGCCGCCCGCGCCGAACCCGCGGTTGAGCGGGCCGGGCGGCGCCGGGGTGAGGCGGCGGTAGTACCGGGTGTAGTACGTGATCCGGCAGCTCTCGCTCTGCGCCTCCGGAACCGGCAGACCCGCCTCCGCCAGCCACTTCGCCGAGGACGTCCTGCGCCCGCTGGCGTCGAGCACGAGATCCGCCGTCAGCTCCTCGCCGCCGTCGAGCCGCACTCCCGTGACGCGGTCACCGGAGGTCAGCAGGCCGCGCACGGTCGCGCCGGTACGCAGCGAGACGCCGGCACGAGCGAGGACACGGGACCGCAGCACCCACTCGAACGTCGAGCGTCGCACGGTCAGCATGTTCAGCAGGTCGTCGGACGGGATCCGCGCCACCCGGCCCAGCGTGGGCGGCGTGAAGTCCGCGAGGTTGACCTCGCCGGCACCCGCCTCGACCAGCGCGTCGTACACGTCCGGCAGCTGGGTCCGCAGGATGTTCGTGCCCCGCGAGCCGAACGCGTGCGAGTGCGCGGCCTGCGGCACGGTCGGGCGCGGCCAGCCGCCGGCCGCATCCTCCACAGTAGACGGTGGCGTGGCCGCCTCGCGTTCCAGGACGAGCACCTCGTGCCCGCGGTCGGCCAGCGCGGCCGCGGCGGCGAGGCCCGTCACGCTCCCGCCAACAGCGATGATCCTCATCAGGCGTTCCAGAACTCGTCGAGGGCGTACACGTCGTTCGGGTAGGTCCAGAACTCCTTGATCTTGCCGTCGACGATCTTCGCCACGTTGATGAACGGCATGTCGAGGACCAGGCCCTTGCGCTCGTAGTGCGTCTCCAGGATGGCGAACGCGTGGTTGTCGCTGCCGCCTATCTCCTTGACCTCCATGCGCAGGTTGCCGTTCGTCAGCTCCCACATCTTGTTGGCGAACGCCGTGGAGTCCTTGATGCCGACGTGCTCGCCGGACAGCGGGTTCTTGCCCGGGTAGTGGTGCACCGAGTCCTCGTGCCAGTACGTGCCCGCGGTCTCGACGTCACCGGTGCCGAAGGCCGCGTACACCTTCTCCATCAGCTGGACGTTCGGGTGGTCGGTCATGACGGTCTCCTCAGGATGCCTTGCTGGTGACGGAACTCGGAAGGGTGGAGCGAACGGCGTCGACGATCTTGGCCGCGCTGGGCGGGAACGCGTCCTCCAAAGGCGCTGCGAACGGCACCGGCGCGTGCGGCCCGGTGACCGTGCGGACGGCGGCGGACAGCGACGAGAACCGGTTCTCCGCGACGTTCCCGGCGATGTCGGTGGCGATCGAGCACCGCGGGTTGGACTCGTCGACCACGACCAGCCGCGACGTCTTCTCGACGCTGGCGTACACCGTGTCGAAGTCGAACGGCGACAGCGTGCGCGGGTCGATCACCTCGGCCTGGACGCCCTCGGCGGCAAGCTGTTCCGCCGCCTTCGTCGCCTCGTGGACCATCCGTCCAATCGCGACGATGGTCACGTCGGCGCCCTCCCGCACGACGTTCGCGACGCCGAGCGGGATCGTGTAGCGCTCCGCCGGCACCACGCCGCGGCTGCCGAAGTACAGCAGCTTGTGCTCGAAGAAGATGACCGGGTCGTCGTCCTGGATGGACGCGGCGAGCAGGCCCTTGGCGTCCACGGGATTCGACGGCGCGACCACCTTCAGGCCGGGGATGTGGGTGAACAGCGAGTACAGGGCCTGCGAGTGCTGCGCGGCACGGCGCATGCCCGTGCCCCACATGGCCCGGATCACCAGCGGCACCGACGCCTTGCCGCCGACCATGTACCGCAGCTTGGCCGCCTGGTTGAGGATCTGGTCGAAGCACACGCCGGCGAAGTCGACGAACAGCAGGTCCGCCACCGGCCGCAACCCGGTCGCGGCGGCACCCACCGCGGCGCCGACGAACGCGGCCTCGGTGATCGGCGCGTCGAAGATCTGCTTCGGGAACGGAACGTGCAGGCCGCGGGTCGGGCCCCAGGCGTGGCCGAGCGTGCCGTCGCAGCCGGTCCCGCCGATGTTGTCCTCGCCGAACACGACCACGGTCGGGTCGTGCGCCATCTCCTGGCGGAGCGCCTCGTTCAGTGCCTCGAGGTAGGAGAGCACACGTGGGGTCTCGGACATGACTTCTCCCTAGTACGAGACGTAGACGTCGGTGAGCAGCTCGGACTCGTCGGGCGTCGGCGCCGCCGTGGCCGTGGCGACCGCGACCTCGACGGCGGCGTCGACCGTGACGTCCACTTCGGACGTCTCCACCTCGGAAAGTTCCACCTTGTCGACAAAGCGCCTTATCGGGTCCTGTGTGGACCGCAGGGTGTCGACCTCGCCGTCGGCGCGGTAGCCCTGGCCGTCGAAGCCCTCCATGTGCCCGAAGAACCGGCCCGCCTTGCACTCGATGAGCGACGGCCCACCGCCGGTCCTGGCCCGCGTGACGGCCTCCTCGGCGGCGGCACGCACGGCCAGGTAGTCCGTGCCGTCGACGATCACGGCCGGGATGCCCTGCGCCTCGGCCCGGCGGGCCACGTCCAGTCCGCCCAGGTGGTAGCGGGTGCCGGTGGCCTGGGCGTAGAAGTTGTCCTCGACCACGAAGACCACCGGCAGGTCCCAGACCTTTGCCAGCGTCAGGCTTTCCGCGAACGACCCCTGGTTCGCGGCCCCGTCCCCGACGAAGGCCACGGACACGGAGTCCCGGCCGAGCACCTTGGCCGAGAGCGCGGACCCGCACGCCAGCGGCGCGCCCCCGGCCGCCACGCCGTTGGCGCCGAGCATGCCCTTCTCGAAGTCGGCGATGTGCATCGAGCCGCCCTTGCCGCCGCACAGCCCGCCGGCCTTGCCGTAGAGCTCGAGCATCATCGCGGTGATGTCGCAGCCCTTGGCGATGGCGTGCCCGTGGCCGCGGTGGGTGGAGGCGATGTAGTCGCCGTCGCCGAGCACCGCGCAGACCCCGGCGGCGACGGCCTCCTGGCCGGCGTAGAGGTGCACCGCCCCGGGAATCTCACCGTTCGGGAGCTCGGCGTGCACGCGCTCCTCGAACGCGCGGATGGTCCGCATCACCCGGTACGCCTCGACGAGCTCAGCGCGGGATTCTGTCTGCGCCATAAGAGGATTCCTTGTCTGTCCGACGCTGCCACCGCCCGAGGCTATTGCCGTTCGGGGTGCCGGCCGGAAAACATTGAGCCCGCCTCGACCGGTCCGACACGTAAGCTCGACGCATGCGTTTCGACACTCTTGCGGTGCACGGGGGCGAGCGGGCGCCGGGCCCGGAGGGCTCGGTCGTGTTCCCGATCTTCCAGGGCACCGTGTTCACGAGCGAGCCGGGCGAGTCCTACCACGACATCAAGTACCACCGGTTGAACTCGACACCGTCGCAGGTGTACCTGCACGACAAGCTGGCGGCGCTGGAGGGCGCGGAGGCCGCGGTCGCGACGTCGTCCGGCATGGCGGCGGTGACCACGATCCTGCACACGCTGCTGGGCAAGGGCGACCACCTGCTGGTGAGCAACGTCCTGTACGGCGGCACCCACGACTTCGTGACCGCCCACTCGGCACGGCTGGGCTGGGAGTACACCGTGATCGACCCGCAGGACCCGTCGTCCTGGGCGGTCCGGGAGAACACGAAGGCGATCCTGGTGGAGACGATCACCAACCCGCTCATGCGCGTCGGGCGGCTGCGGGAGGTCGTGGAGTTCGCCCGCTCTCACGGGATCACGAGCGTGGTGGACAACACGTTCGCGTCACCGGTCAACTTCCGGCCGGTGGTGGCGGGTTTCGACCTGGTGTTCAACAGCGCGACCAAGTACCTGAACGGCCACTCGGACCTGGTGGCCGGCACGGTCGCGGGGTCGGCGGCGCTGGTGGAGCAGGTCCGCCACACGTTGAACCTGTACGGCGGCAGCCTCGACCCCCACGCCGGCTACCTGCTGGCCCGGAGCCTGAAGACGCTGGGGGTGCGCGTCCGCCAGCAGAACGCGAACGCCCTGGCGGTGGCGTCGTTCCTGGCCAGCTCCCCGAAGGTCGCGGCGGTGAACTACTCGGGCCTGCCCGACCACCCCGACCACGGGCACGCCCGCGACCTGCTGAGCGGCTTCGGCGGGATGCTGAGCTTCCGCCTGGCAGGCGGCGTGGCGGCGGCGGAGGTACTGCTGTCCGCCGTGCGGCTACCGGCCGTGGCCCCGAGCCTCGGCGGCGTCGAGTCGCTGGTCACCCGCCCGGTGGTCACGTCCCACGCGGGGATGTCCCCGGAGGACCGCGCCGCGGCCGGCATCACGGACGACCTCATCCGGTTGTCGGTGGGCATCGAGGACGCCGGCGACCTGCTGGCGGACTTCGCCCAGGCCCTCGACAAGGTGTAGACGGATGGCAACCGCGAAGCCCGCCGGCTACTCGGGGACGCCGCTCACCAAGAAGGTCGGTGTCAAGCCGGAGCACGTCGTGGTCCTGCTGCACCGGCCGAACGGCTGGGCGCTGCCGGACCTGCCGCCGGGTGCGACCACGGTGGACGAGCTGGTGCCCGGGCCGGACATCGTCATCGCGTTCTACCGGGGTGCGGGCGAGCTGCGGGATGAGGTGCCCGCGCTGGTCGACGGCCTGCCCAAGACCAGCGCGCTCTGGCTCGCCTGGCCGCGCAAGGCCGGCGGGCACGTCTCCGACATCACGGAGAACCTGCTCCGCGAGGTCGTCCTGCCCACCGGCCTCGTCGACGTCAAGGTCGCCGCGCTCGACCAGGACTGGTCGGGGCTGAAGTTCCTGTGGCGCAAGGACCGCCGCTAGTCACTTCGCGCAGCCGCCGTCGCCGTCGGGGCGGACGTGGGGCTTCATGAGGTCCGCCGTGCCCTTGTACGCGTACGGGTCGGTGCCGGCCACCATGACGATGTCGCGGTGGTCGGCGAGGGCCATGCGCCGGTCCTCCGGCGGGAACCACGGCAGGAGGGACTCGGCGCTCATGTAGTGGTTGACCAGCGCCCGGCGCAGGCCGCCGCTGCGGTTCGGCAGGGAGCGGTGCAGCAGGTAGCCGTTGAAGACGACGGCCGCGCCGGCGGGGACCTCGACCGGGACGGCGTCCTCGTCGTGGAAGCCGTGGGCCTCCTTGGCGCAGTCGAACCGGGGGTCGTCCTGGTCGCGGGTCGGGAACAGGATGCCCGCGCGATGCGAACCGGGCAGCACCCACAGGCAGCCGTTCTCCACGGTGGCGTCGTCGAGGGCGAGCCAGGCGGCGGTGAGCGAGCGGTCGCGGGTCGGGATGTGGGCCTCGTCCTGGTGCCACGCCTGCCCCGGCTTGCCGGACGCCTTGATGAACAGCATCGACTGCATCATCTTCACGTTGGGGCCGATGATCCCGGTCAGCACCTTCACGACGTCCGGGTGCGCCGCGACCTCCCGCATGAGCGCGGACATCTTGTGCGGGAAGTGGATGCACAGGAAGTCGCGGACGTCGGCACTGCCCATGCCCCGGCAGATGGCGACCGTCTCGTCGTGGATCTCCTTGATGAGAGCGGGATCCAGCACGTCGGGGACGACCAGGTAACCGTCATCTGTGTACATGTCTCCCATGGTCGGGCGCGGCTCGTTGTGGTGGAATGCCTGTACGATCCCTCGACTTGTCTGAATGTGCACATGCATCGTCCGTCCACAGCCGTCTACCCGGCCCGGGCACACCTGCCCCGCCGCGTGATCGACGAGCACGAGCTGGTCTGGATGCTCCAGGGCCAGGCGACGCTGGTGTGCGACACACCGGCGACGATCTCACCCGGCCACCTGCTGCTGATCCCGCCGGGACTGCCGCACGCCATCGACTGGGACCCGCGCCGGACCGCGCGGCACGGGTATGTCCACTTCGAACAGTCGGACGTGACGAGCCCGCTGCCGGCCGAGGTGCTCGTCGTCCCGATGAGCGGCGCCGACCCGCTGGCCAGCCTGTGCGCCTACCTGGTGCGGCTGAGCGAGACCGGCCCGACCGCCGTGGCCACCCTCGACTACCTCGTGCGGTTGATGCTCACGGCACCCGAACCCGACCCCGTCCCGGCCCCGATCGCGGCCGCGGCCGAACACCTGCGGCAGGCCTGGGCCCAGCTGCCGATGACCCGGGTGGGGGTCGCTGAGCTGGCGGCCGCGGCACACGTGTCACGCGGGTACCTGAACCGGCTGTTCCGCACCACCTTCGACGTGAGTGCCGCGGAGGCGCTGGAGTGCCTGCGCTTCGCCCGCGCCGAGCCGCTGCTGACCCGCACGGACCTGTCGGTCGAGGCGGTGGCGCGGCAGACCGGCTTCGCGGACCCGAGCCACTTCTCCCACCGGTTCACCGCCCGGTACGGCGTGCCACCCAGCCGGTACCCGGGCGAGCCGTCGGTCCTCGACCACCCGGGGGTGCAGCGGCTGAATCAGTACCTGTCGAGCAGCCAGCGGCCCAGCCCACGCAGCCGGTCGACGAGGCCGGCCGGTTCGAGCACGTCGAGGTCGAGGTCGAGGTCGAGGTAAGCGAGCCAGCGGGCCGCCCAGTCGAGGTCGTCCGTGCCCAGGTGGAGCTCGCACTCGTCCCCGGTCTCGACCACGGTCGCCACCGTCGGGTCGACCAGTTCGCGGACCAGGTCGGCCGAGGTGTGGACCCGCACGCGCACCCGGTGCAGCCACGGGCCGTGGGCGAGGGTGCCGGCGACGAACGCGACGGGGTCGGCCGGCGGCTCGGGGGACGGGAAGCGGGTGCCGAGGGGTTGGACGTGATCGACACGGTCCAGGGCGTAGACCAACCACTTCTCACCCCCACGTGGGCACGCGACCAGGTACCAGAGGCGACGCAGCGTCACCAGCCGGTGGGGCTGCACGTCGCGTGGTCCGGCGGTGTGCCGGATGCGGATGGCCTCGTTCGCGCGGCAGGCGAGTGCCGCGGCGACGAGCACGTCGCGGCCGGTGCGCCGGCCGGGGGTGCCGGGCAGCGCCCGCACGTCCGCGAGGGCGTCGAGCCGGCTCGCCCACCGGGCCGGCACGACCTGCGTGAGTTTGGCCAACGCGGTGACCGCGGCCGTCTCGAGGCCTTCGACGGCGACCGCGGTGCGCAACCCGACCGCGACCGCGGCGACCTCGTCCGCGTCGAGCAGCAGCGGTGGCATCGCGACGCCGCCCGCCAGCCGGTAGCCGCCGGTGCGGCCGGGCTCGGCGTCGATGCGGTAGCCGACCTCACGCAGCTGGGCGACGTCCCGGCGGGTGGTGCGCTCGGTGACGCCGAGCCGCGCCGCGAGCTGGGGGGCCGAGATGCCCGGGTGCGCCTGCAACAACGCGAGGGTCTCGAGACGACGGCTTGTCGTGCGCATACCCGGACAGTAGCTGTCCTTATTCGGTGCCATGCTGGACCGCATGACACAGCTACTCCGCCCAGAGGGGCTCGTCCAGTCGCCCGCCTTCACCCACGTCGCGATCGTGCCGCCGGGGGCGACGACCGTGTACGTCGGTGGCCAGAACGCGGTCGACGGCGCCGGCAAGCTCGTCGGCGGTGACGAAGTCGCGGCGCAGACCCTGCAGGTGATGAAGAACCTGAAGATCGCGCTGGCCGCGGCGGGCGCGAGCGTGCACGACCTGGTGATGATCAACATCCTGCTGGTCGAGGACGCCGACCTCGCCGCGGCCTACCCTGTCGCCGCCGCGGAGCTGGAGGGCGCCGCGCCGCCGGTCGTGGCGGGCCGGGTGTCCGGGTTGGGCGTGCCGGGCGCGCTCCTCGAGGTCAGCGCGGTGGCGGCAGTGACGTCATGAGCCCCGTCGGACAGACCCGCGACGCCGGCTGGCAGATCGGCGTGTCGAAGACGGTGGACCACTCGGTGGCGGACGTGTGGAGCTTCGTCACGTCGCCGGAGGGCATCGCCATCTGGCTCGGCGAGGGTGTCACCGTGCTGTCCGAACGCGGCGCCGGCTACGAGACCGCCGACGGCGTGCGCGGCGAGACCCGCAGCTACCGCGAGCTGGACCGCGTCCGGCTGACCTGGCGGCCACCCGGCTGGACACACGACACGACCCTGCAGCTGGCGGTCACGTCCGCCGGCGCGGGGCGCGCGATGCTGCGCGTCCACCAGGAGCGCCTGGCCGACGCCGCCGAGCGGGAGCGGCAGCGCGAGCACTGGCAGGGCGTGGTCAACGCGCTGGTGGCGGCGCTCGCCGCACGCTAGCCCGTCGCGTAACCGGTCTCCCACGCCCAGGTCGCGATGGCGACCCGGTTGCGGGCACCGGTCTTGCGCTGGATGTTCGCGACGTGGGTCTTGACCGTGCCGGGGGTGATGAACAGTTCGGCGGCGATCTCGGCGTTGGTGCGGGCCTGGGCGACGAGCCGCGCCACGTCGAGCTCGCGGTCGGTGAGGTCGGCGTCGGCGTGCCGCGGGCGGGTCAGGTTGCTGAGCAGTTTCACCGTCAACTGTGGACTGATCAGCATCTCGCCGGCCGCCGCGGCCCGCACGCCCTCGATGAGCAGCCTGGGGCCGGACCGCTTGAGCAGGAACCCGCAGGCGCCGTCACGCAGCGCGGCGTACACGTACTCGTCCAGCTCGAACGTCGTGATCACGACGACGGGGAGGTCGAGCTCGCGCGCCACGGCGAGCCCGTCCTTGCGCGGCATGCGGATGTCGGCGAGCACGACGTCCGGGCGGAGCACCCGCGCCTGCTCGACCGCCGCGACGCCGTCGGCGGCCTCGCCGACGACCCGCAGGTCCGGCTCGGACTCGAGGATGCGGCGCAGGTTCTGCCGCACCATCTCCTGGTCGTCCGCGACGAGCACCCTGATCACGCCGGCACCACCGCCCGGACCCGCCAGCCCGAGGGTTGCCGCGGCCCCGCGGTCAGCGTGCCGTCGAGGGCGGTCACGTACTCGGTCAGGCCAGCCAGACCGGTCCCGCCGCGGCGGGGCGACGGCACGCGGCGGCCGTCGTCGGCCACCTCGACCACCACCTGCTGGTCGTCCTGGGTCACCGTCACCCGCACCTCGGTGGCGCCCTTCGCGTGGCGGCGGACGTTCGTCAGCGACTCGACCACCACCCTGTGCAGGGTCGCCGTGAGCTCCGGGCGGGGCTCGGGCAGGTCGATGTCGCAGGCCACGGATGCCGTGGTGCTCGTGGCGAACCGGTCCACCACGGCCCGCACCTCCGCCAACGTGGCCACCGCGAACGGGCGGTCGCCGGCCGTGCGCAGCAGGCGCAACGCGCGGTCCATCGCGTCCAGGCCGCGGGTGCCCGCCTCCTCGATCTCCCGGAACGTGCGTGCCGCGTCCGTCCCGTCGAGCTGTCCCGCCTGCGCCGCCAGGACGATGCCCGTCATCTCGTGGGCCAGCCAGTCGTGCAGGTCACGGGCGAGGTGCAGCCGCTGCTCCCGGCGGGCCGCCACCACCGCGCGCGCCCTGGCGCGGTCCAGCGAGCGCAGGTAGGCACCGACGCCCACCCCGGCCGTGGCGAGCAGCGTCCACACCGCGCAGACCCCGGCCACCTCACCGGCCGGCGCCGGCGGGTCGAGCCAGAGCCCGATCCGCAGCGGCGACACACCGATCGCCAGCACGCCCAGGATTGCCAGCACAGGCTTCCGGCGCGTGACGTGTGCCAGCAGGAACAGCAGCACGGCCGTCTCCACCAGCACCCAGGCGGCGGTCGTGTTGTCGCCCGGCCCCCGGTACCCGCCGGTGACCACAATGGACAGTGTGAACGCGACCGCCGCCACGACAACCACTGTTCGAGCCTACTCACACAGCGCGGTGTCGACGGCCGCCAGCATCGACCGGGACTGTGCCGGCGTGGCCGGCGAGGTCGTGATCACGACACTCACCTGCCGCCCGTCGGTCGTGGCACCCGAACGGGTCTGGTAGCCGAGGCCGCTGCCGCCGTGCGTCCAGTACTCGCCGCCGCACGACAGCGGCAGCCGGATCAGGCCCAGGCCGTACGCCGAGCCAGGGAACAGGTCCGCCGGCACGGTCTTCCGCATCTCCGCCAGCTGTGCCGGTGGCAGCAGCCTTCCGCCGAGCAACGCGCCGAAGAACGTGTTCAGGTCGGCCAGCGTGGACACCGCCTCACCGCCGGACCACACGAGCGACGGGTTCAGCACCGTCACGTCGATCCGCCTGCCGGTGTCGCTGATCCGGTCCTCCTCGTCGAGGTGGGCGTATCCCCTGGCTCCCTCGAACGTCGGGGTGTCGCCGGGCAACGCCGTGTCCCGCATGTTCAGTGGCGCCAGGACGCGGTCCCGGACCTCGCGCGCGTACGGGTGGCCGGTCACCTTCTCGATGAGCATGCCGGCGATCACGTAGTTGGTGGTCGAGTAGCTGAACTCGCCACGCGGCAGCATCGGCTTGGTCAGCGCGTCGGCCACCAGCGACTCCGGCGTGTGATGGTCGAGCCGGTGTTCGGCGTACCCGCCCGGGCCGAACACGGCCGCGTCGAAGTCGGGTAGGCCGCTCGTGTGCTGGAGGACCTGCCGCACCGTGATGTCGTCGGGGATCAGGCCTGGCAGGTAACGGGAAACCGGTGCGTCCAACGCCACCCGCCTCTCCGCCACCAGCTGCAGCACGACCGTCGCCACGAATGCCTTGGTGTTGCTGAAGACCCGGACCCGGTCGGTCGCGGACATCGGACGGTGCGTCGTCACATCGGCGACGCCGCTCTGGAACCGCGTGCCGTCACCGAGCTCGGCTGCCGCACCCGGGACGCCGTCGACCGTGGTCAGGTGTTCGACCGCGCCCGCGAGGCCGGCGTGCTCGGCCGGGCACGTCATGTCCGCCGGCCGGGCGCCGTGTACCAGGAAGTCCGTGCCGATCCGCCGCACGCAGGCGTTGGGGCTGAACATGTACGCACCGTGCCCGCCCTGGTCGACGCCGACGAGCCGGGCCCGGTCGCCGTACTCGCGGCGCAGCGAGGTGGCGGCGCCGAAGGTCGTCGCCGGGTCGCGAAGGTTGTTGGTGAGCAGGATGTTCGCGCGGCCGCGGGGGTTCGCCGCGATCGGGCGGTCGATCGGATCACTCGCCCAGAAGGTACACGGCCAGATCGCGGCGCCGGCGCCACCTGTCAGCGGGTACCGCCGGGCGTCGGCCTTCGCCTGTGCGGCATAGACCTCCGGGTCGCGGGGCCACGTGCCGTCGGCGCAGAACACCCCCAGCTCGGCGGACGCGTCGTTGTCGTCGTCGTACCAGATCGAGAGCTGGTCGCCCACCTCGGCGGCGGTCGCCGCGTCCCGGTCGCGTGCGGCGGTGAGCATGCGGGCCACCAGCGGGAACGCCTTGTCGTTGTACAGGCCGGCGAACAGCGTGATGCGCAGGTGCGTGCCGGTCAGCCGCCCGCCCGGGGTGGGCAGCGGGTTCCGGTCCAGGTCACCCACGAGGTCGAGGAACTCGCGCTGGAGGTCGGACCGGTCGCGGCCCAGGTACCTGGCGAAATCGGGGAACCGCAGGTCGACGCCGGCGGTCATGCTGTCGCGGAAGGTGTTCCGCCACGCCGCGGCGGGATCGACGTTGCTGTCCAGCAGCATCCGGTCGACGCGGTGCGGGAACATCGCGTCGTAGGCCACGCCGAGGTAGGTGCCGTACGAGACGCCGAGGTAGGTGATCCTCTCCGCGCCGAGCGCCGCGCGGATGCGGTCGACGTCACGCGCCACGTTGGCGGTCCCCAGGAACGGCATGAGGCCCTGGTCCGCGCACTTGTCCGCGATCCGGCGCGCCCGCTGCCGCACCGCGGGCTCGCCACCAGGCAGGGGCCACGGGAAGGTGAACTGCTCCGCCGGATCCAGTCCACAGTGGACCGGCGCGCTGGTCCCGAATCCGCGCTGGTCGAAGCTGACGATGTCGTACGCGTCGAGCACGCTCCGGGGAACCAGCTCGGACACGGACGCGGTGTCGGCGAGGTGCGGCCCCGGCCCGCCCTGGTTCATGATCAGCGTGCCGCGCCGCAGGTCGGGACGCGTGCTGCGGAGCCGGGAGACGTGGAGGTCCAGCTGCCCGCCGTCCGGGTCCCGGTAGTCCACCGGCACCTCGACGGTCGCGCACTCGGCAGGTCCGCCGAACGGGCAGGGCCCCCAGGCCAATCCCTCGGCGTGGGCCGGCGGCACCACGACGGCGCCCACGACGGCGGCGAGCAAGGTCAGTGTCCTTCTCATGACCTCAGGCTGCTGGCGCGTGCCGCACCGCGCCATCTGCCGAAGGACAGAGATCCTATGGCAGCAGGTCGACCGAGCGGAGCCAGTTCTCGATCTCCGCCTCCGACGAGACCACGGGCAGTGCGCTGTCGCGATAGGCGTCGGCGGTCGAGGTGTACCGGCTGAAGATCACCACCGGCACCGCGCCACTGGCCTGTTCGAGCAGCGACACGCCGTTGTCGGGCTGCTCGGCACGGCTCACGTCCGCCACGATGATCGCGTAGGTCCGCTCGCCCAGCAGTTCGAGCGCCTCGTCGGTGGTGCGGGCGACGTCGACCCGCACGCCCTGGTCACGCAAACCGTCGAGCAGCCGTGCGTTGTGCTCGGGGCGGTCGTCGACCCACAGCACACCGGCGGCCGGGTTCGTGGTGATGGTCTGCGCGTCCGCGCTCTTCCGCCACCACGCCAGCCGGTTGACGAACCGCTCCATCGGCCCCAGGAACACCACCGCGGCGATGACCAGTGCGAGCACCGCGACGATGAGGAGCACCCTGAAGACCGGGCCGGCAGTGGCACCGGCCTCGGCGAATCCTGCCCCCAGCATGGGCTCACCTCGGCTAATGACTTCCTAGGCCCCCTACCTTATCCGCCGTCATACTAGCCGTGTTGACAACGGAGTAAGGGATTTCGGACAAAGCGTCAGCCGCGGCGTTCGCTCGCTCTCGTGATCGCCGTCTCGACCGCCGCCACGCGGTCCGCGAGCAGGCCGACCGCACCCACCGCACGGACCATCGGATCGTCCTCCGCCCCGCCCAACGCCTTGTCGCGCAGGTAGGCGGCCTTGACAGCTGTCCAGCGTGCCGCCTGCTCGGGGGTGAGCCTGCCGCGGAGCTCGGCCAGCTTCAGCAGGTTCGCCTCCGCGCCGGACGTCAGCGTCTGCGCCTCGCCGAGGTAGTGGTCGTCGATCGCGGCTTCCAGCTCCTGGTCGTTCATGGCGGGGACGATGCGTTCGGCCAGCTTGTTCATGTTGCGGTACGAACCCTGCAGCAGGAACGGCGGCTCGGTGCGCGACGAGTCGGCCTGCGCGGCGGACGCGATGTAGGCCTGGTTGTTGGCCAGCACGACCTCCTGCACCCGCAACACCTTGCGCAGCACCGAGGTGAGCTGGTCCAGCTCGACGGCCGAGTACGGGTGTGACAGCTGGTCCGAACGGACCTCCTCGCCCCGGGCCAGACGGATCAGCAGCTCCAGGTCCGAACGCTCCCGTGTGGACAGTGCGGCCAGCACCTGGTTCGACGTCAGCGAGTTCTCCAGGTAGCTCAACGCGAACTCGTCCTCGCGGCCGGACAGCACGTCGCCGAGGTTCCACACGTCCGCGCGGTTGGCCAGCATGTCCGGGATGCGGAACCGCTTGCCCTGCTCGGTGTACGGGTTGCCGGCCATGCAGACCGCGAACCGCTTGCCGCGCAGGTCGTAGGTCCGCGTGCGGCCGTCCCACACGCCCTCCATCCGCCGCTGCGCGTCGCACAGCGAGATGAACTTCTGCAGCAGCTCCGGCGACGTGTGCTGGATGTCGTCCAGGTACAGCAACACGTTGTTGCCCAGCTCCAGCGCGAAGGAGATCTTCTCGACCTCCTGCCGCGCGGTCGCGTTCGGCGCGTCCGCCGGGTCGAGCGAGGTCACCTCGTGGCCCAGCGCCGGGCCGTTGACCTTCACGAACACCAGGCCGAGGCGGTTGGCGACGTACTCCATCAGCGTCGTCTTGCCGTAACCCGGCGGGGAGATGAGCAGCAGCAGACCCATCTGGTCGGTCCGCTTCGCGTCCCCGACCGCGCCCAGCTGCTTGGCCAGGTTGTCGCCGATCAGCGGCAGGTACACCTCGTCGAGCAGCCGGTTGCGCACGAACGCGCTCATGACCTTCGGCGTGAACTCCGCCAGCCGCAGCCGGGCACGCTCGCGGGTCAGCAGGTCGTTGCGTTGCTTCTGGTACTCGCGGAACGCCGGCACCCGCTCGAGCCGGAACGCGCGGGTCCTGGTCAGGACCTCGTCGATCCGGATGGTCATCCCGCGGTCCACCACGCGTGGGTGCGCGCCGAGCAGGCCCTCGACCGTCGCCGACACCGCGGCCGACGAGTCGTGCCGCGGCAGGTCGCACAGCAGCAGCGCCACGGCTTCCGGCAGCTCGTCGGCCGACAGGTCGTCCTGGGTGGACACGAAGGCGGACAGCCAGGCGGACGCGAGCTGGTGCCTGGCGGCGAGATCGGCCAGCACGCGGAGGTCGTCGTCGAACTCGCGGCGCCCGCCGAGTGCACGGCGGAACTTGTCGACGAGCGTCCGGGCGCCGGCACTGGTGACGAAGCCGAGCGGGGTCGAGCCCAGTTCTTCGAACAGGTATTCGGCGGCCAGCGCCGAATCGCCGGTGGCCAGCGGGAACTCCTCGATGGCCGCGGCCAGTTCCGCGCACAGCGACTCGATCGCCGGCACCGCACCGAACGCTTCCCGCGCCCTGGCCAGCGAACCCGCGCGCGTCGACCACACCTTGCGGGCCTCGTCGGTTGTGCCGTGTGCCCAGAAGAACTGGGCGAGCGCCCTGGCCTGCGCCGGGTAGCGGAGCAGGCCGGCACCCGCGCGCAACCGCAGCAGCACCTCGAGGATCGCCGCCGCGTCGTGGTCGTGCACGCCCCGCTCGTAGCCTTCGTCGTAGCGTGACTCGGCCGCGCGGCGGACCACGTCGAGCACGTCCGCGTCGTCCGCGACGCCCTCCGCCAGCACCGACGTCGCCAGGTACTCGGCGCGGTAGACGTTCTTCGACTCGGAGACGAGCAGCTGGTCCCAGAACGGTTTGGTGGTCTGGAACTCCTTGTCCCGCACGGGGGTACGGAAGTCGGTCCCCGTCACGGCCAGCGCCATCTCGCCGTCCTTCGGGACCAGCGTCAGGTCGATGGCCTGCGTGTTCACCGCGAACCGGTGCCGGCCGAGACGGACCGTCTCGCCCCCGTCGCCGAACAGGTCGGCGCGGTCCCGCAGCGAGCGACCGGCCTCCTGCCGGGCCGCCTTCAGCCGGCCGTCCAGCTCCTCGGCCCGCACGGAGTCGTCGAGCGCACGCAGGTCGTCCGCGACCGACCGCACCTTCGCGACCATCGGGTCCGACGCGAAGTACGTGTTGATCTCGTCCACGGAGGACAGGGCGGCCACGCGGCGGGTGATGCTGGTCAGGATCCGCTCGGCGGAGTCGACCAGCCGGTCCGCCTTCCGCGCCTGCTCGTCGACCAGCGCCTGCTTGCGGGACGAGAACGCCTCGTAGACGTCGGTGCGCTTGGCGGTCAGCTCGGCCAGGAAGTCGTCGAACTCGCTGAACCGGGACTCGAGGTTCTCCAGCTGGAGCAGGAGCCGGCCCAGCTGCTCGTCGCACTTGCGTGGCGTGTCTGCCACCGCGAGCGCACCCGTGATCGACTGGCCCAGCAGCGCGAACTCGGCCGCGAACGCCGCCCGGCCCTCGGTGGCCAGCAGCTCCCGGCGCCGGCCGTCCACAGTGGCCCGGGCGCGGTTGACACCGCCGAGCACCTCGCCGATCCGTTCGAGGATCTTCGTGCGCACGGTGGCGTCGCCGATGTCCAGCGAGCCGACGACCTCGGTGACGATCTCCAGCCCGGCGGCCTGCTCGACCAGCCGCTCACCGATCGGCCCGGCCTCCGCGACCGTCCGGATGGCGGCCGCGTCCGCGACCAGCGCCTCGACCTTCTCGTGGTACCCGGCGAACGCGTCCTCGCCCTGCAGGAACTCCACCGCGCGCTGGGCCGCACCGTCCAGTTCGGACCGCAGGGTCACCGCCAGCTCGTCGATGCGGGCCGTGTCCACGTACCGCAGCTCGCGCAGCGTCTCCAGCCGACCCTGCGCACGCCGCAGCTCCGCCAGCTGACCGACCCACTCGTCCGCGGACTTCGGCGCCTCGCCCCGCACGCGCCGGGCCAGCGACGCGATCTCCTCGCCGGTCTTGTTCAGCTCGGCCGCCGCGGTGTCGGTCAGCGCCTTGACGTTCTCGAACTCGGCCAGCACCTGCTCGGCCGTGGCGCGGACGTCGGTGAGCGCACCCCGCAGGTCGCCGAGCTCCTGCTCGCCGAGCCAGTGGTAGCTGTCGAAGGCCCTGGCACAGGCCGCGATCAGGCCCTCGAACACGGCAGTGGACGGCGCCATCTCGTCGACCATCCGCGTCACGGAAAGGCAGTCGGAGATGCCACGCACCAGGTCCGCGTTGCCGACGCGCGCCAGCGGCCCGGTGCCGACCGGCTGGGCCGCGGCGAACGAGTCGGACACGTACGGCGTCTGCCACACCTGCATCGGGTGCACCCGCGTCGGTTCCTCCGACGTGGCGCGGAACGCGACCAGCGTGCCGTCCTCGAACAGCGAGTACCCGTGGCACGGCAGGGGGTTCGCGACCGCCTTGCGGATCACGTTGTAGGGCAGCAGGAGCGTGCGCCCCTCGCGGCGGGCGTGGAAGACGTACAGCACGTCCTCGCCGTTGGGCGACCGGATGACCCGCTCGAACTCCAGGTCGTCGGTCTCGGTGTTCTCGAACGTGCGGGACACGCCGGTGGCCAGGTAGTAGCCGCCGGGGAAGATGATGCCCTGGTCCTCGGGCAGCCGCTGGCACGCCTGGCCGATGCCGTCCAGCCGCACGACCGTCTTCGTGCGGGTGTTGAAGACCAGGTACCGGTAGGTCTTCTCGTTGTACGGCAGGATCTTCAGCAGGAGCAGCGGGCCGATGCGGGCGTAGCGGACGTCCGCGTCCGCGAGGCTCTGCAGCGGCTCGTCGACTGGCTCGCGGTAGATGCCCTCGCCGACCTCGGTGTTGTTCTCGATCTTGACGGTCAGGTCGCCGCCGACCGTCTCGATGAACAGCTCGTTCTCGATGGAGATGTGCGGGTGGCGGCCGAGCACGTGGTTGTCCCGCGTGGTCTCGGTCCACTCGAAGTCGTGCGCGGCCGGGAACACGTGGTCCCGCTCACCCACGTTGTCCAGATAGGACAGTGTGCCGTCGGCGCCGACCGCCCAGCGCAGGACCTTGATGTCCTCGGTGCGCGGACCGGTCTGGAACACCGCCAGCAGCTTGCCCTCCACCGGCCGCAGCTGCATGAGCCGCGTCTCCCGGTAGTACCGGTACAGCTCGGTGAACTCGCGCCGGAACCGCTCGTCCCGCAGCAGCTCCGGCCGTTCGGCCGGCGCGTCCTCGAACCGGAACGCGTCGCCGTCACGGGTGAACCGGTGCAGCGAGAACACGTCGTCGACCGTCGTCTCGGGCTTCAGTCCGATGAAGACGTTGTAGCCGAACAGCATCAGCCCGCTGGCACCGCCGTCACCGTCCGGGATGGACACTATGTCCCGCGGCACGCAGTTGTTCTCGGTGCGGATCCGCTCGTTGCCGACGAGCCGCAGCTCCGTGCTGCCGAACGCCTCGAGGCGCCGGGTGTTGAGGGCCTCGGCCCGCCGCGCCAGCTCCTTGGCCTGGTCGGCGAGCCGCTGGCGCAGCACCTCGTACGTGCGGGCGTCGAGCCCGTCCTGGACCGCGCCGGCGGTCCTGGCCGGCGCGGTTTCGGTCGCGGTCACTTCGGCGGGGTCACTTCGGCGCGATGACGCCGGCCGGCGAGTCGGGCACCCGCTCGACGGCTGGCATGCGACCGCTCAGCAACTCCTGGATGCGGGAGGCGTTCGGCCCGCCCTCCTTCATCATCTTCATCAGCATGGCCGACATGGACAGGTTCTTGACGTCGTCGGTGCCCAGCGAGGACAGGATCTGCTTGACGTCCTCGGCGAAGTTGGCGTCCCCGTTGAGGTACGGGCCGGCGAGCGCCTTGGCGACGTCCGAGTTCTGCACGAACCCGTCGACGCTCTTGCCGAGCGTGATCGAGCCCATGAGCTTGTCGAAGAACACGGAGTCGCCGCCGACGATGTCGATGTCGGCCTTCTCCAGCCCGGCCGCGAGGACCATGGCCTGCGACTCGGCGACCTCGCGCTGCGCCTGGATGCCGGCAAGCCGGATGTCCTTCTCCTGCTCCAGCCGCAGCCGGAACTCCTCGTGCCCACGGGAGGCCTCGTCCAGCGCGGCCATGGCGGCGGCCTTCTCGGTGAGGCCCTCGGCCTCGCCCTTCAGCTTCTCCCGCAACGCGTCCGCGCCGGCCAGCGCCTTCTCGCGCTCCACGACGGCCTCCGCGCGGCCGACCTTCTCGACCGCCTCCGCGCTCGCCAGGCCCTTCTCGCGCTCGACGACCGCCTCGGCACGGCCGACCTTCTCCAGCGCCTCGGCGTTGCGCTCCCGGACCTGCACGTCCGCCAGGCCTTCGGCGGCCGCCTCGGCCTGGACGCCTTCCGCGAGGCGGATCTTGGCGCGGGCGTCGAGGTCCGCGGTCTGCTGCCGGGCCTCGGCGAGCGTGAGCTCCTCGCGGGCCCTGTGCTTGGCCGCGGCCTCCGCGGCCTCGGCCGCCTTGATGTCCTTGACCAGGTTCTCCTGCGCCTCGGCCTCGGCCGCGATGATCGTGGCCTGGCGCATCCGCTCGGCCTCCTGGACCGCGCGGAGGTTCTTGATGTTCTCCTCCTGCTCGGCCACGGTCTTGTCGACGGCGACGCGCTCGCGGACCACCTCGGCGACCGAGCGCTTCTCGACCTCGACCTCCTTGTCCTTGGCGGCGTTGGCGAGGGCGATCTCCCGCTCCCGGGCCACGACCTCCAGCAGGCGGTCCTTCTCGATGCGCTCGGACTCGATGGCGATGACGCGCTCGCGGTTCTTCTCCGCGACGGCGACCTCGCGGGCCCGGTTCTGGTCCTGGATGCCGAGCTGCTCGTCGGTGCGCAGCATCGCGGTCTGCGCCTTGAGCCGCTCCTCGGCCTGGACCTTCTGGGTCTCGGCCTCCTCGCGGGCCTTCATGGTGTCGATCTCGCGGCGCTGGCGGTTCTCCGCGTCGGCCTGGCGGCGCTCCAGCTCGAGGATCGCCTCGCGGGCGTCCACGTTCTGCTTGGTGATCTCCTTCTCCTCGTTGCGCTGGTACTCGTTGGTCCGCACGTGTTCGATCGCCGTCAGCTCGGTGATCTTGCGGATACCCTGCGCGTCGAGGATGTTGTGCGCGTCGAGTTGCGCCATCGGCGTCTGCTCGAGGTAGTCGATGGCCGCGTCCTCGAGGCTGTAGCCGTTGAGGTCGGTGCCGATGACCTGGAGGATCCGGTCCCGGAACTCGTTGCGCTTGGTGTAGAGGTCGACGAAGTCGAGGTGCTTGCCGACGGTCTTGAGCGCCTCGGAGAACTTGGCGTCGAACAGCTCCTGCAGCGTCTGCTGGTCACTGGCGCGCATCGTGCCGATCGACTGCGCGACCTTGATCACGTCCTCGCTGGTCTTGTTGACCCGCACGAAGAACGTGATGCGGATGTCGGCGCGGATGTTGTCCTGGCAGATCAGGCCGTCCTTGCCGGTGCGCTGGATGTGGATGGTCTTGACGGAGATGTCCATGACCTCCGCCTTGTGCAGCACCGGGAGCACGACCGCGCCGGTGAACGTGACGTGCACGTTGCGCATCTTGTTGACGATCAGTGCCCAGCCCTGGTCCACCTTGCGGTACATGCGGCTGATGGCGATCAGGATGACCAGCAGCACGACGAGCGCCACGCCGGCCGCTATCAGGATTACTGCCATTTCTTTCCTTTCAGGTGGCGGGCGCGACCCAGAAGAACTCGCCGTCGATGTCGTACTCGAAGATCAGTGCACGGTGGCCGTTGGTCAGCTCGTGCTCGCCGGTCTGGCGCACCTGGATGATCGCGGACGAGCCGTCCAGTGCGGTGACCTCGGCCTGGCCGAAGTCGCCGGTGACGCGGCCGGTGCGGATGACGCACTCGCGGCCGACGAAGTCGTTGCGGGAGGCCTGACCGCCGGTGACGTACAGCCTGCGCAGCGGCACGGCGACGATGCGGGCGGCGAACAGCCCGGCCGTGACCGCGATGATCAGCACGCCGATGCCGACCACCACGCGGACGGGCGTGCTGAGCCCGTCGATGACCACGGTGCCGGCGAGGCTGACGAACCAGCCGACGACCGCCAGCACGGAGGCGGTGACGGTCGCGGGCACACCGCCGAGACCGATGCCGTCGGCGAGGTCGAGGTCGCCGATCTCGACGTCGAGGGTGCCGATCAGGACGAGCAGCCAGTAGATGACGACGATGGCGAGCAGGACGCTGAAGAGAGCAGCGGGAAAGGACAGCGCGGCGTCGACGAAGTCGCCCATGTACGCGTGCCTCCCCCGCCTGGATCAGGTCCCCGATGGCGGGACTATACCCAGGCGGAGGAGGCACTCACGGGCGAAATCTCCTAAGTTGCGTGCTTACTTCGCGTTACTGCGCTGCGATAGTCCGCCGAGCAACGAGACCCCGCCACCCGCGAAGATCACCTGCAGGGCCAACTCGGTCCAGTCGATGCCGCTGGTGTCCGCGACACCGATCAGTTCAGCGACCCCCGTTCCAGCGACGGCGGCGACTATGCCGACCAGAATCGTCACCAGAAGTGACATGTTGTGCCGGCCGGGCACGATCGCCCGTCCCAACCCGCCGATGATCGCGCCGAACACAATGGCCGTGAACAGCCCGGTGATCTCCATGACTCCGCTCCCTTTCTCCGGGTTCGAGTCTGCTGCGGTCCGGCGGTCCTGAAATCAGGAGATCACCCTGGTTCGACCCTGAGAAGTGCCTCAGGGTCGGACCGGCAGTTCGATGTGGACACACGCGCCCCAGCCCGGTGGCGGGTCGGCGAACCGGACCGTGCCGCCGTGGGCGGCGACCGTGTTGGCGACGATGGCCAGGCCGAGGCCGGAGCCGGGCAGGGCACGGGACTCGGGCGCGCGCCAGAACCGGGCGAACGCCTGCTCCCGGTTCCCCGCCGGGGCCCCTGGCCCCTGGTCGGTGACGGTGAGCCGGCCGGGACCGCCACGCACGCGGACGGTCGAGCCCGGCGGCGCGAACTTGACCGCGTTGTCCAGCACGTTCAGCACGGCCCGGCCCGCGCGTCGTCACGCTCGACACCGGCGGGCTGAACCACGGCCTCGACACGACGGTGGAGCTCGCCGAGCAGGCCGGCCTGGCGGTGGACTACGCCCACCCGCGCGAGATGGGCGGCAACACGGTGTACCCCGTCACGGCGGACCGGATCAGCCTCGGCCGGGCCGCCGGGCGCGACATCCGCGGTTTCGCCAGCGAGCGGGCCGGCATCGGCATCCCGGGCCCGGGCCAGGCCACCCAGTTCGGGTTCGAACCCATCGCGAACTTCACGCACGAGTTCTTCAAGCCGTTCGCCGTCACCTTCGACTACACGGACATGCACGTCCACATCTCGTGACACCATCGTCGGCATGCTGGAGCGATTCGAGGTGGCGACGAGACTGCCCGCGCAGGACCTGGCGCGGGCGAGGCGGTTCTACGCGGAGAAGCTCGGCCTGGAGCCGACCGAGGAACGGCCCGGTGGGCTGCTCTACCGGACGGGGAACACCAAGTTCGTGGTGTTCGCGTCGGCCGGTCAGTCGTCCGGCACCCACACCCAGATGGCCTGGACGGTGGACGACATCGAGGCGGTGGTCGCCGACTTGCGTGGGCGGGGCGTCGAGTTCGAGGAGTACGACCGCCCACGCACGGTCGACGGCATCGCCGAGGTCGAGGGCAACTACCCGTCCGTCGGCACGGGCGAGCGCGGGGCGTGGTTCCGCGACAGCGAGGGCAACCTCCTGGCGATCGGCCAGCCCACCTAGGCCACGGACCGGATGCGGTACACCAGGACCGAGCCCGCCACGCCCACGATCGCGGACACCACGTACAGGACCGGGTAGCCACCCAGGTGGGTGACGATCGGCGCCGCGAGCACCGGGGCCAGCACCTGCGGCAGCGAGTTCGCGATGTTGATGACGCCGAGGTCCTTGCCGCGGTCGCTGGCCGCGGGCAGGACCTCGGTCATCATCGCGAAGTCGACCGACAGGTACACGCCGAAGCCCAGGCCCAGCACGGCCGCGGCGACGATCGCGCCCGTCCAGGTCGGCCAGAAACCCAGCAGCAGGGCGGCCAGCGACATCACGATGCCCGCCCAGCACACGAACACCCGCCGCCGCGACGCGCGGTCCGACCAGACGCCGCTCGCGACGACCGTGGACAGCAGCGTCACCGCGTAGACGGCCGTCAGGATGAACACGCCGGTGTCGGGGTCGTCGTAGCCGACCTCGTCCTGCAGGAAGTACAGCAGGTACACGATCGCGATCGCGTTGCTCAGGTTCAGCAGGAACCGGGTGAGCCACGCCCAGCCGAAGTCGGGGTAGCGGCGCGGGCTGATCCAGAAGTCCTTGATGGACAGCCGCTGCGGGCGCTGCGCCGGGTCGATCACCGTGTCCTTGCGCAGCAACAGGTACGGGATCGTCGTGACCACCAGGAACGCCGCGCACACGAGGTAGCCCGCGGCGATGCCGCCTGCCTCGGCCGCGAGCAGCGAGCCGACCACGATGCCGAGGGTCTGGCCGACGCCGAGCCAGCCGCCGACCATGCCGCGCTGCCGGTGCGGCACCTGGTCGGGCACGGCGGCGAACAACGCGGCCTGCATGGCGTTCAACGTGAACTGGGCCGCGCACCAGCCGATGATCATCACGGCGATGTTCGGCGCGCCGGCGAGGATCGCGAGGCTGGCCACGCCACCCAGCGCGCCGATGACCGTCCACGGCAGACGCCGGCCGGCCCGCCACGTCGTGCGGTCGGAGATCGCGCCGAACAGCGGGTTCGCGATGACGGACGCGGCGGCGCCGAGGCCGGAGACCACGCCGAGCACGACCTCCTTGTTGCTCGGCGCGAGGGCCTCGGCCTGCTGGGCGAGCAGGACCTGGATGGGGCCGTAGAAGGCGGTGAACAGGCCGAGGCTGGCCAGCCCGAGGAGGGCCGTCCACCGGGCCGGGACCGGAACGGTGGGCTCGGCCACCGTCTCGGCGGTCACGACTGGGCTCTGATCAGGTCGCGGTACCAGTAGAACGAGTCCTTGGGTTTGCGTTCGAGGGTCTCGAAGTCCACGTGCACCAGGCCGAAGCGTTGCGAGTAGCCGACCGCCCACTCGAAGTTGTCCACAATGGACCAGACGAAGTAGCCGCGCACGTCGATGCCCTCCGCGATGGCCTTGTGCAGTGCCCGCAGGTGCCCGTCGAGGAACTCGATGCGGCGGCGGTCGTGCACCTCGTCGTGGTACGAGCAGCCGCCCTCGGTGATGTAGACCGGTGGCAGGTTCGGGTAGCGGTCCTTGAGGGTCGTGAGCGTCTCGTGCAGGCCGCTCGGCACGACGGGCCAGCCGAAGTCGGTCACCGGGTAGCCGTCGATCATCGGGAAGTCGAACGGCAGGCCGGCCGGCATCGCGGCGCCGTCGATCACCGTCGGCGTCTCGGCCGCACTCGGCGCGGCGACCTTGCTGGGCAGGTAGTAGTTGACGCCGTACCAGTCCAGCGGCTCGGAGATGATCTTCAGGTCCTCCGCGACCGGGCCGGGCATCGCGACGGCCAACTCCTCGGTCGGGTAGCGGCCGGAGAGCACGGGGGCGGCGAACAGGTCGTTGACCAGGCCGTCGTACAGGCTGGCCGCGCTGCGGTCGCCGGGGCTGTCGGAGGCCGGCCAGACCGGCACGTGGTGGTTGGCGATGCCGATGTCGGTGGCGCCGGCCGCGCGGAGCGCCCGCACCGCCAGGCCGTGCCCGAGGAGCTGGTGGTGCGCGACGGGCAGCGCCTCGAACATCAGCTCCCGGCCGGGCGCGTGCGCACCGACGGCGTACCCGAAGAGCGTGACGACCATGGGCTCGTTGAGCGGCATCCACATGCGGACCCGGTCCCGCAGCTTCTCGGCGACGACGGTCGCGTAGTCGGCGAAGCGGAACGCGGTGTCCCGGCTGAGCCAGCCGCCGTCGTCCTCGATCTTCTGCGGGGTGTCCCAGTGGTAGAGCGTCACGGCGGGCGCGATGCCGGCGGCGCACAGCTCGTCGACGAGCCGGTCGTAGAAGTCGAGGCCGGCCTTGTTGACCGCGCCGTGGCCGTCGGGCAGCACCCGCGACCAGGAGATCGAGAACCGGTAGGCGCCGACGCCGAGCTCCCGCATGAGCGCGACGTCCTCGCGGTAGCGGTGGTAGTGGTCGGTGGCCGTCCGCCCGGTGTCGCCACCCAGCACCTTCCCGGGCAGCGCGGTGAAGGTGTCCCATGTGGACGGTCCGCGCCCGTCCACGTCCACCGCGCCCTCTATCTGGTAGGCCGAACTGGACACCCCCCAGAGAAACCTGTCAGGAAACTTGGGTAGTGCCATCGTGATGTCGTCCTTTACCGGCGAGTAGGGGAGCCCGAGCGCGAGACAGCTTGAACGCCCCGCGTACTCCGGGTCAACCCCTGAGTGATCACCCTCCAAAGGTGCACTACTTGTAACAGACGAGATCATCTGTGACTATTGGCACTGGCGGAAGGAGGCACGCTCATGTCCCGGAGTAACAGCGATGTACCCGCCCAGGTCGAGGCGGAGGCGTGCCCGGTGCAGGAGGTCCTCGAACGGGTCGCCGGCAAGTGGAGCATCCTGATCATCGTCGCGGCGTCCGCCGGCCCGATCCGGTTCACGGAACTGGAACGCGCCATCCCGAGCGTCAGCCGGCGCATGCTCACGCTCACCCTGCGCAACCTGGAACGCGACGGGCTGGTGACGCGGACCGTCTACCCGACCGTGCCCCCGAAGGTCGAGTACGAACTGACCCCCATGGCCCGCGAGCTCCGCGCGGCGCTGCTGACCCTGACCGACTGGGCCGAGCACCACCGCACGTCGATCATCGCGGCTCGAGCCGAGTACGACGCCAGGGTCAGCGCTTCGTAGGCCACTCCGTCGCGAGCACCGACCACACCTCGACGTCGTGGCGGGTGTCCTTGTACGGGAAGGACTCACGCAGCGTGCCCTCGAGCGTCATGCCGAGGCGTCGCGCGGCTCGGCGGCTCGGCTCGTTGCCGGCCGCGCAGCGCCACTCGGCGCGGTGCATGCCGCGGACCTGGAACGCCCAGTCGATCATCGCGCTCACCGCGCGCTGGATCAGGCCGCGGCCGGTGACCTCCGGCGCCAGCCAGACGCCGACCTCGCAGTTGCCGGTCGTGTTCTCCCAGATCCGGAACAGCACGCCGCCGGACAGCTTGCCGTCGACCCAGATGCCGAAGATCCGGCCCTCGTCGCGGACCAGCTTGTCGGCGTAGCGCTGGAGGAACGCGGTGGCGCCCTCGACCGTGGCCACGGACTCGACCCAGGGCAGGAACCGGGCGAGGAACTCCTGCGCGGCCGCGACGTGCCGGGCCATCTCCTCCGCCTGCCACGGTTCCAGCGCGCGAAGCTCCGCGTCGTCGGCGAGCCGCAGTGACAGCATGGGGCAACCTCCGTGCCAAACGTTTGTTATGTACCCTACCAGCATGCCGGCGAAGGGTGACCACGACGCACGCCGCGCGGACGTCGCGGCGGCCGTGTGGCGAGTGCTGGACGCACACGGGTTCGGCGGGCTGACCATGCGTGCGGTGGCGGCCGAGCTGGGCGCGTCGACCGGGCTGCTCACGCACTACTTCACGAACAAGCGCGAGCTCGTCCGGTACGCACACGAGATCGCGGCGGAACGCTCGGATACGCGCCCACGGCGCCAGGCGGAGCAGCCGGGCCTGGCCGCGTTGCGGGTGGCGCTGGTCAACGTGCTGCCGCTGTCCGCGGAGGCCGTCGCCATGAACCGGGTGTGGGTGAGCTTCTGGGACGCGGCACTCGACGACGAGTCACTCCGCGAGGCACAGCGGGCGCGGTACTCGCGGTGGCGCGGGCAGCTGCGGGCGTGCGTCGAGGAGGCGCAGGCGCGGGGTGAGCTGCCGCCCGCCGACCCGGCGGACGTGGCGGTGGAAGCGGCGGCCTTCACGCACGGGCTGGTCGTCCAGGCCCTCTTCGACCCGGACCGCCTACCGGCGGAGCGCCAGCTCAGGCTGCTGGACGACTTCCTGACCCGCCTGGCGACCGTGCCCTGAAAGGCGCTTTCGGGACGTTCAGCCTGGATCCACCGACGCTCATGTTTCGGGGGTGCCGTGGTTGGGCCCGCTTCGCGGGCCGGGCACCGTAGCGCCCGGCATACCCGGCCGGCTCGCGCCTGAGTGGGGCCAGCCGTGCCCTGAAAGGCGCGTTCGAGACATCCCCAGTGCCCTGAAAGGCGCGTTCGAGACATCCCCAGTGCCCTGAACGGCGCGTTCGGGACGCTCAACGTCCTGAACGCGCCTTTCAGGGCACGGTCGGTGTCCTGAAAGCGCCTTTCAGGGCATGGGGCCGGTCGGGGCGAGGTCGGCGGTGATCGCGGTTTCCACGTCCGTCCAGGTCAGCGTGTGGTGCACCCAGTCCGGGGCCGGCCCCTTCTGGCGGCCGAACAGGTAACGGCGGGGAACCGTGTCGAGCAGTGCCCGGTGCACGTCGATGCGGTCGTCGATCATGTGGGTGATCTTCAGTTCGGCGCAGTGGCCGGCCTTGTCCGCACGTTTGCGGCAGAAGCGGACGTTGCCGCGGGCAATGCCCGTGCGTGCGTAGAAGTCGTGGTGGTCCAGCCAGGCCAGGGTCCGCTCCTGGACCCTGGGGCCGCACTTGGAGATGACCCAGGCACGGCCGCCAAAGCGCGCCACCAGCCTGGGCAGTACGTCGAACGCGCCCTCGGTCGCCGGTGACGCCAGGGCTTCTTCTTCTGTCCCGCCAGGAAAACGGTGTCCTCCGGACCGTCCGGTGACGTCGCGCCGTGGATCACCCGGCCGAAGTCGACGCCGAGGCGGGGTTGTTGTCTGTGATTCATACAGCTCCACGATGACGCATGAGCGGGCTCGCGGAGAAACGATTTATCAGTCCATGCCGCGTTTTCCGGGCGCCCAGAACGGTTTCACGATCGTCGACCGGCGGGGCCAGCCGCGGTCGTGGACGAGGTGTCGGCGGGCGGCCTGGCAGGCGCGCGCCTCGCCGGCGAGGTAGGCGACGCCCGGCTCGTCCGGCAGGTCGAGCACGCGGAGCATGTCGAGCAGGCTGTCCGTCCAGACGACCTCGCGGGGCAGCGGCAGGCGTTCCTCGGCCTCGATGACGCCGTACACCTGGGCGTCGGCGGGCAGGGCACGCATCATGGGGCCGAACGCCACCGACGCGGTCGCGTCGCCGGCGAACAGGTGGTACGGCGCACCGTCCCGGGGCACGAGCCGGCCGTCCGGCCTGGTGAACGAGACCTGCTGGCCGGGCCGCACCTCCCTGGCCCAGCGGGCACCCGGTCCGCCGGTGGGGTGGTCGAGCACGCACAGGTCGAGGTGGCCGTCGTAGTCCCAGACCGAGTACGTGCGCAGGGTCAACCCGCCGACCCGCACGCGGA
>Ga0081539_10001470_pt1 | contig 39952 bp, 34 predicted proteins | sample TabmetS4T2R2_FD_71023 | JGI IMG/M metagenome (GOLD analysis project Ga0081539, IMG submission 71023) | Tabebuia heterophylla rhizosphere microbial communities from the University of Puerto Rico - S4T2R2 | ecosystem: Host-associated > Plants > Roots > Rhizosphere ... | reverse complement strand
TGTTGAGAAAGCCCCCACCCGGCGCTTCGCGCCGCCCTCCCCCGCAAGCGGGAGAGGTTGAGCGAGCCTGCGGTCCTACCGGTTCGACCTAACGCCATTCCGCTTTAGTCGGCCGCCTGCAGCGTCCGGCCGCCATGGCGCGAGCCCTCCGGAACTCCGCGTTAACCAACGGTCGGCTAGTTTGCGCCAAAAAACCGCTCAGGTTGCGTCAGCAGAGACCAGGAACCACCGATTTTGGCTTTGGGGATCGGGGTTTTCGGCAATGATCAAGCTCAATCGCATCAGCAACAAGCTCGGCCTTGCCGGCGCCGTCAGTATTTTGCTGGCCGCGGGCATGGTGGCCAACCAGATGATGTCCGAGGCCGCGATCGACGGCGCCAACAGCCGCGTCGCGCGCGCCCAGCGGGTGACCGACAGCTCGCTCGTCTCGCAGATTGAGCTCCGGCAGATGCAGGTCGCCGCGCGCGATATCCGGCTGGCCAAGACCGCCGACGAGGTCGACAAGCGGGTTGCCGACCTGCAGCGCCTCAAGGAAGCCCAGGCCAGGGAAGTCGACGCGGCGCACGCGGTCGCGCAACGCCAGGACACCAAGGAGCGGCTCACCAAGGTGAAGTCGCTGATGGAGTCGTTCACTGCCGGGGTAGAAGAGCTTGCCAAGGCGCAGAAGGCGTCGCTGGAACAGACCGAGAAGCGCGACGCGATTTCCGGCGAGTGGTATCGGGCGTTCCAGAACGCCCTCAACTCGTCGGTGTTCGCCCGCATCGACAACCGCGACGAAGTCGAGAGCCTGTTCTATCAGGCCGACGCCAAGGTCAACGCGCTGCGCGCGCTGGTCTTCCGTTTCGGCCTGACAGGAGACACCAAGCTGGTGCAGTCGATCGGCCACGCCAAGAACCAGCTTGCCTCACTCCTGAAGCAGACGCGCGACAAGAGCGACGAGAAGAAATTGCATGAGCTGGTCGATGGCCTCTCGGCCATCATCAAGCGCTTCCTCGACGTCACCGACGAGTCGGTCAAGACCGAGGCGCTGCGCGCCGACATCATCGCCAACCGCACCGTGAAGGCGGTCGAGGAGGCGGGCGCGCTGATGGAGACGCAGGTCGGCATTTCCCAGGGCAACGCCAAAACCTCGCGCGAGGAGGCGGCCGCCCAGCTCGCCTCGGCCAACCGGATCAACATGATCATGGCGGTCGTGGTGGTGGTCGCGCTGATCGCCTCGATGCTGTTCTCCTTCTTCGGCGTGGCGCGGCCGATGACGCGGCTGAACGGCGCGCTCGGCGAGATGGCCGGCGGCAATCTCGACGTCGTCATCCCCGGCGCCGACCGCGGCGACGAGATCGGCGATCTCGCCAAGACCGTTACGGTGATCCGCCAGAACGCGGAGGCGAAGGCGCGCGACGAGGCGGAAGCCAAGGCGAAGCAGGACCAGATCGCGGCCGCGCAGCGCCGCGCCGACATGATCAAGCTGGCCGACCATTTCGAGACCGCAGTCGGCGAGATCGTCCAGACCGTGTCCTCGGCATCGACCGAACTCGAGGCTTCCGCCACAACGCTGACCGCCACGGCGGAGCGCTCGCAGGAGCTCACCAACATGGTGGCCTCGGCCTCGGAAGAGGCCTCCACCAACGTGCAGTCGGTGGCGTCGGCAACGGAAGAGCTGTCCTCGTCGGTCGGCGAGATCAGCCGGCAGGTGCAGGAATCCGCTCGTATGGCCAATGAGGCGGTCGATCAGGCGCGCCGCACCAACGAGCGCGTCAGCGCGCTGTCCAAGGCGGCGGCCCGCATCGGCGACGTCGTCGAACTGATCAACACCATCGCGGCCCAGACAAATCTCTTGGCGCTCAACGCCACCATCGAGGCGGCGCGTGCGGGCGAGGCCGGCCGCGGCTTTGCGGTAGTGGCCTCCGAGGTGAAGGCGCTGGCCGAGCAGACCTCGAAAGCCACCGGCGAGATCGGCCAGCAGATCACCGGCATCCAGGGCGCCACCGGCGAGTCGGTCGACGCCATCAAGGAGATCAGCGCCACCATCGAGAAACTGTCGGAGATCTCCTCGACCATTGCCGCCGCCATCGAGGAGCAGGGCGCGGCGACGCAGGAAATCTCCCGCAACGTGCAGCAGGCCGCCCAGGGTACGCAGCAGGTCTCCGCCAACATCACCGACGTGCAGCGCGGCGCCAGCGAGACCGGATCGGCCTCCTCGCAGCTGCTCGCCGCCGCCCAGTCGCTCTCCGGCGACAGCAACCGCCTCAAGAGCGAGGTCAGCAAGTTTCTCGACACGGTCCGCGCGGCCTGAGGCCGCTCCCCAGGAGCGGGAGTCCTTCCTACCTCGCCCCGCCCACGGGGAGAGGTCGGATCGCATCGCAAGAAGCGATCCGGGTGAGGGGAGTCTCCGCGAGTCCATCTATCACCGAGTTCGCGGAAGCAGCCTCCTTGTCCGCCGAAGCCTTGGCGAAGGCGGATCACCCCGACCCTCTAACAGCGAGCTTCGCTCGTCTCGACCCCGCAAGCGGGGAGAGGGAGCAGAGCTTACGCCACCCGCCACTCCAGCACGCCGTCATCCGCGGTGACGATGTCGCCGATCGTGCCGACCGGCGTGCGGTCCATGTTGAGCAGATGCGCCAGCGTCTTCGCATCACCGGCCGGGATGCGGCCGAGCGTGCGGCGGTCGTCTTCCGTGCGCAGCATGGTGACGCCATGCTCGATCTCGCCGTTGCCGCGGTAGATCACGGTGAATGCCTCGACCTTGCCCTTGCCGCTGGCCTGGTCGGTGAAATCCGGCACCTTGCGGCGGTTGCGGTCGGCGTCCGCCTGCACGCTGGCGTCCTGCGCCATCGCCTCTTTCGGCGCCTCGCGCGACAGCACCAGCGCATGGTGTTTCGTCACGAACCCGCCCTGGCCGTAGAGCAGGCCGAGCTTGCCGCGCTCGCGCAAGCTTCGCACCATCGCGCAGGCCGCATGCGTCATATAGGTGTTGAGCGGCGCACCGAAGAAGGTGAGGCCGCCCGTCACGGTCGGCTTCACGTCGGATCCTAAGCCGAGCGTGCGCCGTGCCATCTTCGGCACCACCGGGAAGCAGCTGTAGAGCTCGATGGCGTCGAATTTCCTGCCGTCGCCTTCCACCAGATCCATGATCGCCTTCAGCACCGCGTTCTGCGGGTGGCTCTCGAAGAACTGGTCGCGGATCAGATAGTCGCGCGGCTCCTCGGCCGATGCGCCGCCCAGCGCATAGACGATGCGGTCCTCGGGCACGCCGGCCGCGCGCGCTTTCGCAAGGCTGGTCAGGATCAGCGCGCCGCCCATGTTGACGGATGGATTGGCCACCATGAGTTTTGTATAGGGCCAGGCGATCAGCCGGTTGTCGGGCGAGGGCGTCGTGATCTCGTCCGCCGCAAAATTCTTCTTCAGCCATGAATTGGGATTTTGCGCGGCGACACCGGCAAAGGTCGACCAGAGGTCGCCGGATTCGGCGAGCGCTTCCCGCGGTGTCTGGCCCCAATGCGCCGACGTTGCGCTTTCGTAGAGCGGATAGACCGTGATCGGCCGGAACACGCCAAGCTTCACGGCAAGCGGCTTCTGAAACACCGCGCCGCGCTTTGGCTCCTCCACATCGCTTGCAAACGGCGTCCAGGGCAATTTCACGCCGGCGCGCTCGGCCTTGGTGGCGGTGGACTGCGCCTCCGCGCCGCACACCGCGGCCACGCTGCATTCGCCGCGCGCGATGCGCTGCGCCGCCTGATGCAGATAGCGGATCGGGCTCTCGCCGCCGACCGGCCCGCAGTAGCAATGCGCGGGGCTCGCGCCGATCCGCGCTGCCAGCTGCTTCTCGGGATCGCGATAGCGCCAGCTCAGGAAGCTGACGACGTCGAGCGACTGGATCTCGCCAAGCAGCTTTGCGCCGGAATCGGCTTCCGCGCGCCGCAGCGCCTCTTCGAGCAGCGCGAGCGGCTCGAGCCCCGCGGTGATGTCTTTCGGCCTGTCGACAATTTCGCCGACGCCGACGATGACGGGAATGCGGTCTTCGGGGAGAGAGCTTGGCATTTTCTGTTCTTGCTTCCATTGAACGATTGCAACTTCATTCGTCATTGCGAGGAGCGAAGCGACGAAGCAATCCAGCTTTCTTTGCTGCAGCAAAGCTGGATTGCTTCGCTTCGCTCGCAATGACGGCAGTGGCTGCCGTGACGACGGTGGCTACTCGGCCACCAGCGAGTTCATGTGCTCGACGGCCTCGATAAATTCTTCCTTGAATTCTTGCACCACCGCGCCGGCCGACTTCACGCTGTCGACGAGACCAACGCCCTGGCCGACAAAATAGCTGACGAGGTCGCGCGCCTGCGCATTCCCTGCGGCGGCGGCGCGGTCGATCGAGTTGAAGGCATCCCGGCTGATGATGCTCTGCAGCGGCATCGGCAGCGCGCCGGGGCTTTCCGGCGCGCGGTCCCAGGCATCGGTCCACACCGAGCGCAACTGCCGCGCCGGTTTTCCAGTACGGCCGCGGGAGCGGATCGCATCGCGCGAGGACGCCGCGATCATCTTCTCGCGGAAAATTTCCGTGGTCTCGGATTCCACTGTCGCCAGCCACACAGACCCGGTCCAGGCGCCGGCGGCGCCCATCGCCATCGCGGCCGCCATCTGCCGCCCCGTCATGATGCCGCCGGCGGCGAGCACCGGCACGTCGCGGATCGGCTTTATCGCCTTGAGCACTTCCGGCACGATCACCATAGTGGAAACCTCGCCGCAATGGCCGCCCGCCTCAGTCCCCTGCGCCACCAGAATGTCCACGCCGGCGGTGACCTGGCGAACCGCGTGTTCCTTGGCGCCGACCAGGGCCGCCACCGGCACGTCGTGCTTCCTGCCCATCTCGAGCATCTCCCTCGGCGGCACGCCGAGCGCGTTCGCAATCAGCCGGATCGGATGGCTGAACGAGACCTCCAGCACTTCCAGCGCACGCTTGGCATCGAAGGGCTGCGTCTGATTGTCGGCAACGTTCGTGGTCTGCAGCTCGATGCCGTACTTCCTCAGCAGGCTCTTGGTGTACTCGCGATGCTGCGCCGGGATGCGTGCCTCGAGGCTCTTCCAGGTGACGTCCTTCTCACCGGCGGTCGACATGTTTTCCGGGATCAGCACGTCGATGCCATAGGGCTTGCCGTCGACGTGCTCGTCGATCCATTTCAGCTCCTGCTCGACGGTCTCCGGCGAGTGCGAGGTCGCGCCGAACACGCCAAAGCCGCCGGCGCGGCTGACAGCGGCGACGACATCGCGGCAATGGCTGAAGGCGAACAGGGGAAACTCGATTCCCAGCCTATCGCAGATCGGCGATTTCATGGTCGTGCTCTCTCCCGGCGGCCGCCTTCGGGCTGGTCTTTGCTTGATTGTTCTACTGGCTGATCAAAACGCTAGCCTATCCCCGACGGGAAAGCCAAGCAGAGTTGCCGCACCCCGTTGTCGTATCCGCATGCCACCAATTCCGCAGGCCGGAACGGCAGTTTTGCGTCTTGCGCTTTCACGCTACGCAGAGAATGCTGGCGGCCAAACGAGAATAATTTTTGGGAGCGTCCCGCGTCATGAGTTTTTGTAGGGTGGGCAAAGCGAAGCGTGCCCACCATATTGAGCACGACGTCAGAAGGTGGGCACGGCGCGTTGTGCCTTTGCCCACCCTGCAATCCGGAGCCTCTGAATGACCGACGCGCCCCCGAGCAACGCTTACGAACCACCGAAAGTCTGGACCTGGAACAAGGAGAGCGGCGGCCGCTTCGCTGCCATCAATCGTCCGATCGCGGGGCCTACGCATGAGAAGGAGCTGCCGGTCGGCCGCCATCCGATGCAGCTTTATTCGCTGGCGACGCCGAACGGCGTGAAGGCCACGGTGATGCTGGAGGAGCTCTTGGAGCTCGGCCACAAGGGCGCCGAATACGACGCCTGGCTGACTCCGCTCGACGGCGCCCAGTTCAGCAGCGGCTTTGTCGGGGTCAATCCGAACTCGAAAATTCCGGCGCTGATGGACCGCAGCGGCAAGGAGCCGATCCGGGTGTTCGAGTCCGGCGCGATCCTGGTGCATCTCGCGGAAAAATTCGGCGCATTCCTGCCGGCCGGTGGCCGCGAACGGGCGGAATGCCTGTCATGGCTGTTCTGGCAGATGGGCAGCGCGCCTTATCTTGGCGGCGGCTTTGGTCACTTCTACGCCTACGCGCCGAGCAAGATCGAATACGCCATTGACCGCTATGCGATGGAAGTGAAGCGCCAGCTCGACGTGCTCGACCGGCGCCTTGCCGACAACGAGTATCTGTCGGGCGGCGGCTATTCGATTGCGGATATCGCGGTGTGGCCATGGTACGGCTCGCTGGTGAAGGGCGTGCTGTACGGCGCGGGCGAGTTTCTCGCCGTGCAGGACTACAAGAACGTGCAGCGCTGGACCGATGCGATCGCAAAACGCCCGGCGGTGCAGCGCGGCCGCATGGTCAACCGCACCTGGGGCGATCCGGCCAGCCAGTTGCACGAGCGGCACGATGCCGGCGATTTCCAGACCAAGACGCAGGACAAGATCGGCGAGCCTGCGAAGGTGTAAGCATATTTGCCTTACCTTCTCCCCGTGTGGGAGAAGGTGCCTTCGCGAAGCGAAGGCGGATGAGGGGTCTCTATCCGCCGAGACAGACCCCTCATCCGTCGCGGACTTCGCATAGCCGATGCAAGACATCGGCGTTCTTAAGAACGGCGGCCGAAGGCCGCCTAGGGCCACCTTCTCCCACAAGGGGAGAAGGAGAAGAAAAGAAGGGGACACCATGGGCTTTGTCGAAAAAGGCGCCGTTCGCATCCATTACGAGGAAGCAGGCTCTGGCTTCCCGCTGCTCCTGATCGCCGGCGGCGGATTGAATTCCTGCATCGAGCGCATCACCGGCCCTTATCCGCCCTTCAACGCCATGAAGGAATTTTCCAACGAGTACCGCTGCGTCGCCTTCGACCTGCGCAACGCGCCACCCGGGCAATCCTCGGGCCCACTGGAGATCGATCGCCCCTGGGATTCCCACACCGACGATCAGCTTGCGCTGATGGACCATCTCGGTTTCGAGAAATTCATGGTGCTCGGCTTCTGCATCGGCGGCCCGCTGATCTGGAATCTTTTGAAGCGCGCCGGCGACCGCGTCGTCGCCGCGGTGCTGGCGATGCCGAGCGGCTCGCGGCCGGAGCTGCGCGACTACTTCTACGACAGCAACATGAACGGCTGGGCACCGGAGCTGGTCAAGCGGCGGCCCGACATCACCATGGAGAGGTGCGAAAAATTCCTGACGAGGATGTACCGCACCAACCCCGATTTCGTCTTCACGGTGACCCGCGATTTCGTGAAGAGCTGCCAAACGCCGGTGCTGATCCTGCCCGACGATATTCCCGCGCACCCTTACGCAGTGGCCATGGAAAGCGCGATGCTGGCGCCGAACGCCGAGGTGAGCATGTTCCCGTGGAAGGAGCCGCCAGAGCGCGTGCCGCTGGCGGTGCGCCAGATCCGCTCGTTCCTCCGCGCGCACCGGCCGGCGGCTTGATCGCTCGGTATCTCAGCCGTCATTGCGAGCGAAGCGAAGCAATCCAGCTTTACTTCGTCCCGACAAGAAAGCTGGATTGCTTCGTCGCTACGCTCCTCGCAATGACGGAGACTACTTCCCCACCGGCCCCTGCGCCGCAGGAAAGATGACCCGGTCATCGGTGCGGCAATAGCGGTCGGCAAACATGCGGCCGATCGGGTGATAGCGCTCCATGTGCACCCGCATTTTCTCGCGATCCCACAACTCGTCGCGGATAAAGAAATTGATGCCTTCGCCCATGACGAGGATGCGGTCGCCGTTGACGTCGATGATCTTCCAGGTCTTGCACTCCATCGCCCAGGGCGTGTCGGCGAGCCGCGGCACCGCCACCTTGGAGGAGGGCGCGAGCTTGAGCCCGAGATAGGAGGGCTCGCCGATCTCAGGGGGAAAGTCGCCGGAGGATTCGTGCATGGCTTGCGCCAGCGGCTCGTCCGTCATGTTGACCACGAACTCGCCGGTGCGCCGGATATTCACCAGCGTGTCCTTGGCCCGCCCGTCCGGCCGGTTGTTGGCGGCGAACATGCAGAGCGGCGGGCTCTCGCAGAACGCATTGAAGAAACTGAAGGGCGCGGCGTTGACCACGCCCGTCGGCCCCACCGTCGTCACCCAGGCGATCGGTCGCGGCAGCACGAACGACGTCAGCACCTTGTAGCGCTCGCGCTGGCTAAGTTCGGCGGCTGCGTATTCCATTTTTCTGGTTCCTGTCGCGAATGAATGCTCGATGTCAGGCCCGCAACCGCTGCGCCAACACTGTAACCAACCGGTCGGTATCCTCCTCGTCATTATAGACGTGTGGAGAAATACGTAGGCGGCCAAGACGCGGTGCGACGTAAATGCCGTCGGCTGCGAGACTTTCCACCAGCCCTGCCGGCATTCCGTTCGCAAAACCAAGGCTCAGGATATGCGGTGCCCGGAAACGGGGGTCGGGCACGGCAACGTCGTTGCCGCGCAATCCCTCCGCAATCCGTTCCGTCAGCATCGATAGACGCTGCGACACATCAGATGCACCCCATTCGGCCATCATCTCCATGCCGATCGCGGCCATCTCCAGCGAAATGAAATGATCGCGCTCGCCCATGTCGAAGCGCCGCGCGTCGCCGACGTAATCGAGGTCCGCAAAGTAGACCTTGTTCTCGGCGCGGACGTTGCGGCGGCCGCCCGCGGTCTGCTCGAGCGGAATGCCATCCTGATGGCGGCTGGCAACGTAGAGGAAGGCGCGGCCGTAAGGTCCGAGCAGCCATTTGTAGGTCGGGAAGATCACGAAATCCGGATCGAGGCGCTTGACGTCCAGCGCCAGCACGCCGGCGCTTTGCGTCGCATCGATCAGGAATTTGGCGCCGTGCCGCCTAAGCGCGGCGCCCACTTTTTCGATGTCGATCAGCCCGCCATCCGACCAGTGCACCGAGGAGATCGAGGCGAGAGCCACTGGCGGCGCGCCGGGTCGCTCGATCGCCGCGAGCACCACCGATGTCCAGTCGCCATCGTCGGGACAGCGAACCGTCTCGACGGAAAAACCCTGAGCTTCCGCCCGCGCTCGCCATTCGAGGACGGGCGAGGAATGATCGTTCTCCAGCACGATCACCCGCTTGCCGTGTCCGATCGTCAGAAGTTTTGCCGCCGTCGCCACGCCATAACTGACCGAAGGGATCAACGCGATATCGGCGGGATCGGCATTGATCAGCCGGGCGGCGGCAAGCCGGGCGCGTTCGTGCTGTTCGCCCGCGAAGGAGGCGGGAAGCGTCCACGGCGCGCCCTTGCGTCCGACTGCGGCGCGGCCTGCTTCCTGCGTGCGGAGCGGAAGCGGGCTGTAGGACGCGGCATTGAGATAGCAGACGTTGCGCGGGATATCGAACAAGGCGCGCTGCGACGGAAGCATTTCGATGGTCTCCTGCGCACCGATCCCGTGATCCGTCAGAACGCGGTGTAGCCGCCGTCGATCACAAAGCAATCCGCGGTGTGATAGGACGACGCCTTGCTCATGATGTAAACGGCAATGCCGCCGAAATCGGACGGCTCGCCGAAGCGCCGTACTGGAATGCGCGGCATCACATTGGCGACGAATTTGTCGTTGGCCATGATGCCCGCGGTCATGTCGCTCTTGATCCAGCCGGGCAGGATGGCGTTCGCCGTGACGCCGTAGCGCGCGAGCTCCACCGCCAGCGCGCGGCACAGCGCGTTCAGCGCGGCCTTGGTGCCGGCATAATGCTCATTGCGCGCGGTGCCGAACAATGAGGCGAGGCTGGAAGTCGCAACCAGCCGGCCGAACTTGTCGCCGGCCTCCGCGCGCTCCGTCATGTGGCGCGCGGCGAACTGGAAGACATGGAACACGCCGTCGAGATTGGTGGCGAACATTCTGCGCCACTCTTCCTCGGTGCGGTCGATGAAGGCGCGCCGTCCGCCGCCGCCGATGCCGGCATTGGCAAAACAGCCGTCGACGCGCCCAAAGGTGTCGAGCGTCGCCTTCATCGCATCCCTTACCGATGCGGAGTCCGTGACATCGCAGACCAGGGTGTGAACCTTGCCGGGGCCGGCCACCATGGTCGCGGCTGCCGCCTTGTTCTTCTCGGCATTGCGGCCCCAGATCGAGACATTGCAGCCACTGGACGCAAGTGCCTGCGCGATGCCGAGCCCGATACCGCCATTGCCGCCGGTGATGACGGCGACGCGGCCGGTGAGGTCGAAGATGCTCATGGCGCTTCCTTCAAAAGCGGTTCTCATTTCCCGCGCCGCATTCTAGATGTGCATGCGGCGCAGGGTGACGTTCTGGCCCAACCATGGACAAGCCTGCCTCAAAAATCAAATATGGGCGCGAAAACCCGCTGCGCGGAAAACGCGCCGGATCAACGCAAGAGGAAACCATGCAGTTCAAGCACGTCACGCTCGATTTCGACGGACCCGTCGCGGTGCTCAAGCTCGACCATCAGGAGGTCATGAATGCAGTCTCCATGGACATGCTTGGCGGCCTCGCCGAGGCGCTCGATGCGATCGACGAGAAAAAGGCCGACGTGCGCTGCGTGGTGCTGACCGGCGCGGGACGGGCCTTCTGCACCGGCGCCAATCTGCAAGGGCGCAACCAGCAGGCAAAGCCGGGCAGGAGCAATGCGGGCGCGGCACTGGAGATTGGTTTCCATCCGTTCCTGCGGCGCATCCGCCGGCTGCATTGCCCGCTCGTCACCGCCGTGAACGGCCCTGCCGCGGGCGCCGGGATGAGTTTTGCCCTGTTGGGCGACATGATCTTGTGCGCGCGGTCAGCCTACTTCCTGCAGGCTTTTCGCCGCATCGGCCTCGTGCCGGATTGCGGTTCGACCTGGCTCTTGCCGCGCCTGGTCGGAAGAGCGCGCGCCATCGAGCTATCGCTGATGGGTGAGCGGCTGCCGGCGGAGAAGGCGCTGGAATGGGGCCTCGTCAACCGTGTCCATGACGACGCCGCGCTGATGGACGAGGCGATGAAGCTCGCGCATGAGCTCGCGAGCGGCCCGACCATTGCGCTGTCGCTGATCCGAAAACTCTACTGGGATAGCCCGGAAAATTCCTTCGAAGAGCAGCTCAACCTCGAATTCGAGTCGCAGCGCATCGCGGGTGCCGCGGAAGATTTCCGCGAAGGCGTCACCGCCTTCCTCGAGAAGCGGCCGGCGAAATTTTCGGGCAAATGATCGAGACCGAACTTTCGCGCTGCGTCGCCGCGTTTTATCCGGGAGCGACCGGCGTCATCGGTGCCGCAAAACTTTCCGGCGGCGCCAGCCAGGAAACCTGGACGTTCGACATCGTCCACCCCGCGGGCAATGTCGGCGCGATCCTGCGCCGCGCGCCGCCGGGCTATAGCGCATCGCCTTCGCCCTCGCGCGCGCCCGGCCTCGAGGCCGAGGCTGACCTGATGCAGCTTGCCCATGACGCCGGCCTGCCGTCACCGCGCGTATTGCATGTGCTGAAACCCGAGGAAGGGCTCGGCCGCGGCTTCATCATGATCCGCGTCGAAGGCGAGACCATCGCGCGCAAGATTTTGCGCGACGCGGAGTTTGCCAGCGCACGCCCGATTCTGGCGCGCCAGCTCGGCAGGATTGCCGCCGGCATCCACGCGTTGCCCGAAGCGAAGCTGCCGAAGCTGCGCATCAGTTCCGCGACCATGGAAATCGCCGATCTCGCGCGCGAGTACCGCAGCACCAACTGGCCGCGCCCGGTGTTCGAGCTCGCGTTGCGCTGGCTCGCCGATCACGATCCCGGCCCGTCGCGCGAGACCACGCTGGTGCATGGCGATTTCCGCAACGGCAATCTTGTCATCGGCCCCGACGGCGTGCGCGCCGTGCTGGACTGGGAGATCGCGCATCTCGGCGATCCGATGGAAGATCTTGGCTGGATTTGCGTCAATTCCTGGCGCTTTGGCGAGATCGACAAGCCGGTCGGCGGTTTTGGCGCGCGCGAGGATCTGTTCGCGGGCTATGAAGAGGCCGGCCGCAAGGTCGACCCCGAGCGCGTGACGTTCTGGGAGGTGATGGGCACGCTGCGCTGGGGCATCATGTGCGGCCGCATGATGCAGCGCTTCCGCAACGCGCCAGACCATCCGATGGAGCAGGCGGTGATCGGCCGGCGCCCGTCGGAGACGGAAATCGATTTGCTGCGGCTGCTGGCCCCGCGGGCATGATCCCGACCGGCAGGGCCGCGTTAGCGCAAAGTGGGAACCGGTTTTCGGATCAGATCATGCCCAAGAAGAGGAGCAGGGTGAGATGCAGGACGAACCGACACCCGTCGAACTGATCAAGGCGGTCGCGGATTTCCTCCGCACCGAGATCATGCCCGCCACCAAGGGCCATAACGCCTTCAAGCTCCGCGTCGGCATCAACGCGCTCGATCTCGTGACGCGGCAGCTGGCGCTGCAAGGGCCGGGCGAAGCCGCGGAAGCCGCTCGGCTGAAGGCCCTGCTCGGCATCGACGGCTCATTGATAGAGCTCAACCGCGCGCTGGCGGATAAGATCGCGAGCGGCGAGCTCGATCTGAACACGCCAGGGCTGAAGGAACACCTCTGGCACACCACGATGGACAAGCTCGCCGTCGATCAGCCGAATTATGCGTCGTATAAACGAGAGCTAGGGGATAAGGCGTAGCTCTCTCCGCGTGTCATTCCGGGGCGAGCGAAGCGAGAGCCCGGAATCCATAACCACCCTCGGGAGTATGGATTCCGGGCTCGCGCCAAGTGGCGCGCCCCGGAATGACGCAGGGAGAGGCGCGCCTACCGCCCCAGCCATTTCGGCGGGCGCTTCTCGGCGAATGCCTTCGGGCCCTCGACATAATCCTGCGACGCGGCCATCGCCTTCACCGCCGGATATTCGCGCTGTTCGGCCATCGCCTTTTCCAGCGATCCTTCAAGGCCGCGCTGGATCGCCTGTTTCGACGCGCGGATCGACATCGGCGAGTTCTTGCAGATCGTCTCCGCCCAGCGCTCGGCGGCGGCGAGCGCCTCGCCCGCTGGCACCACCTCGTTGACGAAGCCGAGCTCCAGCCCTTCCTTGGCGCTGACGTGGCGCGCGGTGAGGATCATGCCCATGGCGCGCTTCAGTCCGATCTGCCGCGGCAGGCGATGCACGCCGCCGGCCAGCGCCGCCAGACCAACGCGCGGCTCGGGCAACGCGAACGTAGCGGTTTCCGACGCGATGATGAGATCGCACGCCAGCGCAATCTCGAAGCCGCCGCCCATCGCGACGCCGTTGACCGCGGCGATGATCGGCTTGTCGCAGTCGAAGCGCGAGGTGAGCCCGCCAAAGCCGCCCCTGTCCCAGCCGCGCTTTCCCCCCGCCGCCTGCCATTTCAAATCGTTGCCGGCGCAAAACGCCTTGTCGCCGGCGCCGGTGACAACAGCCACCCATTGCTCGGGATCGGCGGAGAAATCGTCGAACACCTTGTTCAGCTCGAAATGCGCGTCGATATGCAGCGCGTTGTAGACTTCCGGGCGCGACAGCGTCACGATCGTGATCGGCCCCTTGCGCGTCACCTTGGAAAATTTCAGGTCCATTTCCTTTTCCCTCTTGCATTTTCTGTGGCGAAGAATTTGGCGGCAAGTCTAACGCCGTCCAGCCGGCCTTCGCCATCCAATTACGCAAGGCGCCCGCGCGTGCCAAGGTCCATTCCCTTGCTTGACGAGGGGAGGGCGTTGCCAGCTAAATCGCTCCCGAACAGCCGCGCCGCGTAGCGCCTAAACGCAAGCGCCAATCAAGCAAAATTCCGGGAGAGATTGCCTTGGATTTCAACCTGCCAGCCGATCTCGTCGCCTATCTCGCCGAGCTCGATCGCTTCATCGAGCGCGAGATCAAGCCGCTGGAGGAAGCCGACGACAACATCCGCTTCTTCGACCACCGCCGCGAGTGGGCGCGCACTGATTTCGAGAATGGCGGCCTGCCGCGCCACGAATGGGAAGCCCTGCTGCGCAAGGCCAAGAACCTTGCCGATGCCGCCGGCCATCTGCGCTTTGCGATTCCGAAACGTTATGGCGGCAAGGACGGCTCCAACCTCTGGATGGCCGTGATCCGCGAGCATTTTGCCTCGAAGGGACTCGGCCTGCACAACGATTTGCAGAATGAGCATTCCATCGTCGGCAATCTGCCTCTGGTCACCATGCTCGACCGTTACGGCAGCGACGAGCAGAAGGCGATGATCGACGGCTCGATCACCGGCAAATACCGCATCACCTTCGGCCTGACCGAGCCCAATCACGGTTCCGACGCCACGCATATGGAGACGAAGGCGAAGCCCGCCAGCCGCGACAACGTCAAGGGCTGGATCATCAACGGCGAGAAGATGTGGACCACAGGCATGCATGTCGCCACCCACTGTGCGCTGTTCGCGCGCACCAGCGGCAATGACGGCGATGCCCGCGGCATCACCTGCTTCCTGGTGCCGGCGAAATCGCCGGGCGTGAAGGTCGAGCAATATATGTGGACTTTCAATATGCCGACGGATCATCCGCGGGTGAGCTTCACGGATGTGTTCGTGCCCGAAGACGCCTTGTTCGGCGAGGTCGGCCGCGGCCTGTCGCTGGCGCAATGCTTTGTGCACGAGAACCGCATCCGCCAGGCCGCAAGCTCGCTTGGCGCTGCGGTCTACTGCATCAACGAGAGCGTGAAATATGCGCGCGAGCGCAAACCCTTTGGAAAAGCCCTGGCGGAGAACCAGGCGATCCAGTGGCCGCTGGTGGAACTGGCGACGCAAGCCGAGATGCTGCGGCTATTGATCCGCAAGACCGCCTGGGAGATGGACCAGCTGACGCAGGCAGAGGTCGAGCACACGCTGTCCGACCGCGTCTCCATGTGCAACTTCTGGGCAAACCGCCTCTGCTGCGATGCCGCCGACCGCGCCATGCAGGTGCATGGCGGCATGGGCTATTCCCGCCACAAGCCGTTCGAGCACATCTACCGCCACCATCGCCGTTATCGTATCACCGAGGGCAGCGAGGAGATCCAGAAGCGCAAGGTCGCCGGCTTCCTGTTCGGCTATATGGGGGCGGGGAAGTATTAGGGAGATGGTCATGGAAGGTGGATGCAGCTGCCGCAAGATCCGCTATCGGCTGAACGGCAAGCCAATGATCGTGCATGCCTGTCATTGCAGCTGGTGCCAGCGCGAGACCGGCTCCGTGCACGCGCTCAATGCGCTGTATGAGTTCGACCGCGTCGAGCACCTCGGCGCCGAGCCCGAGATCATCGACACGCCGTCGGCCAGCGGCAAGGGCCAGCGCATTGCGCGCTGTCCGGTCTGCAAGGTCGCGGTCTGGAGCAACTATCCGGGATCGGGGCCAGCGGTGCGGTTCGTGCGCGTCGGCACCATGGACGATCCGAGCCAATGTCCGCCGGATGTCCATATCTTCACGTCAACGAAACAGCCCTGGGTGACGCTGCCGCCGGGCGCCAAGGTTTTTGCCGAGTTCTACAGCAATCCCGCCGAGGTCTGGTCGGACGACGCCAGGGCGCGCTTCCGCGCGGTGCGGGAGAGATGAAGAAGTAGGCGCTGGCGCCTAACACTCCGCTGTCGTCCCTGCGAAAGCAGGGACCCATAACCACAGGGCGTAGTCGTCGAGCACGCTGTGGCTCTAGCCATCGCCAAACCACGCCCTGTGGTTATGGGTCCCGGCTGGCGCTTCGCTTGGCCGGGACGACAGCGGAGCTAATTCACCTGCCGGTCCTTCCCCGCCCAATACGGGTCGCGGAGATTCCGCCGCAAAATCTTCCCCGATGGATTCCGCGGCAGTGCCTCGATGAAATCCACCGACTTCGGCGTCTTGTAGCCGGCGATCCGGGTGCGGGTGAAATTGATGATGTCGGTGGCATCAGCGTTTTTTCCCGGCTTCATCACCACGATCGCCTTCACCGCTTCGCCCCATCTATCATCGGGGATGCCGATCACGGCGGCTTCCGCCACGTCGGGATGGTCGCACAGCGCGCTCTCGACCTCGGCGGGGTAGATGTTCTCGCCGCCGGAGATGATCATGTCCTTGATGCGGTCGTGGATGTAGACGTAGCCGTCCTTGTCCATGTAGCCGGCATCGCCGGTGCGCAGCCAGCCGTCGGGGCCAAGCGTCTTGGCGGTCGCCTCCGGCAGATTCCAGTAGCCGGCCATGTTGGAGCCTGAGCGGGTGGCGATCTCGCCGACCTCGCCGGGCGGCAGCCTTTTTCCCTCGGGGTCGAGGATCGCGATCTCGACGCCGGGCAGGGCCTTGCCGGCCGAGCGCATGCGCTCCAGGCCCTCGACATGGTCTTCCGGCGGCAGCGCGACGATGGTGCCGGTGGTCTCGGTCATGCCGTAGAGCTGCACGAAGCCGCATTTGAAGACCTCGATGCATTCCTTCAGCAGCGCCGCCGGAATCGGCGAGGCGCCGTACAGCATGTATTTCAGCCGGGAAAAATCCGTCGTCTTCGCGCGCGGCTGCCGCACCACGAACTGCATCGCCGCCGGCACCATGAACAGTTTTGTAACGCCGGAGTGCTCGATGAAGTCGAGCACTTTGGTCGGATCGAACTCGCGCGCAATCACGCCCTTGGCGCCATGATACACCCCGATGATGCCCCAGCCGGAGCCGCCGATGTGGAAGATCGGCATGGCGACCAGCGACACGTCTTCGCTCGACCACCGGTTCCACTCCGGCCGGTCGGCCTCGTCGCCGCTGGTTGCCAGATTGAGCAGGTTGGCATGCGACAGCATGGCGCCCTTCGGCTTGCCCGTCGTGCCTGATGTATAAAGCTGGATCGCAATGTCCCTTGGCTCGATCTTCACGCCGGGATCGTCGCCGCGCTGCGCATCGCGCCAGGCCGCAAAATCCTGCCACTCGGGCGCGCCGCCTTCGGTGGTGATGACATGCTTGACGCTGGGCAGATCGGCCTTGATGTTCTTCACCTGCGTGATGAACTCGGGCCCGACGAACAGCACCGGCGCCTTGCAGTCTTCGACGATGAAGGCGACTTCCGGCCCGGCAAGCCGCCAGTTCACCGGCGCCATCACCGCACCGGCCTTCATCGCGCCCATCAGCAGCTCGAAATAGATGTCGCTGTTCTTGCCGAGATAGGCGATGCGGTCGCCCTTCTTCAGGCCGAGCGCGAGGAGGGCGTTGGCGACGCGGTTGGTGTGGACGTCGAACTCGGCAAAGGTAGTGAGGCGTCCCTCGAATTCATAGACGATGGCCTTGCCGCGGTTCTTCGCCTGTGCCCGGACGATATCGGCGATGGTGTTGGCCGGAATGGCGATGGACATGTCTCTCCCGTGGTGTTGTTTTCTTTCTCTGTCGTCCCGGCCAAGCGAAGCGCGAGCCGGGACCCATACGCCGTGTCCTGTCGATGTAGCACACTGGCAGTCGTCTGCGCGCAACAACGCGCGCCCGGGGTTATGGGTCCCTGCGTTCGCAGGGACGACGATCACCCCCGCGCCGCGCGGTCCTTCTCGTTCTGCGCGCCGATCGCGTCACGGGCGCGCTGCCAGTCGGCATCGGACCATTCGCGCAGTTCGTAGAAATTGCCGCCGGTGGCGAGCGCCTGCGCGCCGTCCATCGCGATGGTCTCGCCGTTGATCCAGTCGCAGCCGCCGGAGATCAGGAACACCGCGAGGTTCTGCAGCTCCTCCATCTTGCCGATGCGGCCCATCGGATTGCGCGCGATGGTCCGTGCGCCCGGCTGCTCATTGGGATTGAGCCGCTTGCTCATGCCCTCGGTCGGGATCTCGCCCGGCGCAATCGTGTTCAGCCGAATGCCGTAGCGTCCCCATTCCGCCGCCAGCGACATCGTCATGGCGTGGATCGCCGATTTGCTCATCGCCGACGGCACCACGAAGGGGCTGCCGTTGCGCACCCAGGTCACGGTGATCGACACCACGTTGCCGGGCTGTTTCGCGGCGATCCATCGCCGCCCCACCGCATGGGTGACATAGAAAGTGCCGTGCATCACGATGTTGGCGACCGCATCAAAACCGCGCGGCGACAGGTCCTGCGTGCGCGAGACGAAATTGCCGGCGGCGTTGTTGATGAGGTCGGTGAGAGGGCCGGCGGTCCAGATCTGCGCGATCATCTCGTCGACCGCAAGCGCGTTGCGGATATCGACGCCGTGGCTGACCACGCGTCCGCCGTACTCGCCCATCAGTTCGGTGGCGGTCTCGTCGCACACAATCTTGCGGCGGCCGCAGATGTGCACCTCGGCCCCGAGTTGCAGGAATTTTGCGGCCATGGCCTTGCCGAGGCCCGTGCCGCCGCCGGTCACGAGAATGCGCCGCCCGGCGAGAAGCTGATCGTTGAACATCGTTTCCACCCATGCCCCTTGCGAAGGGGGATTTGTTAATTGGTCGATTGACTAAACCCGAATGACGGCCTTTCTGTAAAGCCGCCAACAAGAAAATCAGGTGAGGAGATTTGCTCATGGAAGATCGCGTCTCGATATCGATCGCGGACGGTATCGCCGACGTCCGGCTGGTGCGCGCGGACAAGATGAACGCGCTCGACCAGGCCATGTTCGAGGCGCTGGTGGCGGCGACCGACCGGCTTTCCAGGGAGAAAGCGGTCCGGGTGGTAGTATTGTCCGGCGAGGGCCGCGCCTTCTGCGCCGGCCTCGACATGGGCCGCTTCGCCGCCATGAAGGAGAAGGGCGGTAACGGAGTGCCAGGTGGCGAGAGCCGCGATCTCTCCAAGCGCACCCATGGGCTGGCAAACTTTCCGCAGCAGGCGGTGTGGGGCTGGCGGCAACTGCCGGTGCCGGTGATTGCCGCGATCACGGGCGTCGCCTTCGGCGGCGGGTTCCAGCTCGCGCTCGGCGCCGACATCCGCCTGATGGCGCCGGATGCGCGCATGTCCATCATGGAGATCAAATGGGGCCTGGTGCCCGATATGGCGGGCACGCCGATCCTGGCCAGTCTCGTTCGCGACGACATCCTGCGCGAGCTGACCTACACCGGGCGCATCTTCTCGGCGCAGGAGGCGCTCGCCTACGGCCTCGCCACCCGCATCGTCGACGACCCGCGCGCGGCCGCGCTGGAAATGGCGCGCGAGATTTCGGCCAAGAACCCGCACGCCATCCGCGCGGCGAAACGCCTGATGAACAATCTCTCCGTCGATCCCGGTCCGGCGCTGCTCGCGGAGTCAGTGGAGCAGCAGAAGCTGATCGGCAGCCCCAACCAGACCGAAGCCGTCCGCGCCAACATCGAGAAGCGTGCGCCAAGGTTTGCGGAGGCGGGCTGATCCTCATGGTGAGGAGGCGCGAAGCGCCGTCTCGAACCATGAAGGCCCGTCTGTGGCCTTCGTCCTTCGAGACGCGCGGAGCCTGTCATCGGGATGAGGGTCTTGCAACAACCCGACACCAGATCGGAACGCGACAATGACAACACCCTCGCTCTTCCACGGCATCATCAGCGGCAATCGCCGGCGTAGCCATGACGAGGTCGCCGAGCGCGCCGAGCGCATCGCCTCCGGCCTGCAATCGCTCGGGGTGAAACAGGGCGACAGCGTCTGCATGCTGATGCGCAACGACATCGCCTTCATCGAGGCGGCCTATGCGGCGATGCGGTTGGGGGCCTATGGCGTGCCGATCAACTGGCACTTCAAGCCGGAAGAGATCAACTATGTGCTTGTTGACTCCGGCACGCGCGTGCTGATCGCGCATGCCGACATGCTGCACCAGCTGCGCGCAGCGATCCCTGCAGGCGTCACCGTGCTCGCGGTGCCGACGCCACCGGAAATCCTCAGCTCTTACAAGATCGATCCCGATCATCTGGCGATGCCGGATTTCGCGATCGATCTTGAATCCTGGCTGCAGCAATTTCCGCGCTATGACGGTCCGGCCGTTCCGCAGCCGCAGAACATGATCTACACCTCGGGCACCACGGGCCATCCCAAGGGCGTGCGCCGCAATGCGCCGACGCCGGAGCAGACCGCCAATGCCGAGCGTATGCGCGCGCTGATCTACGGCTTAAAGCCCAACGCCCGCGTCATCCTGCCGGGCCCGCTCTATCACTCCGCGCCGAACTCGTTTGGCCTGCGCGCGGGCCGGCTCGGCGGCGTGCTGGTGCTGATGCCGCGGTTCGATGCGGAGGAGTTTCTCCGTCTCATCGACGCGCAAGAGATCGACACCATCTTCATGGTGCCGACCATGTTCATCCGCCTGATGAAGCTGCCGGAAGAGGTGCGGGCGAAATACGACATGTCGTCGCTACGCCATGTTATCCACGCCGCCGCACCTTGCCCGCCCGACGTCAAGCGCGCCATGATCGAGTGGTGGGGCCCGGTGATCTACGAATTCTACGGCTCCACCGAGTCCGGCGCGGTGACCTTCGCAACCTCGGAGGATGCGCTGAAGAAGCCCGGCACGGTCGGAAAAATTTCGCCCGGCGCGGAGCTTCGCTTCATTGGCGATGACGGCCGCGAGCTGCCGCCAGGCCAGATCGGCGAAATTTTTTCGCGTATCGCGGGCAATCCGGATTTCACCTATCACAACAAGCCGGAGAAGCGCAGCGAGATCGACCGCGCCGGCTTCATCACCTCCGGCGACGTCGGCTATATCGACGAGGACGGCTACGTCTTCATCTGCGACCGCAAGCGCGACATGGTGATATCAGGCGGCGTCAACATCTACCCTGCCGAGATCGAGGCGGTGCTGCACGCCGTACCCGGCGTGCACGATTGCGCCGTGTTCGGCATCCCCGACGCCGAATTCGGCGAGGCGCTGATGGCCGTGGTCGAGCCGCTGCCGGGCGCCGCGCTCGACCTCGCCGACATCCGCGCGCAACTGAAGAAATCGCTCGCCGACTACAAGGTGCCAAAGCACATCGAGATCGGCAGCAATCTGCCGCGCGAGGACTCCGGAAAGATCTTCAAGCGCCGCCTGCGCGATCCCTATTGGGAGCGGGCAGGGCGAAGGGTTTGAGTTGCAACGGATTTGGCGGCATATGACGTTGTCGTCCCAGCGAAAGCCGGGACCCATACGCCGCGGCCGAAATTGTCGAAACACGCGGGTGGCCGGCTTTCTTTGAAATAACTACGCCCTGTGGTTATGGGTGCCGGCTTTCGCCGGGACGACACTGGAGATGTAGCGCCGGTCGCTTCCGGATTTCAAAATACCCTCTTGACTATTACGCAAATCAGAACTATATTCCTCCCAGCCCGCGCCGCCATGAGGGACGTTCGCGCATCGTCACGCAACGTGGTGCGGGTTGCGATGGGCCGCTTGCCGCGTCAGGTGATTTTCACCAGGCGAAACGTGCGCAGCGGCCGGTGAAGTCGTGTGGTCCTGGCGCCGCGACCCTGGCGCTACGTTGGCGGTAAGTCCCGCCGGCTACGGGGGCAAGAAAGGCCGCTCCCCGGGGAGAGCACGTATAAGCCGTCAAACCATTGCGCGGGGAAAGCCGGGATGTCCTGGCTGTACCTGTCAAATCCGTGTGCGTTCTTCACTACCCATTGCACACGGGGCTGCGGGTGCCGCCGGCGCCCGGCTTTCCCTGCGCCCTCTATTCAAGAGAGGGCCAACGAATTGGCAGCACCCGGGCGAAAACGCGCCGCGGGAATGAAGACGCGCACTCCCATGTCATCGCCCGGCTTGACCGGGCGACCCAGTATTCCAGAGACGCACGTTATTGAACCGAGAAGCCAAGGCGTACTGGATACCCCGCATGCGCAAGGTATGACCACCTGGGGTGCGGCTAACCGCGCGCCTCCATCTTCGTCTTGCACTGCGGCAAAAAACTTGCACACTCCGAAAAGATCGCCGGGCAGCCTCTGGAGTGAGCCCAATGTCTTCCCAGACCATGCCATCCGACAGCGAAGCCCGCGCCAAACGGGCGGAAGAGGCGCAGGCGCTGGAGGCAGACACCCGGCTCCGCAACGACATCCGCCTGCTGGGCCGCATCCTCGGCGACACCGTGCGCGAGCAGGAGGGCGCCGAGGTCTTCGATCTGGTCGAGCGCATCCGCCAGACCTCGATCCGGTTCCACCGCGACGAGGACCGGCAGGCGCGGCGGGAGCTGGAATCGATCCTCGACGGCATGTCGATCAGCGACACCATCCGCATCGTCCGCGCCTACAGCTATTTCTCGCATCTGGCCAACATCGCCGAGGACCACAACAACATCCGGCAGATGCGCGCGCGCAGCGGTCCGTCCGGCGCGCCGCGGCCGAGCGAGCTGGCCCAGACCCTGTCGCATGCCAGCGCCGCCGGCATCACGCCGGCGCAATTGCGAAAGTTCTTTGGCGATGCGCTGGTCAGCCCGGTGCTGACCGCGCATCCGACCGAGGTCCGCCGCAAGAGCACGATGGATCGCGAGATGGAGATCGCCGCGCTGCTGGACCGGCGCGAGCGCGTCCAGCTCACGCCGGAAGAGGCGGAGGCCGCCGACGAGCAATTGCGGCGCGAGGTGCTGACGCTGTGGCAGACCAACCTCATGCGCCGGACCAAGCTGACGGTGCTGGATGAGGTCGGCAACGGGCTCTCGTTCTACGACTACACCTTCCTGCGTGAGGTGCCGCGGCTGCATTGCGCGCTGGAGGACCGGCTTAACAAGGAGGACGGCGCGGCCGACGAGCTCGGCTCGTTCCTGCGCATGGGAAGCTGGATCGGCGGCGACCGCGACGGCAATCCCTTCGTTACATCAGACGTCATGCGCGGCACGCTGCGGCTGCAGTCGAGCCGCATCCTGAACTTCTATCTGCAAGAACTGCATGTGCTCGGTTCCGAGCTGTCGATTGCCGCGCATCTCGCCGACGTCTCCGAGGAACTGCGCGCGCTGGCGCAACGCTCGCCCGACACCTCGCCGCATCGCAGCGGCGAGCCTTACCGGCTCGCGGTGTCAGGCATCTTCGCCCGGCTGACGGCGACAGCGGCAAGACTGCAGGTCGAAACCACGCGCAAGGCGGTCGGCGAGGCCGCGCCTTATGCAAGCGTCAAGGAATTCAAGGCCGATCTCGACGTGCTGCACCGCTCGCTGCTGGCAAACAATTCCGCCGTGATCGCGCGCGGCCGGCTGCGGCACCTGCGCCGCGCCGTCGATTGCTTCGGCTTTCATCTCGCCCGGCTCGATATCCGGCAAAACTCCGCCGTGCATGAGCGCACCGTTGCCGAACTGCTCGATGCCGCCATGCCCGGCATGTCCTACATGGCGCTCGGCGAGGATGCCCGCGTCGCGCTGCTGGCGAGCGAGCTACGCAGCGCGCGGCCGCTGGTTTCCAGCTTCGTCAAATACAGCGACGAGACGATGGGCGAACTCGCGGTGTTCCGCGCCGCCGCGGAAGCGCACGAGCTGTTCGGTCCCGACGCCATCCCCCAATGCATCATCTCGATGTGCCAGGGCATGTCGGACATGCTGGAGGTCGCGCTGCTGTTGAAGGAAGTCGGCTTGATCAATCCTTCGGGCCGCAGCGCCATCAACATCGTGCCGCTGTTCGAGACCATCGAGGATTTGCAGGCGTGCAGCGGCATCATGGACCGCATGCTGTCGCTGCACGACTACCGCAAGCTGGTCGACAGCCGCGGCTCAGTGCAGGAGGTCATGCTCGGCTATTCCGACAGCAACAAGGACGGCGGCTTCGTCACCTCGGGCTGGGAGCTCTACAAGGCCGAGATTGGCCTGGTCGACGTGTTCGAGCGTCACGGCGTGCGGCTGCGCCTGTTTCACGGCCGCGGCGGTTCGGTCGGCCGCGGCGGCGGGCCGAGCTATGACGCGATCGTCGCCCAGCCGGGCGGCGCAGTGAACGGCCAGATCAGGATCACCGAGCAGGGCGAAATCATCTCCAGCAAATATTCCAATGCCGAGGTCGGCCGCAGCAATCTGGAAATCCTCGCCGCCGCCACGCTGGATGCGAGCCTGCTGCAGCCGCGGCAGAGTGCGCCGCGCACCGAATATCTCAAGGCGATGGACGAATTGTCCGATCTCGCCTTCAAGGCCTATCGCGGCCTGGTCTACGAGACCGAAGGCTTTGCAGATTACTTCTGGTCATCCACCGTCATCAATGAGATCGCGACGCTGAACATCGGCAGCCGGCCTGCCTCGCGCAAGCAGACCCGCGCCATCGAGGATCTGCGCGCCATCCCCTGGGTGTTCTCCTGGGCGCAGTGCCGGCTGATGCTGCCGGGCTGGTATGGGTTCGGTTCGGCGGTGGAGAGCTGGATCGCGAAGAATCCGGGGCAGGGTATGACCTTCCTGCAGGAGGTCTATCGCGAGTGGCCGTTCTTCCGCATGCTCCTGTCCAACATGGACATGGTGCTCGCCAAGAGCTCGATCGCCATCGCTTCGCGCTATGCTGAGCTCGTGCCCGATGCCAATCTGCGCGAAAAAATCTTCGGCCGCATCCGCCGGGAATGGCACCTGTCGATCGAGACGCTGCTCGACATCATGGGGCACGACCGGCTGTTGCAGGGCAACCCGCTGCTGGAACGCTCCGTCCGCCACCGTTTTCCCTATCTCGACCCGCTCAACCACGTTCAGGTGGAGCTGTTGAAGGAGCACCGCGCGCAGAACCCGGACGAGCAGATCCTGCGCGGCATCCAGATCACGATCAATGGCATTTCCGCTGGACTACGCAATACAGGCTAGGGCGAATTGCGAATGGCGAGTAGCGAATGGAATTCCCATTCGCCATTCGCCACTCACTATTCGCCTCACTTCACGGCTTCAACGCCCCCTGCACACTGGTGTACACGGCATAGAGCGACGTCGAGCCACAGATATACAGCCTGTTCCGCTGCTGGCCGCCGAAGCACAGATTGGCGACCGTCTCCGGGATATGAATCTTGCCGAGCAGCTCGCCGTCCTTGGTGTAGCAGCGCACGCCATCCTCGTTGGTGTCGCCCCAGCCGACGGAGCACCAGACACGCCCCTCGGTGTCGCAGCGCACCCCGTCGGTGATGCTGGGTTTTGGCATGTCGGCAAACACCTTGCTGTTGGTCGCCTTGCCGCCCGCCACATCCAGGTCGAACACACGGATATGCGAGGGGTTGTCGGGTCCGTCCGTGAAGCCGGTGTCGCAGACATAGAGCTTCTTCTCGTCAGGGGAAATGCAAAGCCCGTTCGGCTCGACAAAATCGTCCACGACGACCTTGACCTCGCCGGTTTTCGGATCGACGCGGTAGACGTTGTGCTTCTCCTGCTCGGGTTCGGCCTTGATGCCCTCGTAGTAGCCGCCGATGCCATAGACCGGATCGGTGAACCAGATCGCGCCGTCGGCGGTGACCACCGCATCGTTCGGCGAGTTCAGCCGCTTGTTGTTGTATTTGTCGGCGATGATGGTGATCGAGCCGTCGAGCTCGGTCCGGGTCACCCTGCGGCCGGAGTGCTCGCAGGTGATCAGGCGGCCTTCGCGATCGATGGTGTTGCCGTTCGAGTTCATCGACGGGTTGCGGTAGACGCTGAGGTGACCGTCGTCCTCGCAGAAGCGCATGATGCGGTTGTTGGGGATGTCGCTGAACAGGACATAGCGCCCGGCGGCGAAATAGACCGGGCCCTCGGCCCAGCGGAACCCGGTCGCGACGCGCTCGACTGCCATGGTGCCGGCGAAAGCCGGAAAGCCGTTCGGCCCGAAGGTCGGCTTGGATGGCTTCTTGGCGGGCTCGAGGTGAGAATCGGGATAGCGGCTGTTGGGAAGCGGGCCGAGCGGCAGCCGATCGGTCTGCCGGGTCGGCGCGCCGGTCTGGCCAAGCGGCGCGACGGTCGCTGCTTGAGCCGCGCTTGCGGTGACGGCCGAGGTGGCGAGCGCCGCGGTGCCCGCCAATATTTTGCGGCGGTCGATGCCGCCGCGTGAGGTGAAGGGTTCCGGATTGGTCAGTGAGATTGTCATGTGTTCCTCCCACAATTTTTTGTTGGGAGCAGAACATCGGCCCGCATTCCGGCATTTAGCAGGCGGGCAACTTCAAATGGCATCGCGGCGGCGAAGGGGAGTTATGCGCCGCAGCGCACTCTCGTCAGATCGGATCCCAGGTGAAGATGTCGCCGGAACGATCGAGCTTGTAGAAGGAATCCTTGAGCGCCGGCATGCCATGCTCGGCGATGCTTTGCGGCGTCCAGCCTTCGCCGCTGTGAATCGATCGCAGCGGGCGGTTCTGGCTGAACAGGAAAATCTCGTTCATGCGCACGCCGAAGATCTGCCCGGTGACGTCCTTGGCGAGATCGCTCAGCAGATAGGCGCAGACCGGCGCGATCTTTTCCGGGCCCATCTGCTTGATCTTCTCGACGCGGGCCTTCTGCGCTTCCGTCTCGGTCGGGATGGTGCCGATCATGCGGGTCCAGGCGAACGGCGAGACGCAGTTGGAGCGCACGTTGAAGCGGCCCATGTCGAGCGCGATCGACTTGGACAGCCCGACGATGCCGAGCTTGGCGGCGGCGTAGTTGGCTTGTCCAAAGTTGCCGATCAGGCCGGAGGTCGAGGTGAAGTGCACGAAGGCGCCGCTCTCCTGCTCGCGGAAGATGCGCGCGGCGGCGTGGCTGACATAGAACGAGCCCATCAGGTGCACCTTGATGACGGCTTCGAATGCTTCCACGCTCATCTTGTGAAAGATCATGTCGCGCAGGATGCCGGCATTGTTGACCACGCCGTCGAGGCGGCCGAAGTGATCGGTCGCGGTCTTGACGATCCTGCTGGCGGGGATCGCTTCGGCCACCGACTCGAAGTTGGGCACCGCGGTGCCGCCGCGCTGCTTGATCTCCGCGACCACTTCCTCGGCGGGTGCGGCCGACGAACCTGCGCCGTCAGCCGCGCCGCCGGGATCGTTGACCACGACCTTGGCGCCTTCGGCGGCGCACAGCAGCGCAATCTCGCGCCCGATGCCGCGGCCCGCGCCAGTGACGATGATGACCTTGTCCTGCAGCGATTTTGCCATTGGGTTCTCCTGTATCGTTCCCATTGTTTCTTCGTCATTCCGGGATGCGCCGTAAGGCGCAGGCCCGGAATCCATACTCACGATGGTGGTTATGGATTCCGGGCTCGTCGCTTCGCGCCGCCCCGGAATGACGAGGGGTTAGCGTTCGTTCGTAAAAATGATCGTGCCGGACGCGGCGAACATGCCGCCGACGCCGTGACACACGGAAATCTTCGCATCTTTCACCTGCGCCGGCGCGATGCCGCGCATCTGGCGCACGCTCTCCTGCAGCGCGTACATGCCGTACATGCCGGAGTGCATGTAGGACAGCCCGCCGCCATTGGTGTTGAGCGGCAGCTTGCCGCCCGGCCGCGTGTTGCCGTCGGCGATGAATTTTCCCGTCTCCTCATAGGGCACGAAGCCGAGGTCACCGAGGCCATAGAGCGGCAGATGCGCAAAGGCATCGTAGATCATGAGATGATCGACGTCCTTGTGCGCGATGCCGGCTTCCTTGAATGCCAGCGGCCCGGCCACCTTGAAGGCGCGCGAGGAATTGAAGGTCTCCATCTGGCTGACCATCGGCGTCTCCACGCTCTCGCCGGTGCCGAGGATGTAGACCGGCTTGCGCGGAAAATCCTTGGCGCGGTCGGCGGAAGTGAGGATCAGCGCGCCGCCGCCGTCGGTGACGAGGCAGCACTGCAAGAGGCGGAACGGATAGGCAATCATCCGCGAATTGAGGACATCGGCGACCGTGATCGGGTCCTTCATCATCGCCCGCGGATTTTTCGCCGCCCATTCGCGCTGCACGACGGCGACCATGGCGATCTGCTCATGGGTGATGCCAAATGTCTTCATGAAGCGCAGCACGGGAATCGGAAACATGCTGGGCGGGCCGAACACGCCGAACGGCGCCTCGAACTGGCCGTTGAGGCTGTCCGGCGGCGTCGAGCGCGGCAGCTTGCCGATCATCGACTTGCCGCTCTCGGCATGGGTGATCAGCACGGTCTTGCAGAGACCGGCCTCGATCGCAGCCGCCGCATGGCGAACGTGCAGCATGAAGGAGCAGCCGCCGACCGACGTGCCGTCGACCCAGGTCGGCTTGATGCCGAGATAATGGCAGACCTGCTGCGGACTTTCCACCGCGGTGGCAAAGCCGTCGATGTCGGAGAGTTTCAACCCGGCATCGGCAATTGCGTTGAGCGCGGCGTCCGCATGCAGCTGGATCTGCGACATGTTGGGGATGACGCCGAGCTCGGTGGTCTCGGCCGCGCCGACGACGGCAACAGAATTCCTGCGCATGCGTTACCCCTTCGCCGGACGAAACATCGGAAGGGTGATCTTGTCGTCGAGCTTTTCGAACGCGACTTCAAGCTTCATGTCGAGCTCGAGCGCTTCCGGCGTCTGCGGGCAGTCGATGATGTTGCTCATCATGCGCGGGCCTTCGTCGAGCTCGACGACGGCAATCGCGTAAGGTGGGGTGAAGCCGGGCGCGGCCGGACGATGATTGATGACGTAGCTGTAGAGCTTGCCCTTGCCGCTCGCCTTGAACACGCTCACCTTGCGCGAGGCGCAGGAGGGGCAGAACGGCCGCGGCGGGAAGTAGACATTGGCGCAGTCATCGCAGCGCTGCAGGCGCAATTCGCCGGCCTTGGTGCCATCCCAGAAATGCTGGGTCTCCGGCGTCGGTTTCGGTTTGGCGCGCGCAGCTTCGGCCATCTCGGCAAGTCCTCCCTGAAGGGCAAAGGCCCGTTTGTTGCGATCTTGATGCGACAATTGACCATTCGGCGTCAACGGTCCACCGGCGCTCGCGCATGGCGGTATGCCGCGAGGCGAAGCGCTTGTATGCCAGTACGTCGCCGCGTAGTGTGCGCGCCATTTCGCTGCACGAAAAATCGCCACGGCGCGAGGGACAGAAAATGAAAAACAAGACGCTTGCCGCGCTGGCCGACGATCTCGCGAACGGCCGCAGCTCCGCGCGAAAGCTGGTCGAGGAATGTCTGGCGCGGATCGCCGATCCCACAGGCGAGGGGCAGCGCACCTTCATTCACGTCGACAAGGATGCCGCGCTGGAAGCGGCTGACGCGATGGATCGTCTGCGGAAAGCGAACGCAGCGCCGTCGCCCTTCGCCGGCATTCCCGTCTCGATCAAGGACCTGTTCGACATCAAGGGCCAGGTGACGCGCGCCGGTTCGCGGGCGCTTGACGATTCACCGCCGGCGGAAGCGGACGCCCCCGTGGTGGCACGGCTGCGCGCGGCGGGCTTTGTCGTGATCGGCCGCACCAACATGACCGAATTCGCCTATTCCGGCATCGGCATCAATCCGCATTACGGCACGCCGAAGGGCGCCTGGCAGCGCAACGCAGGTCACGTGCCGGGCGGCTCTTCATCCGGCGCGGCGGTCTCGATCGCTGACGGCATGGCCTATGGCGCGCTCGGCACTGATACCGGCGGCTCCTGCCGAATCCCGGCGGCCTACAACGGCATCGTCGGCTACAAGCCGACGCAGCGCCGCGTGCCGCTCGACGGCGGCGTGCCGCTGTCTTTCTCGCTCGACAGTTTTGGGCCGCTCGCCAATTCGGTCGCCTGCTGCGCGGCGCTCGATGCGGTGCTCGCCGCCGAGCCGATTGCGTCGATCCGGCCACGCCCGATCAAGGGCATGCGGCTTGCGGTGCCGACCACGGTGGCGCTGGACGATCTCGATGAGGCCGTAGCGAAGACTTTCGATCGCGCGCTGCAGATGCTGTCAAAGGCTGGCGCGCAAATCGAGCATATCGACGTGCCCGAGTTTCTCGATGTTGGCGTGATGAACGCCAAGGGCGGATTTGCCGCGGCAGAAAGTTATGCCTGGCACCGTTTCCTGATCACCGCCAAGGGTGACGCCTACGATCCCCGCGTCAATGTCCGCATCATGCGCGGCGATGCCATCACCGCGGCCGACTACATCGACCTGCTCAACGCCCGCCGTTCGCTGATTTTGCGCATCGCAACGCGGCTTGCACCCTATGATGCGCTGGTGATGCCGACCACGGCGAATACGCCGCCGCGCATCGCCGACCTCGCCGACGACAAGGCCTTTGCCACCGCGAACCTGCGCAGCTTACGCAATTGCACCTTGATCAACATGATCGACGGCTGCGCCATCTCGTTGCCGGCGCATCGCGCGGGCGAAGTGCCGGTGGGATTCATGTTGGCTGCCGCCGGCGGCTCCGACCGTCGCATCTTTGAGCTCGCCGCTGCCATGGAGGGCACGATCCGTGTATGACCTGACCTTCACCGTGATGGACAACGGCGCGGCGACGCCGCTCACCCTGTCGATCGACCAGGCCGTGATCGCCGGCTGGACCGGCCGTGATCCCGTGGCGCGCGACAAGCATATCGCCGAATTGGAAGCGCTCGGCATCGCCCGGCCCGCGACGACGCCGATCTACTACCGTTGCTCGGCGCGCCGGCTTACCACATCAGATGTCATCGAGGTCTGCGGCGGCGATTCCTCCGGCGAGGTCGAGTTCGTACTGATCGGCTGGCAGGGCCGAACCTTCGTCGGCCTCGGCTCCGACCACACCGACCGCAAGGTCGAGAGCTACAGCGTCACCGTGTCGAAGCAGATGTGCGACAAGCCGATGTCGGAGGTCCTATGGGAACTGGAAGACGTCGTCGGCCATTGGGACCAGATGATTCTACGCTCCTGGGGCTGGTTCGACGGCGAGCGCACGCTTTATCAGGAGGGAACGCTGGACGCGATGTTGCCGGTGCAGGAACTGATCGAGCGCTGCTTTGGCAAATCGGGCCTGCCCGACGGCTGCGCCATGTTCGGCGGCACGTTTGCGGCCAAGGGCGGCATCCGCCCCTCGGTCCGCTTCGAATACGAGCTGGAAGACCCCGTGCTGCAGCGCAAGCTCACCCATGCCTACGACGTGATCGTGCTGCCGGTGCGGGGCTGAGATGGTTCCGTCCGTCATTGCGAGGAGCGAAGCGACGAAGCAAGGCCGCGCGTGTGACTCTGGATTGCTTCGCTGCGCTCGCAATGGTGAATTTGACGGAAATCGGGTGGAAGGAACCAGGGTCGCTTGCGAGACTGCGGCCATGAAAGCAACCGCCAGAAAATCCCAATCCACCGCCGACATCGCCGCCCGCGTCGAAGCCATCGACTGGACGCAGGCGACGGCTGATCTCGATGCATTCGGCTGCGCCGTGCTGCGCGGCCTGCTGACGCCGGAGGAATGCCGCGCGCTGGCCGCGATGTATCCCGACGACGGTCATTTCCGCAGCCGCATCGTCATGGGCCGCCACGGCTTTGGCCGCGGCGAGTACAAGTATTTTGCCTATCCGCTGCCCGACCTGATCGCGGAGCTGCGCCCCGCGCTCTATGTGCGGCTCAAGGACGTCGCCAATCGCTGGAACGAGTCGATGGGCATCGAGGTCCGCTATCCCGCCTCGCATGCCGCGTTCCTGAAGCGCTGCCACGACGCCGGGCAGACCCGGCCGACTCCGCTGCTGCTGCAATATGAGGCCGGCGATTTCAACTGCCTGCATCAGGATCTCTATGGCGAGCACGTGTTCCCGCTGCAGGTGGCGATCCTGCTGTCGCAGCCCGGCCGCGATTTTGCCGGCGGCGAGTTCGTGCTGACCGAGCAGCGCCCGCGCATGCAGTCGCGCGCCGAAGTGGTGCCACTCGGCCAGGGCGATGCGGTGGCGTTTGCTGTGCATCACCGCCCGGTGCAGGGGACGCGTGGCAGCTACCGCGTCAACATGCGCCACGGCGTCAGCCGCCTGCGATCCGGTCATCGCCACACGGTCGGTATCATCCTCCACGATGCGAAGTGAGTGCGAACCGGATTGACCGCGGATTTGTTCGAAAGCATTGCGGATGTCCTGCCGTCGCGTGAGGCGATGGCGGAGGGCGCCATATTGCTGCGCGGCTTTGCGAGACCCGTCGAATCCGAGCTGGTCACCGCGCTGCACGAGATCCAACGCGAGGCGCCGTTCCGCCGCATGTTCACGCCGGGCGGCCATCAGATGTCGGTGGCAATGACCAATTGCGGCGAGGCGGGCTGGGTCACCGACCGTGGTGGCTATCGCTACGATGCAGCCGATCCCGAATCCGGAAAAGCGTGGCCCGCGATGCCCGCGGTTTTTCGCGAACTGGGTGAAAGCGCGGCACGCGAGTCGGGCTTTGCCGGTTACGCCCCGGACGCCTGTCTGATCAACCGCTATGAGCCCGGCGCCAAAATGTCGCTGCATCAGGATCGGGATGAGAAGGATTTTGCAGCGCCGATCGTCTCGGTATCGCTGGGCCTCCCCGCGGTCTTCCTGTTCGGCGGCATGAAGCGCAGCGACAAGCCGCAGCGCTACCGGCTCGAGCACGGTGATGTCGTTGTCTGGGGCGGACCATCGCGGCTGTTCTTCCACGGCGTCGCGCCGCTCGCCGACGGCGAGCATGCGTTGCTCGGCCGTCAGCGCATCAATTTGACATTTCGAAAGGCGCGCTGACGCTCTATTCTGGTTCCATGACCACGACCGAACTCAAGGCTGACACCGGCGTCACCACCGCCAATCGCACCGGCGTCTATCTCGCCGTGCTGCAGCTCGTGTTCACGCTGGGCTGGACGACCTACGTCATCTACCTGCCAAAACTCGCGGCCGACGTCGGCATCGAGCCGTCGTGGGTCATCTTCATCCTGATGCTGGACCAGGCGATCTTCACCATCACCGACACCGCGATGGGCATCGCCGCTGACCGGGTGGCAAGGCTGGTCGGGCGGCTGAGCATGTTCGTCGGTGTGCTGACGGCGATTTCTTGCGCGGCCTTCGTCGCGTTGCCGTTCGTGGCCGGCACCGGGCACGGGGCGCAGGCCTGGTTCATCGCCCTCATCGTGATCTGGGTGATCACGTCGTCCGCGCTACGCGCGCCACCGCTGACCTTGCTCGGCAAGCATCGCGCCAAGCCGGCGATTCCGTTCCTCTCGGCGCTGGCGATGCTCGGCTATGGGCTTGCCGGCGCAATCTCGCCCTATCTCGGCGTGGTGCTGAAGAACGAGGACCCGCGGCTGCCCTTCGTCATCTCGGGCGCGGTGCTGCTGCTGACGACGCTGGCGCTGGCAAAAGTCGAGCGCGACATACCGGACGAGCCCGCCGCAAAACCCGCCGGGCCGGCGAAGCCGCTGAGCGCGGTGCCGATCTTTTTCATTGTGTCCATGCTGATCCTCTCGCTCGGCTACCAGCTGCATTTTTCCATCAACAGCGGCCCGTTCTATCTGCGCTTCGCACAGGCGGCCGATCTGCCATGGCTGATGCCGGTGTTCTGGATCGGCTTCAATATCGCCATGTTCCCGGCGAGCGTGGTGGTGAAGCATCGCGGCGGGTTGATCGTGATGGGTGCGGCAGGCCTGCTCGGCGCGCTCGCGGTAATCGGCGCGGAGTTCGCCGGCAATCTCCACATCATGATCGCAGCGCAGTTTTTCGCGGGCGCCGCCTGGGGCTGCATGCTGATGGCCGCGGTCTCCGCTGCGCTGGCGATCGGCGAGACCGGCGCGGAGGGCAAGGTGGTCGGCCTTGTCTTTTCAGCGCTGGCGCTGGCGACCTTCGCGCGCATGGCGGCTGTCGCCGGCGGCCTGCAAAAAATGCCGGAATACGCGCCGCTCCTGCAATGGGCGCCAGTCGCGTGCTGGGCGGTGGCCGGCGCAGGCTTACTGGTGATCGCGGCGTCGCGGATGCAGGTGCGACGTGCCTAGGAGGGCTTCGCCGGATGGATAAATGCCCACGGGCTGACTTCCGAATCCGTCGGCACCTCGATCGCGATCACGTAAGGCCCGCCATCGGCCAGCGCCTTTTCCAGCGCGGGCTTGAACTGCTCGGGCGAGGTGACGCGTGCCGCACCCGCGCCGAAGGATTCCGCGAGTTTCACGAAATCGGGATTGACGAGATCAGACGCCACCACGCGCCCATCGAAGCGATCACGCTGGTCGCGCCGCACATTGCCATAGGCGTTGTTGTTGAAGACCAGCGTCACCACGCCGATGCGGAACTGCACGGCCGTCGCCAGTTCCTGCACACCGAACATGAAACCGCCGTCGCCGGTGATGGCGACCACCGGCCGGTCGGGATGGGCGACCTTGGCACCGAGCGCGGTGGGAAAGCCCGAGCCGAGCGTGCCCTGATAGCCCGACGTGATGAAAGTGCGCGGCTCATAGATCGGAAAGCCATACCAGGAGGCGAAGCCGACCTGCGACAGCTCGTCGGTGACGATCGCATTCGCCGGCAGCACTTCGCGCAGGATTTTCAGGTAGGCCATCTGTGGCTGGATGCGCTGGATGTCCTTCTCCGCCGCCGCCGTTGCGTCGCGAATGGCAGCACGGCGGCCGGCGGTCCTGGCAAGGCCCGCCTTTTTCACCGCGGCGACCAGCTCGCGCGTGCCGGCCTTCGAGTCCGAGATCACGGAGACATCCGACACATAGCGGCGCATCTCGACGGGATCGATGTCGATGCGGATCGATTTCAAGCCATCCGGCCGGTACGGCCAGCGCGTCATGGTCGGCAGCTCGAGCCGCGTGCCGATGCCGATCATGAGGTCAGTGGTCGGCCACAGTCTGTAGGCGGCCGCCATGGTCAGCCCGAGCTCGTGCGCATTGGAGACGATGCCGCGGCCGCTGCGGAAGGCGACGGCCGGCGCGTCCAGCATCTCGGCCAGCTCCAAAATTTCCTCGCGGGCGTGGATGGCGCCGCTGCCGACAAAGATCATCGGATGCTTGCTGGCCTTGATCAGCGCCGCCGCAGCCTTGATGCGATCGGGATCGGGCTGCGGCGCGGGCAGGGGATCGTAGACTTGCGCCTTGCCGACTCCCGCGCGCTGCGTGAACACATCCCACGGCATTTCCAGCGAGGCCGGGCCGCGGCGGCCCGACAGCATTTCCTGGAAGGCGCGCCCGACCATCGCCGGCGCGACGTCGGGATATTCAGCGCGGTCGGCCCATTTCACAAACGTGCGGAGCGTCGCGAGCTGGTCCGGCATCTCGTGCAAATGGCCGCGGCCCTTGCCCAAAAATTGCGTCGGCACCTGGCCGGTCAGGCACAGCACCGGCTCGTTGCAGCCGAAGGCGGTGAGCAGCGCCGCGCTGGCGTTGAGCACGCCGGGGCCGGGCACGACGCTGAACACGCCGGGGCGTCCGCTGGCGCGCGCATAGCCGAACGCCATGTAGCCGCAGGCTTGCTCGTGCCGCGCGCCGATCACCTTCAGCTGCGCCTGGTGGAAGGCGTCGAACAGGCCGTAGATCTGCGCGCCGGGCAGCCCGAACACGGTATCGACGCCATGCGCCACAAGGCCGTTGACGATGGCTTCTCCACCGGAGGCTACGCTCATTGCACTTCCAATCTGTCAGGGTGTTTCGTCGACGACGCCGTTGCGCAAAATGCCGACGCCTTCGGCCTCGACCTCGATGACGTCGCCGGCTTTCAGGTAACGCGGCGGATCGAACCGCGCGCCCGCGCCGGTCGGCGTGCCCGTGACGATGATGTCACCGGGCACCAGCGTGGTGAAGGTCGAGATGTAGTTGAGGAGATAGCGGAAGCCGAAGATCAGCCGCCCGGTGCGGTCGTCCTGCCGCGTCTCGCCGTTGACGCGCGTGGTCAGGCGGACATCGGCAATCTGCGCGTGGTCGGTGTAGGGCACGAGCCACGGCCCCAGGCTGCCGGTGGAATCGAAATTCTTGCCCTGCGTCACGTTGAACTTCGCGTGCCGCACCCAGTCGCGCAGCGTGCCCTCGTTGCACAGCGTGATCGCCGCGATGTGGTCCAGCGCCCTGTCCTCCGCAATGTGCCGGCCGGCCTTGCCGATGACGATGACGAGTTCGCCCTCATAGTCGAGCTGCTGCGAGGCTCGCGGACGCACCAGCGGCGTGTTGTGGCCGACAAAGGAGCGCGGCGTGCGCATGAACATGCTCGGATATTTCGGCGCGTCCGAGCCGTCCTTGTATTCGGCGTTGCGGTCCGGATAGTTCACGCCGATGCAGATGATCTTTTCCGGCGCGGGGATCGGCGTCAGCCAGGCGATGTCGGTGAGCCCATGGTCGGGCGGCTGCCTTGCGCCTTCCTCGGCGAGCTTCATCAAGGCGCCGGCCTCGATCGCCTCGCGCAGCGTCGGATAGTCGAAACGCGCGGACAGATCGACAATGCCGCGGTCCGTCACGAGACCATATTTGGCGATGCCGCTAATGGTGTAGGTGGCGAGGCGAGGGGCTGTCATGGAAGCTCCTGTTCAGCCCGGCGTCATGCCGGTGGCCTTGATCACGGAGGTAGCCGCGGGCGCACGCAGGAACTCGATCAACGCCTTGGCAGCATCTGCTTCCTTGCTGTCAGCGGCAACAGCCGAGGTGAATACCAGCTCCTGCTGCAGCTCGCCAGGCAAGGGCCCGACCAGCTCGACGCCGGGCGCGATCAGCACATTGGAGAGGAAGACGCCGATATCAGCGTCGCCCCTGGCAACGGCTTGTGGGATCTGGCCGGGCGTAGCCTGCACCTTGGTCTTGGCCTTCATCTCCTCGGCAATGCCGAGCCGCTCGAACACCTTTGTGACGTAGGCGCCGGCAGCGCTGGCCGGCAGGAATGCGACGGAGGGCGCCGCCAGCATCGCCTGCTTGAACGCATCCGGCGTGGAGATGTCCGGCTTCGGCGCGCCGGCCGGGACGATCACGCCATAGCCGACCCTGGCGATATCGACTGTCGGCCCCGGCGCAAAATGTGTCTTGGCGGCGGCGTCCTTGAAGACATCGACCGGCACCACCACGACATCAAACGGCGTGCCGGAATTAACACGCGCGATGATGTTCGGCGTGGAGTCGAAATGGATCGACAGCCTGTGCCCGGTCGCCTTCTCGAATTCCGGGCTCAGCTTGTTGAGCGGTGCCATCATCGAGCCGCCGGCGATCACCTTCAATTCAGCCGCCTCAGCCATGGTGGACATGACGCAAGCAATAGCCGCGACAGCCAGCAATCCCTTCATGGCGATGCTCCATCAGTCGGCCACCAGCACATCGGCGACGAATTGCGGCTCGCGCACCGTCTGGCCGGTGAAGGGCGAGCCCTGCTCGAACCAGGAACGCGGCGCCGGCGCGCCCCACAGCGTCTGCCGGCGCGGATCGCGCAGCGACCAGCGCAGCGGCTCATGGTCGTGATCGCCGGTGAAATAGTCGCTGGTGTAGAGCTCGAGGCGATGGCCGTCGGGATCGCGCACGTAGAGGAAGAACGCATTGGAAATGCCGTGGCGGCCGGGGCCACGCTCGATGTTCTTCACGTAGCCGCTGGAGGCCATCACGTCGCAGAGATGCAGGATGTTCATCGCGGTCGGCACCCAATAGGCGATGTGGTGCAGGCGAGGGCCCTTGCCGTTGGTGATCGCAAAGTCGTGGACATTGCCCTTGCGGTGCAGCCAGGCCGCCGCGATGCGGCCGTTCGGCCCATCCTCCTCGGCGTATTCGCTCAGGCGGAAGCCGAGCCGGGCGTAGAAGTCGACGGTGCCCTGGACTTCCGCGGCGAAGACGTTGAAATGATCGAGCCGCTGCGGGTGGCAGCCCTTGTAGAGATCGTAACGCCGCAACAGATGCGGACGCTTTTCCATGCTGGCGTACAGCTCGATCTGGAAGCCAAAGGGATCGGTGAAGTGCAGGGTGCGGCCCTGGAACGGCTGCTCGGCGAAGGCATGTTTGACGCCATTGGCGGAGAAGAACGCCGCCGCCTTGTCGAGATCATCATCGTTGCCGACCTTGAAGCCGAGCCGGTTGCAGCCGGGCGCCGCCGCCTTTCGCAGTACCAGCGAATGGTGCTGATGCTCCTCGCTGCCGCGCAAGTAGACAGCGTTGTTGTCGCGATCCTCGACATGCAGGCCGACGGTGGTCTCGTAGAATTCGCGGCTGGTGTCGAGGTCGGTGACGTCAAGCACGGCATGGCTGGAACGGATGATGTTGAACGGCGGATCGAAGACGTGTTTCGGAACGGGCATGGTTTCCTCGATTCTTTCCTCTTGTCATTCCGGGGCGCGCCTCTTGGCGCGAGCTATGATGCGCAATTGCGCATCTGAGAATCCATACTCCCGATGGTGGTTATGGATTCCGGGCTCGCCGCTGCGCGGCGCCCCGGAATGACGATCTCAAATTCCCAGCTTCTGTATCTTGTGCGTGCCCCGCGCGAGCGAGACGTGCTTGGTTTCCATGTAGAAGTCGAACGAATAGTCGCCGCCGTCGCGGCCGATGCCGGAAGCCTTCATGCCGCCGAACGGCGTCGGCAGATGGCGGACGTTTTCCGAGTTCAGCCAGATCATGCCGGCCTCTAGCGCATCGGCGACCCGCAGCGCACGGCCCATGTCGCCGGTCCAGACATAACCCGTGAGGCCGTACTGCACGCCGTTGGCGATCTCGATGGCGTCGGCCTCGTCGCGGAAGGGGATCACGGTGAGGAACGGACCGAACACCTCCTCCTGCGCCACGCGCATTTTCGAGCTCGCGTTGGTGACCAGCGTCGGCTGCACATAGTGCCCGCCGCCGGGGCCGTCATGCGGCTTGCCGCCGACGGCAATGGTAGCGCCGTCCTTCCTTGCGACATCGAAATAGGAACAGACTTTTGCCAGATGTCGCTCATGGATCAGGGGGCCGATTTCGGTGACGGGATCGAGGGGATGTCCCACCGTCAGCTTCTGCACGCGCGCGGTCAGCCTCTCGATGAACTTGTCCGCGATGCTTTGCTGCACCAGGAGCCGGCTGGATGAAGTGCAGCGCTCGCCATTGAGCGAGTAGATCATGAACACGACGGCATCGAGCGCGCGATCGAGATCGGCGTCGTCGAACACGATCACCGGATTCTTGCCGCCCAGCTCGAAATGCACGCGCTTCAGCGTTTTCGCCCCCTGCGCCATGATCGCCGAGCCGGTCGCGCTCTCGCCGACAAAGCCGATCGCCTTGATGGCGGGATGCTCGGTCAACGCCTTGCCGGCTTCCTCGCCAAAGCCGTGGACGGTGTTGAGCACACCATCGGGGAGGCCGGCTTCCTTCGCAAGCTTTGCCAACAGGTCGGCCGTCACCGGCGACCATTCGGCGGGCTTGTGCACGACGGTGCAGCCGGCCGCCAGCGCAGGAGCGATCTTCCAGGTCGAGAGCATGAATGGCGTGTTCCACGGCGTGATCACGCCGACCGGGCCGATCGGCACGCGGGTCGAGATGTTCCAGTGCTCCTCGCTCGGGGTGTTGAGACCGTCGCGGGCCTCCGCGCATTTGTCGGCAAAGAAACGGAAATTCTCCGCAGCGCGGATCGCGGCCTTGGCCATGAAGCGATGGGCCTGGCCGGTGTCGATGCATTCGAGCACGGCGATGTCATCGGCATTGTCCTCGATCGCGTCGGCCACGCGATGCAGCAGTTTTCGGCGCATCGGCGCTGCCATGTCGCGCCAGGACTTGAAAGCCAGCGACGCCGCAGTCGCGGCGCGATCGATATCCTCCGCGTTGCCGCGGGCGACGGCTGCGAGCACCGAGCCGTCCACCGGCGACTTCGTCTCAAACGTCTCGCCCGACACCGACGGCACAACCTTGCCATCGACGATGTGGCCGATGCCATCAGCGCGCAGCTTCTTCAGAAGAGGCGCCGCCCGGTCACGGTTGGCCTGAAAGACATCGGCGGGTTTCGGGGTGATCTTATCCATGGGCAGCCTCCACTTTCAAAGTGTCGTGGATGTTGTTGCGCTTCCAGCTCGTCTCCTTGTCGTTGATCTGCATGTCGAACGACAGCGCGAACTTGCTATTGGCGAATACCGGATCGAGATAGGCCGACAGCGCCTTGAAGATATGCTCGCCCGCCTTCTTGCGGGCGGCGAGATCGCGGCCTTCGCCGAGCCGCAGCATCATCGAGAGAAATCCGAGCTGTGGGTTGCCGTCGCCGATCGCATAATGCTCGCATTTGATGGCGCGGACGCGGATGCCGCCGATCGGGAAGATGCCGGTCTCCACCGCCACCTTGCGGACCAGTTCGACCACGGCGGCCATGTCGACGCGTTTGTCGAGATTGGCTGAATATTCGATGGTGAAATGCGGCATGGCGGTTCACTCCCGATATTT
>Ga0081539_10001469_pt1 | contig 39964 bp, 32 predicted proteins | sample TabmetS4T2R2_FD_71023 | JGI IMG/M metagenome (GOLD analysis project Ga0081539, IMG submission 71023) | Tabebuia heterophylla rhizosphere microbial communities from the University of Puerto Rico - S4T2R2 | ecosystem: Host-associated > Plants > Roots > Rhizosphere ... | reverse complement strand
CCACGGCACTGCCGGTACGGCAACAGAACCCCAGGGCATGGGCCATGCCCACGATTCTGCGCCTCCGGTTCGAGACGGCGGGCGGTGCGAGGGCCATTTGTGGGTACCCGGATGACCGGCGGGCTACGACGAGCCGGAAGGCGGTAGATCGACGTGCGGGCACCACCGGCACCCACCGTCACCACGGCGGTGATGAGCCATCGCTGGCGGCAGATGTCGTTCCTGCACTGGCGTTATCCGGTCGACGCGGTGCAACCTCTGCTACCGGACGGGCTCGTGGTGCACACCTTCGACGGCGGGGCCTGGATCGGCATGCTGCCCTTTCTCATGGATGATGTGCGACCACCCCGCGCACCGTCGCTGCCCTGGCTGTCGCGGTTCCCCGAGACGAATCTGCGCACCTACGTGCGCGGGCCGGACGGCGGCAGCGGGATCTGGTTCTTCTCCCTCGACGCGGCCAGGCTGCCGGCCGTGGCGGCCGCCCGGCTCAGCCTCGGCCTGCCCTACTGCTGGTCGGATATGAGCCTGCACGCCGACGACGACGCGATGGTGTATCGGGGCAGGCGCCGCCTGCCCGGGCCGCCCGGCGTCGGCTACGAGGTGCGAATGCGATTCGGCGCGGCGTACGCGGAGGAGCAACTCGGACCGCTCGACCACTTCCTCACTGCCCGCTATCGGCTCTACTCGCGGGTGCGGGGCCGGCTGGTCGCCGTGGACGTGCAGCACCCGCCGTGGCCCCTGCGCCGGGCGGAGCTGGTCGAGCTGCGCCAGGACCTCACCCGGGCGGCGGGCCTCCCGACGCCGAGGGGAGCGCCACTGCTGCACGCCTCATCGGGCGTGCAGGTCCGCATCGGCGTTCCGCACCTGGCCGGCGCACGGTCGAGTCAGGTCATAGCCAACCCCGCCGGCGGAACATCGTTGCGAGCAGGAGACCCACCACAAGCATCACGCCAAGCGCGGAAGGGTAACCGAACCTCCAGTTCAACTCGGGCATGTTGGCGAAGTTCATCCCGTAGATCCCCACGATGACCGTCCACGCGATACCGATCGTGCCCCATGCCGTGATCTGCCGTACGAACCGGTTCAGTTCCGTGGAGGCCCGGGTCTGGAAGAGGTCGAGCATCTCCTGTAGATACTCGCGTTCCAGATCGGTGGTGTTCTTCAGATGGCCGAATCCCTGGCGCATCTGATTGAGCCGTCCGACGTCCAGCGGCATCACGCTGTCACGCGAGCTGAGGGTGTCCAGCAGATGCAGATAGGATTCCTGTGTCTGTGCGGCGTTCGTACCGATCGTCTGCAGGTCATGTCGCACCTCAACCAGGTCCTGCAGCAATGCCTCCGCCGCTACCGGATCGGTGCTCATGACCCTCTGCTCGAGTTCGGCGATGCGGGCCGCCGCCGAGCCCACCAATTCCTCCTGGGCGCGCAGCATCTCGAATCGCACCATGCTGACCAATTCGAAGGCCGACGCCGGCCGGAAGGTGTGATCGTCCAACCGTTGGCGGAGCGCGATGAGTTCTCGTCGGGCCGCCTCGGCGGTCAGCGCCCGGTGGGTGGGGCCGAGCACCGTGACCAGAAGGCGGGGGGCCAGGAAGATCTTCAACGGCTGGAAGTGCAGTCGTCCGTCGACGCCGCGCGCGACGCCGTTGATGGCGCTGAAATGGTGGTGGGCATAGACGTGCAGCTTGGGCACCGGCGTCCGGGTGTAGCAGTCCTGCAGATCCGCGGCATCCACCTTGATCAGGTCGGCCAGCAACGCCATACCGTCGACGTCCGTATGATCGAAATCGATCCATACGATGCCGTCCGGCTCGGACAGCACCTCCTGAACGCTGTTGGCCGACAGCTCTTCCGTCCCTGCCTGACCGACAAGACGAACCTCCACAGCGCTTCCCTCCTCGATGCCTGCGACCGGCCTTGATTCGCGTCCGAGTAGATCGGTGGCAGGTCGCTTACGAGGGGATCGTACGAGTGAGGGGGTGCGAGATGCTCATGGATGCCGAACGCCCTCCCGGAGAGGCCGACTCGGCGAGCGCGGGATCCGGTTCGCTCTCAGCGGCTGGCAGCACGCCGGTAGCGGGAGATCGCCAGGGGCATGAACACCGCGAGGATCCCCACGATCCAGAGCAGGGACAGCAACAGCGGGTGGTGCGCCGGAAAGCCCTCGCCCCGCGCCAAGCCCGCCGGAGCGTTTCCCCAACTGTCCCGCATGGTCAGCGCCACGGCGCTGATCGGGTTCCATTCGGCCATCGGCTGCAGCCACCCGGGCAGTCGATCCGATGCCACGAACGCGTTGGACACGAAGGTCAACGGGAACATCCAGATCAATCCGGCCGACTGCGCGACCTCGACGCTGCTCACCGACAGACCGATCACCGCGGCGACCCAGCTGATGGCGTAGCCGAACAACAAGAGCACCGCGAAACCGACGGCCGCCTGGGCCGGGTTGGTATGGATGCGCCAGCCGACAGCCAGCCCGCAGATCACCATGATGAGCAGGACGAAAACGTTGTTCAGCAGGTCGGAGGTGGTGCGCCCGAGCAGCACGGCGGCCCGCGACATGGGTAACGAGCGGAACCGGTCGATGATGCCCCGCTGCAGGTCATCGGCGAGTCCGATGGCGGTGATACCGGAACCGAACGCGACGGTCTGAGTGAAGATGCCGGCCATCAGGTACTCGCGGTAGTTGACTCCGGGGATCGCGATCGAGCCGCCGAACACGTACGCGAACAGCACCACGAACATGATCGGCTGAATTGTCGAGAAGATCAGCAGGTCGGGAATCCGCTTCACCTTGATGAGGTTGCGCTTCGTCACCACCCACCCGTCGATCAGAGCGGTCGCCACGGCGGTCATCGCCGGCCCCCCTCCGCGTCACGCCCGGCTATGGCCGGTACCGCGTCCGCAGGCTGGGTCGTGGCGTGCCCGGTCAATGCCATGAACACGTCGTCGAGGGAGGCGCGGTGGGTGGTGATGTCGGCCGGCTCCACCCCCGCGTTGTCGAGACGGCGAACGGCTTCCATGAGGGCCTTCGGGCCGGCCGCGACGGGCGCCTCCAGCTTCATCAGTTCCATGTCGACGGTCGGCGGTTCCGTGCCGACCTCCGCAAGCACACGGCGGACCACCTCGACGTCCCCGGCGTTGGCGACGGTCACCTCGAGCCGCTCCCCGCCCACCTGGCGTTTGAGCATGTCCGGCGTGCCGCGGGCGATGGCCCGCCCGCGATCGACCACCACGATGCTGTCGGCGAGCCGGTCGGCCTCCTCCAGATACTGCGTGGTGAGCAACAGCGTCGACCCGGACCGGACCCGTTCGTTGATCACGTCCCACATGCCCAGCCGGCTACGCGGGTCAAGACCCGTGGTGGGCTCGTCGAGAAAGATGATGGGCGGAGAGGCGATCAAAGCTCCGGCCAGATCCAGCCGCCGCCGCATGCCTCCCGAGTAGGTCTTGGCGGGCCGGTTCGCCGCCTCGGTCAGCTCGAAGCGCTCCAACAACTCGTGCGCACGCGTTCGGGCCTTGGCCTTGCCGATGTGGTACAAGCGGCCGATCATCTCGAGGTTCTCGTAGCCGGTGAGGTATTCGTCGATCGCGGCGTTCTGCCCGGACAACCCGATCTTGCGTCGAACCTGCTGGGGATGGGCCAGGACATCGACCCCATCGACCACGACCCGACCGGAATCCGGCTTGAGCAGGGTGGTCAGAATTCGCACGCAGGTCGTCTTGCCCGCACCGTTCGGCCCCAGCAGGCCCAGCACGGTGCCTTCCGGCACGCGTATGTCGATGCCGTCCAACGCGCGCACTGGACCATAGGTCTTGACCAGCCCTTCGGCCACGATGGCATCAGTCATGGCGAACACCGTAGCCGGTAGGCACGCGTGCAAGGGTGCCACGCCGGCCTGGTCTCCGCGGCCTACGTTCGATCACCAACAGGTGAATCCTCCGTCGACAACGAGATCTGCGCCGGTGCAGAAACTCGCGGCGTCGCTGAGGAAGAAGATCGTGGGGCCGACGAGCTCATCGACGTGGGCCATGCGCCCGAGCGGGGTGTCCGCCTCGAATTGTCGTACCTGTTCGGCGACCTCGGGACGTAGGTTCATGGGCGTGGCTGTGTAGCCGGGGCTGATCGAGTTCACCCGCACGCCGCGGTTGCTCCACTCCATCGCCAGGCTCTTCGTCAGGTGGACCACGGCGGCCTTGGACGCGTTGTAGTGAGCCTGAAGCAGACCGCGGTTCACGATGGTCGCCGACATCGACGCGATATTGACGATCGACCCTCGTCCGTGGGTCAACATGGCCCGCGCCTGGGCCTGGCAGGACAGGAAGACCCCGGTGACGTTGACGTCGAAGACGCGTTGCCACTGTTCGAGGGTCATGTCCTCCGCCGGTGCGGCATTGGCGATGCCTGCGCTGTTCACTGCCAGCTGCAGCGGGCCGAGCTCGGTCTCGACACGTTCGACCGCGTTCGCGAGGCCCTCCGCGCTGGTGACGTCCACCGGGAGGGCGATGGCCCTGCGGTTTCGCTTCTCGATCTCGTGAACCACCTCCTCGAGGGACGGACCGGCAAGGTCGAGGCAGCCCACGTCAGCTCCGGCGTCCGCCAACCCGGTGGCGACGCGGCGGCCGATGCCGCTGCCCGCCCCGGTGACGATCGCGACACGCTCGTCGAGCCGGAAGTTGACGGCATTCATGTCTGCTCCATCCCGAGGTCGCACGTCGATCACTAAGCCGGGCGGGCCACCGATGCGAACGTGGACAGCGTGAACCAGCGTGGCAAACAGCGACGCATTGCCACCGGCCCGCGGATCTCCACCGCGCCGCCGCGTAGGGCGGCTGACCAGCTCAGGTCGCCGCGCCACACCTGCACCATGCTCCGGAGATCGGCGGTGACCGTGACGGCGACCGGATGACCGGGGTCGCCGTCGCAGACATCGACCTCGTCCCGCGTGATCACAAGCCACCAGTCACGGGACTGGCGGTGTGTATCGGGGAATCGGAACTGTACGACCGTTCGCCCGTCCGGAACGACGTCCCGGTCGACGTGCCGGTGCATGTCCCAGAGCAGCAGCTTCGGGTCGAGGTCCTCGTCGCCGAGTTCGCCGATCCAGCGCGTACCCCAGGCGCCGAGTGCCTCGACCACCGGCCGTAGTTCGCGTCCAGCCTGGGTCAGGACGTACCGCACGTCGGTGCCGTCCGCCTGCCGCTCCACGACGCCCGCCCGGACAAGCTGCTGCAGCCGCCGGGACAGCAGCGTCGGTGACATGCGAGGCAGCCCACGACGCAGCTCGTTGAAGCGCTCGGAGCCGGCTACGAGCTCGCGTACGACGAGCAGCGTCCACCGTTCGTCGAGAAGCTCCATCGCCTTCGCGACCGGGCAGAACTGGCGGTATGGAGACCCCATGCGTTGCAGGCTAGAGGTGCCGGTGATGGTGGCGCTACGGCGATACAGATCTGGTACTAGTTCGCGTACGCCGGGCTTCCTACCGTCGATTGCAGTTCGCAACTGGACGCGAGGGAGTAGCGAGAGATGAGTACGCAGATCGCAACGCCGGAACTCACGGCTTGGGAAGCCGACCGGGCGCTGAAGGGCCGGCACCGGGCGATGTGGGCCTCCGGTGACTATCACGCGGTGGCCGCCGAGGTGGTCGGAGAGCTGGGTGCCGTCCTGGTCGAGGCATGCGGCGTCCGATCCGGCGACCGGGTGCTGGACGTCGCCGCCGGGTCGGGCAGCGCCGCCATCCGCGCGGCGGTGGCCGGGGCGCGCGTGGTGGCCAGCGACCTGACGCCTGAGCTTTTCGAACCGGGCCGGGCATGGGCAGCCCGCTACGGCGCTCACGTCGCGTGGGAGCAGGCCGACGCGGAGGACCTGCCGTACGCCGACGGCGAATTCGACACGGTGCTGTCATGCCTCGGGGTCATGTTCGCCCCGCATCATCAGGTCGCGGCTGACGAATTCGTCAGGGTGTGCCGTCCCGGCGGCACTCTCGGCCTGCTCAACTGGACGCCGGAAGGTTTCATCGGGCAGATGTTCGCGACGATGAAGCCGTACGCGCCGCCACCGCCACCCGGTGCCCAGCCGCCGCCGCTGTGGGGCCGCGAAGATCACGTCCGCGGGTTGCTCGGCGACCGCGTCACCGACTTCGCTGCCGGCCGTCAGGCGCTCATCGTCGACCGGTTCGCCGACCCGAAGGCATTCCTCGATTTCTTCAAGGCGAACTACGGGCCGACGATCGCTGTCTACCGGGCCATCGCCGGCGATTCAGGCCGGGTGGCGGCGCTCGATCACGACCTCATCGAGCTGGCTCGCCGCTTCCTGCGCGACGGCATCATGGAGTGGGAGTACCTGGTGGTCACCGCGCGCTGCCGGGGCTGATCCGAGCCGGTGGCCGCGCCGCGAGCCGGTCCGTGCGGCTATGCCGGACTGCCCGACTTCGGCTTGCGTGCCCGGGGCTTTCGCCCAGGCGTCTTCTTGGGCGCGGTGTCGGTCCGGGCCTTCGCCCGCTTCGGCGCCGCCGCGCTCGTGGTTGCCGGTGTCACGGTGCGCGACGTGGCCCGTTTCCGCGGGGCGTCAGCGGTCCTCGCGGACTCGGCCCGGGCCGTCCGGGCCCGCTCGACCGAGGCGCGCAACGCCGTCATCAGGTCGGCCGCCGAGGTCGGCGCCGGGCCGTCCGCTTCGACGCGGACCATCTCGCGGCCGGCCACCTTCGCCTCGATGACCGCTTGAAGCGCCGACCGGTAGTCGTCGGTGTACCGCTTGGGATGGAAGTCCGTCGCCATGGACTGGATCAACGAGTTCGCCATGTCGAGTTCGGCCGGACGCGTCTCGACATCGGCGTCCAGGAACCGGAACGTCGGCTCACGTATCTGGTCCGGCCACAGCATGGTGTTGAGCACCAGCACGTTCGCGCGCACCCGCAGCGTCGCGAGCTGCTCCCGCTGGCGCAGCGCCACCTTGACGACGGCGACCCGGTTCATCCGGATCAGCGCCTCGCGCAGCAGCACGTACGGTTTCACGGCCGCGCCGTCGGGCTCGAGGTAGTACGCATTGGCGTACAGGATGGGATCGATCTGCTCGGCCGGCACGAACTCCAGGACGTCGATCGCGTGCGTCGTGGCGAGCGGCAGGCCGGCGAAGTCGTCGTCGGTGAGCATGACCATCTCGCCGCCACCCAGGTCGTACCCCTTGGCGAGGTCGTCGTAATCCACCTCTTCGGCGCACGCCACGCACATTCGCTTGTAGCGCACGCGCGAGCCGTCGGCCGCGTGTATCTGATGGAACCGGATGTGGTTCTCCTCAGTCGCGGCGTACAGCTTCACCGCGATCGACACCAGCCCGAAGGAGATCGCGCCGTTCCAGATCGACCTCATGCAAACCTCTCTCGCGCCGCACGCGGCGTTCGAACGCACGTTCTAATGGGAGCTTAGACCACTACATGTAGGGGCGCAAACGGCCACGACCCACAACGTCGAGCGCGGGTTCCGTCCGACGCGGTGGTAGGGTCTGGGCCCAAACGACCTTGAAGCGTAGAATCGCCCCGTGGCCGACGGCGGTGCCGACCGGGATGCCGCGGGCGTGACGGTGACCGATCCCGCGCTGGAGGAAGTGCTGCGCGGCGCCGGGTTCGAAGTCACCGAGGCGGGGCGGCAACGCTGGCGGGCAGAGTTGTCGCGGCCCATCACGCAGGCGACGCTCGACGATGCGAAACGGCTGCTCGACCGGGCCTGGGGCCGCGCCGCGTGACGGACATCGCCGTCGTGTACGACGCCTCCGCGCTGGTCGCGTACGCGCATGGTCAGATCGGTGCCGCCGAGTTGATCTCGGAGATCAACGCCGAGGGCCGTCACGTCGGCGTGCCATCCACGTGCCTGGCGACGGCCCTGGCCGCGTTGACCGACGAGTGGGACATCCGGCAGCTGATGCGCCTGATGAGCACCCGGACCATGGTGATTCTCCCGCTCGGCGGGGAGGGGTCCGGTGAGGGTACGGAGGCGGCCGACGAACTCCGTCAGGTCAGCGAGTTCACCCGGCTGGCCGACGGCGATCTCAACGTCGGCCACGCGGTGGCCGCCGCGCTGGCCCACCGGGCCTTCTACGTCACCGACAATCCGAAGCCCGCCGAGGTCGCGCTCCCGCCGAGCTGGCCGGTGCTCGACCTCAGCCCGGTCCGGTTGGTGAGCGACCGGTTCGGGCTCGCGGTCGCCGCCACGGCCTCGGCGGAGTCGACGCAGCCGGCCCGGCACCCCGACGCTCCCGCCGAAATGCCTGCCCTGGTCGAGCCTATGCTCGCCACGCTCGGCTCGCTTCCGACCGTCGGGGAATGGGGCTACGAGTTCAAGTGGGACGGCGTGCGCGCGATCGCGTACGTCGATGGCGACAACCTGCGCGTGCTCACCCGCAACAAGATCGACGTGACGCAGACCTACCCGGAACTGTCTGCCTTGCGCACCGTGCTGACCGGGCGGCGGGCCGTCCTGGACGGCGAGATCGTGGCGCTCGGGCGTACCGGGGTGCCCAGCTTCGCCGCCCTTCAGCAGCGCATACGCACGCCCGCACCCACGGCGGCCGCGGTACGCGCAAAGCCGGTCCGGTTCTATCTGTTCGACCTGCTGCACCTCGACGGCGTCGACCTCACGCCGCTGCCCTACGTCGAACGCCGCGAGGCTTTGCAGCGACTGGCGATCACCGGGGACCCGGTCGACACGCCACCGTACTGGACCGGCGACGCCGGGCCCGCGCTGCTGGACGCGGCCCAGGAGCTGGGCTTGGAGGGCGTGATCGCCAAGCAGCTGGCATCGGCGTACCAGCCCGGGCGGCGGTCGCCGGTCTGGATCAAGGTGCCGCTCACCAACACGGCCGAGGTGGTAGTGGCCGGGTACAAGGCGGGCGGGCGCCAGCGGTCGACGGCGATCGGCTCACTTCTGATCGGCATGTACGACGCGAGCGACCGGCTGGTCTACGTCGGTCAGGTCAGCACGGGATTCAGCGCGGAAGACCTGCGCGACCTGCAGGGGCGGTTGACGAACCTGCGCGAGCCCGGTTCCCCGTTCGGCGGTCCGGTGCCTCGCCAGCATGCCCGGCAAGCGCAATGGGTCCGTCCGGTCCTCGTCGCCGACGTCACGTTCCGCTCCTGGACACCCGACGGCCGGCTGCGTCAACCGTCGTGGAAGGGGCTGCGCCCGGACCGGGACGCCGGCGAGGTGCGGCTCCCGAGCTGAATCGCCGCATCCACCGAACTCGGCGCCGGGCCTCGGCTCGGCTGACCGCGGGTCGATCGGCGCGTGGGCTCGGCATCACCACGGCATGCCAACGATAGAGGCCTATATTGACAGCTTTCCGTAACAAAGTTGAAACTTGTTGCAGAGCGCTCTTCCCACGGAAAACCAGCCAAGCCACTCGTTCTCCGATTGGACGCCGGCTGCGCGACGGATCGCCCGTCATCCCCCCGTTGGCTTTCTGGACGAAAGGTCGCTCGTGTCAAGTCCCGTGTACCGCCGTCCGGTGTATCCGGGCCGTCGTTTCCTGGCCGCCGTGGCCGTCCTCGCCGGGATCGCCTCGTCGACGACAGTGGCCGTGATGGCGAACGCCTCTGTTCCCGGCACACCCTCCGGCTGGAGCCTGGTGTGGAGCGACGACTTCACCGGTGCCGCCAACTCCCTGCCGTCCCCTGCCAACTGGATCATCGACACCGGTACGAGTTACCCGGGCGGTCCCGCCAACTGGGGCACCGGCGAAGTGCAGACGTACACCGCCAGCACCGCCAACCTGAGCCTGGACGGCTCGGGCAACCTACGGATCACCCCGCTTCGCGGGCCGTCCGGACAATGGACCTCGGCGCGGATCGAGACTCAGCGCGACAACTTCAAGCCTCCCGCTGGTGGGGTGCTGCGCATCGAGAGCCGCGTGCAGATGCCCAACGTGACCGGGGCCCAGGCGGCCGGATATTGGCCGGCCTTCTGGGCGCTCGGCTCGCCCTACCGGGGCAACTATTGGAACTGGCCGGCCGTGGGCGAGTTCGACATCATGGAGAACGTCAACGGGATCAACTCGGTGTGGGGCGTGCTCCATTGTGGAGTCAACCCCGGCGGCCCGTGCAATGAGACCACCGGCCTGCCCAACAGCCGAGCCTGCCCGAACAGCTCGTGCCAGTCCGCGTTCCATGCCTACCGCTTCGAGTGGGACACCAGTGTCAGCCCACAGGAACTGCGGTGGTACGTGGACGGCGAGCAGTATCACCGCGTCACCCAGGCACAGGTCGGCGAGCCACATTGGACGAACATGACCGGCCACGCCGGCTACTTCCTCCTACTCAACGTCGCGATCGGCGGCGCGTTCCCGAACAACGCCTCGGGCAGCCAGACGCCCACCGCGGCGACCGCCTCCGGGCGGCCGATGGTGGTCGACTACGTAGCGGTGTGGAGCCGGGGCGGTGGCACGACCCCGGCGCCCACGTCCCCAACACCCACCCCGCCGCCCGGTGGCGCGCGTGACGCCTACGCGACAATTCAGGCGGAGTCGTACGACGCTCAGAACGGGGTGGTGGTCGAGGCGTGCAGCGAGGGTGGGCAGAACATCGCCTACCTCCGCAGCGGCGACTGGGCGCGGTACGACAATGTGGAGTTCGGGTCGACCACACCGCTCGACTTCGTCGCCCGGGTCGCGTCCGGCGCCGCCGGCGGGATCAGTGGACTGGTCGAGGTACGCCTCGACAGCCCGACCGCGGCACCCGTCGGCAGCTTCGCCATCGCCAATACCGGCGGCTGGCAGAGCTGGCGCTCGGTGCCGGGCAACGTGTCGGCGGTGACCGGCCGCCACACGGTCTACCTCACCTTCACCAGCGGCCAGCCGAACGACTTCGTCAACGTCAACTGGTTCACCTTCCGCCGCTGACCCCTCCGCCCGGGCACGCGGGGGAGTGCCGAGGTGAAACCGGGCCGGCCGCCCCGTCGCGGCCGGCCTGGCCCGGGATCATCGCTTGCGGGACACCGACTGCCGGGGGCCGAGCGCCACCGAGGTGGTCGGGTCACCTTCGGTGCGGAACGTGACGGTCCGGTCTCGGGCACTGGGGTTGACGGTCAGCAAGGTCGGCCGGTCACGGCTGCCGAAGGCCATCCCGTACGGGCCGTCTGCCACCACCGCGGGCTGCGGCGGACCGACGGCCGCGAGCAGCTCCACCCAGTAGCGCACCATCGCGCGGCTGGTGCTCTCCTCCCGTGGCGCGTCCGCCGTGAGCCGGTCGCGAGCCGCCACCGGATCGGCCAGAGCGAGGTCCGCGGTGAACAGGTCCCGCCATACTCGCGGCGGCCCACCGGCGGCGGTGGCCAGTTGCGCGGCCCGCTCCTTCGCCGCCCGCGGATCGGCACGGTACAGCGATCCGACGGTCAGCGGCAGCAGCTGGATGCCCTGGATGGACTCGGGGCGGGGATCGAACCACGTGGCATAGTCGATCTTCGCGTCCCAGACGATGCCCGCGGTACGGTGCGCGTACCCGGCCGGTCGTTGCAGCCCTTCGCCAAGCCAGTACATCCGGGCGGTGGCGGCCTCCATCGCGTAGTGCGTCATGCCGTACGTGGTCAGCTCGTCGTCCCCGCGTACGACGCCCCACCGGGTGACCGCCTCCCATGCCGCCACCGCTTCGCTGGACGACTCCTGGTTGTTTCCGTCGGCGAAGGCCGCGTAGCCGGAGGCCGCGGAGTGACCCAGGTAGGCGTTGAAACTGCGGAAGGCGGGGAAGCCGTCCGGCCCTTCGCCCGACAGCGTGCCGCTGAAGTCCCGGACCACGAGGTCGACCGTCGGCCCGTAGTCACGCAGGAACGCCGGGTCCGCCTGGGCCAGGACCGCGGCGGCACGCACCAGATAGCCGTACTGGAAGTGGTGGTCGTTGTAGTCCTGGCTGCCGAACTCGGCCGGCACCGCGATCAGCCCACCCCACGTCTCGTCGTAGGCGAAGTAGCGCTGATCCTGGTCTCCCTCGTACGTCAGCCAGTCCACCAGCTGCGAGCGCAGCCGGCTCAACGCCCGCTGCCGCTGCCCGGTGGCGTCGACGGCCTGCGCCACCTCGGCGACGGTGGCCAGCCGGCCGAGCTCCTTGAGCCCGAAGTAGCTGCCGCCGGTGCCCGGCTCGTCGCTGAGGTCACGGTTCAGGTCCTGGACGATCGCCGTGCGGGCCGCCGAGGACAGCGGCGCCGACGGTACCGCGGTCAGCAGTCCGGGTAGGGGCACCCGGATCCGGACGGTGTCGGCGCTGACCAGCGACAGCGGGCCCCGCGCATCGGGAAAGGTGCCGCGCAGCGCCGCGACCCCGGCACCGGTGACCAGGCCCGTGCGTTGATGCGGTAGCAGCGCCCAGACGGCGGAGCCGCCGGCGATACGCCGCGCCGCCAACGTCTGTACCACCGCGCCTGACGAGCCGTCGTAGCTCATGCGCGTGGTCGTCTCGACCACCGGGTTGGCGTCCGCGCCGGCGGTCAATGCCTCCCAGGCGGGGGTGTCCGCCCCGTCCGGTACCCGGGCGAGCGCCACCTGGCCGTCCCGGGCACCGGTGGCCTTGATCTGCTTACCCTCACGGGTCCAGCGGGCACCGTCGGCCGCCAGGACGTCCCAGCGCTGACCGGCGATGTCGAGGCGAAGCCGGGAACCGCCATCGTCGAGCGACGGGGACCCGCCCGACACGGCGAGCGCGGGAGCGGTGTCACGGAAGCGCAAGTGCAGCACGGGGCTGCCCTGCACGAGAGTGGCCTCGACGCTGCCGCCCTGCCGCAACTGCGCCCGGAGCACCACGTGGAAGGCGCCGTACCCGACGACCCGCAGGCTGGTCACGGGTCCGCCGGCGGTTACCGCCGGGACGAACGGTGTCACCACGGCATTCGCCGAAGCGGCCGGCGGCGCGCTGCTGACCTGAAGGCCGCCGGCGGTGGTCCGTACCGCCAACGGGTGTGCCCAGATCGGCTGGCTGAGCGGCCCGCTCAACGCCGAGGTCCACCACTGGTTGGTCGGCAGCGCCCGCCCCGCGAGTTCCTCGCCGGCCTGCGCCGGGGTCCGGGACGGGACCATCCCCTGCGGCGGTGAGCCTGCCAGGCTGCCGGACCCCGCGGGCGAGGGCCGGCCGATGAACGTCGTGGCGGCGGCCTCGCTGATCGTGCCGGCCGGTGCCGCGCCCGGCGACGGGGTGTCGCCGGGCACGTCACCGGTGCACGCGGTCACGGACATCGCCAGCCCGAGGCACAGCGAGGCCGCCGAGGACCGGACGCGGGCCATGCCGGTGCGGCTGCGTGCAGCTGGGTGCAGTCGGTCACGCACTGTTCACCACCGGAGTTCCTCCGGGCGCGGTCTTCGTGTCCACGGTGGCGCTGAACCGCAGGCCGGGCACCAGAGTGGGGACGGTACGCATGGCGGCCGAGTCCGGTACGAGCACGACGGTCAGTTCGTTGTCGTCGTGCAGCGGGTCCGTGCCGACCCGGGGCACCACCTGGTCGAGCGTGGCCGTGATCCCACCCGGCAGGCCCGGCCCGGTGATGGTGGCGGTCATGCCCAGACGAAGATCGCGCAGCTCCTCGACTCCGACGTCGACCTGGAAGGTGAGCTGGCTGGGGTTGTAGAGGGTGACCAGCGGCTCGCCGGCTCCGGCCACACCGCCCACGGTGGCCTCGATCGACGACACCCGGCCCGCGGACGGCGCGCGGACCGTCTGCAGCTGCGGCTCGTCACCGGTGCCCACCGGGGGCAGGGCGACGCGGAGCAGGGGCTGGTTGGCGGTCACGGTGTCCTGTTCGGCAACCAGGATCTCCCGTACGACGCCGGCGCCGGCCGAGCCGACCGGCATGGCCTCGGCGGTCAGCACCGCGTCGCCGATGTCGACGAACGCGCGAGCCGCGAGGCGTTCCTGAAGGACGTAGGCGCCGCCGAGCGCCGCGCCGGCCAGCAGTGCGACGAGGACGACGACGGTGCGCGCGACGCGCAGTGCCCGCCGCAGGCGGCCGTGCCGGGGTCCGCTGCGGCGCGGAGACGGTGGGGCGACCTCCGCCCCGATCGGCGCGGACGGCTCCCGGTCGGGGAACTGGGCGAGGTCGTGGTCCTGCACGGTGGTGACAGTCATGTCCGATTCCTCAACTGGTAGGGATTTCCGGTACCGGGACCGGGATCAGGGGGCTGAGACAGCCAGGGGGACGCCGGCCTGTTCAGGACGGCGTTGACCGGATGGCGCGGGCGCCGGAGCAGCGGGCCGTTCCGGCTCGTCGACGGCGTCGCTGCGGGTGATCGATTCGACGATCATCCGGCCGAGGATCAAAACGATCATGCTGGCCCAGGCGACCGACAACCACGTCGGCCCGGGGTCGGCCATCACGAGAACACCGACCGCGATGGCGGTGACGTTGAGCACCAGCAGCGCGGTGTGCGGCATGACGACCCACAACGACCTCGTGCCGGCGCCGGCCTGGTTGGTCGCCTTCCACTTCGCCGGCCGGTTCAGTGCGGCGGCCCACAGTGCCCGCAGGTGTACCGGGGCCGCGCCGATGCTGGCCACGATCGCCGAGAGCTTGAAGCCGCCGGACTGCAGCCAGGTCACCAACAGCACGGTCGCCTGGAACGGCACGTAGTGTTTGGCCCACGTCCAGCCGTCGGCGCGGATCGGGCTGAGCTCGAACAGCAGGTACAGCGCCGGCAGGAACATGAAGGTCACCATCGCCACCGACAGCAGGTAGTGGGTGCCGGTGAACATGTACTGCAGCCGCTGGTCGAGGGTCAGCCCGTTGCGGCGCTTGAGCAGCCGGCCGCGCAGGAGCACCTCGAAACCCCCGCTGGCCCAGCGCAGCTGCTGCTTCAGATACGACGTCACGTCCTGGGGGGCCAGCCCGCGGGCCAGCACCTGTGGGACATAGATGGACTTCCAGCCGCGGCGGTGCAGCTCGATGGAGGTCCAGATGTCCTCGGAGTTGCTACCGGTCCAGATCCCGCCGATCTCGTCGAGCGCGGTACGCCGGAACATCACGTTCGTGCCGACGCAGAACGCGGCGTTGAAGTGATTCTTGCCGGGGCAGACGAGCTCGTAGAAGATGCGCTGCGCCTCGCCCGACCCGGTGGAGACCAGGTTGACGTTGTTGGTGTACGACTGCGGCGACTGGACGAACGCGACGTACGGGTCCTGAAAGTGCGGGAGCACGTCGATGAGGAAGTTGCGCTCGGGCACGTGGTCGGCGTCGAAGATGACCACGAACTCGCCGTCGGTACGGGCCAGCCCGGCGTTGACGTTGCCGGCCTTGGCGTGCCGGCCGCCGTCGCGGCGCAGGTAGCCCACGTTCTCCTCGGCGCAGATGTCGCGCAGTTCGTCGCTGTCGCCGTCGTCGAGCACCCAGGTCCGGTGTCGCAGGTCCATGTCGCGCGCGGCCCGCATCGTCTTGCGAACCAGCTCCGGCTCCTCGCCGTACGCGGTGATGAAGACGTCGATGGTGGGTGGCTCGGCGCCGGCGCGTAGCCGGTTGCGCCACACGGTCACGTCGGCCGGCTCCGGCCAGTCGTCGTGGGCCAGGATCGTCCACCATGTACCGACCAGGTGCAGGGCGGTCAGCCCTTCCGCGAGCAGCATCGCGATCCACAGCCAGGTCGGGCCGCGATAGGCGGGGTCGAGTAGGAAGAGCTGGTACGACATGGTGGCGAGCAGGGCTCCGATGATCGCCACCCGGGTCGACCGCTGCAGCGGTCGCCACGCCAGCCGTCCGGCTGGGACGGCCGGGCGGCTCGGGACGGTGGGGCCAGGCATAAGGGCTCCAGGAGAACTCGGGGGGTGTGTCGAAGCGTCGGCGCGTCGATGCGATGACGACATTGGCCACAGTAGATTGCACGGCGGTCTTCCCGCCATTTCCTGGCGGTGAAATTGCGTGGCCGCGCGCAATAGTGGCCGAGTTCACGCCGCAGTGGCCGGCATAAATGGTGATCGATCCCGCCTACGCGTGCCTCTGACCTCGTCGAACGCCCGCCCGCCCGGCACGTTTAATGCCTCCACAAGGCTGACCGGGGAAAGGCATGAGCCGAGTCACAGGAGGCGGCCGGAGCGGTTTGCGGGCTAAACATCGAGCGCACCAGAATTAACCAGATCTTCTCCTGCGCCGGCAGAATTGTGAAGCTCCGCACATCTTCGCTCAGCCGGTGACAGAATGGCGTCCAAGCGCCGCATTCAACGCTGCCGGGGTTGCGATCGCACGGCTATGCTGGGCCCGTCTGCTTGATCATGCCTCCAGCCCTCATCCGGTGGGTGGCGAGGCCGCGCGAAGGTGGTTGCCAGGATCCGATGCGACTCGACGACCTCCGCTCGTTCGGCCTCTTCGAGGGCCTGACCGACGATCAGCTCGCGGAACTGGCCGAGGCCGGCACGGAGGTGCGCATCGAGCCGGGCGTCGACCTGTTCCGGGAGGGCGAACACGCGGACTTCTGGTGGGTGCTGGTCGACGGGGCCATCGACCTCGTCCGGCATGTCGGCCGCGAGGACACGGTGGTCGGACGGATGGACGTGCCGGGTCGCTGGGCCGGCGGGTTCCGGGCCTGGGACGAGCACGGCGTCTATCTGGCGACCGGGCGAGGAAGGTCCGGCGGGCGGGTGCTCCGGGTGCCGGCGGACGCGCTACGTGAACGGGCCAACGCCTGGTTTCCGTTCGGCGCGCATCTCATCAAGGGGCTCTACAGCACGGCGCGCTCCATCGAGTCGACCGCGCGGCAGCGCGAGTCCCTGGTGGCCCTCGGCACCCTCGCGGCCGGCTTGGCCCACGAGATCAACAATCCGGCGGCCGCCGCAGTTCGGGCGATCGACGCGCTGGACGACGCGTGCCAGGCGCTCCTCGCTTCGCTCGGCCGCCTGGTTCAGGCCGAGACCTCCGGGGCGCAGTTCGCCGCACTCGACGAACTGCGCCACCAGATCCGGCCGCAGGCGGACAGGCTGAGCCCTTTGGCCGTGGCCGACCGCGAGGACGAGCTCTCGTCATGGCTGGCCGTCCATGGCGTCGAGCAGGACTGGACGATCGCCCCTCCGCTCGCCGCGGCCGGCGTCGACCTCGAATGGTGCGAGCGAGCGGCGGCCGTGTTGGGTGCAGCGGCCCTGGAGCCGGGGCTGGAGTGGGTGGCGAGCAGATTGTCGGTGGCCACGCTGCTCTCCGAGGTGAAGGAGTCGACTCGCCGCATCTCCGATCTCGTCGCGGCCGTCAGGTCGTACTCGCAGATGGACCGGGCGTCGATCCAGCAGACCGACGTGGTCGACGGCCTCGAGAACACCCTGGCGATACTCGGCCACAAGCTGCACGGCGGCGTGCACGTCGTGCGTTCGTACGGCACCGATGTCCCGCGGATCGAGGCTTACGTCGGCGAGCTCAACCAGGTGTGGACAAACCTGATCGACAACGCCCTCGACGCGATGGGCGGCGCCGGTACTCTCCGGATATCGACGCTGGTCGACGGCGGCGACGTCGTCGTGGAGATCGGCGACAGCGGCCCCGGCATGTCGCCCCACGTGGCGGCCCGGGCGTTCGATCCGTTCTTCACCACCAAAGGCGTGGGCGAGGGCGCCGGTCTCGGCCTCGACGTCGCACGGCGCATCGTGGTCGAACGGCACGGTGGGCAAATCGACATCGACTCGGGCCCGGGCGAGACGATCCTGCGCGTCCGGGTTCCGATCCGGCCGGCTAAGCCCGAGCGCGGAGGTACGAGGCGTTGACCTGATTGCGCGATGCTCCACCGCGTCGCCGACCCGTTCCGACGGCGGGGCTGAACCGCCGTTTGCCCGTGAGCGTGTACGGGTAGCCACGCATGCCAGCATTTCGGTACGGCCGGCCGAACGAGGAGGCGCCCCCATGGCGGACGCGGTGGTCAGTCAACGAGTCCTTGAGGACGGCACCGTGATCATCGATCTCCGTGGCGAACTCGACATCGCCGTCAACGACTCGCTGCGCAGCCTCTTGGTTGACATCATCACCAACCGCCGGCCACCGTCTCTGGTCGTCAACATGCGCCATGTCGTCTTCGTGGACTCCACCGGGCTCGGCGCACTCATCGCCGGCTACAACGAAGCAACGAAGGCCGGCGTCAGGTTCGACGTACGGGAGATCGCTCCGTTCGTGGAGAAGCAGTTGCGGGCGACCGGGCTCTATCACGTCCTCGCGGAGCGGAAACCCGACGTGGAATGACAGGCACGCAGCCATCCGGGCTCGTACTGTGCTTTTCGGGGCGGTATCGGCGGAGGTGGCGAGGTGGGCAGGGACGACGCGAACCGGGCTTCCACGGACGGAGGGCGGGCCTTCTCGCCCGGTGATGGTCACCGCGATGAGCGAGACACCGAGCCCGCCGCGACCGCGGAGGCTGTGCGGCCCGATGGCGACATCGACCGGGTGATCGGCGACTGCGGCGTCTATGAACAAGGCCGGCGTCGTCCCGGGCGGGTGCCGCTCGATCAGGCCGGCACGGTGGCGCGCAGGACCGACGGGTTCGTGTGGATCGGGCTGCAGCAGCCGACCGCCGAGGACATCGCCGTGGTCGCGGCGGAATTCTCACTGCCGTCGCTGGCCGTCGAGGACGCGGTCAAGGCCCACCAGCGACCCAAACTGGAGGTGTACGACGAGGTCGTCTTCGTCGTGCTCAAGCCGGTGCGCTACATCGACCACGAGGAGGTCGTGGAGGTCAGCGAGATCGCCGTCTTCGTCGGCCCGCGGTTCGTGGTGACGGTCCGTCACGGTGAGAGCACCATGCTCGCCCGGGTCCGTGCCGAGCTCGACCGTGGTCCGTCGGATCTGCTCGCGCTGGGACCGACCGCCGTGCTGTACCGGGCCGCGGACCTCGTCGTGGACGGCTACGAGCAGACCATCGAGTACATCAACGATGACGTCGACAGCATCGAGGAAGAGGTGTTCACCGACGATGAAGGCGATCACGCGCGACGGATCTACGATCTCAAGCGCGAGGTGGCCGAGTTCCGTCGCGCGGTCCTGCCGCTAGGCACACCGTTGCACCGGCTGGCCAACGGTGAGGTACCCGGCATCGACAAGGCGGCCGCGCCGTTCTTCCGCGACGTCCACGACCACGTGTTGCGCGCCGCCGACGCCATCGAAGCCCATGATCGGCTGCTCAGTGACGTCTTGCAGGCCGACATGTCGCGGCTGGGCGTGCGACAGAGTCAGATCGCGCTGCGGCAGAACGAGGTGGCGGCGCGGCAGAACGAAGACATGCGCAAGATCTCGTCGTGGGCGGCGATCGCGCTGGTGCCGACCGCGGTGGCCGGGATATACGGGATGAACTTCGAGCACATGCCCGAGCTGAGGTGGCAATACGGCTACTTCGCCGTGCTGGGCGTCATCGTCACCGTATGCGTTGCGCTGTATCTGCTATTTCGTCGTAACGGCTGGCTCTAGCAGCCGCCGCCCGTCACCGCTCGTGACATGCCGCCCCGGAGGCCGCGGCTCTGCAGGGTTCCATGTCAGCTCGGCCACGGGCTGCGCAGCAACGGCGGCGTACGAGCGCTCGGGCGGCCTCCAGATCGGTGGCGGTCCCCACCAGATGATCCGTTCGGCGTACCGATGATCCGGAGTTGGCCGCGGGGCCGGCGGCGCGGGTGGTGGGATCCGGGCCGGAACCGGCTCCGGTCGGGCGGCCGCGTGGTTGGCCGGGGCGGTGGCCAGCAGCACGGCAGCGCCGACGGTGACCAGGCCGGCGACCGTGGCCGGCAAAGCCCATCCCGGGCGGAACGTGTCGCCGAGAAACGCCACCGCGACGGCGGACGGTGCGACGACCTCGGCCGTCCAGTGCACCGCGGTCACCGGCCCGACGTCGCCGTGCTGGAGCGCGTGGGCGTACAGCAGCATCCCGGTCACGGCGAGGGTCACCAATGCCGCGGTGAGCGGCTCCGTCGCGATGGCCACCGCCGTCGCGGTCACGTCCCGCTGCGGCTGAGCCGGCATCGGCAGGGCACGGCCGACCAGGGCGGCCCCGCCTAGCGAGAGGCCTGCCAGCGCGGCGACGACGCCGGCGGGCGCGCGCGCCCTGGCCGCCGCCCAACCGGTCACCGCCATCGCGAGGGCGGCCGCGCAGAACGCGAATCGGAGCGCGCTCGACGCTGTGACGTCGTCCTGCGATCCGGCGGACATGGCCAGGACCGTCAGGGCGGCGAGGGTCGCCACGACCGCGGCCGTGTCTCTCTTGCGCAGGGAGGAGGACAGGAACAGCCGGGCGGCCACGACGGTGAGGGCGAGAGAGCCGGCCAGTATCGACTCGACCAGGTAGACCGCCAGCTCGCGCAGCGCGATCATCGCCCCTACCCAGGCCAGCAAGTCACAGCAGATGCCGAGCAGGTACAGCGGGTGGCCCATGGTGCGCACCGTGCCCCTGCTGCGCCGGGCGGCGACGGCCTGCAGGATCGATGCGGCGGCGTAGCTGAACGCGCCGAAGACGGCGATCGCCAGCGCCAGCCCGCCCGCAGCGGTCATTGCCGGCATCCATCGCCGTTACGCTGCGTGCATCGAGGAATCACAATCCGATGATAAGTGCGGTGGTCGTTCGGACGCGAGGGCGCACCGTGCGGAAAACGGCCGGCTCACCTCCCGATCCGCAACACGGATACGGTGTTGGCGCCACCGTTTGATACGTACGCGAGGCGGCCGTCGGGCGACACAGCGACCGTACGGGGACTGCGCCCGACGCGGACCGTCGCGGTGACCCTACCGGTGTGCCCGTCCAGGACGGACACCGTGTCGTCGCCCTCGTTCACCACGTACGCGTGCATGCCGTCGGCGGCGAACGCCACGCTCTGCGGTTTGCGACCGACCCGGAAGGGTCCGCTGCGCCGCAGGGTCACCGCGTCGATCAGGTTGGCCGCGTCCGCCTCGTAACCGGCGACCAGCACGGTTCGTCCGTTGGGCGATACCGCGACGCTGTGCGGCGCGCGGCTCACCGGAATGGATTTCAGCACCCGGTCGGTGCGCATGTCGATGATCGAGACGACGCTCGCCTCGTGGTCGGCGGTGAACGCGCGCCTCCGGTCGGCGGAGAAGGCGACTGCGTGTGGATTGGGCGGCACCACGACCCGGCCGGCCGGGCGACGGCCGCCGGCGGTGTAGATCTCCACCCGGCGCCGGCTGTGAATCGGCACCCACAGGCGTCCGTCCGGTCCCACGGCCAAGGTGTACGGCTGCGTTCCGGTGGTCACGTACCGGACGACCTTGTGGCGGGCGGCGTCCACCACGGCCACCCCGCTGCCGGATTTGTCGTCCTCGTACATCGAGACGTACACGAGGCGGCCGTCGCCGGACGTGGCGACGAATCTCGGCGTGTTGCGCAGCCGTACGGAGCTCACGCGTCGGCTCGCCGCGTCCACCACGGACAGAACACGAGAGCCCTGGTTGGCTACGTACAGGGTGCGGCCGTCCGGTGACACCGCGACGCCTTCCGGCTCGGCGCCCACCCGGATCGTGCCCGCCACGGACGGCTTGCCGATGCTCACCACGCGGCGCGCGAGCGGAAGACGCGAGACAGCGCCCGCCGGGGCGGACGTCGCCGATGGCGAGCCGGGCGCCGTCGTGCGCGGCACGGGCGCCGTCGTGAGCGGCGCGGCGGGGGCGGCTGCCGGCGGCCGGCCGCGGCCCTCGCCGGTGGTCAGAGCCACGGCGATGCCCATCCCGCCGAGCAGCACGAGGGCCGCCAGCCCGGAGACGAAGACAGTGGTGCCGACCCGCCGGCGCGCGGGCGGCGGGGCTATCACCGTCACGCGCGCCGCCCGGCCGTCGCCGGCTCCATCGGGCGCCCCGATCCATTCCTCGACGGCGGCTCGCGACATCGGCGCCGTCCGCTCGACCTCGCCGGTCACCCGCACATCGCTCCAGCCGGCCGGGCCGTGCACCGTGACCGTGCCGTCGAGCCAGTCCGAACGTGGTTGCCAGGCGATGCGCAGCCGGCGGCCGGTCAGCGTGGCGCCCAGACCGGGCCCCGAGGCGGTCACCGTGGCGGCGGTGACGGCGAGGGGAGGGCCTTCCACGCTGACGTCCGCGACCAGGCCGGGCGTTCCCGGTGGCACCAGACCGAAGTCCACGCGTTCCGGCCGGACCCGTACCGCCGTACGCTCGAGCACCGCGGCCGCGGCCGCCGCGACACTGCGGCTGTCGTCGTCCGTCATCCGCTTCAGCGCGAGCCGCGCGGCGGCCGCGATGGCGAGATCGGTGCCGCTCGTCAGCCGGGCCAGCTTCTCGACACCCGTCAGGCGAGTCTCCCGGATCGGACTTCCGATCTCGGTCAGTACGTGCGGCGGCAGGATTCGTTCACTCATCGTGTCCCCACGATCAGCATGCGGTGACGAGCCGGCCGAGGGAAACCCGTCGAACGAAGTTGGCATCTATCCGATCAGCGGGCCGTGACTTTCCCGCATCCGGCGGCGCTCAGGGCGATAATGAGCCGACTCCTGTATCAGGTCCGCCTTCGGCTGAGGGAATGTGATGAGCCAGCACACCTACCGCGTGACTGAGATCGTCGGCAGCTCGCCCGACGGCGTCGACGACGCGATCCGCAATGCCGTGAAAAGGGCGTCGCAAACCCTGCGCAACCTCGACTGGTTCGAGGTGACCGAGATCCGCGGTCACCTGGAGAACGGCGAAGTGGGGCACGTCCAGGTCACGATGAAGGTCGGCTTCCGCCTCGACGAGGCGTGAAGGTCGAAGGCACCGTCCGGGTTCCACCCGGGGACCGAAGCGGCATCGGAGGGAGATCGCCATGGCGAAGGAACCTGAGGTCCGGGAAGGCAAGGCCGAGGACTACGAGTACGACCTGGCCCATGAGACGACGGCGGACCGGCCGACCGGGCGGGCCGTTCCGGCGCCATCGCTTCCACCGGACATGCACGCGACCGGCGACAGCGGAGACTACGGACACGACCTCGCCCACGACATGGGCTGACGGGGTAGCCGTACGACTTCGTGTGCTCGCTCAGCGGTGCAGCGTCGCCCACCGGTCGACACCGGCGGGCAATCGGCCCGCGATCGCGGCCTCGGCCAGCCGGACCGCGCCGTCGCACGCCGTTCCGGACGCCTCGCGGACCATCAGCTCGCCCGGCAACTCCGCCCGCAGCGAATCCCGGAACTCGCCGTGTGCCGTGAGGAGCGCGCCGGTCAGGACGGTCGATGCCGGGAACAGGGCCGGGGGCCGCGCGGCGGCCGCGGTACCGGCGAGATGCCGGCACGCCTGCGCGCGGATCCGTACGGCCGCCGGGTCACCGTCCGCGGCGGCCGCGAGCACCACCGGAGCGAATCCGGCCAGCGTGCCCGCGCGGTCCGTGCGGCTGTGGAGATCCGCCACCAGCGCGGCGGGACCGGCGAACCGGCGCAGGAGCTCGGCCCGGAGCAGCGCCGACCCGCCCGGCCGGCCGTCGTGTGCGCGTAGGGCAGCCGTCAGGCCGGCCCGGCCTATCCACGCGCCGCCGCCCACGTCGCCGACGATGTCTCCCCAGCCGTCGACGCGGCGCCACTCGCCTCTCAGGTCGCTGCCGACGGCGACCGCCCCGGTGCCGACCGCGAGGACCACTCCAGGCTCCCCGCCGAGCCCGCCCAGGAACGACGTCACCATGTCGGACGTGATGACTATCAGCGGCGCGCCGGTGGCCCGGGCCATCGCCGGCGGTACGTGTACCCGCAGGTCCGCGCCGAGGTCCAGAGCGCCGGCGCAGCCCACGGCGACGGCCGCCACCGGCGGCGGGTCCACGCCCAGAAGGCCGGCGGCCAGGGAGGCCAACACGGCCGCGGTGGCAGCGCCGTCGACCCCGCTCGGACCCCGCTGAAGCGGGACTTCCCGGGCGAGCACGTCGCCGGAGTGGCCGATGACGCCGCGCGCCCCGGTGCCACCGACGTCAAAGCCCAGAACGACTGCGTTCATCGGCCCACGTTCATCGACTCGAGGGCGGCGCGGACGTCTCCGTGCGCCGCGGCCAGCCGGTTCCGGGCGGTAGCGGCGTCCACCGCGGCGAGCAGCGAGACCAGGGCCACCCGGAGCTCACCACCGGCGTCGGCCAGCGCGGCCGAGCATGCCGGCGCGTCGGCTGCGGTGGCCATCTGCAGGATCGCGATTTGCCGGCCGCGCAGTTTGCCGTTGTTCGGCGCCACGTCGATCATCAGATTCGAGTACGTGCGACCAAGCCGCACCATGACCGCGGTGGAGAAGGTGTGCAGCACCATCTTCTGCGCGGTACCGGCCTTCATTCGCGTGGACCCGGTCACCGCTTCCGGCCCGGTCTCCACCAGCACGTGCACGTCGGCGAGCGGCGCGAGCGGCGCCGCCGGATTGCTGCTGATCAATGCGGTCGCCGCACCGATCGCCCGCGCCGCGGCGAGCGCGCCCGCCACGTACGGGGTCCGCCCGCTCGCCGCGATGCCGATCACCAGATCACCGGCCTGCACGTCGGCGGCGGCCGCCCGGCCGCCCGCGTCGTCGTCCTCCACGTCCTCGACCGCGCGAACCAGCGCCGCCGGCCCTCCGGCGAGGTGGGCGACGAACCGGTCGGCCGGATAGCCGTACGTCGGCGGGATCTCGGCGGCGTCCAGCGCCCCATACCGGCCGGACGAACCCGCGCCGACGTAATGCACGCGGCCGCCGAGCCGAAGGCGCGTCACCGCGACGTCGACCACGACGGCGAGCTGAGGAAGGGCGGCGGCGACCGCGGCCGGAACCGCGCTGTCCTCCGCGTTGATGAGCGCCAGGACGCCGGCCGTGTCGAGCCGGTCGATCGCCTCGGTCGCGGGATTGCGCAACTCGGTCGGCGAAGGAACGGCAGGCCGGTGTGGGGCCGTCAGATCAACGACCCTTCAGCGCCGGCTCGGTGGTCGCCGCTCCGTTCGGACGCTGTTCCGGCACCGTACCGGTGGCCGGTTCGGCCGGCGGCGGGTTCAGCTCGCCCGTCACTTGCGGCTCGTCGACCCACAGCGCTCGCAGCTGGCCCTGCATGAAGGTGGTCAACCGGGCCCGGTAGTCCCGGTCGAACTGCTCGAGGGCCTCGATCTGCAGCTGCAGCGCCTCCCGCTTGGCGGCCAGACCGCCGACCACGTCCTGGTAGCGCTGTTCGGCCTGCTGTTGGCGTTCGTCCGCGTTCGCCTGGGCGTCCGCGGTGATCGCCTCGGCCCTGGCCTGGGCGTCGGACAGGACCTTGTCAGCCTGGCGCTGTGCCTCCTCGGCGCGGGCACGCGCTTCGCGAGCCGACTGCTCGGCCGCCTGACGGGCCTCTGCGAGCGTCTTGTCCGCCTCCTGCCGCACCTTGTGGGCGTGCATCTGGGCTTCGCGGGCGATCTGCTCGGCCGCCTCCTGCGCGCTCGTGTGGATCTTCGCCGCCTGTTCGTGGGCGGTGGCGATGTGCTGATCGGCGGTGCGCTGCGCCAGGGTGAGCACGTGCAGGGCCTTATGTGAGGCGTCCATGCCGATACCTTCCGTCTGCCCGGGATGTTCGCCGAGGGACGGGGCTTCGCCGGGCGGTAGCGTCCCGCCCAGAAGGCCTTTGACGCGGTCCTTCATCCGGTTGTCGGTCACAGAAACCTCCCCAGTCAACCCTGCGGTCGGCGGATGCTATCAAGGTGAGCAGGGCATTTGCGAGCGGTGATCAGATCATTTGCGGGCCGTGATCGGCTGGTTCGGCGGCGAAGATCCGCGGCGTCATGTTCTGGTTACTGGCTGTCCACCATCTAGCGACGGGCGTGAATGGAAGGCGGCGTGCGGCCGTCGTGATGCTGACGCACGGCGGCGAACTCCGGTCCGTCAGTATCAGGTATGGATTCGTCGCCGGACATGATCGTCGGGCTGATGCTGGTCGAGCAGCACCGTGGCGACCTGACCGGAATCCCGGGGGAGTCCGGCGGTGCGGTGCTGGCCGCGGCGGCTCTGGCCGCCGGCGAGCCGCGCCGCGCGCTGCGCTTGCTGGCCTCGGCACCGCCGGGCGATCCGTTGGTGGCGGCTGCCACCGTGCTGGACGTCGATCGCTATCCGGGTGATGCCGGGCCGGTGCTCGAACCGGACGACCTGCGGCGGGTGGAGTCGACGGCAGTGCCGGTGACCGACCCGGTCAGCTTGATGGCGACGGCGTTCCGCTGGATCCAGGCCGGCCGGCGGGTGGCCGAGGACGCCCGGATCGCCGGTTCCGGGTCGTACCTGCGCCCGCTGCTCGAACCGCTCGAGGCGCTGTACCAGACGTCCCTCGCGCACGCGACGACCCGGATCGTGTCGTCGTACCTGCTGCTGGCGGCGGCTGACATCGCGCGGCGGGCGGCAGTGACGTCCGGGATGTCGGAGATGCTCGACGCGGCCCGCACGGCCACCGTCGATGCGATCGGTGAAGCCCATCTGCTCATGACCGAGGCGGACTGGGCCGTGGAGCCGTGGTCGCACCCGGAGTGCTGGGGATTGTGGCTGCGCATGAACCACACGCCCGAGCCGGAGCGACCCGACCTGGACCGGGCCGAACGGCTCTATGGCCGCGCCGACGCGCTCTATTCCGGCTCGCGCGGGTGCGCCGCCATCGCCCTTCGCCGCGCGCACCTGGCCCGCCGACGCGGCGACCACGACGCGCGCGTGCGCTGGCTGGCCGAGGCGGGACGGCTGGCCGCGATCGGCGGCGAGCCCCGGCTGGTACGGCTCGCCGAGTTGCACACCGTGCTGGATCTGCTGGCTGCCGACGAGGTCGTCGACCCGGACCGGCTCGACGGGATGCGGGACTGGGCGGTGGCCGAGGGCGGCTCCGGATTCGCTCGCGGAGCGGCCCGGATGCTGATGGCCTTCGGCGAGCGGTACGCGGGCAGTGCGGCCGGCTTCCGGGCGGATCGTCTCGCGCACCGCCTGGCCGCCGGATCACAGTCGCCGGTCGAGGCGGAGCTGGCGATCCGGTCGCATGCCGAGCAGGCATACCGGATCAATGCCCGATCGGCCGCGATCGTCCTGGACGCCGCGGAGAGCGCCCGGTTGTCGGCGCTGGCCCGGTCCGCCCCGGACGACGCCGGGGCTTGGAACCGGTCGGCCCTGGCCGTGCTGCGGGTGGAGCGGGATGCGGAAGGACTCGCCGATCCGGACTTCGCCGCATACGCCGGACGGCGGCTGGCGGAATGCGAGGCCGCCGGTCGCGGCCTCCCCGTACTGCCCCAGGTTCTCGCCGGTGTGCGCGAAGCGGTCGGCCGATCGCAGATTCTGTGCCTGCGCCACGCGGCCCGCCGCGCGGACAACGCGGGCCAGCCGGATGAGGGGTTGCGGCTACGCCGCGCGGCGCTCGCGGCCGCGCACAGCGATCCGCTGCTCAAGACGGTCATGCTCATCGAGAACGACAATCGCGACGAGGCCACGGCCCACGTCGACCGGCTCGTCCGCGCCGGCATCTGGCCGGACGCCGCCGCCGCGCTGTACCTGGCGGCCGGTAAGCCGCACGAGGCCCACCGCGTGCTCGCCGACGTGCCTGAACCCGTCTCCGGGCCGGTATGGGAGGACCTCGACCAGCGTGCCGGAGCGGCGCTGGGCATGGGTGACCCGGCGACCGCGACGCGGTACGCGGCCCGGGCCATCGAGGCGTTCGAGGCGTCGTCGGCCCGGCTGGTGCGAGACCACTACCGCTCGTCGGTGGCCGACAGCGGAACGGTGGCCGGCATATACCACACCGCGGTGCTCGCCCATCTCGCCCTCGCCGAAACTGTCGGTGCCGCCGAGCGCCAGCGCCTGATCGCGACCGCATTCGGGCTGGCCGACCGGTGCCGGTCGCTGGTGCTGGACGTGGTCGGTCGCCTGGACGGGCTCGCCCGCCAGGCCCAGGAGGACGTGGTGCGCCGCTGGCTGGCCGCGGCCGGGCGGCTGGCCGCCACGTACGAACGGCTCGCGGCCGAACTCATCGCCGAGAAGCCCGCACCGACCGGCCCGGCCGAGATCATGGCGGCCGAGGAGGAGCTGGATCGCGCCGAGCTTCGAGTGGCTCAGGTCGCGCCAAGTGTGATCACGGTGGCGGAGTTGCCGGCACATCCAGCTCTCGACGAAGTCCGGTCGGCGCTGGGCGAGGACGACGCGCTGCTGCTCTACCAGGCGTACGACGAGGATCTGGTGATCTGGTCGGTACGTAGACACCGGGTGCGCGTGGCCCGCCGCAAGCGCCGGTTCCGCGACCTGATGCGCGCGGTCCGGGAACTGCACGCGGTGTGCGCCGACTTCCGCCTCGACGGCAGCCGGGCCGCCGAGCTGGCCGGCCGGGTCGCCGCCGACCTGATCGAGCCGGTCGGCGCGACACTGGGCGGCGTCCGGCGATTGTACCTCGTGCCGCACGCCGGCCTGATGCTCGTGCCGTTCGCCGTTCTGCCGCTCGCGGGTGACCTGCTCGGCGAGCGGTTCGCGATCTCCGTGCTGCCCGCCGCGGCGCTGCTGACCCGGCCGGGCGCCGGTCGCCGGCCCCGGCTCGACCGGCCCGCGCTGCTGGTCGGCGACCCGGTGTACGACCGGTACGCCCGGTTGCCCGGCACCGGTGTCGAGGTGGCCGCGATCGCCCGCCGGATCGGTACCGCTGATCCGTTGCTCGGACCGGACGCGACTGCCCGCGCCGTGCGCGACCGGTCCCGCGGGCGCGACGTCGTGCATCTGGCCACCCACGGCTTCGTCGACGAGCTCAGGCCGCACCTCGGCCATCTCGCCCTGGCGGGCAGCGATCGTCTGGACGTACCGGATCTGCTCGGTCTTGATCTCGACGCGGGCCTGCTCGTGCTCTCCGCCTGCCACACCGGCCGGGGCCGGGCGACCGCGGGCGGCGACGTGCTGGGGCTGGCCCGTGCTGCCATCACCGCCGGCGCCCGGCACCTCATCGTGTCATTGTGGCCGGTGGACGATGTCTCGGCGTGTCTGATCATGACCACTATGTACGACCGCCTGGTCAACGGCCATGACGTGGGCTCGGCGCTCGCCTGCGCGCAGCGGCGGGTACGGCGGCTGGACGCCGCCGGACGCGCCGCGGCGTTCGAGCGATTGCGGCAGGTGGTGGGCGGTGCGGCGGCAGCGGGTCGTACCCGGGATCTGACTCCGGACAAGGGCGCCGGCTCATCTCGGGCCGGCGTGCCGGCGCACTGGGCCCCGTTCATCCACATCGGAGCCTGATCCACATAGGATCACTCGATCGGGCGATCAACCGTTCGGCGCGGGTCGCGCGGCGGAAGTCGGCCGAACCGATCGACGATCGTCCGCGCTGCGGTCCGCTGAATGTCCGGAAAGGCCCGCCGAACCGGTGTAACGGCGGGTACGCACTCCCGCACTGGGTGCGCCTTCCGCCAAGCTTCAACGATCGCAGTCGCCGATCCGGCCCCGCGCGGCGGGCATGCCTCCGCGTCGGTGCCGGACCATCGGAAGGAGCCCTGTGTGGGCGCTTCGAATGCCTCGACCCAACGTCTGGACGCCGATTGGGTCCGAGCCGTCCGCAGGCCACCCAACGGTTCGCAGGCCGGTCTCTACGCCTCCCGCTCCGCGGCTCAGCCGAGCGGGCCCGGCCGGCCGGCGGCCGACGCGCGAATCCGCCGGCTGCGAGAGCTGGCCCGCGACGGTCGCCTGGCCGCGACGGCGGCTACCGCGGTGGGAGCGGAACGGCGGGCGCTGACCGGCGCGGCGTACGACGTGGCGTGGCCGATCGTGTTCTGGAGGATCACTCGGCGCTACGAGCAGCAACGCGGGCACACCGCCTGCGCGGCCGGCGTGCACAATCTGGCGGACGACTGCCTGGACCGGTTCCACGACGACGTCGAGGCAGTCGTCGACGACCTGCTCGTACACGCCCGGCAGCCGGTGCTGCACCTGGAGGGCTGGATTTGCGGCCGGCTCACCGCGGCCACCGTCAACGGTCACCGTCGGCAGCGCGGCCGGCGCGGTGCCCTGCAGCGTCCTCGGCTGCCGCAGTGGCTGGCCGATGGGCTGAACCGCGACCCGTGGCTGGTGGCCCTGGCCACCGAGATGCTGGTCTGGGTCGGGGTGAGCTGTACCGCCGGCACCGAGGTGTGGCCGCTGGAATCCTGGGCGCAGCGGCGCGGAGTGTGCACCGGCGACTGGGCGACCAGCGAGCCGGCCGTGGTGGCCCGCGAGGTGGACGCCGTGATCGAGGTGATGCGCCGCCGTCCGGCCTGGTACGAGTCGTACGTGGAGCGGCCGTTGGGCGCCAAGCAGACTCCGGTGGCGTCCGCGCCGGTGGGCGACGCGACGGGTGAGATCGCGGCGCCGCTGACCCTGACCGACCCTGGTGCCGCCGTGGACGCCGAACTGCACCGCCTCGCCGCCGAGGCGGTCCGGGCCATCGACACCCGGGTGAGCCGCGGCGAGCAGGCCGAGGAGATCGTGGTGGACGTCATCCGGACGGTGTTCGGCGGGGCGTTCACCGGCACGCTGGACCGCGCGCCGTACGACGTGGCCGACCCGCTGGGCGGCGTCTCCGGTGCGCTGGCCGACCTCGGCAAGGTGCAACGGATCGTCACCACGGCGCTGGCGATCATCTCCGAGCGCCGCGGCTAGCCGGCCGGCCGCCAGGCGACGCCGTAGCCATGACCTTGCCGGAGGTTGCCGAACACCAGCGTGACCTCGCCGGCGCCATCGGGCTTGAGCAGGTCCGGTCCCTCCGTCGTGGTGACCCGGTCCATCTGCCTCGGCGTCACCGCGGACAGCCGCCAGACCGCATCGGGTAGCCGGTCGGCCGCGAACCGAACCCGTACCCGGCCGTGGTCACACGGGTCCAGCGGCACGATCGCGTAGTGATCGCGGATCGGCTGCCCCGGCGGCACGCGGTAGTGCAGGCAGAACTCGGCCTGGTCCGCGGGCGCGAGGGTGCGCGGCAAGGACACGGTCAGGTCGTAGTGCCGGCCGTCGTCGGTGTGTTCGACCCGGGTCAGGCGGGCGCCGAAGACGACGTCGACGCTCAGCGGCAGCGCCCTCCGGTCGCCGCCCGTCAGCGGGGGCAGGTCGAGCTGAATCAAGATCTCGTCGAGCGGCCGTCCGGCGACGACGGTCCGGGTCTCGTACAGCTCCGGGGTGGGGGTGTCGAGCCGCAGCACCGCGGCGAACGAGCGGACCCGCCAGCCCGAGCCGGTGTCGGTCTCCGCCGCCGGGTCCGGCCAGGCCAACGCCGCCCGCGCCATCAGGCGGGCGGCCTGGTCCATCCGGCGGCGGGCGGTGCGCTCGCCACTGTGGATCTCCTCGGCGAGCATGTCGATCCGCTTGGTGAGCTGCGGTGCCGGCTCGTCTCCCAAGGCGAGAGCCAGCTCGGCGGCGTGACGCAGGTCGTGTGGCAGGTGCCGGGCCATCTCGGTCAACGCGTCCCGCACCTTCTGCCGCAGCACCCAATCGTGGTCGCCGGGCAGCACCCCGCTGAGCTCCCGCAGGAGCGGCCCCAGGCGCTCCTCGAGCTGCGGGTCGGTCACCGCGCGCCCGCGGCGCAGTCGCACCAGCTCGCGCTGGAGCTCGTCCTCCGACATGCCCGGCTCGCTCCCGTCCGTCAGTATCCGTCGGGACAACCGTGGCACGGCCGTCCATCGACCGACTCCGCTCTGTGACGGAATTGGGGTGGCGGCTGTCGGTTACCCGTCACCCACGCGGCGCTCCGGCACCGACTGTCTGAGGTGGCCGTTCACCGGGGGCGGTCGAGTGGCCAAGAACTGCCACCATACGGGCCAGCGCCTGTCCTTCCCTTGTGACCGTGGAGGGCGATCATTTCTCGTGTCCGTCTGTCCAGCCAGGGCGGAGACACGGGGGCGGTCGCCGGTGCCCGCCGATGCATTTTGACAGCCGATCGGATTAGGCCGAACCGGGGGCCGAAGTTGCTGCTCGTCGTGAGCACGCAGCGTAACCGTCAGCAACGATCCGCGAACCGCCCTTTCAGGATCTCAGGTATCGCGTTCGTCGTCGCCCGCGGTCAGACTCCTCATTGGTTGATGCGGTTTTGTCACGCTTCGTTCCTCCGACCCGTGTGCCGCTCGCCCTTGCGTACCCCCGGAAAGGAGCGCTGTGAGCAGCGCAGATCGACCCCCGTCGCACGGCGGCCCCGAGCCGGATGGCGAGCGGATGCTCCGCGAGCTGGCCCGCACCGGAATGCTCGCGAGCACGGCGCGAGCCGCAGCCCCGGAGCAGCGCGCCGCGCTCACCTCGGCGGCCTTCGCGCTGGTTTGGCCGGTGGTGTTCCACCGGGTCACTCGGCCGGTCGAACGCCGCCGCGGGCACTGGACCTGCTCGATCGCGATGTCCCGCCTGTCCGACGACTGTGTGGACGGCTTCCACGACGACGTCGAAGCGGTCATCGACGACCTGCTCACCAACGCCAAGGCCCGGATCACCAGCGTCGAGGCGTGGATCTGCGGTCGGCTGACCGCGGCCACGGTGGACGGCAATCGCCGGCGGCGGGGTCGGCGCGGCGCGCTGCAGCGGCCGCGGATGCCCGGCTGGCTCGCCGCCGAGCTGGGCCGCGATCGCTGGCTCATGGAGCTGGCGATCCGGTTGCTCGAGTGGGTCGGTGTGCCGGACACCGCCGGTGCGGACGTGTGGCCGCTGGAAAGCTGGGCAGTGCGCCGCGCCGAGGTGACCGGGGACTGGACCGGCAGCGACCCGCATACCGTGACCGGCGACGTGGACCGGGTGCTGCGCGCGATGCGCCGCCGTCCGGCCTGGTACACCGACTACGTCGAGCGGCCGCTGGGCCGCAAGCGGGCGCCGGTCGCTTCGTCGCCGGGAGACGCGGCCGGCGACACCCGGCCACTGATGGCGTACGGGCCGGACGACGCTGACGAGGCCGGCCTGCACGAGCTCGCGTCCACCGCGGTGGACGCGATCGCCGCGGGCGTGCGGCAGGGCTCGAATCTCGAAGAGACCGTGGTACGCGTGGTCGGAACGGTATTCGGCGCGGTGCCGGGTCATCGAGGTCATGATCGACTTCCGCACGGGGCGCCGACGCCGGACGAGCAGGTGTCAGCGCTTCTCGCCGATTCCCGCGTCGTCGACCGGATCGTGGCCCAGGCCCTTCAGATCCTCGGCGAAGAGTGACGCCTCCACGGCCCGCCGGCGTCTGTCCAGCACCTCCGCGACGGCCGCCGGCGTCGCGCCCTCGGCGACCGCCGTGTGCCAGGCGGCCCGGAGTTCGTTCTCGAGCAGCGTGCGCAGGTGCTCTCGCTGTTCCGGCGACAGGCTCATGACCCGGGCCGGTTCACCGATACGATGATCATTAGGCCATTGTGCACGGAAAACGCGAGGTACGAGAGGCGGTTCCGGCCGACTTCCGGTACAAACCTGGTCAACGTACGCGTGATCCGCATGACAAGCCCTTCCACCTCGGCATTTCCTCCATTTCTGACGGACGGCGGGCGGTCCGTCAGGAACAGATGGAGGTGTGTGCGGATGGCGGTGGACAAACGGATCGGGCCGGTCATCCGGCCGGCGGCGGCATCCCGATCAGGTGCGACTCCATGGCGGCGTCTCCTTTCCCCTGCCGGGATTGCACCGCCGGCCGGAGCGCGGGAAACCGGAGAAGAGCGGAATCCGGGCCGGTTGCGCCAAACCCGCGACGGGGGTTGAGATGGACGCCGTGAACCCCGACGACCAGGTCTGGCCGCCCGGATCGTTCCTCGGGCGCCTCAGTGGGGCGGAGCGCTCCGAACTGCTTGCCCTCGGGATCACCCGGGCCCTGCGCCCGGACACCCACCTGTTCGTCGAGGGCATGCACGACACACACGTCGAGGTGATCCGGCAGGGATACGTCAAGGTCACCACCGCCGTGGGTGGACTGCCCCAGTTGCTCGCCATCCGGCTTCCCGGTGACCTCGTCGGCGAGTCGGCCGCGGTCACCGGCAACAGCCGCTCGGCGACGGTGACCACCTGCGGGCGGGTGGTCTCCACCGTGATCCGGCAGGCCGACTTCCTGCGCTTCATCGCCGCGCATCCTCGGGTCGCGCACCAGGTCACCGCCTCGGTCGGTGATCAGTTGCGGTGGGCCAACGCGCGGCGCTCGGACTTCGCCGCCTTTCCGGTGCACGTCCGGCTCGCCCGGGTGCTCGGTGACATCGCGTCCGGCTGTGGTGAGGCGGCCGGAGACGGGGTGCTGATCGGTGTTCAGCTGAACCACATCGAACTGGCAACCCTGATCGGGGCGGCGGAGGACAGCGTGCAGAAGGCGCTCCGGATGCTCCGGCTCCGCGGCCTCATCAAGACCGGATACCGCCGCATCACCGTCCTCGACCCGGCCGGTCTGCGGAGCCTGGTCGACGAAGCGGAACGGCCCTAGGACACGGCGACGTACAGCCAGCAGTTCTCGATGAAGCCCTTCTCCGGCAGCTCGACCACCATCTCGGTGAAGTCGTCCGGCAGCGGCGGCTTCACCGCGTGCACGATGACATCGCGGTAGAGCACGTCGGGCAAGCCGAGGACGAAGTCGGCGTCCACGTTGTCCGTGAGGGCCGTACGCAGCCGGCCGCAGTCGAGGATCCGGTGTACGGCGATCGGCGCGGTGCCGATCCAGCCGTTGCGGCCCTCCTTGATCAGCCCCCGGTGCAGGGCCACCCGGATCCGCAGCCGGTCAGCGCCGGCGTTCAGGTCGCGCAAGCCGTCGTCGAGGCCGCGCAGCAGGTCCGGGATGACCTCTGCCTCGTCGATGCCCACCGGTAGCACGGTGAACTGGCCGTCGCCCTGTGGCTGCGGCCGGACCGCCGCCTCCGGGACGCCCGCCGCCTCACGGGCCCGGCGCAGCAGGTCGACGATCTGCTCCTGGATCCGCTCGGTCTCGGCGTTCGTCCGCCGGCTGTATCCGGACACGTCGGCCGCCATGCACAGCCGGACCGCGGCGCCGGCGGGCAGATCGGCCGGGGTGAGCTGTTCGGCGAAGGCAAGTGACTCACCCAGGCTCGCGGCGCGACGTCCGCGGCGGGATGCGGTCTCCACCCGTACGCCGATCCGGCCGCCGATCGTCGTGGCGCGTGCCGGGACCTCGAGCAGCGCGTGCATGCCGTAGCTGCGGGGGAGCAGCAGGTCGCCGCCCGGATCGTCGTACGCCCAGCCGAACTCGCCACTCTGCAAGCCGCTCACCCAGGCCCGCGACGTCTGGCTGCGGGCGGCTAGCCGGCCCAGCCAGCCGGGGCGGTGGCCGGCGGCCTGGATCGTCCGGGCCGCGGTGGCCGACGCCGCTTCGGGCGCACCGGCGCCATAGGTCATGCCCAGCGCACCGCCCTCGGCGTCCAGGCGTACCGCCACGGCCCGGGGGTCGGACATCGTCACGTCGAACCGTGCGGCGACGTAACGGCGCCCGGTCGGCAGCGGGTCGAGGTCGAACGCGAACAGCGCGCCGACGTAATGCCCGCCCAGCGCCTCGGCGCGCCGTCGCACCGGACCGGGCAGATCCTCGACCGGTACCGGGTAGATCAGCGGCCGCCCGCAGCGCACGCCGCCCGACGGTTCGTCGGCCGGTCCGTCCGCACCCTTGCCGTCCGCCGGGGCGAAGGCCCGGTGGGCGAGGAGCTCGGATCCGCTCAGTTCCTCCACGGTCGTTACTGACGGACCGTCCACCTGTCCGTCAGGAAGGGTCGACGGTGAAACGAGGGGAGACGCCGGTGAGCGATCAGGATGACGTCGCGGAGCGATGCGCGCGAATCGCGCTCGCGGTGATCGGCCAGGGTGACCTTGATGCGGCCGTCGCCGACCTGCACCGCCTGCCCGTCGGACTGTCCGCTCGCGGCAAGCTCGCGGCCGGGCTGATCGACACGATGCTGCGCTCCAATACCAACGCCGACCCGGCGCGACTGCGAGATCTCGACGGCCTGCTGGCCGTCGCGGAGGCTGATCCACCTTCCACGCCGCAGTGGCGCCGGACCCGCGCCGCCGCCCGGACCGCGGCATTGCTGCGAGCGGCCGCAGAACGGGAACTCTCGAACGCCACCGCCGCGCTGGCCGAGGTCGATCTGCTGGCCGCCGAGGTGTCAGACGGCGATCCGGGGCTCGATCAGCTCTTCCAGGCCGCCCGGATGGGCCTGACCTACGCCTCGGCGATGGAGGACGGCGACCTGGCCGCACTGGGGCGCCTTCCGACAGTGAGTGACAATCCGGCCGCCGCGCCGCTGAACGCGATGCTCGCCGCCTCGACCTCGATCATGGCCGCACACCAGCGCGGCGAGGACATCGGGCCGCGGCTGGCCGAGATGCGGCAGGCGGCAGAGGCGCTGCCGGCCGGTCATCACCTGCGCGACGTCGTGGCGGAGTCGGCGTCGCTGCTGGACATGTTCGCTCCGATGATGGCGGGCGATGCGTCCCCGGCCCTCACCGACGATCAGCTCGCGGAGCTCGATGCGCTCACCCGCCGGCCCGGCCTCGGCCCCGCCGACCGGGCGATCGCGTACAGCCAGGCGGGGATGGCCGCGCTCAACGGCGGGCGCGAAGTCGAGCTGGGACGCGTCGACGCCGCTGTCGCTCACCTCCGCGAGGCGGTCCGCCTGGCCGGGCCGCACGACCCGCACCGGGTCTTCCACATCTGCGGACTGGCCATGGCACTGGGCCGGCGCAACGAGCTGACCAACGCGACCGCGGACCTCATCGAGGCCCGCGACCTGCTGGGGCAGGCCCGTACGCTCGCCGGCGGACCCCGGCACCCGCAGTGGTCGATGATCAACGAGATGCTGTCCCTCATCGGGCGGCTGCTGGGTGATACGCCGGACTTCCATCGCGATGCCCTGGACGGGCTGCGCGGCCACGTCTGGCGGGTGCTGCTGCAGCCCGACCTGGCCGGCGTCGCGGCGACGGTGCGCGACGTCGCGCGTGACGCCGTGGCCATCGCGCGCCAATGCCTGGTCGCCGGAGACCCGGCAGGGGCGGTCAACGCCCTCGACGCCGGGCGCGGGCTGGCCCTGTTCGCCGCGACCGAGGTGGGCAACGTCGCCGACCGCCTCGAGGCCGCCGGCCGGGCGGACGTCGCACGGCGGTGGCGATCGGCCGCGACCTCGGGAGATCCGGCCCAATTGCCCACCGACCTGCGCCGGGACGTGCTGACCACCCTGTCCGACCACGGCTCGGTGGCCACGCTGCTGGACCCGCCGGCGATCGGTGAGATCCAGCAGGCGCTGGCCACGCTGGACGCCGACGCGCTCGTGTACCTCATGCCCCGGGACGGCGCCATCCCGGGATACGCGGTCATCACACCGGCCGGCGGGCCGCCGAGCTACCTGGGTCTGCCCAACCTCGCTGTGGACGACGACGTCGACGTGGAGCGGTACCTGGCCGCCTCGGCCGCGCGCGACCTGGCCGCCCCGGTCAGCGGTGGCGACCTCGCCGGCAGCCTCGACAAGCTGTGCGACTGGGCGTGGCGGGCGGCGATCGGACCGCTGATCGAGGCGTATCTGCCACGCCTGCCCAGGGCGGCTTCGGGCCGGCCGCCGCGAGTGTTCCTGGTGCCGATGGGCGATCTCGCGCGGGTACCGTGGCAGGCCGCGCGGCGGCGCGACGGCACGTACGCGGTGCAGCTCGTCGCGATCTCCCAGGCGGCCTCGGCGCGCATGCTGTGCCACACCGCCGGGCTGGCCGGCGTGCCACTCGCCCCGGTCGGCCTGGTGGTCGGCGATCCGGCCACCGGCCAGGCGCCCGACCTGCTGGGCGCGCGCATCGAGGCCTACGCCGTGCACCAGACGTTCTACCGCGGCGCCCGGTATGTCGGGCGCCGGCCGGATGCCTCGCCCAGCCCGTCCGGTCCCGGAAGCAGCGACGAGGTCCGCGGCTGGCTGACCACGACCGGCCCGGCCGCCGGCACCATGCTGCATCTGGCCTGCCACGGCTTCCTGGAGACAGCCGGCAGCCCGACCGCGTACCTGTTGCTGGCCGGCGGGGAGCGGCTCACCGCTGAGGAACTCGTCAGCTTGATGGCGCGCGCGCCGGACCGGGTCGTCGCCCTCGTGGTGCTGGCCGCCTGCCGTACCGGTCTGTCGATCACCGGCTACGACGAGGCGTACAGCCTCGGCACCGCCTTTCTGGCCGGCGGCGCCCGATCCGTGCTGTCCACCCAGTGGAGCATCCCGGACACCGCCACGTCCGCGCTGATGTTCATGTTCCACCACTACCTGTGCGCCGAGGACCTGCCGGTCTGGGCGGCCCTGCGCCAGGCACAGCTCTGGATGCTGGATCCGGACCGGCAGATCCCGGACCGCATGCCGGAACCGCTGCGCCGCCGGCTGGACCTTGCGGAGCTCGACGGCGTGATCGCCTGGGCCGCGTTCGTCCACTGGGGACAATGATCTCGTCGGGAAAGAGGGAACCGATGACCACCGAGGGACTCGCGGAGTTGCGGGCGACCCTGGCACGCCTCACCGGGCCGGCACGGACCAGACCGCTGCTGGACCTCGGTGCGCAACTCGCCGACGCGTACTGGCGGCAAGGGCCGGGTCAGCCCGCCACGCTCCCACTGCTCGACGAGGCAATCGATGCGGTCCGCGAGGCGTACGGGTATCTCGAGCCGGGCCAGAGCATGCGCGCTCAGGTGGCCAGTCAGCTGGGCTGGATGGTCGGCACGCGGCACACGGCCCATTTCAGTGCCGAGGAGGACCGCGAAGAGGGCATCCGGCTGCTGGACGAGGCACTGAGCTTCTCGCACCTGCCCCAGTTGCTTCTGACGCTCTCCCGGGTGACCCTCGGCCAACTGCTGATCAGCCGTCTCACGGGCAGGCTGCGCTCCGGCGACCTGATGCGGCGGGCGGCCGCGCGGTCCGGGCCGTCCGCCGCCGACATCGCCGACGCGGACCGGGCGGTGACCTGCTTCCGGCAGGTTCTCGACGGGCCGCCACCGGCACCGGAGTTCTTGTTGGTGGCCCGCCACATGCTGACCGTTGCGGAAGCCGCGCGTGACCTGATGAACGGGATAGGTCGCGGTCCGGCCGGCGTCGACCTCGGCAAGATGATGAAGGCCGTCGCCGCCATGCAGACCCTCCAGCAGCAGGCCGGCGCCGCTCAGTCACCCGGACCCGGCCTGCCCCCGATGCGACCGATCTTCGACGCGGACGACATCGCCCGCGCGGATCCGCTCGACCGCCCCGTGGTCGTCCTCGATGGGCCCGGACCGGCCACCCCACACCGCCCACGGGCTGTGCCGAAGCCGGTCCCACGGTTGGACGCCGCGGCCATCCGCGTGGAGTTCATCCGCAAGCTCCCGCCCGGCGTGCTGGAGCGGGGGGTCGCGTCGCCCGACGTGGCGACCGTCGACGAACTGGTCGCGCTGGGCACCTCCCTGGTGGCGGCCCCCGGGGCGGGCCGCACCGATCACCTGCTGCAGGCCGTCGCGCTGTATCTGCGCAGCCGGGTCGACGCGGGCGGCGGCTGGGGCGTCGACGGTGAGGGTACGGGCGACGCGCGGGCGGCCGCGGACAGTCTGTGCGCGGCGCTGGCCGGCCTGCCCGCCGCGGAGCCCTCCGCGGTTCTCATGGCTTTCCGCCTCGCGACCCTTCTCGACGAGCGGACGCCGTCCGCCGACCTCGGCGGTCGCCTCTGCGGCGCGTTCGCGGAGGTGACCGGAGCCCTGCGGACGGCCGGCGCCGGTGCCCTGATCTACCCGCAGCCGAGTGGGCCGCTGATGCTGGACGCGTCGACGGGCCGGCTGGGACCGGTTCCCGCGGGCGGGGAGTTGCCGTCCCGGCTGCACATCGTCGGTGAAGGGTTCCGGCCACCCGCCGGCTCGGTCGCGTCGTACCTCACCTCGGGCGCCCAGCTGATCGACCTGGCGGGTCGCGTGCGCCGGCCACTGGGCGACAGCCCGGTATTCATCGCCAACCCGCGAGGCGATCACGAATCCGCCGGCCTGGATGCGTCGCTGCTGCGACGTACGTGCTATCGGCGCTCGCTCGGGTTCGGCCGGACCGGCGAGAAAATGCCGGGCTCCGGAACCGCGGCCGGGGGGGGAACCCGGCTCGGAGCGCCGTTGTTGCACCTCGGCTGCGGGGTCACCCCGGGGGGGGCCCTGGAACTGGCCGGTTCCGCCGAACTCAC
>Ga0081539_10001468_pt1 | contig 39989 bp, 43 predicted proteins | sample TabmetS4T2R2_FD_71023 | JGI IMG/M metagenome (GOLD analysis project Ga0081539, IMG submission 71023) | Tabebuia heterophylla rhizosphere microbial communities from the University of Puerto Rico - S4T2R2 | ecosystem: Host-associated > Plants > Roots > Rhizosphere ... | reverse complement strand
GAGAGGACTGCGCCCTCTGGGGATTGTTTCTGTACGCCTTGCTCATGGTCGGCTCCGGTGGTCGCTGTCTGTACCACCAATATACCAAAAACATGTACATGTGTCAAGGGGATAATTACCTACGGTAATTTACCCGCACAGTACGCTCGTGGGGATCGCAGTCTTCATCCTGGCGGCAGTTATCTTGTCCATCTTGCTATATGTGCGCACGGATTGGGATGTGAGGATAATCCTGGCGATCACCTTTATCCCTGCAGTAGTACTTGCGCTCCTTGTATTTGTGCCTGGCGTCCGATCGACTGCCGCCGCTTCGTTGGGCGCGATATTTGGTTTGCGCGGTATTGCGTTGGCGATCGCTATCTTAACGAGCACAGTACTTGCCCTCTTGGGCTTGATACTCTGGCGAGAGGGTGTGGGGGCCGTCCAGAGGACCGGCATCGTGGTACTCATCGTTGCTTTGCTCTACCTCATGCCTAATCTACTTACGGGGATCTTCGCCTTGATAAACGCCTTACTGGCCGCCATCGCGGGCGTGGCAGGCGCGATACTCGCCTGGTTCAATGGCATACCGGGGGCAATAGCAACCGTGGCCGCCGCGATAATCGCCCTGATCGGCGTATTGTTAGCGCAGGTGGTGACCGTGATCATCCAGATCGCCACCATCAGAAGGGCCGGGCGAGATCAGAGGCACGAACAAGCGTCCGCGAACGAGCGCACGCAAGACGAGATCATCCAGGCATACATCGACTGGATTACGGAAGAACTACTCACGCGTGACGGTCATCCGGAATCGCCTGGCAGCAGAGCAGCAGCGCGAGCTAAGACCCTATGGATACTGTCGCGCTTGGGGAAAGAACACAAGAGAACGGTGATTCAGTTTCTCCGCAATACGGGCCTCGTCCCGGATCGGGGAAGTTATCAATATGGTGAAGAGTACGATAGAGTACACCGTTACAGTGAGGACGTTGTTATCGTGTTAGACGGTGCAGACTTGTCAGATGCGAATCTTGAATCCGTCGATCTCAGCGACATTAGTCTAAGGGGAACCAATCTTGGGGGCGCCGACCTGCAAGGTGCTAACCTGAGAGGCGCCGATCTGGCACACACCAACTTGGGCTCAGGTAAAGCGGAAACTACCCTAAGCTTCGCTGGTCGGTTACGAAGGTTCGTTACCGTCTCAAGCCGCCAGATTCTGAGGCGTAGGATACCAATTATCACCACCGGCGCGAGAGGCGCCAATCTTAGGGGAGCCTATCTTGCTGACGCCAATCTTGCTTACGCCGATCTTAGGGGAGCCGATCTTGTTGACTCCAAGCTTACAAGTACCTACCTTGAAGGCGCCGATCTTGGGGGTGCCTACCTTGCTGACTCCGAGCTTGAAGGCGCCTATCTTAGGCGCGCCGTCATGCCCGACGGAACTGTGCACTCTTAAGGAGCAGTAGGGTACCACCAAAGGTCCGAAAATAATGCTCCTCGAGTATTAATGAACATATGATGTCGTACGCCAAGCGGTACGCTCCTCAGTACCACCCCACGAAGAACCCGGTCGCCAATAGCACGACGGTTCCGGCGCTCAGGCTCGGCTTTAGCCACCGAGAGGCGTGCCTCTCTTCGAACCCTCGCATGCCCTATACCTACCCACCCTGGGATCACCAGCAATCATTCCGCCGCAACTCCCTCCCTTAGTGCGGCGGAATGAAAGTCTCACCAGGGGCCTCGCTGAATAAGACGCGGTTGGAGATGGCTACCTGTACTGCCCTTGCGCGGCGATCCCCGCGCCCCCATCATCTCGCGGCAGCGGGGCCGGAGAGGAGGACGCTGAAGCTGGTGTCGACGCAGACGAGGAAGCGGAGGCGGAGGCAGCTGGTGCGCCACCACCGACGCCCGCCGATGGCGTACCCGAACCCGTCACAGGCGCTCGAAGGGGGCCACCTTCCACGGCGTGGACGGCGCTCACTCCATCGGATGTTCCTGACTGGTCCCAAACGAGCACGCCGAGTCCAGCAAGCATGCCGACCAGCGCGGCCAATACGGTAAGGGTCCGCAACCTCCTCCCGCTCGACCACCTGCCGTGTGCACCATCAGCGCTGCCTGACGCGGGTGGAGGAGGCGGTGCCGCCGGATCCCCCAGGGCTGCGGTGGTCGCCTCGTTCGGGGACGGGCTCCTCAAGGACAGGACCGCCGGGGACAAGCCATCGCGTACCCGCCCGAGATCTTCGAGCAGTTGCGCCGCGTTGCCATATCGATCTTGGGGATTCGTCGCCAGGAGCTTGACCACGACGGCATCAAGGTCCTTGGGAACCTCGGGGTTCAGCCCTCTTGGGTGCGGAGGCGGTTCGCTCGCGTGCTTGGCGATCAAATCCTCCGGGGTCTTGACCTCGTACGGCACCCGACCGGTGAGCATCTCGTAGAGGACGACGCCCAAAGAGTACAGGTCGCTCTGCGGTCCTACCGGCCTCGCCATTGCCTGCTCGGGGGACATGTACTTCACGCTGCCCAGGATGTCGCCGCGGTGGGAGATGGTGGTCGCCTCGGCCGCCCGCGCTATGCCGAAGTCAGCGACCATTGCGTACCCCGAGTCCGTGATCAGGATGTTACGCGGCTTTATGTCGCGGTGTACAACACCGCGGTCATGGGCGATTTGCAGGGCCTCGGCGACCTGGAGCGCAATCTCCGTCGCCCTCCGAGGAGGGAGCCTCCCCTCGCCATCGATGAGGTCCCCCAAGTCTCCTCCGGGCACGTACTCCATAGCTATGTAGTAGGTGCCGTCCTCGGTTTCGCCGCGGTCGAAGATGGTGACTATGTGCGGGTTGCTCAAGGCGGCCGCGCTCTTGGCCTCGCGCCTGAAGCGCTCGACGAACTCCTCGTCCTGGGCGAAGCGATCCTTAAGCAGCTTGAGCGCCACGTCGCGGTCTAAGACCCAGTCGTGGGCCAGGAACACGCCGGCCATGCCGCCGCGGCCCGCCAGGGCCCGCAGCTCGTATCTGTCGTCGATTAGACCCTTGGCCATGGGACGGATTGTACCGCTCGACGACGATCCCTCAGAGGAATACTGCCGACCCTCCACGGGAGCGGAGGGAACAGTCGTACCCATCACCGTCGTTGTCTTCCCCGTCCTTGCATTCCCGTTGATACTGACCTATTCCACCACCTCCCCGCGTCGTCACGCCCCCTGGCGTCGTCACGTCCCCTGACGTCGTCACGTCCCCTGAAATCGTCACGTCCCCTGAAATCGTCTCTTCCGCTGACGTCGTCTCTTCCACTGACGTCGTCTCTTCCACTGAAGTCGTCCCGTTTCCCGATGGTGAGGGCCCTCCATCTGACAAGAGGACAGCACCTATGAAAGCCATAATGGCCAACATGACCATCGCTCCCCCTATCAACGGCCACGAACCCAGGCCACCCGCCCCGCCACCGCTGACGCTTCCATCTGGTCCATGGTTCCCGCCAAAACCGCCTAGCAGCAGGTTGAGGTTGTGCCGGGTGACGGCCGCACCCTCCTCATCTCCCAACGACTCTCGCAACCTTAAGGCCTCGCTCAGGTCCGCGCGTGCTGTAGGGACGTCCTCCAGACAAAGCGCCCTTGTGCCCGACTGGTGCAACGACCATGCCTCCGCTGCCCTGTCCCCCAACTGCCGTGCCGCCTCGAGCTGCCGTTCGAGGGTTTCGGCCCAGGCACCCCAATGCCCCCTCACGGCCAGTGGACCTTCCGTTGCACGCCCGAGGCGCAGCGTCCCTTCCCAACGTCCCTCCTGCGCAGACCCTCGCAACACGCCTAAGATAGCGTCGGCTTCTTCGAGTACGCGCTCGGGGGTTTGCCTCTCCTCTTCGGCCCAGGTTGCGAAGTGCATGAGCGCCTGCTCGTTCCATGGGGTTAGATCCCACTCCTCCTGCAAGGCCTCGCCAAGGGAGCCTGTCAGTGAATAGCGAGGGCTGTGGGCCTGTACCAACCTCCTTCGCTGGAGTGACTCAAGTGTAGGTTGGGCGTCCGCAACTCCCGCCAACTCGTTCAGGTGCTCCTCGCCGACGCTGGCACCCCCTGGAACGGCCAGCGCCGCAAGCACCCGGCGTTCCGGCTCAGAACTCTGCGCTAGGGCCTCATGCGCTAAGGCCCGGTCGATAGACTCAGCGTGTTGTTGTAGTCGCTCTGCGACCTCAACCAGCGGGATCCCATCATCACGTACCAGCCCGCCAAGCTGCAGCAGCCTTAGGGGGTATCCTTCCAGCCTGGCGTAGAGTTGCTGGACGATCAAGCGGTCCTCCTCGGCAAGGGTGCGCCTCAGTTCGAGCTCGAGGAGCGCAAGGGCATCCTCGTACGGTAACCCTCGCAGGGCGATGGTACGTCCCCCGCTCCACAGTCGCCGCTCCGTCGAAGCCGAAAGGAATACACAAGAAGGCGCGGCATCCATGAGCGCCTCGATCTCTTCCCTCTCCAGGTCCACATCGTCGAGCACGACGAGGGCATCTTCATCCTTGAGGGCGTGTCGGATCTGGGCGTGTGTGGGTATGTAGGTAGGGTCTCGCTCGTAGAAAGCGTCGAAGAAGTCCAGAAGAAGATCGTCCACTGGCCTGTGGCGGATCTCGGAGAAGAAGACTACCCCTGCGGGAAAAACGGGGGCGAACTCGAAGTGGGCCAGATAGTGCAACAGCGTGGTCTTGCCCACACCTGGTGGCCCGTGGAACTCGACCGGCGAGGCGCCTTCAAGAACTGCAGTAGCCTCGGAGACCTCTCCCCTGCGATCCAAGAGTCCAGAAAAAGCACGTGGTAGGAGCATCACGGGGACGGGACGAGGTTGCGGCGTCCGTCTCTGCTCGGGAGCGGAGAGGTTGACCACTCCACCATTCAGGGTGCCGATCCTCAAGGTGTAGTTCCCAATGTTGACGTCGCCTAGGACCTCACCTAGGTCTACCCCAACAACCCGGCCGCCTTCGACGGTTCCGACCTGCTGGCTAACCTCTATCTGCGCGGCCCCCTCTTGGGGCGCCTCTCGTGCTGCTGGCTCCGGCGCCGCTACGATCGCCGCGCCACACTCGGGACAGAAGTGTGCCCCTTCGGATATGCTGTAATTACACTTCGGGCAGTTCATGCCGCGTTCAGAGCACCTTGCTTACCGCATCAGCAGATGCTCTACCTTTGAGGACCGATGCGGCGGATCCTCGCTCCAGTCACGTCTTCGCCAGTTCTGATGTCCTGGTTCACCGTGGCCCTGCCCCCGGACATCTCCTCGGCTTCTATGCCCGTGACTTTTCGGCCCTCCTCCATCTTCTGGACGACTTCGAGGCTTGGACCCATCTCTTCGAGGAGCGTGGAGAGCATCATGGCCAGTTCCTTGTCCTCGGTAAGTTTCTCCCTCAAGACGTCTTCCAAGACAGGCGCATAGCGCTCTGGTTTACCTTCAAAGCGGGTTAGAGCATCCGTCGCCTCTTCGTCTCCACTCCATTTGGCCTTAAGGGAGGCGAGCATAGTCTTCGCCTTCTCATAAGCATCTTTGCCGGCATTTCTGACGAACTCCTGTGTCCCCACGGCGACGTAGGGTGCCAGGACTGCCACCACGTTAGCGGCGAGGGTCGCGGTTATAGGATCCATTGTTTTCTCTCCCTTTGATTCCCACCGAATAGCCCATCCGGCGTATCGCGAGCTGCATTAGAGCAGACGTCGGTGAATCGGCGATGAATTTATGAGCTTGCGCCAGATTGATGAGGCCCCAAGGGAAAATATTGCAGTACATTCTCAGCCGGACACTTGCGTTTGAAGGACGTCATGTCCGCGTACATGCTTCCACAACTACAGACTTCTCGCGGCACATCGTCCATGTGCGTCGATCCGAACATCTATGTTCGCTCGTTTGGGCCCAGACAGCTGAAGCCACCCCGGGACCTGCGTACTTGTACTCAGTTGCGTGACATGCGCGGTAGACGACTTTCCCTTACTCCTCTTAGTAGCGGCCCGATATGTACCGTAGACGAGGTAGCGTCGACCGGAAGCACCTCCGAGCTACACGCTGGGAGGTGATACGTCCCGTCAGGCAAGCAGCGCATCACCGGGTGGCCGCACTCGCAGGCGTGCTTTCCCAGGGCGTCCTGCAGGCTAGAGATGCGCCGTAAGGTCTCTAGCATCGGCTCATTAAAGTGCCCGCCACATGATTCGCAGATCATCCAACCCCGATCCGAGGAGTGGAGTCTGCCCACCTCGCAGAGTGGACAGACCTTGCGGTTCTTCCGCAGCCGTCCCTCCGCGAGCCGCTCCTGGCGATAATATTCGCTCCAGGACTGGGCGTCATATGGGCTGTTCACGGCTGCTCTCCTTTCCTTGGGTGTCCCGTTTCCTGTACCTTGGGGACAGCTTAGGAGGCGGCCGTTAGCGGGCCGTTATCTGAGGATGGAAGGAGTAGTTAGAATTGACCATCTTTGGTCTGATGCAGGCAAATCATGAGTGCCGAACGCGTAAGAACACTAACTTTCTATTGGGGCGTAGATTCATTCCGCCGCAACCCCCTCCTTAGGAGCGGCGGAAACAATCAATGGCGGTTAGCGAGCGGTGCATCCGTCCTAGGCTGCGCCACATCTTGAGCTAAGGAGACTGCCACAAGCGTATCGCGGTGGCCTCGATCCAGGCGAGCAGCGTGATGATGAACAGGTAGTAGGCTATGCCCGGCAAGAAGAGCAACAACACCGCCAATATCCCCGTAGCCAGGCTGTAATGGGCGTGGCCCCGCCAGAAGGGATCCGATTGGAAACTCCACCACAGCGAATATAGGGCGGCCAGAAAGGCGATGACGAAGACCACGAAGGCCGCGTCGTGTATCAGCCCATGCAGGCTACGGGGCCCGATCCTCTGTATCGGGTCGGTCTCGAAGCCCATGAGTGCCATCGCCGTGCCCGCCAGGAACAGGAGAGCCGGGCCCAATGGCGAGCCACGCTCCTTCGGCGCCGCGAGGCGAAGTCCCAGAGCGAAGAATGCCAGCAGGATGCCCGAGACTACGAAGGTGGCCACCTGCACGCTACCGTAGGGACCGAGGGCGAGCCCGCTGGGCCACGCGCCAGCCGGGTTTGCGACGGGACGCCATCCGATGCCGAGCATGAAATCGTGCTCGAGCACGCTCAGCACGAGCAGGACGCTCCCGAACAGGACGGGCCCAACGATCCCCGCGAGCGCTGCTAACATAATGAACGTCTGCCGCTTCGTTCCGATCCTCGTTGAGACAAGTTGTACGCACCCTATGCGTTCTTGCCCGGGTCGAGGCACACCCACGCATGAGACTACGAGACTACAAGTCGGCACCAGGCGGGTTCATTCTGCCGCAACTCCCTCCCTTACGAGCGGCGGAAATAGTCAGAGATAATCGGCCTACGCGCAAAGTGCTGTTACAAGGTCCCTGGCCTTGCGCGGCGGACCCCCTTGCTGGATGGTCCCTACCGTTTCAAGGACTCTGAAGATGGCTTTAAGGCATCTCATGATCCTTTAGCTGGCGCCCTGATGAAGCCAAGATCGCGAGCCAATGGGTGTATGAAGCCGTCCCCGCAGGGTACGATACAATCACTTGTGAGCGATGATGCTATCTTCATTTGCAAACCTATCTACCGACCAAACGGCACTGGTGGCACTGGTGCGATGTTGGTGATACCCCCGACGATCGGGGTGATCCTGATCCTTATTGGGATCACACTCTTCATCGCAGACCTGCACGTCTTTAGCCATGGCCTGCTCACCGTGGGTAGCATCGTAACGCTACTCGCAGGAGGCCTAGCGCTCCTTGGGGCGGGCGTCCCTTACTCGGGGGTGCTGCTCGGAGTCCTCGTGGTGGTCGCGATGCTTATGGGGGGAGTCCTCTTCGGGGTATTGGGTTCTTTGCGCTCCCTTAGAGGGAGCAAAGCTCTTACTGGCAAAGAGGGGATGATCGGCGAGGTCGGCACCGTAAGGAGCCCCGTGGGTGTGGACTCGCCGGGGTGGATCTTCGTGCACGGTGAGCGGTGGCGGGCCGTGCTTGCGTTCGCCCCCGAGGAGACTGACCCGCGGGATGGGGAGCCCATGATAGGTGTCGGAAGCAAAGTCGCCGTGGTGGGTTTCGGTGAGGGTGCGATAGTGCAAGTAGTGCCCGTGCAGAGAGATGACTTCCGCCGATCCCTAGATATGGAGGGCTAGGCAAAGAGGAGGATCTCCTATGTACGCAACGTTGGGCTTGCTGCCGACGGTGGGGTAAGATCGGTGGCTAATCCACGAGAGTTTGTGCCCACCTTCCGGTTGGAGGAGCGGCTCGCCATCCAGCAATGTGAATGAGTAGAGCGACCGGCGCCGGTCAGAACACCCGCGGGTGGACGACCGATTCAACGAAATACTTTCAAAGTCTGAGACAATTCTGTTCCGCCCAAACTCGGATAAACGGCTTGTATATGGGGTTTCGCGACTTGGGAAATCGAGCAAAGGGGTGTCACGGAGAAATTTGTACGAGGCATCTGGCGCATCCCCTCGCAGGGGATGCGCCGACCGTTCATCCTGCCACGCCGGACGGAAGGTGGCGAGCCGATGTCCTCTTCAAGGCGTACGCGTAAGGATGGCTTCTAAGTGTCTTGAGTACCGGCGGGGAAGGCCTGCGACGGAGACGGCTGCGGCTTGAAGGACATTTTAGGCACATTAGATGGAGCGCGAGCACGACCTGCTGAGCCTACGGGTTCTGAGAATGGTAGGTGCCATAGACCACGGCTATAGACGCTGGCGAAGGCGACCGCGCAGATAGCCGTTCTCGGGTAGAGCGAGGATCCGCGATCCAGCAGCCCGCCCCCGACCTCCCTCGGTCGGCGGCCCGCAGTGACTCCCGACCCGGGCGAGGTATCCGGTTCGAGACCTCGCCCTCCTAGACCGCAAACTAGCCGTTCCCTCCGTTTTCCCCTGCGCCGTCGTCAGAGCGCCAATATCGGCGCGGGTCGCCCCTGACGCCTTGCCCGATGCTGCTCAACTCCCCGGTCACGAGCATCGCCTCGATGGCCTGCTGGGCCGTGGTCCGGGCCACTCCGGTATCTCGCAGCAGCTCGTCCAGGCTGATAGCCTCTGACTCGTCGGCGGGTACGGTGTTTAGGATGGCCTCCCTGGCCTCCGCCTGTGCGACGGCAGCCCTGGTGCCCAACGAGCGGTACCCTTCCTCGGCTAGCTCCACGATCAGCAGGTCGGGGGTGGCGTCGAAGCGGCTTACGGCGTGAAGCTCCCGAAGTTCGGCGCGGGAGTTGCCCTCGGCGCGGCGGATGGAGACGATGACGTCCACGGCGCCGGCGAAGGCCGAGGAACCGCGTCCGGAGTCGCCGACCTGCCCACCCGACTTGCGTTCGTGGCGGACGACGATTATGGCGAGGTCGTGGACGGCCGCGGCCTCCTGGAGGGGCTGTACGGCGGCCAGGGCGGCGCCGGCACTGTTCTCCGCATCGCCCTGGAGACCGGCGTACTGGGGGAGCGTGTCCACGACGAGCAGCTTGGCCCCACGCCTCACGCACTCCTCGACGGCCTCGCGCACGACCCGTTGCCAATTAACTCCGACGGTGTCGCGCCAGAGCAATACGGCGAAGTCCTCGCGGTCGCGGAGGCCGGCCCGGACCAGCCCTTCTCGGAACGTGGCGGCGCTCTGCTCCGTGAGGTAGACGACGCCGGTCGCGGAGGTGGGCATGCCCATGAACTCCTCGCCGTCCAGGACCTTGCGGCATGCGTGGAGCACGAAGGTCGTTTTGCCGGCCTTGGGCTTGCCATCCACCCCGGTAATCGCACCCTCGGCGACGTAGCCGGGGATTGTCCATGGCACGTCTTCGGGAGTCATCTCGATGATCTCCCTGGCGGTATGGAATGGCAAGTATGATTCCGCCGCCCTTAAAGGGTGGGTAGCGGCGGAATCGTTCTCCGGTTCTGCGGGCGGCGCGAGGTCCTCGAGATCAACCGAGGAACCGGGTTCGTAGCGGCAGGCGCTCCGTACCAGGCGGTGGATCTCGTCCTCGGGGAGGGGAGGATTGCACTGGGTTCGGTTGGTAGCCGAGATTCCCGCGAGGATGGCCTCCTCCTCGAACCCGCGGGCACGCATGCTGCACGCCATTCGGAAGAGGGTGTCGTTGCGCCGTCCCTCCGGGATTCGGTCGCCTGCCACCTGGACCTGCCTCGGCCGAACCTCATCTACCAAATAGCGCTCGAAGTCGCCGGGAACGTACCTGGGGCCCTCGCTAGCCCGCACAATGGTTCGTCTCCACGATGCGCACCGGCACGGGCTCGAGCTTTCGGTTCCAGGTGCCCGGCGGGCGCATGACCCGGGCGAGATCGCTGGTGTTGTCTATCCGCCAGCCGTGATCCCCAGCTATATCCCGGAGCGTGGCCTGGAACTGCCGGACCAGGGTCTGCGCTTTGCGGCGCTCGTCTTCGTCGCGGAAGATCCAGGGTTCCTGGAAGAGCCACCACGGCTGCAGTCCGTGGCCACTGTCTACTATGAACGTCGGCGGCAAGGGGAACTCGCTGATGAGGGCGAGGGCGGCCTCCTTGGTCGGCGGCAGCTCGGGGTTCGTGTGCGCCGGGCCCCGAACATCTACGTCCGCCCAGATGCCGGGGATACCGATGACGTCCTTGGCCGTACCCCTACGATAGGGGCCTAGATCGCGCGGTTGCAACCCGACGCCGATGTACACGTCTTGGCTCGATGCCAGATGCGAGACCGTGCGGCCGACTTTATCCGGATCGCTGGCCTCGACGTATTGGGTCAGCCTGTCTGACTTGGTCCAGATAGGCACGCGTCCTGGCGTTCCATCGCCGTACAGAGCTCGGCAGAATCGGGTTGCTTCCTGGTCGTGTGTGTCTTCTCGGGCTACCATAGGATCACCTCCTGTGGCCCCGGCGCTCGCCTGCAAGCCGCACCGGGGCTGTGAGTGGTAAGGCCCTCCACACCCGTACGGAGGAGGGCCTTCGTAGCTTTGCACTATCTAATGCTTAGAAGTTGGCGTTGTCGCGACCACGGTCTGGGAGCTGCTCCAGGATGCCGTCGAATAGCCCCCGTTCGGCCAAGTCCGCAAGCTCCAGATGAATCTCGATCAGCTCTTCCCGTGAGAGACTCAAGCTCAGGTACACGTGCGCCGAGTCATCCTCGGTACTGATCCAGACTCCCGGCTTTGTCTTGGCCGCAGCCTCACCTTTGCATCCGTGCACACCCCAAACGACCCATCGGCCGTAGGATTGGTCCCTAGAATGGATGTCTTTCACCATCAAGTCGTCGCTCATCGTTATCACCTCCTTTCGGCGACTGTAAAGTTGATGTCACTGCCGGTTCCGCTCTATAAAGGCTCTCAAGTCCTCTTCCGCAACCCTGAGCGATCTGCCGATTCGGACTGCCGGTAGCTGACGCGTGCTGATCAGCTGATAGATAGTGGTCCTGCCGCAGCCTAATTGCTGCTGCAATTCCTTCGGCCTCCACATCCTCTTATCCGTGCCCGAACTCACCCTTCTCACCTCCTTAGGCAGCTACGTATCGAGCACTTGCATTCAAGCCGATGTTCTGCAATAGTGCACACTAAAGCCGTAAAATACGTATAGGAAATAGACGTGTTTGAGCCACTAAGCCCACCAAACTTCAATCGAACAGCAAATGAAGCCGTAAAATCAGAGCGGCGACTGGGCACATGGGTGGTATGGAGCGATTACGAAGTCGTCGAGCGTGGACGACCCGAAGACGCCTACGTGCAGCCCGCGGAGGATGCTGTACCCGAGGTGTACTTTCCGCTGGCGCAAGTTCCGGGGCTCTTCCTGGAGTTTGCCGGGCTAGCGGACGAGGGAGAGATCACCCGGCGGGTATGGCTAGATTGGATAGAGCGTTACGGCGTGCTGGGGCTCAACTGGCGCGATCCGGTAGCCGATGCCGTGCTAGTGGGACTGTACGGTCCGGTGTCTCTAGAGGGTGGGCCGGCCGAAAGCCACGGTAATTTCGCCTCGCAAGCCAGGAAGGCCAACCGCGTGTTGCGGCTCTACGAGTCCGTCGCTTCTCCAAAGGAATCACAACAGGCTCCCGTCGACAGGTGGGCGAAATTGATAGATGAAACCTGGGAAGGGACCCCGGTAGCCGACGCACGGCAGCGGATACGGGAAATGGTGCGTGATTTCGTGCGTGTCGAGATAGAGGACTGCTACCCGATGCTCCACTACCTCTCTAACGAAGAGAGGTTTGTTCAGGGGTGGGGGTTTCGGACCTTACCTGCGGCGATGTACCTCCAGATGATGTGGCTCCTGACCGCTACGGGCGACCAGGTCAAGTGGTGTGCGAGACCAGAGTGCGACAATGTCATAACCTTCGAGCAACCCGAACAGACAGCCGGTCATGGGACGCGGTGCAACGACCGTAGCGGGGGTTATCGGACGCGGCGAGATAAAGACTTCTGCAGCGACAACTGCAGAGCCAAGTACTATTATCATTACGTCAAGAAGGCTAGAATCGATCCTACCTAGCGGAGATCGGCTCTCCGACCGGCTAGGGCGCAGAAGAGCGTTACGTTGGTCACACCGACGGCTGTACCGACACCTGGCGATGGTTAGGTTTAGTCTCTGATGAAAAATGTTGATGCGGTGATTGTGTTCGGCCGCCGTTGGGAGCGTTAGCGCCGCACATACTACAACCCGTGACTCATGCGACGGCGGCGCACGCGGCCTGCGCACACCCCGTATAATTCCACGATGGTGGAGGGCGACCTTCGGTTCGGAGGCTCCGCTGTCAACAAGCGCTAGCTTATGGATCGGGCGTGGTGGGGGTACGATGTCGAATTCGCAGAGCAAGATTTCTTCGGCCATAGAGACCAGCAGGGAAGAACTACTCGACCTTGGGCTACGCAACCCGTTGCTCAATCATCGTCCCTCCCGCGCCAGGGGCGTCGAGGTGGTAGACGAGCTCCCCGCCGAGGTTTTCCGCATCCTCGTCCGCGAGGGCCGGCCCATGAGCTTCGAGGCGGCTCCGGAAACAGGCGGGGACGAGGACGGCGGGCTCTTGGTGCAGCCGGGCGACGAGAACGGACAGGGGGGTATCGCCGCGAGGCACCTCGACACGCGGCTTCAGACGAACCTCACCTCCTCGAGACTGCAATCTCGCCTGCTCAAGACCGAGCGCGACGCCCGCACCTTCATCGAGGAACAGGGCGTCAACATCCTCTATCTGGCCCTCGGCATGCTCCGCTGGTACGAAGCCGAGAGCAGCCAGGAGGCGCGCAAGGCTCCCCTCATCCTCGTGCCTGTGGTGCTGGAACGTTCGAGCGTGCGGGAGAGGTTTAGACTGCGCTACGCGGAGGAGGACATAGGGGAGAACCTGTCGCTGGCCAACAAGCTGAGGCTTGAGTTCGGCGTCACCATTCCGGGCATGCCGCCCCAAGAGGAACTCGACGTAGGCCGTTACTTCGACGAGGTTGAGGCCGCGACGGTCCACCTGCCGCGCTGGTCGGTGAATAGGGACACGGTGGTCCTCGGATTCTTCTCCTTCGGAAAGCTGCTGATGTACAGGGACCTCGAGGGAGAGAATTGGCCCGGAGGAAGTGGGCCTGCTGATCACCCCATCATACAAACCCTCTTCGATGATGAGAATGGCTACGAGCGCCCCTCTCAGCTGGCTGAAGACGAGCAACTAGACCAACACATCGATCCCGCCGACGTTCACCAAGTGGTCGACGCCGACAGCACACAGACGCTCGCGCTACTGGACGCGAAGTACGGGCGCAGCTTGGTCATCCAGGGCCCACCGGGCACAGGCAAGTCGCAGACCATAACGAACCTCATAGCCGAGGCCGTCGGGCACGGCAAGACGGTGCTGTTCGTGGCGGAGAAGATGGCCGCCCTCGAGGTGGTCAAGCGGCGGCTGGACGCCGTCGGGTTGGGTGACGCGTGCCTGGAGCTCCACAGCCGCAAGACGAACAAGCGGGCTGTCCTGCAGGAGCTGGAGCGCACCATGCGGCTTGGCCGTCCGATGCTGGAGCAGTCCGAGGACAACCTCAGGCTACTTACGGACATGCGGGACCGGCTGAACGCCTACAGCGAGGCTATGAACGCCCCTATAGGGGAGAGCGGCGTGACCCCCTACCGGGCGATAGGCGAGCTGGTAAGGCTGGGCCCTGAGGCCGCCGCCCTCCCGCGGTTGGGCTTCTGGGCCATGCGGGAGTGGACCGGGTCGGAATTCAGGCGCCGGCAGGGCCTGGTGGAGGAGCTGCAGACCCACCTCTCGGAGGCGGGCGTCCCAAGTCGCAACCCCTTCTACGGGAGTACCCGGACCGTCCTCGTCCCGACGGAGCAAGTGAGGATCGCGGAGGCTTTGCTCTCCGGCCGGGATTCCACGCGCGAGCTGCGGGAATCGGCTTCCGACCTTGCGGCCACGCTGGCGCTCTCGCCGCCCGCGACGCTCCCGGATGCAGAGACGCTCTGCCGGGCGGCGAGGAGAGCGACCGAGGCGCCGCGTCTCGAGGGGTAAGGCTCCGCTCGGGCGAGTGGCAGGCCCGCAGGGACGAACTGAGGACCCTCGTCGAGGCTGGCAAAAACTATTCGGAGGTAAGGGCCAGTTACGACGAGGAATTGATACCCGAGGCCTGGGACCAGGACCTCCTCGAGACGAGGCAGCACCTCGCGAACTACGGCGGCAAGTGGTGGAGGCCGCTGTCGGGAAACTACCGCCGGGCGCGCAACCGTCTGGAGGGCTTGTGCCGGGGGCAGATGCCCCAGGGCGTCGAAGAGCAGCTGGCCCTGGTCGATGCCGTGCTGGAGGCCAGGCGCAACCGCGAGGTGATCGGCGAGCACGAGACCCTGGGAGCGACCCTGTTCGGCGCCCAGTGGCAGGGCGAGCGCTCCGACTGGCAGGTGCTTGGCACGCTGCTCGGGTGGATCGTGGACCTGTACCGCGAGGTGGGAGAGAGCCAGCTGCCCGAGGGCCTGATCGACTTCCTCGCTGGGGATCCGGCCATAGCGGGGCTGGAGCAGAAGATCACCGCGACGGAGAGCGCCTTGGTCGACCACGAATCGGCGTTCGATGTCCTCGCGGGGCTGCTGGAGCTCGCAAGGGAGACGCGGGTATCGCTCCTGGAGCAGCCCCTCACGATGCAGGAGTCCGTCTTCGACACCTGGCACCGTAACCTCGACCAACTTCGGGCGCTCATTACCTACAACCAACTCTCCGAGAGCATGGAAGCGGAGGGCCTCGGGAGCGTGCTGGAACAAGCGCGCTCGTGGCCGGAGGCTGCGACGAGGCTGGTCAACGCCTACCGCTACACCTGGTTTGAGGGGCTGCTCGAGTTGGCCTTTCGGGAGCGGCCCCCGCTCGCCAGGTTCGACCGCGCCAACCACGAGTACGTGGCCGAGAAGTTCCGTGAGCTGGATAGGCTCGTAATCGAGCACAATCGGGCCCGTCTGGCCCACGCCCACTGGCGCGGGGTGCCGACCCACGAGGCCGGCGGCCAGCTTGGCGTGCTGAAGCGCGAGATGCAGAAGAAGCGGCGGCATCTGCCCATAAGGCAGCTTGTCCGGAGGGCCGGAGACGCCATCCAGGCGATAAAGCCCGTCTTCATGATGAGCCCGCTGTCCATAGCAAACTTCCTCGAGCCCGGCGCCCTTGACTTCGACCTCGTGGTCTTCGACGAGGCGAGCCAGGTTAGGCCCGTCGAGGCCCTCGGCGCCATAGCGCGCGGCAGGCAGGTCGTGGTCGTCGGGGACGGCAAGCAGCTACCGCCCACGAGCTTCTTCGACCGCCTCATGGCCGCCGAAGACCCGGATTCGGAGAGCGTAACCGCTGACCTCGAGAGCGTGCTGGGACTCTTCTCCGCCCAGGGCGCCCCCGAGCGCATGCTGCGCTGGCACTACCGGAGCCGCCACGAGTCGCTCATTACCGTCTCCAACCACGAGTTCTACGAGAACCGGCTGGTCGTCTTCCCCAGTCCGGACAAGGGACGCGAAGACGTCGGCCTCGTGTACCACCACCTCCCCGACACCGTCTACGATCGAGGCGGCACGCGCAGCAACGCGGGCGAGGCGAAGTGCGTGGCCGAGGCCGTGATGGAGCATGCGCGCAACAGGGCGCACCTGACCCTGGGGGTCGCGGCCTTCAGCGTGGCCCAGATGCAGGCGATAGAGAACCAGCTCGAGATCCTGCGGCGCAACGACCCCTCGTGCGAGGCCTTCTTCGCGGATCATCCGCACGAGCCGTTCTTCGTAAAGAACCTCGAGAACGTGCAGGGCGACGAGCGCGACGTGGTGTTTATCAGCGTGGGATACGGCAAGATAGCCGGGGGCTACGTGCCCATGTCCTTCGGCCCGCTCAACTCGGACGGCGGCGAGCGGCGCCTCAACGTGCTAATCACCCGCGCCAGGAGGGTTTGCGAGGTGTTCACAAACCTTACCGCAGACGACATAGACCTCGGAAGGTCCAACGCCCGCGGAGTGCGCGCCCTCAAAACGTTCCTCAAGTACGCCAAAGACGGCCAGCTCGATGTGCCCGTAGCGACAGGCCGCGAGCCCGATTCGCCTTTCGAGGAGTCCGTGCTCTCTGCCCTGCAGAGGGAGGGCTACCAGGTCGAGACGCAGGTGGGTAGCGCGGGCTTCTTCATCGACCTGGCGGTCGTAGACCCCGAGTGCCCGGGACGCTACCTGCTCGGCGTCGAGTGCGACGGCGCCACCTACCACAGCGCCCGCTCGGCCCGCGATCGCGACCGTTTGCGCCAGGAAGTGTTAGAGGCCCTGGGCTGGCGCATACACCGCGTCTGGAGCACGGACTGGTTCAGAAACCCCGACGCCGAGCTGAAGCGGCTGGTTGGTTCCATAGAAGAGGCCAAGCTCTACGGCGGCCCGCCTCAGGAGAACGGGCACGGCGCCACGAGCAGGACCACGGACATTGCGCGCGGGGAGGAGCTCGCATCCGCCGAAGTTCCAACCGTCCCGAAGTACGAGAAGTGGGACGTCCGGATAACCTATGGCGGAGGGTTTCACGAGGTCTCCCCGGACTCGCTGGGCGACATCGTGGCCGATATCGTTGAGGTGGAGGGCCCCATCCACGTGCAAGAGCTCTCCCGGCGGGTCACCGAGTCGGCTGGCATATCGCGCACCGGTTCTCGCATTAAGACCGTCATCGAGGCGGCCAGGAAGGTATCTTCGCCCGTTCCGGGAACCTCGTCGCGTTGCGCCGCGATGCGACGGCTTTGCACAAAAAGTCGGGGATGGACTGTAGATGTAGTGGTTCAGCTCTGAACAAACCCCTGCATTCTGTAGCCGCTTGTAATTTTTGTGCAAGGCCCGATGCGACCCAGGTCGCGACCGCCGAAGGGTGTTCTCTTCCGCCATTTGATCGAACCCACGAACGCGACGCGCCTCGGACGCACTTTCTCCTCCACCCCGACGAGGTCCACCTCCACGTCACCCTTCCGCGTCCAGTATCCGCCCACGTACTGCGCGTCCCCGAAATGCTCGTCGGGCAGCATACGGAAGATGGACTCTCTGACCAGGGGCTCCACGGCCCTGCCACGGTACGCGGACCAGCCCTCCCGGATCCTCGCGACCGCGAGGTCGCCGCGACCTAGCTCTATTTCTGGCATGTAGGGCCCGACGAAGCGCAGCCAGAAGCGAAGGTAGGTGTCGGCGACCGCGTAGTGCGTCTCCCTCGAAGGCCTGCTCGAGAGCGGGCGCTCGACCGACACCATGCGCTTCTGACCGACGAGCACCGCAAGCGCCCTCTGCAGGGTCGTCTCGTGGATGCCAGCCCGCCGCTGTATCGTGGTGAAGGTCCTCTCGCCGGAGCCGATGGTCGCAAGCACCTGCCTAGCTCTGACCTCCTCCGGGAACTCCGCGGAGAGGATACGTTCCCCGCCGACGATGAGTGGCGAGGTGGGGTTGGAGAGCTGCTCATCTAGGAAGTCCCACATACTCATCCCTGGCCCCTATTCCTGGGTGATCTGGGGAACCCGCCGAGCACCAACTGGGCATCGATCACATCGGCGGCAGGCAGATCCAGCATCTCGGACGTCTCGTGCGGTCCGAAGGGTTCCACGAGTATCTCCAGATTCGGCCTCCCGTAGAGCGGCCGGTCGTATTCCGTGAGCGCCGACATCATGGATATGTCGGAACCTATGAGCACGAGGAGTATTGGAGCTTCTCTGAGATACCTGTCCCAGACCTTCTGCAGCGTCGCCTCCAGGGAAGGGGCCTGCTCCACGAGGTAGGGAAACTCGTCCATTACTATGACCTGCGGCGTTCCGCCGGCTGTGGTGCAGTAAGGTTAGCGCCCCGTCCTACGACTCGAGGGTCACGCCCCTGCCGCGCACCACGTCGGCCGCCGGCAGCTCCGAGCGCGCAACGTCCTGCTCGAACAACTCGAGCTCACGCGCGAGCGGCTGCCTGGAGACGGTAAAGAAGACGTAAGGCACCGGAGGATGGGCACCACGCCTCAGGAACTCGTCCACGAGGCGCGACTTCCCGACCCGCCTCCGCCCCCGCATGGAGACGAGATGGCCGCGGCCCGTCTGCCACACCCTGCCCAGCTCGGCCCCCAGGGTCGTCATGTAGCCGCGCCTGCCGACGAAGCCGTTCATGTTCTGTTTTTCGATGTACTCACAACAACAAGACTCACATTCATGAAACATTCGCTAATGTGAGTATCTCAAAAGAATACTCTTATCTAGACAAGCCGTTCTGCCAAGGGTCGCACGCAAATCTCCTGTCGACAAACCGGGTGCCGATTTTGACGGGAGCAGGAGGTGAACAGAAAAGAATAAACCGATGTCCCGAAACACAAAACCGCATAGGAATGGGCTTTAGCGCACTCGGGAGAACCACACAGAATCGCCCAAATCGACCTACGAATCAGAAGACCGCAGGTTCGAGTCCCCCCGAGCGTGCCCCTGATCCTCCTGCAAACAGCGGATCTTCTTTTTGGATCAGGCTGTGGGATAGTAGAAATACGGTCAATTGAAGGCTAATCGGGACGAGATTCGACCGTCTCGGAGCCAAAGAGGAAGTCCGCCATGAGGCGCGCCGTTTCCTCCTGGAGCTCGTCGGGGCCTGGGCGTAAACGTTGAAGGTGGTCTGGATGTTGGAGTGGCCCATCCAGCGCATGGCGTCACGCGGGTGGACTTTGAGGATAACGAGGAAGGTCGCGGCAGAGCGGCGGAGGTACTGGAAGCACTTCGCCGTAGGAAGGCTGATGTGGGCCATGAGCAGCTTCAGGGAGCGGGCGAGCACGTTGTCACCGCGCTGGAGGGTCCCGACTGTGCTGGGAAAGACCAGGGCGTGTTCTTGCCAACCTCTGCCGGTAGCGTCGTTCGCTAGTCATACCTGTAGCTCCTCTTTGGGTGTGCTCCCTGTAATTTCTAAGGTCTATTTGGCTCCACGATCTCATCCGCTACTGGGTCACTCGTCATCATCGCTGAACCGTCCGCGCCGACGTCCGTCTGATCGCCTCGCTACGGTGCTCGCTGTGGAGACCACGAAAGCAGCCGAGAAACCACAGATCGCCCCTATCACGGCACCTGAGAATGAACCGTCAGTCCACCATCGCACGCCAAGGCCCACCAATAAGGATATGGAAATAAATACGATCAAGGACAACATTACGGTACCGGCCATTCTAGCGATCATTCTCGTACCCTTCCCCGCATACTCGCTGCGCGCCTTCAGCCCAAGATGAGCAGGATGAACACGACGTAGACGATGATGTTCACCAGCCAGCTGTTGGAGTTCATCCACTCGCGCACCCTGGGCATCAGCTGTTGGGCGCGCCTCCGGAACAGAAGGTAGGCCAGCACCGGAAGCGCCGCAATAAAGATGGTGGCCGCTACGAAGGGCAGCGCCTCCAGAAGGGAGGCGTTGTTCTGTGCGAGGTTCATCCCGACCGTCACCAGAATGACAAAGTCTGAAGGGAACACCGAGAGCAGCAGCAGTCCTGTCGTGAATGCTGTCCTGGGTTTAGCGTTTTGCAGAGCGCCCAGCCATCTGGGAGGTTCGATGGTCTCGCGGCGCACGTAATTCTTGATCGCCAGGAACACCAGCAGGCCAACGAGCAGGTACTGGATGATGTTGCCGAGCGATCCGTTGTTTGAGGAGTCGCCAAGCGAGATGCTGTTGCCGAGTACGGTGGCGAGGGTATAGGTGATCGTGACGCCCAAGGTGACGGCGATGACCACGCCAGCCAGGAAGTAGGCCGAGAGCCTCAACGGCTTGCGGGCTGTGACGAAGATGATCGCCGACATTATCTGCGGTCCCGCGTTCATCGTGATGGCGAGGGGGATGACGGCTAGGTTCATGATCTCTCCTCTCGGTGTGCCGGCGCTATGTGCCACGGACCAGTGACTCGTGTCTCACCAACGACATGCCTCATCCGGTTCTCTCCTTACTATTAGGGGCAGCGTGTTACGGCGGGTTGTTGACCATAGGGCAACGCGGGCGCCAGGGTTCACATCGATGCAGCGCTGGTTCTGGTGTGATGCCCGACAACTCAAGCGTCCAGCCCTTTAGGCGATTTTACTTCCACCATCACGTCCGTGACTGCTTGGTCGATCACAGCGTTGATCTCTGCACCAAGGAGCACCACCGACGCTGAGAGATACAGGTAAAAGAGCAAACCGACGGCGGCGCCAAGGGTCCCATAGGTGACGCCGTAGTCAGCGAAGTTTGCCAGGTAGAAGGAGAAACCAACCGAGGATATGGCCCAAAGAATTACGGCTAAGGTTGCGCCCGGACCCACTGACCGAAAGCGCTGCCCGGCGTCGGGACCGTAGCGGTAGACGAGCGAGAGCACCGCGGCAAGCAGGAAAAGGGCTACAGGGAAGCGGAGCCACCCCCACAGCAAGACGAAAATCTCGTCCAGGCCTATCATCTCCGCCATGCGCCCGATCAGGCGCGGCCCGATCAGCATAAGCCCGATGGAGACGATCACCATGAGCGCCAGGACGGGACCGAAAGCCAGAGAGAGTGCGAAACGCTTCCACCCCGGACGGGTCTCTGTTACCTCGTAGGCGGTGTTGAAGGCCTCTGTAAGGGTGTGCGCCAGCGCGGATGTTGACCACAGCGCGACGGCGATTCCGAAGATGAGTAATTCTCCTCCGGCTCGTTCTTCGGCCTGCTCGATCATCTTCTCGAGCGGTTGGATCTGCTCCCTGCCCCGCTCGACCATGGGCTCGAGTTGCTGGGGTATATCCTGGGATGATTGTGACACAGTCTTTTTGTCCATCGGATCGACAAAGCCTGACAGGCTCAGCGCGCCCGCCAGCACAACGAAGATGAGCACGAAAGGGAATAGCCCGAAGAGGCCGCGGTAGGCCAGCGCTGCAGCGTACGTGCTCATGCGGTGCTCGAAGAACTTCCTGGTCAGTAGCTGGCCGAATTCGATGATCCCCCTTAGCATTAGAGAGCGCATACCATCCTATTCAGCGAGAGGGAAGTGGAGCGCCTCTCATCGGCGGCTCTTGTTTGAGAATGCGATCTGGCCTTCATCCCGTGCGCTCGACCTTCACGTTGGGTGCGGGATCTTCGGTATCTGGCCTGCTCGTCATGAGGCTGGCAAGCCAGCGGGTCTCCGGGAAGGTATCGAACATGGCGGCCAGCAGCAAGGTGATGGGAACTGCCAGAAAGGCTCCCGGTGCGCCGAAAATCCAGACCCACACGGTAAAAGATAGGAATACCATTGCAGGGGATAGTCGCAAACCCCTGCTCATGAGAAAAGGGTCGAGCCCGTACTCCGCCAGCTGGTTGATCACTACCACCCCCAGGATAGCCAGCACCGCCCAACCGAGACCGAACTCGGCCAAAGCCAGGAGCACGCCCGGTGCCGCGGCGATCGGCAGCCCGATATAGGGCACGAAACTCAAGAAAAAGGCCAGGACACCCCAGAGCAGAGGAAAATCCACGCCAAGCGCCCAGAAGAGAATGGTGATGCCGGCGCCGATAACAAAATTGGTGATGGCGCGCAGCCCCAGCTGGCGTATCACGCCGCGGCTAACGACGGTCAACCGCGCGAGTTGCGGGTTGTCCGGCGCCACGCTCGCGCGCAGCCTGGCCGCTATGGCGGGACCCTCGCCCAGCAAGAAGATGGTTATCATAAGGATGAGGAACAGGTTGCTCAGAAAGCCGCCGAGGCTGGAGAGCACGCTGCCAAGGGCTCCGACGATGGCGCCTGGTTTTACTACCTCTCGGAGATCGAAGTTCGAGACCCCCAGATTCTTGAGCACACTCTGGAACTCGGCGGTACGAATATCGAGCTGGGTCGCGTAGAAAGCGATGCGTTCCGTGAACTTGCCGATCGACACGCTCAGGAAGGCGAAGAGGGCGACAAAGAGAATGCCCAGTCCGACAAGAATGAGCAGAAGGGCAAGTGGCGTAGGTAGCCCGCGCCGCTTCAGCCAGGAGTAGACCGGGCTGAAGACAAGGCTCAACACCAGCGCGAAGAGGATGGGCGTCACGATCGGCGCACCCAGGCGCATCCCGGTCAGCACGACGATGGTCGCAGCGAGGAACAGCATCACGCGCAAGAAGGATGGCGGCTGCTGAACTGGTGTGATGGCGCTGGTCATGGCCCGCTATCCGATCCGTGTCACGCCTGGTTCTTGCGGGGGGTCGCCCAGGTGGTGGGCACGTCCGTGCCGCCCTCTTCTGAGAAGCGTCCCTCGAAATCCCCGAAGGTCGGATTCCGCACCAGCTTCCCGGCGAGCACGCATTCTCCCTGGGCAAAGTGCGGCGATTGGTCCAGGAAGGTGGCTGGTGCCTGCGAGAAGATCTGTGAGACGTGTGCAAGGTCCGAGGCTGAGTTCATCTTCATCAGGACGAGGTTGTCGCACTGGGAGAGGACGTTCGCATGGATCTTGCCCGGTCTCTGGGTAGAGACGAGCAGGTAGAGCCCGAACTTGCGGCCCTCTCCGGCGATCTTGATAGCGTGGCCCGTCGCGGCGGCTTCGAGATCGTCTGCCGGTTCCTGGGGGCAGATGTTGTGCGCTTCGTCGGCCACTATCAGGACAGGCCGGCGCTCGTGACGGTGCCGCCAGAGGTGACCGAGCACGGCGGCCGCAACGATGGACTGCTCCGCAGGCGAGGCGAGAGTGCCCGAGTCTATGACCAGGCACCTCCAGTCCTCTTCCAACACGTCTATCAAGGAGGGCTCGTCAGCCGAGCACCACAGGCTCCAGTCGGCCACGCCCAGGTTCTCGATGCGCAGCCCGAGCTGGCGCGCCTCCTCCGAGAACTGTCGCACCACAGCCTCCTTCACCTCGGAGAGGGAGTACCTCTCCCCGGACAGCCCCTCGATAGCGCGCCAGTAGGCGTTGAACTCTTCCCTGTCACGCAGTGGGTCCATGCCCAAGACCAGACCCTGCTCGTGTCGCTCGAGGTCGCTGAACCGGATGCGCAGCAGCTTCGAGGGCACTTCGGCGTACGGGGACGGGCGGACGATCTCGATGCCGCGCGCGATCCGCCTGTAGCGTTCCTGGAGTTCCTCGTAGCTCTCTGGGGATAGTTCGCTCGAGGTGGTCCGGTTCACGTCGGCGAGGGGGCGAATGCGATCCAGGCGCACGAAGTCCGAGTTGGGGTCGAGGATGACGATTCTCAGGTCCGTCTCCAGCAACAGGCGTTCGAGGATCACACCTAGGGCGAACGTCTTGCCCGAACCGGACTGGCCGCACAGGAAGGTATGCCGGTCGAAACCCTCCGCCCGCAGCGCTGCCCGCACCCGTTCATCTGTGTAGAGCGCCCTGCCGACGTCGAGTGACGCCCGCCCTTCCCGAGAGAGGTATTGGGCTACCAGGCGTCCGGTGGCCGGAGTGAGATCGGCGCTCTGAAAGCTATCCTCGCTCGTCGTCGGTACGTACCCGTCGTTCTCCAGTTTGCCTAGAATGACACCCGAGCCGTGAGCGTAGCGCCGCTGGAGAGGGTAGGTATGGCTCGAAGAGAAGTGTATGCCCTGCGGCAAGAGAGCGTTGAGGCTGGGGTCCAGTTCGAGGCCGATCTCTGCCCCTTGACGGATCGATACCTCCTTCGTGACCACCTGACCGAGGTACTCGCCGCCGTTCTGGACGCTCAGGGCCACGTAGGAACCTACGGGGATAGACATCGAAAGCGGGGCTTCGTATCCAAACGTTCGCCCGTCGGTCGAGTAGGCGACAGAGAGCAGCGGAACGAGCTCCTGGAGCTCCTTCAGTATCTTCGGTAGTGCGCCGAGTTGTTCAACGGCGCTGATCTGGATCTTCTGAAGCTTGTCCTTGGATTCCATCTCGACGCCCTCCATCACGTCCGATTATTTCCGGTGGCCGGCTGTCTTCTCGGCATCCGGGATGCCGGCGGTGCGTGGCGCATCGAGGTCTACATTCGGGGTCATGGTGCGGCTTCAGCTTCCGCATCGGGAGGAGCGCCAGATGATGTGTCGGCCGCAGCATCGGTATCCGCACCGCTCACGCCTATGATGCTCGCGAGCCAGCGCGTTTCTGGGAAGGTGTCGAGCATCACGGCCACAAAGAGCGTTATCGGCAGCGCCAGGAAAGCCCCTGGTCCCCCCAGCAGCCACGCCCAGATGATGAAAGACAGGAACACGACGGTCGGTGAGATGTTGAGCCCGCGACCCATCATCATCGGTGAGAGTACGTTCTCGGCCAGGATGTTGACCACCACGACACCTGCGATCACCAGCACCGCGCGGGTCACGCCAAACTCCGCCAGGGCCAGGACCACAGCGGGCGTTGCTGCCAGCACGAGTCCTATATACGGCACGAAGCTCAGGAAGAAGGTCAGGATGCCCCAGAGTAGCGGAAAGTCCACTCCCAATGCGAACAGCAACACGGTTACGCCCGCTCCCGTGACGAGGTTGACGATAGCGCGCAGCCCGAACTGGCGCACCACGCTCTGCCCAACCACGGTCAGCCTGGCCACCTGCGGGTTCTCCTCGTGCACACTGGAGCGCAGCCTGTTCATCATCGCTGGTCCCTCTCCAAGCAAGAAGAGCATGATCATCAGGATCAAGAACAGGTCGCTCAGGAAACCGGCTATGCCGGAGAGAACTACGCCGAGCGCATCCGCCAGGGCGCTGGGTTTCACCACGTCGCGAACATCGACGTTTGACAGGCCAAGACGCTCGATCAGGGAGTCGAAGTCTACCAGCTGACCGTTCAGCTGCGCCGTGTAGAACCCGACTCGCTCGCTGAACCTGGCTATTGATGCGCCCAGGATGAAGAAGAGCCCCACGAAGAGAACCGACAACAGGACCAGCATGATCACCAACGCCAGCGGGGCAGGCAGTCCGCGTTGCTTGAGCCACGAATAGACGGGGCTGAACAGGAGGGTCAGGACCACAGCGAAGAATATGGGGTTGAGGATCGGCGCGCTCAGGCGTATGCCCACCAGCACGACTACCGTCGCGGCCAGGACGAGCATTACCCGCAAGAAAGAGGGCTCGCGCAGCCTGCTCATCAGGTCTCCAGCGATGCTGCTCCTGTCGGCTGCGGGGTTGGTCGAGGATTCGTTCACGATCTAACCTCCATGTTGTCGAGCCTCGGACGACTTTTCATCAGGTCGCCCCCGGCTTCTCTGAAATACCGGACTTCACCCGTCCCATGTGGGACGGCGCCTCAACCGCTCCTCTCTTCTCCGGGGCGTCTGCGGACATCCCATCGACCCGGCGAGCGTACATGGCAGAGAGCGGGGCAGCAGTGATCCCGTGCAAGAGCACGCTCAGGAGCACCGTCAGAGCTACGACTTGCTCGATCTCCTCTCGGCCGGGGAGCAGGGGAGCTTCGGCCACCACGATGAGACCCAGCACGATCGAGGCGAGCCCTCGGGGTCCGAACCAGCCCGCAAACAGCACCGAGACACTTCGCAGGTGCGTTCGGATGAGGGAGATGCCCACCGGCAGCATCCGGATCACCGTCAGGCTGAGCAGGGCATACAGAGCTACTTGCCAGCCCAAAGGATAGATCAATCCGATCACCAGGACTCCGAAGATGAAGAACACGCTGAGATTGAGCAACTGCCCTTCCGCTTCGGTAAAACGGATCAGGTACTCTCCAACGCGCTCCACAGTCGGTCCAACCGCCAGACCCCCAACGAAGGCGGCGATGAAGCCGTTGCCCCCGATGTAATCGGCCAGCGCCCAGGCGATGAGGGCGAGCGCAAGCAGAGCGAGCCGCTGGAATGAGTCCGTCATCCACCCCCTCTTCGAGGCCCGGTTCAGCAGCCAGCCTCCTGCCAGGCCCACGCCGACGCCGACGAGAATCCCCAAACCCACCTGCTCCAGGGCGAAGCGTAGCCAGTAGCTGGCAGGCTGAAGCTCCTCTTCAGCCACCGCCAGGGTCAAGAAAAGCGCCAGGAAAGGCACAGAGAGGCCGTCGTTGAGCCCGGCCTCGACGTTCAGGGCCTGGCGTATGCGGACAGGGACCCGCGGGTTGCTAACGACCGCCTGCCCAAGCGCCGCGTCGGTAGGCGCGAGTACGGTACCCACTATGGCGGCCTCCCAAATGGTGAGATCGGTAAGCACCAGCGCCGCGACAACGGTCCCCAGCGCGATGGTGAGCGGCATTCCTATCCCCAAGAGGAGCAGGGGCAGCCTCTCGTTCTGACTCAGGGTAGACAGGTTGGTACTCGCTGCGTCGGTGAAAAGCACGATCGCGAGGGCGATCTCGGCAAGCAACAGCACGGTATGCTCGTCGAGTTCGAACTCGACCAGGCTGAGACCCGTAGGACCGAGGACTACGCCCGCCGCAACGAACAGGAGCGGTGCTGTAAGAACGGTTCCCTCCAGCCGCCGCGAAACGAGGGCGAAGGCGAACACGAGGGTGGCCAGTACAACGAGATCAATCACAGCAGGATCCAGGAAAATCAAACGTGCTTGCCGTCGACGTGTAACTTCTTGACCCCGCTAATCTGGGTGGTCGCGCGTCAGGGTTGCGAGCGTGATTCACTAAGTCAGCGCAGGAAGTGACGTGGCCCAGTGAGAATGCGGTGGCGTCGGGCAGGGGTCTTCGGGAACGCATGAACAAGATGATGAGGAACAAGGGAGTCGCGATAGAGCCGCCGGTAGCCAAAACGACGAACCCAGGGCACAGGTTCCTCACGAAGCTAATGCTCGCCAAAACTCAAGCTCCCGCCAGCGGCATCTTCTCGGTACTGCATCCATAACAACACCCAAGTCGTCTCGTCAGGTAGTGGGTTTCTCAGCAAGGGGGGCTACTGGTCTTCGGATATGCCTACGGCGACTATGGAGCCTTACCCTTTTGTGGGTTTTGCGGTCCCTTGAAGTAGGTTTCCTTTGTCGCTCTGGAGCGCTCACTTGCCTGAGCGCTCCGGAGCATCTTCGCTCCTTACTACTCTTGTGCGAAGGCTTCGCGCAGTTGCTGCTCCTGCTCCTCGGGCAGGTTGGTCGAGATGATCTCAATGTCGTACTGCTTGAGCTCGTCTATGATCCTGTCCGGCGCCGTCGCCCCACTGGTCAGCGCGAAAAGCGCCGAAGTCCCCGGCGTCACCTGCTCGCGCACCTGCTTGATGAAGTCGTCGCTGATGCCCACGTCGGCCAACGCGCCTGTCATCGCGCCCATGCTCGCGCCAATAGCTGCGCCGAGGAAGGGCACGAAGAAGATCAGGCCGAACAGGAAACCCCAGAAGGCTCCGCCCATAGCGCCCGCGCCCGAAGTGCTGTGCAGCTGGCGGGTCGTGGGCTTCTTGTTGCCCTGGAGCCAAGTAACGACCGCCGCATCCTCCAGGTTGATCATCTGCCGCTCCTGCATCCCCTGTAGGGCGATGAGCACCCGGTCTGCTCCGCCGGGATCGTTGAACTTCAGCACGGATAGCGTCGCCATTTGCGTCTCTCCTTTCTGATTGGGTGCACGTACGCGATGAATTTCGAGCGCCCCTTAAGGAGGAGACCTTCCCCTAAGGGTGCCTGTGGAGACCGGATCGCTCTGACCTGTGCGCGTGTGCACCGCACTCACCTTCACGGCAGCGCAACACGGCCCGACGCGCCATGGCAGACGCTTCAACAAGGCCCTGTTTCTTCCGCTAGTCAAGTGGCGCCTTCTCTCCCTCGCTCAGTCGCTGGGCGGGAACTCCCTGCCCTTGGACGTACTCGGCAACGTCGGCGAGCGCCCTTAGACCTTGTCCCAACGCGATCGGCCAACTGGCAAAAAGCGCGGCTAGAGGACCACCGATCAGGAGGATCGTAAGTACCTGCACGAAGCTGGCCGCCTCTATCATGGCGAAGATCGTCCCGATGACTACGAAGATGACGCCGCCGACCCCGATCACGGCCAGCACAGTCGACCATAGCCGCAAGACCTCGTATCCTCTGCCCATCGCCTTCTCCTCTCTCGTGCCGCTCACTCGATTTTCGACACAGGACGCGAAACTGAGCTTCTCTGCCAACCCACCTTTAAACCTGGCTTTGCTCGAATTGAGGCGGATCGACCAGCCTCTTACTCGAGAGGACAAGTATCTGCCTCTCGTCATCTACCGCGGCGAACCGAACCGGGATCAATACGGATTTCTGCTTGAAGAAACCGATCTGTAACCTGACGTATTGGGGTTCTTCGTTCCAATTCACGAACACTTCCTCCGCGTTGCCAATCTTCTGCCCAACCGGATCGTAGACTGCGTACCCAGAGCCCTCTTTGAGCCGGACGAGCTTGCATTGCTAGGTCGGAACGTGTTTCCAGCGTCGTGTCGATATCCTCTTGCTCCTTTCGCGCTTGTCACCTGTTTGAGAATCGGCCAGTTTCCTGTTGCTGACCAGCGCTGATTTGCGCGAGTTGCTCGTCTTGGGACATTCGAAGCGCCGGTGCTGATCTCTGATAGGCACCTCGATCTACCCCCGCGGGATCTCATCGATCGGAGGAAGCTCGACGAGTTCCTTGACGTACTCCCGTATCTGGAACCCATCCGGGTTGCCACCGCGTGGTAGTAGTTGGAGAATTGGAATTGTTGCTCGGACAGCTTTTGGCCTCTCTCCTGGTCGAAACTTCCCCCCTGCCTCAGGCGCTTGGCCACAATCTGAAGGGCGGCGTAGAACATACGACTCAGGTTCCCTATGGGTTGATCGCGCTTGCGCCGTGCCGCCTCCCCAAGGTCGGAGGATTGCCGGTGATCGTGGGAGCGGTGACTGAACCACCTTACAGCGCCGTGGAACATCGTGCTTCCCGCACTCTTTCGAGCCATGGAGCTCCGTCAGGCGCTCGCGGAGTATTCGGAGGACTTGGCGAGCCCGTAGATGACCATCACGCAAAGCGCGATGACCACCACGGCTACTACCGGCGACGCGGGAATGACAATGAGCCACCTGACGGCGGTCAACCCGGCGAAGAGGTAACCCATCACCAGGCCAAAAGCTCCCCCACGCAGAAGATCTATACCTGCATACAACGCGGCAAGCGCGGTTATCCCGTCGAGGACGCCCCAGAAAACAAAGTTCGTGTATATTAGGTCACCCGTGGAGGTGGTCCACCATCCCGTACCCGCGAACGACAGTAGCGCGCTCAAAAACTCCAAGCCGGCCACCACAAACATAATGACGGCAGCGAAAATGAGGATGCCGGGCCTGTGTGCCGTCATCCTGGTTCTGGCCGGCTCCTCCGTACGGCCGTCGAGCCCGCTTGGAACCGGCTCGCTGTGCTGATCCGCCATGCCCTCTATCCTTTCTCTCCTCTCTAGTCTCCAGGGGACTACATGCTGTCGATGGCCCTCTCCATCTCCCTAGCGTCTGCCCTAACCTGCTTCTTAATCTCCTTCCTGGCGCGCTCGATCGCCTCATCTACCGCTCGCTCTATCGTCATTTCCCCGATGACGATCAGCGCCGCCTCGCTCTCGTCGAGCATCTCGCCGACCTCCTTGAGGTCAGAGCTAGACATCCCGCCCCTGAGGTGGCCGATTAGCGCCCCTGCTCCCGCCCCCGCCAGCCCACTGACCAGTACAGAGGGAGGGAAGATCAGGCCGATAGCCGCGCCGACGGCCAACCCAGCCCACCCTCCGTGCTGGGTTGGCTTCTCTATCTTGTCTACTATCTCTACCTTGCCCTCCTCGTTCTTGGCGAGGACGGCGGCGTCGTAGGTGCCCACGAGGTGCTCGCGGTGGAAGTCCTTGAGTAGCTCAAGATCTGCCTTAGCCTCCTCGACGCTGTCGTATTCCCCTGCGTAGAGGAACATCGGGTTATCACTCATTGTCGTCTCTCCTTTCTGCTCATCTACCTGACCCTGCTCCCGTTCGCCTGAAGGTTGCCCCGAGCACGGAAGCCCAGGACGATCAGTGCGACACCGAAGATCAAGGCGTAGATCCCAATGAGCCACACCAATGAGAGAAGTCCTACTCCAGGCAAAACCCCCAGGATCACCCCGACGAGAATCGAGAGAACACCGCTCAGCCCCATGAGCCACGCGTTCTCTACCTCCCGCCTGAACGCAATGGCCATAACCACCTTCAGGAGGCCCGTGACGATCGCCCAGGCCGAGATCAAGAACAGCATTACCAGCGCTGACATTCCCGGCCAGAAGAAGGCGGCGAGTCCCACCAGCACGCTGAGCACGCCCTCTATCAGAAGCAGCCACCTGCTTCCCTCCGAACCCCTGATTCCTGCCACGATAGACAGGACGCCGTCTACCAGGACGTAGGCTCCGAAGAAGACTATGAGCAAGAAGAGGGTAAGTCCGGGCCAGAAGAGGGCGGCCAAACCGAATAGTACGGCCGCTATCCCCCTCAAGAGCAGGGCCCACCAGTTGCCGGCCAGCATCGGTAGTGTGGGTTGCTGTTGGGCGTAGCTCATGGCGAAATCTCCTTCCTTCCGGCATTGCGCCTGTCCGGCACACAGCCATCTTCTTTCTCCGCGGCAAGCCTTGCATCACCCAGCAGAACGTTTCCCCTAGGGGATTTCTCTAACGAGACCGGAAGCGCATGAGATGAGGCATCGGAGCGATGACATCAAGTGCTTAGGGGGTGGCGGGGACAGGTCGGGCAGGTTCAGAGGGTAAAGGAGAGGGTGGCGAGATCGCGGGTACTCGCGCTAGAGTAAGTATTCCTGACGCGGAGAAAGTGGATCTCGCCAAGGAGTTGGGAGCCAGCATGATATTGATGGGAAACCGTATGTTTGAGGGGTAAAGAGGGCAATGAGGGGCAGCATCTCCGACCCGGTCGTGCTCCACGCCCACTGCCCGGTTCTAGCGACGAGGCATATGCCAACCCGAACTCCCGGCTCTGACCAGGCTCGTGGCCGAGGCTGGTTTGAACCATTGGCTGGCCTTGAGGGGGTATTCGGAGGAGGGGGGAGCGTTGGTCGCCGTAACGAGGACCAAGCGTGCAGGTTATGAGACCACTCGTGCTCGGGGTTATCGAGCTGGGCAAGCGCTCGATCAAGAGCTTCCTGGACCATCGCATGGCGACCTACGCGGAGCAGCTGTCCTACCGGGGTCTCTTCGGGCTCTTCCCTTTCATCATCCTGGTATTCACGCTGCTTGCGGTGCTCCAGGTCGACGCCTTTTTCGACCGGCTCATAGAAGCGGCCATGCAGGCTGCGCCGCAGCCAATCCCTGAAGCGTTAGAGTCCGTGGCAGTAGAGGGTAGGGCTCAGGCCGAATTCTTGCGGCCGCTTATCGAGCAAGCGCGGGAGCAGGCAGGGGGACGATTGCTCTCATTCGGCGTCGTCGTATCATTGTGGTCGGTCTCAGCCGTAGCCTTCACCCTGACGGAAGCACTGAACGTTGCTTACGGGGTCGAGGAGACACGCTCGCGGTGGAAGCGTTTCGCCTATGCACTGGTCTTCGGTCCCTTCCTCGCACTCGCGGTTATCGTCGCCAGTGGACTGATGCTGATCGGACCACGGGTGGCGGGGTGGCTCGCAGGACTGGGCGATACGTGGGTAGCGCTGTGGGCATGGCTGCGCTTCCCGGTAGCGCTCTTCCTGCTCGCAGCGGTGCTGTCGGTAGTCTACCGCTTCGTCCCTGACACCGATCGGTCATTGTGGTCTGCGACGCCCGGCGCCATCTTCGCCGTGATCGCGTGGGCGATGAGTTCGCTGGGGTTTTCATTTTACCTGGCTAACTTCGCGGATCGCGGCCTGACCTACGGCAGCCTCGGGACGGCCGTAGGCCTGCTCTTCTACCTTTACCTCTCGGCGTCGGTGGTGCTCCTCGGGGCCGAGGTCAACGCAGCCGTTCACCACACGCGCTGAGGAGATAATCTGAGTGCCTGGAGGACAAGTTCTCAGCCTCCACGAACACGACGTCGATGGGCTCGGCGACCAGCTCGCCAGCGGGCGCCTTATTACCACCGAGCCCTCGACATTGGCGCTCCCGGTAGTAGTCCGACACGAACTGCTGCGACTGGGTACTCGGTAATTACCGGACGGCTTCTCCTACCCACCGACCTAAAGAGCTCCCGCCACCGGTCCGACGGGATGGCTTCCGTTGCTTCAGCACGCCCTCAGGTTCTCAGATCCCTGGCAAGCTAGCGGCAAACGTAAGTATCGTGCAGTATCAATACCGTCACGGTGAGATCACCGACATCAAGGGGGGGCGAGGATGAGAAACGAAGCGGGACGCGGCACTGAGGGCTATCTTGCCGGGATGCGGGCGGGGTTGCCGTTCGCGTTGGTTGTGGGGGTAGTCGCCATCTCGTTTGGGGTCCTCGTCCGCTCTCTCGGCTGGGGTGTTCTCGCCCCGATCGTGTTCTCGGTCGTTAACTACTCCGTTGCCGCCCAGTTCGCGGTGGCAATGGTTCTGGGCGCGGGTGGTGGGGTGTTCGTGGCGATCGCTGCAGCCGTACTCTTGAACGCCCGCTTCTTCCCCATGGGAATGGCCGTGGCCCCGTTCCTCAAGGGCGGACCCTTGCGTCGAGCCCTGGAAGGCCAGACGATCCTCACTACCTCCTGGGCCCTGGCAAGCAGAGGTGGAGGGCGCTTTGACAGGGCATTCATGATCGGTGCCACCGTCCCGCAGTACGTCGCCTGGGTCGGTGGGACAGCCGTCGGCGTGCTGACCGACGAGATCGTGGGGGACGCCGATAGGTTAGGCCTAGACGTGATCTTTCCCGCGTACTTCTTGGCCCTGGTGATGAGAGAGCTCAGGAGTGGCGGGAAGCGTACGATCGCAGCCACCGCGATCGCGGCGGCCGTCGCGGCAGCCCTTGTTCCCGCTGCGCCACCTGGCGTACCGGTGCTCGCCGCCTGCGGGACAGCGCTGTTGGGCTTGAAAGGAAGGTCCTCGTGAGCGCGCTCTGGGTTGCGATCGTGGCCGTCACGCTGGCGAGCGCGTCCATCAAGGCTGCGGGGCCGATACTGGCCGGGGGCCGAGAGCTTTCCCCACGGGTGAACGCCGTAATCGCGTTGCTTACCCCCGCCCTGCTCACCGCTTTGGTGGTCACGGAGACCTTCGGCGAGGACGGCCACCTGGCGCTGGACGAAAGGGCCCTTGGGGTAGGGGTGGCAGCGGTTGCACTCGCGCTGAGGGCTCCGGTGCTCGTCGCCGTAGTTCTCGCCGCGCTGGTCACAGCGCTAGCTCGGCTCTTAGGCTGAGAAATTGGCTCTCGGATCAATGTTGGCCGTTGCGGCGACGGTCATACTTCTGGCCGCTTTCTCGTACGCAATAGCAGACGATCTTATGAGAAGGTCATTCTAGGCCGGTGTCCGACTCCGAAGGTACGTCTCCGAAGTCTATATCCGGAATCCTGTACACAGCCTGCGGCGAGAGACGCTAGCGACTGTTCTGCCGGTAGGGTATCGGGAGCGATCGCCGCACCTGTGGACGCCGCGTGGTGATGTGGGCGAGATTCGAACACTGACAACCATAGCAGAGGACCTGGTCGCCGAGTTGCCGCCCGGTAGAGAGAGTCCTGGAGGTTCGTCTGTACGATGCTCTAGGGAATCCTGCTCTCATGCACCACAGGGCCGAGACCACGCGGAATCGGCTGCTGGCCGGCCTTATACTTCGTCTCTGACATGGAAGATTTCTACCCTCTAATCGATCGCTACGGCTACCTGATAATCTTCCTCGGCGTGATGCTCGGAACCACGGGCATACCTTTCCCGAGCGCGGTCATCCTCCTAGCTGCCGGGGCACTGGTTCAACAAGGCCAACTCGACCTCGGGAGCGCCACGGTGTTTGGTATCCTTGGAGCAATCATCGGCAACCAGATCGGTTACTGGGTGGGTCACAAAGGGGGGCGCCCATTTGTGTTGAAGTGGGGACGATTTGTGAAGCTTACCCCAGAGCGTCTGGAGAGCGTCGAACAATTCTTCGGGCGCCATGGCGGCAAGGCCGTCTTCGCTGCTCGTTTCTTCGCGGTCTCCCGCGTGCTCGAAGCGCTGGTGGCAGGCATGAGCCGCATGCGCTGGAATACGTTCTTCATCTACAGCGTCCTCGGCGGTGTGGTGTGGGTCGCGGTGGTTGTCTTGGCGGGGTACTTCGTCAGTAAATGGGCGCTTCCTCGGTAAAGGAGTGTTCTGGCTGGCGTCCTTACGACGGCTCTCATGGAGTTCGAGCAGCGGTCAGGTAGCCCCGCAGCGGTAAGGAAGCCCACTGCGCCTTCCGGCGTGACCACCGGGAAGCCGGCGCCGGATCAGAAGGAAGCAGCTCCACTGCATCCACCCCTAGAAATCGGGCGATAATAACGCGCAAAATCGCTGTGTAGTCACTCACCTCGTTTCTTCAAGACCACACACCACCTCGCGTGCATATCAACTTGGCAAGATGCCCGTCGAATGGGTCATGATCAACAGGTTCCAGAGAACGTCTACCTTTCCCGGACACTTCGCCGAAGTCAAAGCTGTCTCGAATGCGGTGGTCGCCGGTACGTGTCATGATGTGGAGAGTTGAGCATCGGTTAGCCTGCCGGTAACCCTGGCGGAAGGAGGCCCTTCTCATGTCGGCAGAAGAGAACAAGGAGATCGCGCTGAGCTTGATCGAAGCGCTCAACGCCCGCGACCTGAGCCTTTGGGCGCGTCATCTATCGGAAGACTACACCGCGGAACATCCCGGCGTTTCAGTCCCTCTGGACAGGAACAGGAGCATCGCCTACCACCAGCGCTTCGTAACGGCCTTCCCGGGTATTCGCTTCGAAGTGCTTGGTATTCTCGCCGAGGGCGATCGCGTCCTCATCCAGTGGACTGGGAGCGGCACCCACAACGAACGGCTGGCCACCGTTACGGGACAGACCATCCCCCCGACCAGGCGGAGGGCAACGGTGTCGGGAGCGATGATCACTGAGGTGAATGACGGCAAGATCGTACGCGGGTGGTTCTACTGGGATCAACTCACGCTCTTAGCCCAACTGGGCATCACCGAACAGCCTGGACTCTTTTTGTCGCCCGAGGGCTTCTAGAAGCTGCGTGGAATCAAGATGAATACTGTGAGCACCTAGAAGATGGCGAGCACGCGTCGTGCATGCTGGGGTTGCGGACAACGGATGGCGGCCACGGGCGCGACAATGCTCCCGAACCTCCTTCGAGGTCAGAAGAGGCCACGGGCAAGGTCGTAACCGAAACGGGTTGCCGCCGCGTCGTACGCAGGAGTAACTTTCTCCAGACTTTTCTTCGGCGAACTCCGATCTTTGTCTGGATGGCTCTGTTGGCTTCGACTTTCCTTGAGGACGACGCTGCTGTCGGCGCCCGATCTCCTATTGTCTGGCCCGAAGCAGCACGAGCAGCCGCAGAACCGAAACGTAGATCCAGATCAGGGAGAGCATCAGCCCGAACGCGCCGTACCATTGCATGAACCTCGGCGCGCCCGCCGCCGCTGTCCTCTCGATAAAGCCGAAATCGAGCGTGAGGTTCAGCGCGCCCAGGATGATGATCAATACGCTTATCCCGATGCCCAGTGGTGTGGGGGCGTAAAGGAACGAGAAATTCACCCCCAGCAGCGACAGCAGCCAGACGACCAGGTAGAGCAGCAGAAGACCGCCCGTCGCCGCTATGACCCCCGTCGCGAACCGCGACGTAACTTTGATGATGCGGAGGCTATAGAGGAGGTAGACCGCAAGGAAAATGCACAACGTGGCGATCAGCGCCTGCGAGACGATCCCATCGAACCTCAGATCGTAGTAGCGGGAGGCGATGCCAAGGAGCGAACCCTCGCACAATGCGTAGAGGACGGAGGTGATCGGCGCTGCCCTGTAGGCGAAGGCGCCCACGATGGCGACGATGAACGTGAGCAGGAAGGCGAGCCAGGTCCAGGCGGGAGTCAGGGCCTCCTGGCGTCCGTCCACGGTCACTATTTCGACCTGCGACCAGCCGAAAGCGGCCGCGGCCACCACGATCACGAGCAACAGACCGGTGATGGCGTAGGTGCCCGCGGCTGTCATGCTGCGGGGCTTCGCACCTGCCTCCTCGATCCCACGCTGGAAGGAACTTTCGTTGAGTGCCGGATTTTCGAGGGCCATCGTCACTCCTTTTCTCAGATGCTGCGGCAAATGTGATTTCTAGACGCACCAGGACTGGCCAGGACACGCGAGAGCAGCCACGACACCTGTAAACTCGTCAAGGGACGATTGCGCTTCGCAGGGAAGACGCAGGCGAGACGTAGACCGCCGTTGTCGGCGCTGGCCTGAGGCTTGCCACCGTGGTCATGTATGTGAGCACGGTCCAAGCGATAAACCGGAGGGGTAGTGGCGACCTGCCTCGCCTGCCCAGCCAGGGAGTAGTCACCACTTGCAGCTTCCACGCTCACCATCTACCTCCTTGACTGGTCAACCTGCGACCCGTTTGTCGAATATCAATTTTCGACGCACTCGCTGCGCATGACACGCTACTCTCCCTGCGGTAAGCATTCATCACCCATAGGGACCTTTCCCCTGGGGGATTTCTCTTGCGAAGCCAGGAGCGAATGCGACAAGACCAGAAGAACAATACGTTCACATCCTCGCCATGATAATATGCGTGGGCTATTACACCTTTTGGTGTAGTGTCACTGCACCAAAAGGTGTAGAGGTAGTGCAACGTAGGGTGTGTGTATGGACCGGACCAATGGCAGTGATTCGATGGCGTCGTTGCCTGGCTAGAGTTGATGGAACGGCGTGTACGCTCTAGGCAGCCTCTCTGGATAACAGGAAAGTGCCATCATCTCCTTTGGTGACCCTCACGCGGATCCTACGGGGATCATCGTCGAGCCCAAGTTGCGAGCGCCGCTACCTCGTCCCGAGCAGCTTGTCCGTCCACGACTGCTCGAGTTCTTAGAGGAAGTTCCCAAGTACAAGATCTCCCTCATAAGCGCGCCGACCGGCTACGGGAAGACGACGCTCCTGGCCCAGTGGCGGCAAGCTGTAGAAGCCAACTTGCCTATAGGCTGGGTATCTCTCGACGAGCAGGATAACGATCCGGTCAGGTTGTGGATGCACATCGTGGAAGCAGTGCGCCATGTTGAGCTAGACGAGGACTTCGGCGCCGATGCTTTGACGTCGCTCAGAAGCCTGGGGCAGAACCTCGCTCAGATCACGCTTCCCAAGCTCGTAAACGAGTTCGCCGGGTTGTCCCATCCGATGGTAGTTGTGCTCGATGATTACCAGTTCGTAACCGAGGATCGCTGCCAGGAATCTATAACGTACCTGCTTGAGCACTCTCCCGAGAACGTCCACCTCGTAGTCTCAAGCCGCTCGGATCCTCTGCTGCCCTTGGGGCGGCTCAGGACGCGGGGAGAGATGAACGAGATCCGCACCGAGCAACTCGCCTTCTCCAAGGAGGAAGCGTCTTGCCTGTTGAATGAGATGATGCAACTGGATGTCAGCCCCGAAGATCTCTCAGTACTGCTCGAGCGCACCGAAGGTTGGCCGGCGGGGCTCTACCTCGCCGCTATCTCCCTGCGCAACAAGGAAGACAAACACGACTTCATTGCGTCGTTTGGGGGTAGCGATCGCTACATAGTCGACCTTCTGGGGGAGGAGGTCATGGCGCGCCTTCCCGAAGAAACGAGAGAGTTCCTGCTCAAATCCTCGGTGCTGAGGAGGATGACAGGTTCCCTATGCGACGCGGTGGTGGGTAGGGAGGGCTCGGGCATTATTCTGCGGGAGTTGACCCGCTCCAACCTGTTTGTAGTTTCCCTGGACGGGCAGGGGGAATGGTACCGCTACCACCAACTCTTCTCCGAGTTCCTGTTCTATGAACTCGCAAGCAGTCAGCCCCATCTAGTACCTATTCTGCGTGAGAGTGCGAGTAACTGGATGGAGGATGCGGGTTTCATCGAGGGTGCGGTCAGGTACGCCGTCGCAGCCGAGAACTATGAACGCGCAGGCCTGTTGGTCGCGCACCATTGGTACTCGTACGTGCTCACCGGTCAAATCAGAACTGTAGATCATTGGCTCGAGTCGCTACCCGAGGAGCTAACTACGCGCGATCCGGCACTCCTCCTGGTAAGGGCGTGGATCTATACCCTCACTGGCCGGAGCGAAGAGGCTGTAAGGCTTCTGACCATCGTCGAGGGCCTTCCTTCTGGGGGACCTCTACCCGACGGAACTGTGTCGGTTGAGGCGGGCGTGGCCACCTTACGAGCCGTCTTCGGGATTGGCGGTGTCCAGAGCACTCTTGAGGCGGCCCGGCGCGCCGCGGCGCTGAATGTCGAGCGGACCTCGCCACAGGACGCGTTGATAAGGTTCGGGCTGGGATCCAGCCTGTACCTCTCTGGAGAGACCTCGGCGGCCCGACAGGAGTTCGAATCAACTCTTGAATTGACCGTATCGGGTCAACCGTTGTTGAGGATGGTTAGCCTTTCTTACCTCTCGATCGTCGCAGCAGATGAGGGATATCTGGAGGAGGCTGAGTCACTCGCGCGGGAGGCGCAGACGTTGGTGGATAGGTTCAGGCTGCAAAGGGTACCCCAGTCCAGTTGGGCTCCTATCGCGCTAGGCTACTTTCTGGCGAAACGCGGGGATTTGGTTGAGGCCCGAGCCGCACTCGAAGACGGTCTTTCGACACGAATGAGGTTGCCGGGTCTTAGTCCCTGGCCCACTATCTTCGGGTTGCTGGCGCTCGCTCCGGTGTGCGCCAGCCTCGGCGACCGGGACAAGGCTCGTGGGCTGCTCGCCGACGCGCGGACCATACTGCAGAGGAATCCTGACGCCGGCGTCTTCCCCTCGCTCCTGGCGCTCCAGGAGCGCAGGCTTCTCAAGAACAATCGGCGGGGCGGCTCGCTAAACGGGGAGCTTACAGAGCGCGAGCTCGAAGTGCTCAGGCTCCTCATTGGCGAATCGACTACCAAGCAGATGGCGCAGAGCCTATACGTCGCCCCCAGCACGGTACGAACCCAGGTCAAATCCATCTACCGCAAGTTAGGGGTTTCCTCGCGCAGCGAAGCCGTGGATGAGGCACACGCCAGGGGACTCATCTAGCCCCGCAAACCCAAATCCCCTAGGGGAAACGTTCTAGTAGGTGAAGATAGATCCTCCTGTCGCGCGTTAGGCTTGATTGGGCATCTTGTAGAGCGGTGACCAACAGGGGTCGAAATGGCCACAAAAACAAGCTACCGGATTGTGGTGGGGGGCGAGCTAAGCGAACGATACGCCAGAGCCTTCGACGGAATGGAGATGGAGGCCAGGAGCGGGCAGACCATCCTGACGGGGGAGGTTGTTGACGACGCCCAACTCTACGGCATCCTCGAGCGCCTAAGCGCTCTGGGGCTCAGGCTGGTGAGCGTCGAGTCCTTGCCCGGAGAACGCTAAGAGGCCGCATCAAACTATCTACCGAGTGCCGCGTCTAGGCTAGAAAGGATCGTGAGCTTGGAGAGAGTAGCAAACGCCGACTGGAGTAGTTCCGGCTAGCCATCTACCTGTGGGATCCGTAGAAAGCGCGAGAGGAGGTCAACAGGATGGGTTGTCTATTCGCCTTGTTCGGGGGGCTCTTCCCGCGACTAGGGCTATTCATCATCTGGGTAGCTAGGCCGGTCCTTGTCGACGCAGCCTTCAACACGTTCATTCTGCCGTTGCTGGGTATCATATTCCTCCCGTTCGCGACCCTGATCTACGTGGTCCTCTACATACCCGGCGTCGGGCTGAGCGGCTGGGGGTGGTTCTGGGTCATCCTCGCGGCGCTGCTCGACATCGGACACTGGGG
>Ga0081539_10001467_pt1 | contig 39999 bp, 35 predicted proteins | sample TabmetS4T2R2_FD_71023 | JGI IMG/M metagenome (GOLD analysis project Ga0081539, IMG submission 71023) | Tabebuia heterophylla rhizosphere microbial communities from the University of Puerto Rico - S4T2R2 | ecosystem: Host-associated > Plants > Roots > Rhizosphere ... | reverse complement strand
CTCCTTGACGGAGGGCCAGAGCGCGACGTGATTGTCTCCCCCCGCCACATGCAATGTCTGGCGGACAAGCGGCATCCAGTGCTCCCAACAGATCAAACTTCCGACGCGGCCAACCGGAGTCTCAATCACCTTTAATCCGTTGGCGTCTCCGCGCCCCCAGATCAAACGTTCATTGAACGTCGGGACCAGTTTGCGATGGCAGTTGAGCAGATGGCCATTCGGACCGAAAGTAAGAATGGAATTATAAATTGTCCCCCGCCCCGCTCCTTCACCGATCCGCTCATGCACTCCCATAATGAGAGTCAAATTATGTTTGCGCGCTGCTTCGCCCAGAGCCTCTGTGATTCGACTCGGGACCACAACGCTGTTCTCCAGCAACTGCGCATAGAGTCGCTTCATCTGTTGATTTTCCCAGACTGCGACATCACGGCAGGTATCGAGCCAGGCCGGATAACCGGGCAGCCATGACTCCGGAAAGACGACAAGCTGCGCGCGCCTTTTCGCCGCCTCGGCAATCAATTCAACCGCTCGAGCAAGACTTCTCTCCAAGTTCATATAGATTGGCGCTGCTTGAACGGCAGCCACCACAACTACGGATGGAGGCATATATCGATCTCCTCTCCTTTATGATAACGGTGTCAGAAATCTAAAGACGTGCTAATCGGCAATTAGATAACGTCGGATCGGGGCAGCAGGACCAGAAAGAATATACTGGAGAAGGAAGCCGGCCTATTACAGATATCACGCCGAAGATTAAAACCGGCTGGGGTCAACTCTTAACGGCGGGGCAATAATTCAATATCATTCCCGCTGAAATTTCGCAACCTCTAAATTCTTGATTTATCAGCAAGGAAGGATCTGAACCATCTTGATTGAAGAAGATCATCAAAATCGGAAGTCACAAGTTAGCGATTCTCCGTTTGCCAAATTGCTCGGCTTCGAGCCCGTCGAAGCCATCCGGGGCCACGTCATTCTGCGGATGCCTTTCTCAGAAAATTTGTTGCAATCGCTTGGACGAATTCACGGCGGAGTGTTGTTCAGCCTTGCCGATCACGCGTCCGGATGGGCCGCCTATTCGACTCTGGAATTGAATGAACAATGCGCCACACTAGAGATGAAGATCAATTACATCGGCGCGGTCTACAACGAAGATTGTCTCGCCGAAGCAAATGTCGTTCATAAAGGCCGGACCAGCATCGTCGTCGAATCGGAAGTCAAGACGACATCGGGCCGCCTCGTCGCCAAGACCCTCGCGACCTTCATCATCCTCAAGCACGATGAAGGTGGAAGGAGAAGGGATGAAAGATGAAGAATGAGGGATGAAGGGTGGAACTTTATTTTTTGCTTCTCTCTTGTCCTTCATCCCCCTCTTATCCATGACTCTTTAAAAAGAACTCTTCAAAAAGAACTCTTCAAAAAGGACTCTTCAAAAAGTTTGAAGGATGAAAGGCGGAACATTATTATTTTTATTTAAATAAAATATCTTCTTCCTATTTCATCTTCATTCCTCTTCGTTCAATTTCTCTTTCTCTTCATCCTTTCCTCACTTCATCCTTCTTGCTTTCGCACCAAAACGTTTATTCGCGTTCACCGATTGGTATGAGAAATCCTTCAAGGTCGTGCTCGAAGGCGTCGCCGTGCTGCTCTCGCACGCGGGTAAATCTAGCGATTTCTTCAGTTCACCTACTTGCGAGAGCACCTTTTAAACAATGGCACGATGCTTGTTTTACCTTAGCGCGGGTTCGGTAAGTAATCGGTAAATAGGAGAATGCAGAGGGAGGTTCGACAGTAATGAAAAAGACAGTATTGATTTCAATGACGATTGCAGCTGCCCTGTTAACAACAATTACCACCATGAATGCCTCGGCGCAATCACGCTATCGATATAGTGAACGCGAGGTGCGTGAGATAGCTTACCGAAACGGATTCCGATTCGGTGTTCGCGAAGGCCGATATGATCGACAATCCGGAGATAAATTCGATTTCAAACGGAGCCGCGCTTACAAAAATGGAAAGTATGAGTATCGCGATGAGTATCGCCACGAAGGAGATTACAAGGACAGCTTCCGCGAGGGCTTCGCTAACGGATACAAAGAGGGTTTCAACGGTTTGAGAGGCTTCGGGCGCCGCGATGATGATAGATCTGATCGGTATAACGATGACCGGAGATATCGCGATGATGTCAGGCGCAGAGACGGAGATCGATATCCTTTCCGCTATTAGAGAGCGATACCTTTAGATCAAAGTTTTGACGAGTTCTTTGAGATCGGCGCGTGGAGGAGAGCAAGGGGGTATTTCGGAGCCGCAGATCGCCTGCGTGTCTTTGGGATTCTCTGAAGCGCGTCCGTACTTTTTCCCGGCAACCGCTCGCAGGTTGATGTGGGAAGTGAGCGCCGCGTGACAAACGTAAAGGGGGCTGAAAGGATTTCTTTCAGCGTTTGTCACGCGGCGCTTCTGCTTTATGCCCATCTTAATTCTTAATAAGAACTATAAGAAATTGTATTAAATCCAAAAAAATGCATGTCCTAGATGTATCTCAGTTTGAATCCTAACTATCAAATATTCAGCTCCTACCTATAAGTTATCGCATATAGGGTAGTTATCCCATACTATCCAAATCTACGGATGCCTGCCAATTACTTGAATTCAGCTGGCATATTGTTTGCGTATTTCCTGTAACAGGCCAAAAAAATTGGAACGATTACCCAGTAGTCGGGACGATTTCAATTTCACAAAAATTCTAACCATCCTAGCGATAGAGACAGATTGCCGGCGGGTGACAATTTCCATCATTAAGCCCGCAAGTGGTCTGGTGTCACTAATTAGGAGACTTATGCCAAAGAACACACAAATAGACTCATGCTGGCGAACGCTGCTGATATTGAGTGGCTTGCTGTTAGGGATGCACTCAGTTCTATATTCTCAGGAGGCTACGGGAAAGATAGTTGGCACGGTCACTGATCAACAGGGATCGGTCATTATCGGCGCGAAGATTACCGTCACCAACGTGTCAACTCAAATCAGTCGCGAAACAGTCACGAACAAAGAGGGTTATTACGAAGTCCTCTTGCTCCCCCTGGGGGTCTATCGCATCACCGCCGAGAATGCGGGATTCAAAAAAGTGATTAGCGATGACAAGACCCTCCAGATCAATCAGGTCATGCGCGTTGACCCGGTATTGGAGGTCGGTTCAAGCGCAGAGAGCGTGGTTGTCACGGTGCAATCGTCGATCGTAGAGACGGTCAATCCCACGCTCGGACAATCGGTGACCAGCCGCCCGATAGTCAATCTACCGTTGAACGGACGCAATGTGCTCAGCCTGGCATTGTTGCAGGCCGGGGTTACAGAGACTACCGGACCGAGCTCCGGAGGTTTCAGTGTGGCCGGTGGACGCGGCGATTCGATTACCTACCTGCTCGATGGCGGTAACAACAACAATCTGCTGAGTAATCTGGCGGTTCTCAATCCCAACCCCGATATGGTGGCCGAGTTCCGAATTTTGACGAGCAACTATACGGCGGAGTATGGGCGCAACGGTGGCGGCATCGTGAGCGTAGTGACCAAATCGGGTACCAATCAACTTCACGGTTCGGCATACGACTTTCTGCGTAACGACGCGCTCAATGCCAACTCGTTCTTCAACAATCGCGACAATCTGCCCAAAGAGATCTTGAAACGTAATCAATTCGGCTTTACGGCAGGCGGCCCGTTGTATATTCCTAAAGTAATCAACGGCAAAGACCGGATGTTCATCTTCGGTGGATACCAGGGGCAACGGCTGGTGGCCAAGACCACGACTTCGCCGGTCACGGTCTTCACGCCGGCCGAGTTGAGAGGCGACTTTTCGCTCTCCAACGCATCACGCACCGGCCCGAATCAATCGGTAGCGGATTTTCTATCTCAGAATCCCTTCTTCCAACCTGATCCGGCCCTGGCCGCTCGCGCGATCATCTCGCCATCGCGCATCAATAGCGTGGCGCAGAAATATATCAGCAACAGTCTCATCCCAACATCGGCCACAGGGCGGCTGCGTTCACAGGGAACCCGCACGGATGACCTTGATGACATGCTGATCAAATTCGACGCCAACATAACGGAGAAAGACCAGTTGGCCGTCACACTGGGCGCAGGCCGCAACCCGGCCATCACGCCTTTCAGCGGTGGAGCCAATGTTCCAGGCTATCCAGTCACCGGCAACAGCCTGCGTTATTATGCCAGTATCGCGCAGACGCACACGTTCTCGCCCAGCCTGCTCAATGTTTTTCGTTTTAACACCCAGCGCATCAATCAGCAGCAGGCGGTGCCGGGTTCGAAACTCCCGACTCCGGCCGAGCTGGGAATCGGCGTCACGCCGGATAATCCGAGCGGACCAGTACGCATGAGCTTCGCCGGAGGTTTGACGGTCGGCTTTAGCCCACAAGGGCCGACGACATTGATCAACAATACCTTCTCCTTCTCCGACACGTTGATCTGGACGAAAGGCGCTCATGGATTGAAGTTCGGCTTTACCTACTCGCCCTATCAAAACAACACCGTTTACGATTTCTATGTCAACGGCAACTTCTTTTTCAGCGGCGATCCGCTTGCCGGTGGAATCGGCTCCGGCAATGATCTGGCCGATTTTCTCTTTGGTCTGCCCGATGAATATTTACAGTTTGGTGAGGCTCCTTCCAATATTCGGAGCAAGTCGGTTTATTGGTTCGCGCAGGATGAATGGAAAGTGCGCCGCAATCTGACCCTAACTCTCGGGGTGCGTTACGAGTACAGTCAGCCGAAGCTCGATACGCAAGGACGCTCATTCTCGCTTAAACGCGGTCAGCGATCGACCGTTTTCCCCAATGCGCCCATTGGTCTGCTCTTTCCGGGCGATCCTGGAGCTCCTGCGGGGGCCAATTTCTCTGACCGCAATGACTGGGCGCCGCGATTCGGCTTTGCCTGGGACCCGTTCGGCAACGGTAAGACGAGCGTACGAGGAGGCTTCGGCGTCGCTTATGACATTCTCAAAGGGGAAGACAATCTGCAATACAATGGTCAGGCGCCGTTCTTCGGCTTCTCTGATCTCTTCTTCGACCCTCTCGCGGCCAACCCGATCAGAGAGGTCAACTACCTGACGCAACCTTATGTGGCAACGGGGATCCCGAATTCATTCCCTTCGCGGCCACCGGCTAAGAATATTGATTTCGCCGCGTCCGGTTTCCTGCCCGCTGGCGGCGGAGGTGTCTACTACGTCGATCCACATTTGCGGACGCCCTACACCTACCAGTACAACCTCAGTATTCAGCGCGAGCTGACGAGAGATTTGCTGGTCGAGCTCAACTATGTGGGCAATTCGTCGCATAAGTTGACTTCGCTGATAGATGCCAATCCATTCATTCTCGGGACCACGAAGCGGCTCTTCAACGCCACACCCGGCAATACCGACTCGAGTTTCAGTTACCTCGATGAGTTCCGTAATGTGGCAAACGCCAACTATAGCAGCCTGGAAGTGTCGGTTAACAAACGCGTCTCCGAGACAAAATTCCTCGGCACTACCTATTTAACGGCCGCTTATACTTATGGCCACTCCATCGATTTTGCTTCAGGATTTAGGCAGCGTAACAGCCGGGTGCCGACCTACAATACCAAGTTATTCAAGGCCGATTCGGATTATGACCTTCGCCATCGGATATCTTTCAGCGGCGGCTGGGACCTGCCGATCAATCGGGCCTGGGCGTCCGGACCGAAATTCCTGACCGGAGGTTGGAGCCTCTATCCGATCGTCACTTATCGCACCGGCTTCCCGCAGGATGTCAATGCCGGACTGAGCCGGTCCGGCTCACGCCCCGGCCCATCAGCAGCGGGGGACGGCAATCTGGTGCACGCCAACCTGGTAGGGAGTTCGGTCGGAATCTTCGATCCGAAGCTGTCGCAAAGAATCAATAATCAGACCGGCAACTTCTGGTTCAGCCCTGCCAATTTCAATCGGACGGGGCTCTCTTCGACATCCCTGGCGGCCGTCACCAATCCGGCACTGCGCACCTATGGCACATTACCGAGGAATTTCTTTAATGGTCCGGGTCGAACCAATTTCGATCTGGCGATCGCCAAAATGACGCCGATCCTGCGTGAAAAACTGAAGGCGGAATTCCGCGCCGAGTTCTTCAACATCTTCAATACGGTGCAATTCAACAACCTCGATACAAGTATCACCAGCGCCACTTTCGGTCAGCTCACAACGACTTTCGATCCGCGCATCATCCAGTTCGGGTTACGACTGGTCTTCTAACGACTGTCGGAATCAGGGTTAATGCAAAAAGACGAAGGGCGCGAATTTTCTCAAGATTATTCGCGCCCTTCGTCTATTCTGAATCTTTGGAGTTCTCTCTTTTCTTGATCAGCAATTTGAAGATGAAAGGATACTGATTCTTTTCATCGGCGGGATGGGAGACGCTCTCCACCTCGACCCAGTCGCTCTTATTCCACTCCGGGAAGAAAGTGTCAGCGGCAACCTCTGCCTGGACCATGGTTAGATACAATCGTTCGGAAAGATCGAGCGACCCAGCATAGATCTCCGCCCCTCCACAAACAAAAACTTCACTCTCGCCTCGCGCCTGCGCCAAGGCAATCGCTTCTTCGACCGAGTGAACAACCCAACAGCCTTCGGCCTGATAGTTTTTATCACGAGTGACAATGATCGAGTGTCTTCCCGGAAGCGGTTTCCCGATCGATTCAAAAGTTTTGCGTCCGAGAATCAGATGATGCCCCATCGTCACCTCGCGAAATCTCTTCAGATCTGCGGACAGTCGCCAGGGAAGCCGGTTATTGATTCCGATTCCGCGTTTTTCATCCATGGCCACGATCAGCGAGACGATCACACTGATACCTCGGCTCTAATATGTGGGTGAGATTGATAGTTGACCAACTCAAAGTCTTCGTATTTAAACTCGAAAATGTTTTTGACCGCCGGATTGATCACCATTTGCGGCAAAGGGTAAGGCCGGCGTGAGAGCTGCAGCCGGCTCTGTTCAAGATGGTTGAGATAGAGGTGCGCATCGCCCAGCGTGTAAATAAAGTCTCCCGGTCTTAAATCGCAAACCTGCGCTATCATCATTGTGAGCAGCGCATATGACGCAATATTGAATGGAACGCCGAGAAAGACGTCAGCCGATCTCTGATAAAGCTGACATGACAACCTGCCATTTAAGATATAAAACTGAAACAGGACATGGCAGGGAGAGAGCGCCATCTGCTCAAGTTCGCCGACATTCCAGGCGTTGACGATTAATCGCCGCGAGTTAGGATTGTTCTTAATTTGATCAATGACCTGAGTAATTTGATCGATTACTCGCCCATTGGCCGACCGCCACGATCTCCATTGGGCGCCATAAACCGGTCCTAACTCTCCCCTCTCGTCAGCCCATTCATTCCAGATCGTCACTCCATGATCAGTTAAATATTTAACATTCGTTTCGCCTCGCAAAAACCAGAGCAATTCATAGATGATCGATTTCAGGTGCAGCTTCTTGGTCGTGACGAGTGGAAAGCCTTCACTCAAATCAAATCGAGTTTGGTAGCCGAAAACTGAGATCGTCCCGGTTCCAGTTCGATCTTCTTTTCGAACGCCACTTTCGAGCACGTGTCTCATCAGGTCGAGATACTGCTTCATCGGAATCGTCCTTTCTCGAGCATTGCGCCCCGGCAATATATCAAAGATCAAAGCCTCTCAGGCGTTTACTTAATAGTTTTTAAATGATTTTTAAGGTTGACGGTAATGATTCCGTTGAGTAAAGTTTTGTTCGGCGCCTGGTTGGACTGGCCCTCTACGATACTCTTCGTTGATACAATCCGAGCAATTAACCACTCACCTGTTTATTTGATCTGTTGATTAAGCAATTAATACTGAATTCGGAACCAAGACAAAGATGAGTACACAAACTGTTGACCGCTTTCTGCCCTCTCGGATCAACCGTCTGAGCGAGCTTGCATATAATCTGTGGTGGAGTTGGTATCCTAACGCGAGTTGGCTTTTCCAACATTTGGACAAGACCGTATGGGAATTGACTCACCACAATCCAGTCAAACTGCTGCAACAGATTTCGCCGGTCAAGCTTGAGGCTGCCGCCACTGATCCAGCGTTTTTACGCCATTACGATGGGATTATGCTGGCTTTTGACAAATGCCTCTCCGCCAAGGGAACCTGGTTTACCGAAAAATATCCGCAATTGGCCGGACACACAATCGCTTATTTTTCGGCGGAATTCGGATTACACATTTCATTGCCTATTTACTCGGGCGGTCTCGGGATTCTGGCCGGCGATCATTGCAAAGAAGCGAGTGACATTGGTTTGCCGCTGGTCGGGGTAGGATTCGTTTATCCGCAGGGATATTTTCAACAGCGAATCACCTCTGAGGGGCGTCAGGAGGCCGTCTATGAGCGCTTTGATTATAACGCCGCGCCGATGGAGCCGGTGATCACGCGCGAGAGCGAAGGCGGGTTACTGGTCTTGAACCTCGATAATCGTGTGATCTATGTCGCCGTGTGGCGAGTGCGTCTGGGTTCAATCTCGCTCTATTTGATGGATACCGATGTTGAAGAGAATGAGCCCTGGGATCGCGAGCTTTCGGCGCGACTCTATGGCGGCGATCAGGAGACGCGCATCCGCCAGGAGCTCGTGTTGGGCATTGGCGGCGTGAGGATGCTTGAGCGCCTGGGCATCCGCCCTGCAGTCTTTCACGCCAATGAAGGTCACGCGGCATTTATGATGCTCGAGCGGACACGCGGTCTAGTTCAACGCGGGATGACATTCAAAGAGGCGGCGGAATATGTCCGCGCCACAACGATTTTTACCACGCACACCCCGGTCCCTGCCGGGCACGACGCCTTCTCTTTCCATTTGGTTGAAAAACACTTTGCCAATTACTGGGACTCATTGGGATTGGATCGTGAAACATTCCTGGCGCTTGGCGGCTACCCTGACGGATACGGTGGGGTGAACTTCAATATGACCGCGCTCGCCCTGCGCCTCTCGGAAAGGCGCAACGGCGTCAGTCAAATGCACGGTAAAGTCTCGCGAGCGATGTGGAATTCGATGTGGCCCGAGAGGTCCGAAGAGGATGTACCGATCACTTCGGTCACCAATGGAGTTCACACTCCGACATGGATCGCGCCGGAGATGGACAAACTCTATTCACGGTATCTCGATCGCGATTGGCGCGATCATCATGATGAACCGATGCTCTGGGAACGAATTCATGATGTTCCCGATGATGAGTTATGGAATATTCATCTGCAGCTCAAACACAAACTCCTCAATTTCATGCGCGAACGCGCCCGGCTTGCCTGGATCAATGAATCGGGACCGATTCGAGTGCTGACGGCGGGGACGCTGCTCAATCCGGATGCGTTGACGATCGGCTTTGCGCGTCGATTTGCGACTTACAAACGTGCCGTGATGATCTTTCACAATCTGGACCGTCTGAAACGCATTTTGCACGATGAATGGCGCCCGGTGCAGATCATCTTCGCCGGAAAGGCGCACCCGGCGGACGCGCCGGGACGCAATCTGATCAATGAAATTTATCAACTCGCGCGTGATCACAACCTGGCCGGCCGGGTCGCTTTTGTCGAAAACTATGACATTCACGTCGCCAAGCATCTGGTTCGCGGCGTCGATGTCTGGCTCAATAACCCACGCCCTCCGCTCGAAGCCAGTGGAACAAGCGGGCAGAAAGCTGCTCTCAATGGCGTCCCTCACATGAGCATCCTTGATGGATGGTGGTTCGAGGGTTACCAGGGAACTAACGGTTGGGCAATTGATCCCAGTATCCCTGCCAATATCCCCGCCCATATCTCTGAAGGATTGACCGATGAACAGCGTGATATCGCTGACGTCGAAGCGCTCTATCGTGTCCTTGAAGAAGAGGTCGTGCCGCTCTATTTCGAGAGGGACAGTGACGGCATTCCGCGTCGGTGGGTCCAGGTGGTTAAAGAAGCGATTAGAACGGCGGCGCCAATTTTCAGCGCGCGCCGCATGGTTAAGGAATATACCGAGAGAATGTATGTCCCGGCGATGAATGCGACCGAAAATAGATAGGTTGATAGTGGGATGATTGAGAAGGCGAAGGGCGAGATAGGTTTAATCCATCTCGCCCTTCACCTTTTGAGGCTCAATTCGCAAAATGCGCGAAGCGATTACTGTCTTTACTCAACCTCTGTAATCGAATCGACTGCCACCTTGCCTTCAGACACTTTACCGACGACTTTGAACTTCGCTCCCTTGTCTTTCGAAGTCTTTTCGAGAGCTGACTTCGCCAAAGAGGCTCCCTTTTGGTCAAATTCATAGAATTTGCCATCAGCAAAGACTCCGAATCCGCTCTTTGCGCAACTCTCCATCAACGCACAACCCTTGCTCTCAGCAGCCGCCGCCGCTTGCGGGTTCTCTTTCTTAGCGACACGCTGTGAGCAGGCTTTGTCAATAATGTGGCCGGTTAGAGTAGTGGCTTCTCCTTGCGCAAAAGTCAATCCAACCAGGCTCAAAGCGACTACGAGCGCAGAGACCGGGAAGAAAAGTTTTTTAATCATCTCTTTGTCCTTTCTACAGCCCTCATCAGGCCGTTCACTTGCATAATCAGGTTGCTATTTGTAACGGGATTCTATTCTCAACAAAAATCGAGCCAAATTAATGCTTATTAAGTAGCATTATTGAGGCCCGATTTATTCATTATCGTCTCTCGTTCAGCAAATGCAAGCTCACAGCGCTCTCGGACTGCGGTATTGCTCGTAACGACGCGTCGGCTCGTACTTATTGGCTGCGATCATTGGATCTTTTTTCGGCGGTCCTTCAAGCCGAATGATTTCGATCGCCTCTTGATATACCCGCTCAAGATTTTCAGGTTGAAAACCGTTCAAACGACAGGCACGGATATGCGCGCGAACAATCTGCTCGACGGCCTCCCTTCCCGTCTCATCCAACTCCTGGAGCGCACGTAAGGCATGTGAAGATAGCTTCATACAAATACCAGTCCTTTCGCTTCAATTTTATGACTTAATTCCTTTGCTTTTTATAACTTTAAGGAAGGAACGCGCGCAGTGTATCACATATTTTTTTGCTGTCCAGAAATTTTTTCATCCTCCAGTCAACTTGACAATGCTCGAAATCCGGTAATTACCAGATCGCAGATCTATGGATTAACAAATATTTCTAATGTGATAATATGGCGGTTGACCAAGATTTGAAGCTAATCCGGCTTCCGGCCGAACAAGGGTATCAGACAAAATATGCGAGTCGCTGCTTCTACTTATCTCAACTCCGCACCGCTTGTTTATAGTTTTGCACAGGGTTCACTCCGGCATCGCTTTGGTTATATCGGGGATGCGGCGCCATCACGCTGTGCAGCCATGCTGGGCGCCAGGCAATGCGAAATCGCCCTTATCCCGGTGATCGAATATCACCGCATTCCCGGATTGCGAATCATTCCAGAGATTGCCGTAGCATCGAAGAGCCGAGTCCGGAGTGTGATCCTGGTCGCTCGTCGCCCGCTCAATGAAGTTCGGACGGTGACCCTTGACACCTCATCGCGCACCTCTCAAGCATTGGTTAAGATTCTGCTCTGGCAACGTTATAATATTCTGCCTTACTTTACGGAACGAACGCCGGACGCGGCCGTCAAGTGCGAAAATATGTTCGAAGGCAGCGATGCAGCGCTGGTCATCGGTGATCCGGCAATGAGGCTTGAGGCCGCGGCGCGGCATCCGGAGGTGCAGGTCTATGACCTGGCTGAAGAGTGGCGCGCGATGACCGGCCTGCCCCTCGTCTTCGCCGTGTGGGCCCTTCGCGAGGAGACCGTGGAAGATTTCCCCCATCTGACGCGCGATTTTATCGCGGCTAAGCAAGAAGGCATCAAGCAAATCGAACTCATCGCCGGGCAATATGCTGAAGAACTCAACCTCCCTTATGAGGATCTACTCAGTTATTTGCGAGACAATGTCAATTATGACCTGGACGAAGAAAATGTCTCCGGTTTACGACAATATTTCGCTCTGGCTTATGAGTACGGCCTGATTCCTGAAGCTCGCGAATTGCGCTTTGCGCGTTAGCCGCATCTTTTCAGCTCGACTTTGCCATCTGGATGGTAAAGTCGGACCTCACTATTAACCATCGGCATCAATCGCTTGCCTGAATGCTAAATGATCGACTAAGTCCAGGTTAAGCCGATAATGCTAAGCATCTAATATTTTCAATGTTGTAGTTGAATTGTGGCATTGAAAAAAATCGCCGACTCTGGCCTTTTTGTCATGGCGGCGTTGTGCGCTGCCATGACAAAAAAGGCCAGAGTCGAATTCAGGTAGCCCGAATTTATGATCACAGCTCTGGCAGGAGGCGTTGGCGCGTCGAAATTTCTGGAAGGACTGAGCCGTGCAATGCCTCCGGAAAATATCTCGATCATCGTCAACACCGGAGACGACATCAAGCTCTTCGATCTTTATATCGCCCCGGACCTGGACATCGTGACATACACATTGGCCGGCATCGTCAACCCAGTGACCGGTTGGGGAATTAAAGATGATTCATTCAACTGTCTGGTCCGATTGCTGAACTATACCGAGGGCGAGAGATGGTTCAATCTCGGCGATCAAGATCTGGCCACACATATTTTTCGGACACAGATGTTACGTGAAGGGCATCCGCTCTCGGCAGTGGCCGATCGCGTGCGCACTCGATTGGGTGTCAAATCGCGCATTCTGCCGATGACCGACACCCACACGCCGACGACGATCATCACTGACCAAGGCTCACTACATTTTCAAGAGTATTTAATTAAGCACCGCACAGAGCCGACAGTCAAAGCGATTCGTTTCGAAAATATCGAATCGGCGCAACCGGCTCCCGGAGTGATCGAGTCGATCCTCTCGGCGGAGGCCGTCATTATTTGTCCCAGCAATCCGCTGATCAGCATCGGGCCGATTCTTGCCGTCTCCCAAGTCCGGGACTCGCTGAAGCAGACGAAAGCTCCCGTCATCGCAATCAGCCCTCTCGTCGGTGGCGCATCGCTCAAAGGCCCAACCGACCGGATGCTCTCCGATCTCAGGATGGAGGTTTCAGCAGAACAGGTGGCCAGGCTTTATGCCGATTTTCTCGATGTCTTCGTTCTGGACCGGCAGGATGAGGGCGCGCGGGCGAAGATCGAAGCCTTGGGCCTCAAGGTTATCGTCACCGACACGATTATGAGTGACGGAGATAAAAAACTAGCCCTTGCCGAAACAACTCTCGCAGCTCTCAACTGATGCGTTATATCCTGATCCCAGTAAAAGACCTCTCACATGCCAAGCAAAGGCTCGCGCAGTTGATGACCCAAGAGGAACGCACGCTCCTGGCCTGGACAATGTTTGAAACCACTCTGGCGGCGGCTCGGCGAGTAAAAAACGCGGATCGAATTGCTGTCGTGACGCTCTATCCTCCGGCGATCTCGCTCGCCGAGCAATATGGAGTAGAAGTGATCGTCGAGACCGAACAGCGTTCCGAGAGCTCATCTGTTGATTTCGGATCAAGAGAAGTGATCAAGCGTGGGGCGAAATCCGTTTTGCGCTTGCCAATTGATCTCCCTCTGATTTCGACAGAAGACATCGAAGTCATCTTCGAACATGACCAATCGCCTCTTTCAGTGGTGATCGTGCCATCGCGCGATGGCACGGGTACCAATGCCCTCTTGCGCCGGCCTCCCGATCTTTTTCCCTCCTATTTTGGGCCCGGAAGTTTCGCCAAACACATTAATATGGCTGAACTGGTAGAAGCAGATTGTATAATCGTTCACATGCCTCGGATTGCTCTCGACATTGATGAACCGGAAGATGTAGCTGTATTAATGAAGCAAGGTTGTGATACGATTGTTTACAACCTGTTTACAGAGATGAAGATCAATGATCGATTAAAGCAGTAGTCAATTTCGAAGTCCGATAACTTTAACTTATTACATGCCAATTATTAAGCCCTTGATCTTTTCAAAGAATGTCCTTTACTCTGGTCGTTGACACGAAAATCGTGGATGATATGCCAGATTTTGGTGGTAGAGAGTGGCCACCCGGAAAAGATTCCCCCTTTTAAGGCTTAATTTAGTAATGAAGAATTGAGAGGAGGCTTTCCTTTATGAAAAACGGCACTACGCAGCAGGTGCCTGCACCAACCGATCTTCGCACACGTTTGGGTGAAGGTACGGAGGTCAATGGCGAAGTAAAATTCACCGAGGTCCTGAAAGTGGAGTCTAAGGTCTCGGGTAAATTGATCTCGGACGCCGGGAGCCTGATTATCAGCGAGAGCGGACAAGTCCATGCGGACATAGAAGCCGGATTTGTTGAGATTTTTGGAACGGTCGAAGGAAAAATCACGGCTAAGTACAGAGTAGAGATTCGCCCAGGTGGCCGCGTTTATGGTGACATCTTCACTCCCATTTTAAACATTGAGCATGGAGCGATCTTTGATGGGAAATGTCATATGATTGACGAAAGCCAGAAAGCCGGGAAGGCCAATCAGGTTAGCATTTGAGTTCAAGATGAGAGAGAACGCGAAGCCGCGAAGCACACACTCGCGAAACAACCTTAATTTTCTCGCTCTTCGCGTTCTCTCAGGTTTCAACTGTTAGTCAGTTGTTAATTTCGACTGCCCGGCTCATCTTTCTATCCACGCGGGCTGGTATGCTCCGGCTTGATCTTATAAAGCACTCGCTGCTCCCCAGGGCGGCGATATGGATACTCATCCACACCCAGGTATTTCTTCGCCATTTTATTGATATGCTCATCGGCGCCGGCGGCGGTCCGTTCGATGACGCGTCCGCGAACTTCAAGATAGCGATAGGGGTTGTCAGGATCAAGAATCGACATTGAGACACGTGGCTCTCTTTGCAGATTTTTATCTTTCACCCTACCCTCCGCAGTATTGATCAAAACATTCTCGCCATCGAAATCACACCAGACCGGCGTCACCTGTGGTGAACCGTCCGGCATCAACGTAGCAAGGTTGGCAAAGGCCTTTTTATCAAAGAGATCTAAATATTTACCTGGAATCTTATCAGACATGATTACCTCCAATTCTGTTTCTAAAGCGCCAGTTCAGCCATCACGCGCAGGGCGTTGATGTCCGACGTGCCGCAAATCAGCGTTGTAACCTCACTTTCCTTCCAAGCCGCAAGCCGCTCCGCAATTCTCTCTCGAGGCCCACATAAAGCTACTTCATCCACCAACTCGTCCGGTACGGCCATGACTGCTTCCATCTTCTTGCCGGCCAGGTAGAGATCTTGAATCTTGTGTGCGGCTGCCTCATAACCGTAGCGGCAGGCGATATTGAAGTAAAAGTTCTTCTCTCGTGCGCCCATTCCACCAATGTAAAGCGCAAGGAAAGGCTTGACCGCATTGCGGCAAGCATTGACATCATCGCCCATCTGCACGGTGACGGTGGGAGCAATGTCGAAATTCGTCAGATCTTTCCCGCCATTCGTTCGTTCCGCGGCCCCCCCATTCGCGTTGTGCTTCGCGAAACCTTCATCGATCCACTCGCGATAGATACTCATGCGCTCCGGCGAAAAGAAGACCGGCAACCAACCGTCGGCGATCTCGGCGGCAAGAGCAACGTTTTTAGGTCCAACCGCGGCCAGATAGATGGGGAGGCTCGGGCGCAGTGGATGAATAATGAGTTTCAGAGGCTTGCCCAGTTCTGAACCGTCTTTGCAAGGGATATCGTAATGTTCGCCGTGATGTTCGAGCGGCTCTTCGCGCCCCCAGACTTTGCGCATGATCTCGATGTATTCTCTGGCTCGGGTGACGGGCTTGCCGTAAGGCAATCCATGCCAGCCTTCGACCACCTGCGGCCCCGATGCGCCTATTCCGACGAGCATTCGACCTCCCGTCAGAAGATCAATCGTCGCTGCGGTCATGGCTGTCATCGTGGGCGTCCGGGCGGTCATTTGCATAATTGCAGTGCCGACATTGATCTCTTCAGTCTTGGCCGCGAGCCAGACCAGCGGCGACACGGCATCGGAGCCATAAGCCTCTGCCGTCCACACCGAATGGAATCCCAATCGATCAGCCTCTACAGTCAAGGCGACATGATCGACCGCCGATGATCCCCAGTAACCGACGTTTAAACCGAGCCTCATCTTCCCTCCGATTCAGCAGTTTCGAGTTGACGATTTATCAGCCCGCATCTCAAGTATGCGAGACGATAAGTTTACTTCGTCTCGTCAATTCAAAACGACTTACAGTATCGAGCTGATTTCCGAAATCTGTTGCAAATAGTTCGATAAATCCTTTCGACCGGCACCATCAAGATGCCGCTGCCAAAGCCATTCGACGACGGCGCGTTTACCGATCTGCCTGCCTCTCTTTTCTTCCCATTCGGCCTCTTGCATCAGACAAGCGGCATAAAACGACCACATCATTCGATCAACCAGCGGTTTGAGTAGAATACTCGCGGAAATTTCATCGACGGCCGCGAGCGAATCGAGCGCCGCTCGTAATTCCGCCGCCTCCGCGATTCCTTTACTGCGCAAATCAGCGAAGTCAGGAGTTTCAAGAGCGGCGAACATTCGATTGAGCATTGAGCAAAAAGCCTCGTGCATTCGATGTCGTGCAATATCACGCGCAGCTTGCGCCAGCAAAGTGTTGTGTGCGCCCTCCCACGCCTCAAAAATCACGCTGTCGCGTAACAAGCGCGGCAAGATAGAAAAATTCTCCATCGCTCCATTTCCGCCTAAAACTTCAATGCCGCGGCGAATACAATCGGTCGCTGAAATCGAAGTGCGGAATTTGTTGAGGTTGACGGTAAAACGAAAGAATTGCGTCGCCGTTTCATCGGCGGCGCCGCGTTCGATCTCGTCACGCAGGTGAGCGAGAGCCAGGCTTCCCGAGGTGAGGGCCATCGTCTCGCAACGCATTTCGGCGAGCGTTTCCCGGACAAGCGGAAAGTTGATGATCGCGGCGCCGAATGCCCGCCGGTGCTGCGCATAAGTTTGAGCAATAATATATGCGCGTCGCGCCGCCGCCGCCGAACCGACCGCGTTGTAAAGCCGCGAGGTGTTGATGACAAAGTCCATGGCGTTTTGAAAACCGCGCCCTGGTTCACCTATTTGATAAGCGACGGCATCGCGAAAATCCACCTCGGCTGTCGCAAGAGATTTCGTTCCCAACTTGTCCTTCAAGCGCCGAAGATAGATTCCATTGAGCGTGCCGTCATCGAGGCGGCGAGGGACCAGGAACAGCCCCAGGCCTTTCGTTCCGGCGGGCGCCTTTTCAGACCGCGCAGTGATCAGAGCCAGATCGGCCGTCACATTTGAACAAAACCATTTCTCACCATTGATGAGCCATTTGTTCCGCTCTCCATCAAGTAAGGTTGCCCTCACGGCATTCAATCCGACGTCTGAACCGCCTTGCACTTCGGTCAAGAACTGCGCTCCATGCAGCCGCCGATCGTAATCCGGATCGAGCAGCCCGGGCAGATATTTCGCCTTCAACTGATCGCTCCCCACGTGCTGCAAAGTTTTGATAACACCTGCCGTGCAAGCGAGCGGACAATTGTGTCCGGCCTCACCGTTGTATGACGATAAATAAAATAGTGCGAGCGCGAGCAGATTGTTTTCCGGTTCGCGATAGACACTCATCGCCCCGGAGCCATAGATCTGCCGTCCGGCGATGTGATGGGTTGGCGGGTAGATGACGTCATCCGTGCGTTCGCCGATGGCGGAGTAGCGGTCGAGACGCGGCAGGTTCTCTGCCTGGTTCGCATGGCGCACCGCCGGATCAACAATCGTCGCGGCCGCTAAGCCAAAAGCGGATAGTCGTTCCTCGTTCGCGCGCAGGCGGTCAGTTCCCCAATAAAATTCCAAGATGTTTCGGAGATGAGGATCCGATTCGTAAAAATTTGTCGGCTGGCGACGCTCCCAATCGGCCAGATCAGAACGACCTTGCTCGACCGCCTGGCCGTCCGGTGATTCATGATCGAATTCTTTGACCGCTCGACTCATGGCAACTCCTCAGAAGAATGAGCAATTTCAGACTCCTGATTCTTGAGCCTGATTCTTGAGATTGATAAAAAGGAGCCAGGGATCAGGGATCAGGAAATTGCCGGGTAAAAATGCTGTTCTACGCAGCGTCAAGTTTGCTCGCCAATTTCAGCAGCTTTCTGGCGGCGGACAGATGGACCTGATCGATCATTTTACCGTTGAGCGAGGTTACGCCTCGGCCCTCAGCGTGAGCTTCGGCCATGGCAATGATCACTTGTTCAGCCTCTGCGATCTGATCAGCCGTGGGAGCGAAAACCTCATTCACAATTTCGATGTGCGAGGGATGAATGATTGTTTTGCCGTCATAGCCAAGCTGGCGCGCGGCCCTGCTCCTCCGTCGCAGACCATCCAAATCGGCAATGGCGAAATGTGGCGAGTCGTAAGCGGCGATTCTAGCGGCGCGCGCCGCGAGCAACACTTGCGAACGAGCAAAGAGCAATTCCGTCTCATTTTCACTCAAGACACACCCGAGATCGCGCGCCAAATCCGCCGCACCGAACATCAACCCGTCAACCAGTTCATTCGAATCAGCAATTTCACGGCTGGCCCACACACCACGCGGAGTTTCAATCAAGCATAGAATCTTGCTCCGCTGTCCATTCGCATGCTGACGATAACGGCTTTGCAAAATCGGGGCAACGGCGATGATCTCATCGACGCTTTCAATCTTTGGGATCACGATCCCTGCTGCTCCGCCCGCCGCTACTGCACGCACATCCTCAAGCCCCCACTCGGTCGCCGGTGAATTGATGCGGACGAAGATCTCTTTGCCTCCGGATTTGAGCTCCGGCAAGAGACTGGCGACAGTGGCTCTCGCTTCAATCTTTCGTTCCGGTGCAATGGAGTCCTCCAGGTCAAGAATCAGCGCGTCAGTTGCCAATTCGCGCGACTTCAAAATCATCCGTTCTGAAATTCCTGGAACGTAAAGCAGACTCCGTATCACAGCTTGTCCTCTCAAAAGCGGCGCAGAAAGCCTCGCGCCACTTTGTTATTGTTCGACCGGATCCCTCTTCGGCACCAGCACACGACGCCGAAAAACGAGGACCGCTTCGCCATGTTGGCTGCGCGCCCGCGTTTCGACGTACACAACTCCACGATCCGGTTTGCTTGTTGATTGATGTTTATCGAGCACTTCCGTCTCGGCATAGATCGTATCACCGTGAAAGGTCGGCGCTAAATGCTTGATATATTCGTATTCAAGATTGGCAATACAACGGCCGCTCACATCCGCCACCGACATTCCCACGGCCAGGGCAAAGACCAGAGTTCCATTGACCAGGCGCCGTCCATGCTGCGTGCCTTGTGCATAGTGTTCATCGATATGCAGCGGATTCTGATTCATCGTCATGAGGCTGAACCAGGTGTCGTCAAACTCCGTAATGGTGCGGCCCGGCCAGTGTTTGTACACATCGCCGACGGTAAATTCCTCAAAGTATCTGCCATAACCCATCGCGGTCACCTCATTTGGAGCTCTGCGCGCGTCATTTGATCGGGTATTTTGCGATCAACCCTTTGGCGACAATCAATCGCTGCAATTCATTCGTTCCGCCACCGATGATCAACAACGGAGCGTCACGGTAATAACGCTCGACACGGAGATCTTTCGAATACCCCGCACCGCCGTGAATCCGCAAGGCCTGAAGCGCGACATCCTGTGCGGTTTCCGTCGCAAACAATTTCGCCATGCCTACTTCCAGATCGCAACGCTCGCCACGATCTTTCTTCTCCGCCGCTGAATAGGTCAACAACCTCGAGGCTTCAATCTTAGTTCCCATCTCGGCCAGCATATTCTGAATCGTCTGATGTTCACAGATTGGTTTACCGAATGTGCGGCGTTCTTGCGCGTAGGAAATTGCGTCTTCGAACGCGGCACGAGCCAGACCGATGCCCCGCGCCGCCACGTTAAGACGCTCACTCTCAAGCCCGGTCATAATTTGTCTGAATCCTTCGCCCTCGCGCCCCCCAATCAGATTCTTCGCGGGGACAAAGAAATTGTTGAAGAACAATTCACAGGTCTCCACGCCTTTATAGCCGAGCTTGTCGATATCGCGGCCGACGAGGAAGCCCCCGCCGCCTTTTTCGATGATAAAAGCGGAGATTCCTTGATGAGGCGGATCGATTTTCGGATCCGTCTTTGCCGCCAGCACAAACGTGTCACCATAACGGCCATTGGTGATCCACATCTTCGAGCCATTAATCAGGTAGCCGCCCTCCGTTCGGGTCGCCGTCGTGCTGATGCGCTGGACATCCGTACCGGCATCGGATTCGGAGAGTGCCAATCCGCCGCGCCGCTCGCCGCCGGCCAGCCCCGGCAGAAATTCACGCCTCTGCTCATCACTGCCGAAACGATGAATGATATCGCAAATGACCGAATGTGTGCCGATCGGGCCGACGATGCTCATCCACCCGCGCGCCAACTCTTCAATGATCATCGCAAATGTCGTATAGCTTAGCCCCAATCCACCATACTCTTCCGGCACATTGCAGCCAAAGAGGCCGAGGTTCTTCATCTCCTCGACTATTTCACGCGGATACTCGTCGTCATGTTCGAGCCGGTTTGCGACGGGAATGACTTTTCGTTCGACAAACTCGCGGATGCCGGCGACGATCTGTTGTTGAACTTTGTCTGGCACGAACATCAGTCTATCCTTCAGCAATCTTCATTGGTTGAAGTCTCAGTGGCAAAGGATCCCAGTCTATGCTCTGATTGTGCCGATTGTCTACGCCTGTTGAACCAGCGCTGCAACGTGATCCACCACGAGACGATAAAATAGTAGAGCGGAAAGGCCAGCGAGGCCCAAATCAAGGGTTTCGGATCATCGAAAACCCGCATCACGACCACGACCAGCGCGACCGTCCAGAGCAAGTAGAGCAGATTTATCGACCTGCTGAACGGCCCGCCGCGCGTTGAGTAGATATATAACGACGGGACGAATGTCAGCAGTGAGAGTGTAATGATCAGACTCAGCGAAACCCATAAAGGCAATTGCAGCCAGTAGAGATAGATGGCGACAACATTCCAGTACGAGGGGAATCCAAGAAAGAAATTATCCCCCGTCTTGGCATTAGACTGCGAAAAACCGTAAACGCTCGCCAGCAACGGCAAGAGCAACAACCAACTCAAATTTGCCGGCAAAATCCCGGCGCGCCAAATAAAAAGTAGTGGCAGCGAGGTGTAGGTTTGAAAATCGATGATGTCATCAAGCCGGCGGCCATCGAATTGCGGGAGGACGTTCTTAACGCGCGCGCGCCTCGCCAGCAAGCCATCCGTCGTGTCAATGAATGTCGAGATGATCATCAATCCGACACAATAGTGGAACGAATTTTGATCACCACGCACAATGAACACAGCCATGCCTGCGGCGGCGACAAGCCCGAGCGCAGTGTAACAATGAACGCACCAAGCCAAAAATTTATCTCTGAGCATTGTTGATTCTTATGATCCGATCTGCCAAGTGTTGACGGTTAAGTTTAACTTGTCCACGCCATTTACAACAAAAGTTGTCTGGGCTATTTTGCGTGAGGAACTCCGGTCGATTTCGAGTCTTGTCAATTGTGGAAAGGAGCCCCATGTTCAGTCTCCGAACTTTGCAGAAAGCCTTTCTTGCGATCTTTGCTCTGTTGGCTCTTGCGTTGTTGACTGTTCCCTTGTCGAATGCCAGCTCCGCGGCTGAAACAACGCCGGAAGAACGCGGTCTTTATAACCTGCAACATCGACCATATGGCCCGCCCTTGGTCAACAAAAAGCTGCTGACCCTGTTGCCGAAAGTCTGGGAACCGGAATGGAAAGTCAAGCTCGATCCCAATGACCCCGACTCGGTTCTCCGGATCGCGTTTGAACGCTATGGTTTCAGTAAAGCGAATTGGGACAATGATGGCGCGCCAATGCAGTTTGTCGCCACTCCACAAGGTGGATGGTCACAGACTTGCATGATCTGCCATGGCGGCCGCACGCCGGTCACGGGGGAGAGCATGATCGGTATGCCCAATACCGAGATCGATTTGCAAACATTCTATGAAGACGTGACCAAGTTCACCGGAATGAAAGGGCCGTTCCCATTGCTCTTCGGGATGTCGCGCGGGCGCACCAACGCCTTCATCTTCAGTTTGGAACTCCTGCGACGCCGCAATGAAGACCTCTCGCTCCGCGCTGAACCGTTGCCGATGGGCGATTATCAGGATTATGACCTCGATCCTCCTCCCTGGTGGTATCTCAAGAAGAAGACCGCGCTCTATTCCGACGCCGGTGTCAAGGGTGATTTCGCGCGGCCGATCATGCAGTTCACAATGGGTGAGCCGAGCGGCGAAAAGATCCGCTCGTGGGAGAACGACTTCAAAGATATCCTGGCCTACCTCAAAACGATCCGACCACCAAAATATCCGTTCCCGATTGATCAGAAGATGGCGGATGAAGGTAAGAATCTCTTTGAGAAGACCTGCGCGACCTGCCATGGCACTTATGGGTCGGACGGCAAATACCCGAATAAATCGATCCCGATCGATGTCGTCGGCACGGATCCAATTCGACTGACGAAATTGTCCAGAGAGTTCCGCGCCTATTTCAAGCGCACCTGGTTTGCCGGCAATGGCGCTTATGGGGAAGATAGTCCGAGCGGTTACGTAGCTCCTCCACTTGATGGCGTCTGGGCTTCGGCGCCATATTTTCACAACGGCTCAGTGCCGACTGTCTATGGCGTGTTGACCCAGGAAGCCCGGCCGAAATATTTTCGCCGCATCGGGGGACCAACAGATTACGATGCCAAAGATCTCGGATTGAAAGTTGAAGCGCTGGCCGGCCCTGCGAGTAAAGAATTGCCTGGCGAGGCTCGGCGAAGAGTTATCGACACGACTCTGGCCGGTTTGGGCAACCAGGGCCATCCCTTCGGATTTAAGCTGGCCGAGAAAGAGAAGCGACAGGTGATCGAGTATCTGAAGACACTATAGGGATTGATGGGAGAGCGTGAATCACACGAAACAATCCTAATTGAAATTCCCGCTCAGTTCGCGCATTCCACGCTCTCTCGCGGCATTTCTTAACCCGATTGGTGCATTCCATCGAGCGGTCAGCCGTGAGATGGTCGGCAACAACACCATTCCAGCCGCCGCCGCCAGCGTTTTGAATGGAAACAACATGGCGCCGGTCCCAGCCTCATACCAACCGGCAGGATCACTCGTAAAAATTTCGGGATACGGGATGAAATGAGGCAGATTGAATAAGGGTTCGCCCCCACCCAATCTTAAAAGCAGAGAGACGCTGAAAGCCGTGATCGATCCGATCCGATTGACCTTTGGATCGAAGAGGGCAAAAACCAATTGCGGAAATAACAGGACAAAGATCAAATCGCTGGTGAAGAACCACAGCGCCTGCACACTCTGTACCTTCAAAGCCATGACTGCTGCCAGTGCGCCGAGGAACAAGACCATGCCCCGAATCAATCGTTTCAACTGTTTCATTGTGATCTGCGGCATGATCAATCGCTGACAGCAATTCCACCCAATCATCGTCGCGGCTGATAGAATCGACGAACTGAAGCTCGAAGTCACCGCCCCAATGATCGCTCCCAGGCCCAACAACGCGATCAGGGGTGGCGTCACATGTTGCAATAACAAAGGCAAAGCCAACGAGGGTTGCTCCTGCAGTTGAGCCGCCAGCCCTGCAGGCCAGGCGTACTTGAAAGCCGCAACACCTAGAAGTAATGGCGGGACCGTCAGAATGATCGTCAGTAATCCGGCCAAGATTGAATGCAATTGCGCCTTGCGCGGCGTCTGGCAGGAGAGCACTCGCTGAAAATAACAATTCCATGGGATTCCCCCGAATACCAGCATCGCGCTCACGTCCCACCAATTGATGATCGTTTGCGAGGTCCAGAAAGAACCATTCGGTTGTAAGGGTGGAAAGAACAGGCCGCGCTCCGGCCGCGCCATCAGGTAGCCCGACCAAGTGGCATCGAATCCTCCGGCAGCGCCGAGCGCAAAAGGTAAGGCAAAAGACAGGCCGACCACCACCAGTCCAAGCTGAAAGGCATCGGTGTATGCGACCGACCACATGCCGCCGACCATGGTATAAGCGATGACGACCGCCGCCGAAAGCAGAATGCCGGTGGCTAATGGGATTTTTAAAATAACGGCCATGGTCGAGCCGATCGCGACCAGCAGTTCCGCGCTCCAGAAGACTTCGCCGAGCATCGCGGGCAAAAACAAGACGGCCGCCCAGCGTTTGCCAAAGCACGATTCGAACGGATCGATCAACGTCGTGAACTCAAATTTCCGCATCCGTCCAGCAAAAACCAGCCCGCCCAGAATGAGGCTCATGCCAAAACATAATCCGCCCTGAAGACCCGAGGCGAGGCTGGAGCGATATACTCCTTCAGCAGTGCCAAGCAGATAACCACCATCAACCCAGGTCGCAGTCATTGTCAGTGTCGCCAACCATACCGGCATTGCGCGTCCGGCAACAATCAAATCTTCAACCGTCCCATCTTTGACTTTGCGCGCGGCGAGCCAACCAACAACAACAAAGGCTGAATACATGAAGATGATTGCGGCAATGGGCATAGGTCGGATCTCGGATGCTACGGCACTTTGTGCGTTTCGCCCCCTCTTTTTTTCTTCAATTCCCGCAACAATGTGCTGATCCGGGTTACTTCTTCGGCTGTCAGTCCCTCGTTGCCGAAGCGTGTGCGCTGATAGAGGTTGGTAATTTCGGAAACGCCCGGCATCGCCAATTGAGCGGCGAATTCCGACGGGGTCTGGTGCGGCTCTCGTTTGTATCCGATGCGTTCGAGCGCGCGCAACATCTCCTGGTAAAACGCGATCGCCGAACTCGACGCGTCACGTTTGATTCTCCACTGCCAGGAGCTGCGACGCTTGCGCCAGATCGAGACGAGCGCGATCAAACCGGCCAATCCGATGATCGAAAGGAACAACGGGTAATTGATAAAACGGCCCACGGCATCCGGTTGCGGCTTGCGATCCAAATTCTTCTCATTGGCGCCCCGCCAGCCGCTCTGCCACGACTCCACTTTCGATGCCAGATCTGATACCCACTCAAACCAGTGCGACGAGGTCCCTCGTTGATAAGACCACAGCCATCTCTGCAGAGTAATAGCCATCGAGAGCTGTTTGCCGGTGTCAAACCCGACCACGTGCTCGAGCCAGAACATCTCTACTGCTTCACCATAATGACGGAACCAGGCCAAGACGCCCTTATCATAAACGGCGAGGCCCGCCGCCGGCGTCGGATCGAACGCAATCCAGCCGTGTTTCGGGAAGTAGACTTCGACCCAGGAATGGGCGTCCGATTGGCGCACCGTATAAACGTCGGCAGAGTCGTTGTATTCTCCCATCTGAAATCCGTTGACCAGGCGAGTCGGCACACGACGAGAGCGCAACATCAAGACCATCGCCGAGGCAAAATATTCACAATGACCGGCTCGCACGTTAAAGAGAAAATCGGCGATCGGGTCACCATCCTCCACCCGCTGCAAATTCAAGGTGTAATTGTAGTCTGTGCGCAGGTGCCGCTCGATCCGGCGCGCGATTTCGAGCTGTGTGGTCGCGCCCCTCGTCACATCTTCGGCGAGAGTATCAATCCGGCTGTCATGCTCCGGCAGTTGCAGATATCGCTGTCGGATCTCGAGCGGATAAACGCGCAGATTGTCCGTGGCCAATTCGAAGTCGGACGGCATGCTCGTATCCGAATAGACGAGATAATCGATCTTGTGAAAATTGTAGGGCTCAGTCCAGAGCGCATCTCCGCTATCACGAGTCAGTTCCGGCAACCCCGTGATGACCATCGGCCTGGGCGCGACAAAAACGGCATTGATATCGAGAGGTTCGACAAAAAAACGCTGCTGTGTGATGCCATTCGTCGATAACTTATCATCGACCCGAAAACTTTCCGAGACCTTTTTAATCGGCACCGGATCCTTTCCGGACTCGCTCCAGACTCGCCCGTCGTAATGGGCCAATGTCACTCCGCGCCAGCGTAAGGCGGTCCGGTCCCGGTCGTTCGGGAATTTGACCCTCACCCGCATGACAATCTGCGGGTTGAGCTTGACCTGAGCGACTTCACCGAGCCGAACGGTGTCGGCAAATCCAGAGAGTGTTTCAGTCGCTAAGAGCCCATTACGCGAAAATCCCCTGGTCAGCCGCGGCATCGCCAGAAAGATTGGAACCGCCAACAAGAGAATCAAGACCAGCATTGCTGCGGAGAAATAGGAGAGGCTGCGCCAGCGCGGTCCCTCCAGCCGTTGCCCAGAGTTTCCCGCTTCCTTCCAAAACTCGATGACTGATGGCTGCCCGACGATCGTCTTCCCCATTTGATTTGTCTCGAAGACCTGTTGCGAGCGTCGGATCTCATAACTGACGAACGTGGTGATAGCGGCAAACAAATAGAAGATGAGCAGGAGCAGGAAAGTCGTGCTGATCATCATGCCGGCGGTCATCAACACCTGACAGAACGAGACGATGAAGAGCCAGATCCAATCGCGGTTCGTTTTTGCGCGCAGCAGTTTAAGCGACGACGCAAAGACGATGAGATGAACGATTACAGCAACCGGGAACAACCGCAAGACCTGCCATTCGATGAAGGTGAATGGCAAATATCCGATCATTAGCCAATTGGCCATTCTCCGCGATAAGTTCCATTGCAGTCTGCCGGAGTCGATCAACCATCCAGTGACGAGCACCCCGAGAAACAATAAAATTGTCAGGCTGTCGAGCTGGCTCGTCGAGGCGAGCATCAGGAAGCCCATCCCGAAGAGCGCATAAGATGACGTGATAAAATAACGATCGAAACTCATTCACAACTCTTCAAAGGTGATGACGTGAGCTGAATGTAACGGTTGATTTGGAGATGGACTCTGCGCGGTGGGCGTGATCAGAACCCTGAATTGATCATCCGCCTCCGGCGCGAGCAAAACTGTCGTCTCAGTTCCTCCATCCGTCGTCTCTTCCTCGATCCTCAGCGCAAGCTGCGCAAGTTGCCGGAGCATCGTGTAACAATGGATCTGCCCAATGCCGAAGCCTGAATCATCACTATCGGTCACCAACCGTACTTCAGCCCCTTCATTAATAAAATAGTCGAGCAGACTGGCAGCGAGCGTGATAGCTCGCTCGAACTTTTCGACAAAACCCGGACGATCGGCGATCTGCTTTGCAACTTTCGCGTCAAAAGCGATGGTGAGACGCCAGTCATCATCGCGCGTATACTCGCGCACCATCAATTGTGTGGTCTTTGCCGTCGCCTTCCAGTCGATATGATGATGGTGATCGCTCGACAAATACTGGCGGATCGCATAGAGATCACTACCGCTGCCTTTGACACGGCTCTCGACCCGGCCCAGGCTGAGCGGTACTAGATGAAAGAAGTCGTCCAGCGGTTGCGGCTGCGGGTAGACGACGATCTCATCCGAAGCCTCGATGAAGCGGCGTTGTTCAATAAATCCGAGTGGGAATTTGGTGGTGAGCGCAGACCCACGCACCGGATAAACACCGCGTTTCGCGAAGCTGCGTTCGACCCGCATTCGTGCCTGAGTTTGCGCCGGGACAATCGGGTAATACGCCAGCTCGATCATTTCACGCCCCGAGACAGCGACACTCTGCTCTGAGAGGGCGACGGCCACCGAGAAAGTCGGCAACAACCGCTTGCGATTCGTCACCGTCACGTCAAATGGAACAGTCTCATTGACGAAGATATGATCCGGAAAACGAACCGCAACATCGACCCGCCCGAGACAAATTCGCGAGGCGAGCCATGACACGAACATCGTCGCAAGCAAAATGGCCAGCACTAAATAGAGTAAATTATTGCCGCTGCTCAGAGCCAGAATGGTAACCACCAGAATTAATGCGCAGAAGAAGAGGCCCGAGTTCGGAATATGAATTGAAATTTCGGTCTGGAGATATTCGAACTTCACGCTGCGCGCGAGCCTCGGCACCACGTAAAGGACGATGACAAACGCCAGGGCCAGCGCGGCTTTCGATCCGAGCGAAGAGAGCTCATATTCGCCCAGTTGCCCCGCAACCGCCGAAATGATCGCGGTCGTAATGGCCGCGACGGTCAGCGACGCGGAGATGACGATGAAACGAAAAGATTTTTTTCTGCGAAGTGAATCGAGCATCGGTCGATTGCGGATGGCGAATTTAATGATTGCGGATTTACGGATGAGTGCGCTCATCAATTTTCGCGGGCCGCAATCCTCAGTCGAAGGGCCGCCATTAAATGGGGACTCTCACATTTTTAACAATCTCTGCCAGTAAAGTATCGGAATCTTCTCCTCGCCGCAGCCGGCCTGAATATCGCGAATTGACGACAATGCGATGACCAAAAACCGGAACGATCAGCCGTTTGATGTCATCCGCGATGCAATAAGCGCGGTCTTCGGTAAAGGCCATGGCTTGCGCGGCACGATACAAGGCGAGCGAGCCGCGCGGACTAACGCCCCAATCGAGCATCTCCGAATCACGGGTCGCCGCCACGACCTCCATCAGATAGTCGAGCAACGCATCATCCACCCGCACGTTCTTGATCTCTTCCTGCAGATCGAGCACGTCATCGGCATTCATTAACGGCGTAATCTGCTCTAGTGGGTGATGATGTCTTTGTTGGCGCAAAATCTCTTTCTCTTCGTCAATCGACGGATAACCCATGCGGATCCGCATTAAAAACCGGTCGAGTTGCGATTCGGGCAGCGGATAGGTGCCATGATGCTCGGACGGATTTTGCGTGGCGAGCACGAGGAAAGGCCGCGGGAGGTCGTAGGTCTGATTTTCAATCGTTGCCCGCCCTTCAGCCATTGCTTCGAGCAGACTGCTTTGCGTCTTTGGCGTCGTCCGATTAATTTCATCGGCCAGAATGACGTTGGCGAAAATAGGCCCCTGTTTGAATTCAAATTCGCCGCTATGCTGATTGTAAACGGAGATTCCCACAATGTCGGAGGGAAGAAGGTCACTTGTGAATTGAATCCGTTGAAAACTGCAATCGAGACAGCGGGAGATGGTCTGCGCGAGGGTCGTTTTACCGACGCCGGGGACGTCCTCGACCAATAAATGCCCTCCTGTCAATAACGTAACGACGGCCAGATGCACTACTTCCGATTTGCCACGAATTACGCTTTCGATCGTTTGCCGCAGCTCTCGCAGGCGATTGGTAGTGGTGGTGATCAATCTTACCTCACTGTAAATCTATGAATTTTGCCGCTGCGGGCGACAGTCCGCTGCGATCAGTCGGTTTGACTGTAGCATACGGTTCGACTGGGAATAAAGTTGCTAGTGGTTTGCGAAAGCCGCAATCACTTGGCGCAATCCATGATCAGCGACAGGTGAAAGAATCTGCCGCGTTGTTTTTTCAACGCTCATCTCTTCCTGCGGGCGAAGTTCTGGAGGGAGGTTCAGACTCTGCATCTGTTGAGAAAACCGTACAATGTGCACCAATTCATGGGTGAGAACATAAAGCAACAAAGGTTCCAGGGGGAGTTTGTCAGTATTAACCGATTGTGCTTTTGATCCGGTCGCACACAAAATGCGGTGATCCTGTAAACAGATCCGATAAAAATCGCAGCGGCAGATCACTTCCGCGCCGACACGTTCGATCCAGTCATAACAGAGAACCTGTGCGAAAACTCCATCACAAATCTCGTTGGGCGCGAGATCTTCGAGCGTTCGCACTTCATGATACATTCGTTCCCTCTCGCGCGGGGCAAGGACATAGAAATCGCTGATCAGCTCTTGAGCGGCATGGTAAGCGCTCTCAACGACTCTTAATTCAGATTTCCCAAATCGTAAAGGTTCTTGCATCACAATCGCGAAAGGAAAGATCGAAACTCGAGACTACCATCCGACGGCGTATCGTCCACGCCGGACATCCGCACCTGCCTGAATGACCTTGGTCTGCGGGTCGTAGATGATAATTGTTGGGGCTGACCCGGAACCATAATCGCCCTTGACCTCGACTTTGTGCCCACGCGCCTTGAGATCATCGATAATCGCCGGCTTAAAACGTCCCTCGATCAACAACACGCCGGGATTGAATCGATGATCGTCGAAGGAGCTGACCAGATGCAGGGTTTCGAAGCGGGGCGCCTCAACCGCTTCCTGCGGATTCATTCCGAATTCGATGACATTGAGCAGTACCTGAAGCAGCGCCTGGTCCTGATTGTCCCCGCCCGGAGTCGAAAGCGCGGCGAATGGCCGCCCGTCCTTCAGCACCAGCGTCGGGGTGAGCGTGATCCGCGGCCGCTTCCCCGGTTTTAACTCGTTTGGATGATTCGGCGTCAACAAAAAGCTCTGCAACCTCGACGAGATCGGGATGCCGGTGTCTCCGGCAATGAATGACGGCAACCAGGCCCCGCTCGGCGTCGCCGAAAAAAGATTGCCCTGCGCATCGACCACATTAACGCAGGTCGTATCATGCGCGCGTTCGGCCTCGGGAACCTCCGATGGTCCGACCTCGACACGGCTGATCAACTGCGCCAATGATTTTTTGTTGACCGGATCGCCGGGCCGTTGCTCAAGCGAGGCGGCTTTCAAATCGATCAGGCTGCGGCGCATCTCGGCATAATCTTTGGCCAGCAACTCCGCGCCCGGAACCTTCGCAAATCGCGGATCACCATAGTAACGATCGCGGTCGGCAAACGCCAGCTTCAGCGCTTCGGTCAAGGTGTGGACGTAATCGGCCGAATTGTGCTGCAAAGCTTTGAGGTCGAATCCTTCCAGCAGGTTGAGCGTCTGCAGGAGCATCGGCCCCTGACTCCAAAAACCTACCTTGTAAATTTCATAGCCGTGATAGCTGATCTTCGTCGGTTGTTCAATTTCTGCCTTAAACGCAGCCAGATCACTGGCACGCATCAGCCCCCCGGCCTTTTCAATCGCATCGCAGTAACGTTTGGCGATTGGACCCCGGTAAAAATAATCGCGGACGGATTCGAGCGCCTGGTGACGTCCACGTCCGGCGTTCTTCTTCTCGACCTCGACTAGCTCGCGCAGTGTCCTCGCCAGGTCTTTCTGCACGAAGATGTCACCGACTTTTGGCTCTTCTCCGTGCGGTAAAAAGACCGCGCGCGATGACGGCCACTGCTCGAAGACTTTCCGGGTATTGCGAAGATAGTTTACGCGCAGTTCATCGATCGGGAACGCTTCGGCCAGTTCGATCGCCGGCTGCATGACGTCCGCCAGCTTCATCGTGCCATAGTTATCGAGCGCAACAATCATCGCGTCGAGCACTCCCGGCACAGTCGCCGCCAGCGGCCCGGTCGATGGAATCAATCCGGGTTTATTGTCATTGCGCCCCGATGCTCCGCTCTTCACTTCGTCGGCGGCGCGGTTTTCGAAAAATTCGCGTGTCGCCAGTTGCGGAGCGGTCCCTTGCCCGTTAATGGTGATCACATTTTTGTTCGCCATCTTAATGATCACCGGAACCTCGCCACCAAAGGCAAAGTGTGAAAATTCGATGACCGAACCCGCAAAAACCGCCGCGACGCCGGCATCAACCGCATTGCCGCCCCGGTGCAGCATTCGCAACCCCGCTTCAGCCACGAGCGGATTTCCGCCCGCCACGACCCCGCGCGTCCCACGGACAGTCGGTCTGAAGGTGTCCGGGCGCGGCGTTTGAGCCCCAACCGGAAAAATAACCGAAACAATCAACGGAACAACAGGCAATAGTCGATATTTACGCGATCCCATCATGCCCCCCCATCTGAAAGGTTCGTGCGGACGTCTTCAGCTATTGTGCAACTTCTATCAAATCTACCGATGCGCGGCAAGACAACGCGGTTCAAATTTTCAAAATTTGCCTTATTGTCCGAATCGACAATTTTGTGCTAAATTTCCATGGAAAATTTTAGAGAGTATCAATTTCGATTTTGCAGGAGGTAGGAAATCTGATGCCGATTTATGAATACACATGCCAGAAATGCGGTCACCATCTCGAAATTATGCAGAAGATGAGTGATAAACCTTTAACGAAATGTCCCGAATGCAAAGGGAAGCTCGAAAAGATCTTTTCGCAGACCAGCTTCCAGCTCAAAGGCTCCGGGTGGTATCTGACCGATTACACCGGCCGCGGCAAGGCGGAGAAGGGCGATAAGAGCGACAAGAAGGAGACCTCCGCGACCTGCGCAACCACTGGCGGTGATTGTGCGACCGGCAAATGCGATAGTTGAGCTTTGTGATTCTGGGGCTGTGGCCGGAAAGCAGGCAGGCGGAAAGCCCGCAGACAGAAAGATTGAAGAAGTAATGCGAGATGCAAAGGCACAAAGACGCGATGAAAGCCGCCATGAAAGAATTGCGCTGCTGATCATCGTTTGTGCCCTTGCCTCGTTCTGGGTGATCAGCCAGGCTGCAGCCCTCGCCCAATCCGGGCGCAGTTCCGGCGCCGGCCGCCGCAATTCCATCGTCAACGTCGTCGCACAACGGATCGAGGATCCGAACAAACCCCAATCGCTGCTCACTGGCGGTTCCGGCCAAAAAGATAACAACGAAAAAATTATCCCGAAGAGCGATCTGGAACTCTTCGACGGCGGCGTTTTGCAGAAAATTGAAGCCTTTTCGCCCGATCCGACTCCGGCGCGCATTGTCGTGTTGATGGACAATTCATCGACTTTGCAAACCGACGTCAAAAAGCTGGCCGCCGTCCCCGCCGCCTTTGCCCCGGAGATCTATGAAGGCGATAAGGTGATGGTCATCGGTTATGATTTAAAACCCGAAGTGATCACTGATTTTACTGATGATCCGAAGCAATTGCAGAACACCCTCTCACTTTTACGCAAGACGGATACGCCGCATCTGTTCGATGCCCTCAATGTTGTCATGGAAGACGTCTTGAGACCACAGGTTGGGTTTTCAAAGCGCGTGATCGTCATTGTCGGCGATGGGCTGGATCGGGACAGCGCGATCAAATTCGACGAAATCCTCGCCAAATTACAGAACGAAAACATCACCGTCTATGCGGTTCAGGTGCGAGACCGGACGCGCGGAGCATTGCGCAAGGATGCGCCCAAACCTGCCGAGGCATTTGAACAACTGACGGCCGGGACGGGCGGCAAAACTTTTTCGATCGATAGCGAGATCAAACAGAGTGTTAAAGAGATCTGTGACGAGCTTCGCAATGACCGCTACCAGCTCAGCTATTCCCCAGAAGGGATCAACCCGATCAACAAGCGCCGGCTGCTGATCTCGACATCAAACGTGACACTCAAATTGCGTTATAAAGGCTGGCATCCACCGCAAAAGCAATAATCGATTCTTTCAGCCTGACTTTTTCGATCAGACGATCTCTACTCGATAATCCTCGATCACCGGATTTGATAAGACATCATGCGCGAATTTCTCTACCTGCGCGCGCGCTTGTGCTTCATCGAGCGATCCGTCCAGTTTGATCTCGAAATATTTGCCCTGTCGGACATCGGCGATACCTTGATAACCGATTGTGGTGGCGGCATGGTGAATCGCTTTACCCTGCGGATCCAGTACCCCGTTTTTCAAAGTGACGTAAATTTTGGCGAGCATCGTTATTTCTTCTTCCCCCCAAAGACTCTTTCAAAAATCCGATTGACATTCTTCAACTGCGTTTGCACGTTGAAAGCCCTCTCAATTTGCGCGGGTGAAAGTTTCGCTCTGATCTCCGGGTCTTGTTCGATCAATGCGCGAAAATCCAGACCTTCATCCCAAGATTTCAAAGCGTGGCGCTGCACCCAGTAGTAAGCATCTTCACGAGGCACACCGGCCGCAGCCAGTTCCAGGAGCAGTTGCCCCGAAAAGACCAGTCCTCGCGTCGCGTTGAGATTCTCGAGCATCCGCTCCGGTTTGACGACCAGCGTATCGATCAGCGAGGTGGCTTTAGCGAGCATATAATCGACGGCGATGCACGCGTCAGGCAAGATTACTCGCTCCGCGGATGAGTGCGAGATGTCGCGCTCATGCCAGAGCGCGTTATTTTCAAGCGCCGCGACCGCATAGCCGCGCACGATCCGGGCCATCCCGCAGAGGCGTTCCGACAGGATCGGATTGCGCTTATGCGGCATCGCCGAGGATCCCTTTTGACCCTCTTTAAAATACTCGTGCGCTTCGCGGACCTCGGTGCGCTGCCAGTGACGAACCTGCAACGCCATTTTTTCGAGCGTCGAGGCGATAATTGCGAGCGTACAGACGAATTCGGCATAGCGATCTCGCTGAATGACCTGCGTCGAAACGCTCGCCGGCCGCAATCCGAGCAGGAAGCAAACGCGTTCTTCGATCTCGGGATCGAGGTGCGCGAAGGTGCCGACAGCCCCCGAAATTTTGCCGTAGCTGATTCCTGCGCGCGCTCGAGTCATGCGGTCGAGGTTGCGACGGTTCTCCTCGAACCAGAGCGCAAAGGTCAACCCGAGAGTCATCGGCTCAGCGTGAATGCCGTGCGTGCGCCCGATCATCGGAGTATCTTTGAATTCGAACGCGCGGCGTTTGAGCACGTCGCTGAGGGCTTGCAGTTTAGCGATCACGAGGTCGCCGGCTTCGCACAGCAGCAACGCATTTGCCGTATCCACGACATCTGAAGAGGTCAACCCGTAATGGACCCAGCGCGCTTCGGGGCCGATGGCTTCGGCGAGATTGGTCGTGAACGCAATCACATCATGATCGAGCGTTTTTTCAAGTTCATGAATACGTTCGACGGAAAAGGCGGCCTTCTGCCGGATGATTTCGACGGCCTCTTTCGGAATCGAGCCGGCCTCGGCGTTGGCCTGACAGGCAGCGATCTCGACCTCAAGCCATTTGCTGAATTTGTGCTCTTCCGTCCAGATTGCGCCCATCTCGGGCAAAGTATATCTCTTGATCATTAGTTGCTATGCGAGAGAGAGCAAGGCGAGCGAAATTGGACAAATATCGCGAATAACTTCGTCTCTTTGATCCGATTTCGCGCCCGGCGCCTCTCTTGAACGATTATAATTCCTTCGATTTTGCGTAACGTGAAAAGCAAAGTAAACTCAACGCGGCTGCGCCAATGGGGATCAGCCAGTTCATTTTGTCATCTTCCGGGTGCCCGGCGATCACAAAAGCCGCGGTCCATAACACCGCGGCCGCAGCCAATCCGATGCCGCCCCGTTTGTAAGCCCTCGTCAATTTCGCCTGATCTTCGTCCATAAAACCCTCATTGGCCCATCTCTCGCTACTGTGAAGGCTTCCGATCATCATCAGCGGCGTAATAACTGGTGCGCGAACGGACATTCAAACCTTTGCGTGCCGGTATTACTTCAATCGAATGCAGGTCTTCAAGACTTGGTTTGTGTTCGGTCACGAATGCCAAACTATACTGGGCGCCGATTTCGCTGGCGAGCGGCCGCCAGGTTGTAATCACTTCTTCGTGCGTCGCCGGCAACCACATTTCACCGCCGCTCGACTCGGCCAAGCTGCGCAACTCAAAGGCCGCCGCTTCGAGTTTCGGCAAATGACGGCGCAATTCGCGGATGCGGTCCATCGAAGTATTCGAATGGCGCTCGTGGTCCGATGACCAATTGGCCGCAATCTCAATCTCTCGTTTGAGCGCCTCTGCCCAGCCGATGACAAAGATCGAGGCCCGCGATTTGGCCAGAGCCATCATCGCCTGTGTCCGCCCGGCCTTGCTGTTCGAATCGAGACCATCGCTCACCAGGACGATCACGCGGCGGCCGCTCTGCCGCGTTTGCAGTTTGTCGGCGGCAAGTTTTAAAGCATCGAAGAAACTCGATTTGATCCCGACGCGGTACTTGGAATCTAAAGCGGCAATCGCCTGTTTCGGATCGTTCGTCCAATCCTGCACCAGTTGAACCTTATCCGCATATTGGATGATCGAGATCTGATCTTGAGTTGAAAGCTGGGAGACAAAAGTCTCGGCAAACTCGCGAGTCGTTGGGCGCGCAATCACTCGATAACCCTCCCAGATCGGGCGTTCTTCCCGCGGAATGCGTTCGGTCGGCCCATTTTTGAAGGTGCCGATCTCGTTACTCAAATCGAGCACGAGGACAATATTGGCAGGCTCGCGTTTGAGATTAGCCACCGGGCGCGATTCACCTTCTTCGAGCACGAGAACATCTTTGGGAGTGAGGTCATCGACGAACTTGCCCTCATCGTTATAAGCCCTCAAAGGGATGACGACTTCGCGCGTCTCAAGCTTGACGACCGGTTTTTCCGTCTGCCGTTGCCCCTCCTGCCCCGGCGGTTTGCGACCCGATTGTGCGGATCCAACGGCGCTCAGCCAGAGAGTCAGAGCGAGGGCGATGAGCAAAGATTTGTTGAGTTGATCACTTCTCATAGCTCAATCCAATCGCTCGGGCCATCATAACGCGCCACCCTCACCCGCCGTTCGGCGTCCGCCGAAAAGAGCGGCGCCCGTTCCTGCAGGGATTGAATGGCGGCGAGCCGCGCGACCGCCGGATGATTCGTATTGCGCGATAGATGCGCGAGCACTATATGTTGGGCCTTGCCGTCGAAATCTTCACGCAGAAAGCGGGCCATCTCGTCGTTGGACGTATGCCCGTGACGACCCAAAATCCGCTGCTTGAGCGCCCAGGGATAAAAGGTGCAGGCGCGCAACATCTCGATCTCATGATTGGCCTCGATAATCAAAACATCAGAACCGCGAAACCGCTCCGCAGCCAGGGCATTAATATAACCCAGATCGACCGCGATCCCCATCTTGATGCCGTGCGCCTCAACCGTGAAGGCCATCGGATCGGCCGCATCGTGCGGGATCGCAAATGGATGGAAGTGGAACGCCCCGATCTCGAAATCTTGCGCTGAGGAGATCACTTCGCCGCGCCGGACGTCTTTGATCTTCGCTCCCAAGTTACACGCTTCAAGCGCAGCAGTCGCGATATAGACCGGAACATTAAGCATCTTTGAAAGAGCCGGGAGACCGCGCGCATGATCACCATGCTCATGAGTGATGACGATCGCATTGAGCCGCGTCGGATCTGCTCCAACCGCTTGAATTCGTTTAACCGTCTCTCGCGCACTCAATCCGCAGTCGATTAAGACATGCGTCTCACCTGCGACAATCAAAGTCGCATTGCCAGAACTGCCGCTACCAAGAATGCAGATTCGCATTAGCCGGATGCCTGATTAACCATCACTATTTTGATGCGCCGATGAACGCGCATCTTAGCACATCCCCTAGACAAGATGGCAGACAAGGTGGCCATCAAGATGGCATCCGCGAATGCAATGATGACTGAAACTCGAACCCGTGTTACTCGCGGCGACGGGAGGCGTCCAAATGTTTTGTGGTGTGTTCAGTGATGCCCAGCGGAGGAGTCAGTTCCGAAGTCGTCGGGGCTGAAGATTCCGCGAGACGCGGATCCGATTGGACAACCGACGGAGAAGCATAAGGCATATTTAATTGATGAGGCTGAACCGGTTGTTGGAATGGTGTCTGAAACTGCTGTTGCCGTTCCTGTTGTCGCAGCCGCAGGTAATGTCCGGCACCAGTCGACATACAGGTGAAGGCTGGAATGATGAAGACCCAGCCCCAAAAGGGTCCGGCAGGAACAAGAAAGGTGATGATCGTAGCAACGACCAGTAGCCCAACCCCGGTAAAAAAAGTGCTCACCGATTTTTCGATAGTTTGAGGCTCGTTGTCTCGATGATGCCGCCGCCGGCGCCGGCCTTGACAATCGGTTCCTGTCGCTGTCGGCAATTGCCCGGTCAACGCCTGTGGCACAAGGCTGACGTTGGCCCCACACGAGCGGCAAAATTTCACTCCATCAATTGGAGCAGCGCAATTTGGACAATACATCGCCATCTCCTTCGCGATCGATCTTTATCGAATATCTGATGAGAGCTTATACGCTGACCGGAATGATAAAGATTCATTGAGATTGATCGATCGTGATCAGAGCCACTCCAACCGTTCGTATCGCTCTCCAACCAGATGCAGAAAGAGCGCTTCGAGCGTCGTGAATTGTTGCCCGTCGTATTCGAGCGCGCCGCCGTTTGCCAACGTTCCGACATCTCCGCGCCAGGCGATGCGCCCGGCTTTAATGATGGCGACGTCATCGCACAAACGTTCAACCGTTTCAAGGACATGCGTGGTCATAAAGACCGTCCGCCCGCCGGCCACGAATCGCCGCAACCAGTCTTTCAACATGGCCACGCCGGCCGGATCGATGCTCTCAAACGGTTCGTCGAGAAAGAGGATCTCAGGACGATGGATGATCGCTGCGGCAAAGGCCACTTTCTTCCGCATTCCCGTACTGAACTCCGCCAACCGTTTGTGATGGGACGAAGTCAGATCGAGGACCGTCAGCAATTCTTCGACACGTTGTCGGACCGTTTGTTCGTCCAGCCCGTACATCCGCGCATTGAAGGCCAGAAACTCATGCGCGTAGAGATGATCGAAGAGCGCCAATCCTTCGGGCATCACACCAATGCGCCGCTTCAAATCGACGCTATCACTGGTAAATCGTTCACCGAGCAAATTGATCGTGCCCGAACTCGGATCGATCAGGCCCGTCAGACACCCGATGGTAGTGCTCTTGCCCGCTCCATTTGGACCGAGAAAGCCGAAAAGTCTGCCCGTCGGAACTCGGAGTGACAGATCGTCCACTGCCGTGATCTCGCCATAACGCTTCGTCAGATTCTCAATGCTAATGGCAAAGCTGCGGGCAACTTTGCCGACTTCACTGTAATTCTTCCGAGCCTCTAAATTCGGGGCTTCAAGTATCGTATTCATCTTAAAAATGTGACCAAACAAAAGTCCTGTGTCCCGAGTCGTTTTAGTCCTCAGGACTTATTTATCCCTGGCACCCGCAATCAAATTGATCAGCCTCTCGCGGCGCGAATTTGCGGTCTTTTCGATCGCCCGCAGCGCAAAGAGGTATGATCCGAAACAAAATATCAGGATTAAACACGGGATCCACCAGAGATGTAAAACTGTAGCCTGGCTTATCCGTTCAGCAAGAACCATCGTCCCCCAGAAAGGGACGAGAATGCCTCCAATAATGACCGCATTGGCGCCCAGCGAGAGCCGGTTATTCCACATTGCATTGAAATCCGCTCTCTTCGGTGAAATGAGAGAGGTCCATAATCCAAACGTATTGAAGAGAAAAAGGCTCGCCACCGCGAGACTCAAGATCATGATGATCATCTGCCATTTGACCGAGGTCTCCGCGTAGAACATCAGCCATAAAGCAAAAGCCACGCACACCGCCGCTCCACGCAAGATGAGGGAGGCAAAGCTGCCCGCCCGTAAAGCATCGGCAAATGAGATCGGCAGAATGGCATACCGGCGAATGCCAGCGCCATCATAGCCAAAAAGGTTGAGCATTAAGGCGGCTCCAGTCGCGCTGCTCATGATAAAAAACATGGCGAGCGAGACCGGAAAGAACCGTTCAGGCCCACGCCCCGGCATGATAAATTTCCCCATGAGAACGATGATCGGAGAAGTGATCAAACTGAAGCGAATCAGGTTGCACCGCAAGTGATAGCGAAGCGATTTACTGACGAGCGGCCCATATTTATGACCAAAAAGACTTCCCAACTGGCCATAGAAATCATCCCAGACAATGCTGCCAGTGGCGGCATTCTGCGACACTTCCGGGCGACGTTCGAGCCTGCTCAAGAGATACGCCAATAACGCGCACCATAAGAGCAAGAGACCGGCTCCGCCAAAGACCCTGGCTGCGCCATCGCCGGCAAGCATGGCCGCGGCAGCACCCGGCGGCGTCACATTCAGGATGTAGTGTAAGACGCGCCAGAGCTCATCGCTCCGCGCGGTGACGAACGCAGCGATCACCAGCGGACCGATCGATACCAGCAAAATTACGGCCGCCCCCAGGAGCGCGGAGCCGGTTCGTGTCTGCATCAGGATCCCGATGACCGAGAGCAAGACCGCCGTCGCCAGGTAATTGGACACGATGAAGAGGACGATCGCGGGAAATCCCGTGATGAGCGATCCGGAGCCCAACCAGACAAACCCGATGGCTAGCCCGAAGGCTCCGGCAACCAAAATCAGCCATGTCG
>Ga0081539_10001466_pt1 | contig 40007 bp, 33 predicted proteins | sample TabmetS4T2R2_FD_71023 | JGI IMG/M metagenome (GOLD analysis project Ga0081539, IMG submission 71023) | Tabebuia heterophylla rhizosphere microbial communities from the University of Puerto Rico - S4T2R2 | ecosystem: Host-associated > Plants > Roots > Rhizosphere ... | reverse complement strand
TCATCAGCCCGCCGCACTCTCGCGCCCCGCGGCAGGACGTCGTCCGGGACGCCGAGCCAGACGTCGAGGTCGAGCGGGTGGGCGAGGGAGTCGGCGACGACCTGCGCGACGGGAACGCCGGCCGCCCGCCGCACGAGCTCGTCGACGAGCCAGCCGTAGGTCAGGGCGTGGTAGCTCGGGGCGCCGACCGGCACGATCGGAGCCTGTCGGGCAAGGCGGGCGGCGATCCCGGCCGGGTCGGCGAGTTCGGCGACCGTGACCGGCTCGACGACACCGGGCAGGCCCGCCGTGTGTGCGAGGACGTCCGCCACGCGCACCGCGCCCTTGCCCCGCTGCGCGAACTCGGGCCACAGCGCGGCCACGGGCGCTGAAAGGTCGAGCGCACCCCGCTCGACGAGCTTCAGAACCGCCGTCGCCACGACGCCCTTCGTGCCGGAGAACACGACGGCCGCGGTGTCGGCGTTCCATGCTGTCCGCTCGTCGTCCATGATGCCGGACCACAGGTCCACCACGGTGCGTCCGTCGACGACCGCGGCGAACGCACCGCCGGGACCGGACGCCGGAACCGCTCGCGCGAAGGCCGCCGCCACGGGTTCGAACCCCCGTGCGACGTCCCCGGTCAGGCGGTCCCGAGCATCCACCCTCAGTCCGTCGCCGCTTCGATCTGCGGAGTGTCCTCCAGGAGGCGCCGGGTGTACTCGGCCTGCGGCTCGTCGACGACCTTGGCGACAGGCCCGGTCTCGACGATCCTGCCCTGCTGCATGACAGCCACCCGGTGGGCAATCGCGCGCACGAGCGGCAGGTTGTGTGTGACGAAGAGCATCGACAGGCCGAGGTCCCGCTGCAGTTCGGCGAGCAGGTCGACGACAGCCGCCTGCACCGACACATCGAGCGCGGACGTCACCTCGTCGCAGATGAGCACTTCCGGCTCGCAGACCAGAGCGCGCGCGATGGCAACCCGCTGACGTTCCCCGCCGGACAGCTGGTCGGGGTAGCGGCGCGCGTACGAACCGTCGAGACTGACTCGTTCGAGAATGGCGCTCACCCGACGGCGGGCCTCCGCGTCGTCCACGCTGAGCAGCCGCAGCGGCCGTCGCACCGAGTCGCCGACGGTGAGGCGCGGATTCAGCGAGCCGTACGGGTTCTGGAACACGTACTGGACGCGGCGGCGCTCCTCGCGACTTCGCCCGCGCGAGGACGGCGCGAGCGGCGTCCCATCGAGCGTCAGCTCCCCGTCGCGCGTCGAGTGCAGCCCGGCGATGGTCCTGGCGAGGGTCGTCTTGCCGCTGCCGGACTCACCGACGACGGCGAGGCACTCCCGTGGCGCGAGTTGCAGATCGATGTCATGGACGACCTCCACCGGCCCGTATCGGATCCGCAGCCCGCTCGCGGCAAGCACCGGCGCCGCGTCGACCAGCGGTGTCCCGGACGCCGGCATGGAGGCGACCCGGGCACTCCGGCGGACGACGTCGGTGCGGATGCAACGCGCCGAGTGCACCGGCCCGAGCACCACCTCGTCCGGGACAGCCGCCGTGCACTCGTCGATCGCCAGCAGGCAGCGCGGCGCGAACGAGCAGCCGCTCGGCCGGTGGCCTGGGGACGGCGCCCGGCCGGGAATGCCTTCGAGGGCTCGCGGTTGGCGAAGGTCGGGAACGGCGGCGAGCAGGCGCCGGGTGTACGGATGCCCGGCGTCCTCGAAGAGCGCTGCAGCGGGGCCCTGCTCGACAAGGCGCCCGGCATACATGACGGCGACCCGGTCGGCGAGCGAGGCGACGACGGCAAGGTCGTGCGACACGTAGAGCGCGGCCGCTCCGTGGATCTGCGTCAGCTCGCGAACCGTCTGCAGCACATGCGCCTGGGTGGTGACGTCGAGCCCGGTCGTCGGCTCATCGAGGACGATGACCCGCGGCCGGCAGACGAACGCCATCGCAAGGCCGACCCGTTGCTGCTGGCCGCCCGACAGCTGATGCGGATAGCGGCGCAGGAACGCGTCGTCGTCCGGCAGCGCGACCTCACGCATGGCCTCGCGGACGCGTTCCGTCCGGGCCGGCCGGTCGTCGCCGACGCCATGGACGGTGAGCACCTCGAGCAGCTGGGCGCCGATGCGCAGCGCGGGGTTCAGCGATGCCGCCGGGTCTTGCGGCACGTAACTGACGGTCCGGCCGCGCAGCCTGCGCAGGCTCAACGCGTCGAGCTGCAGGATGTCGCGCGACCCGACAATCACGCTGCCGCCGGCGATCGTGGCCCCCCGGCGTACGTGCCCGAGCAGGCAGAGACCCACGGTCGTCTTGCCTGAACCCGATTCCCCGACCAGCCCGAGCACCTCGCCGGGCGGGATGTCGAAGCTCACTCCGTCGACGATGTCCAGCCGTGTGCCGGCCACCTCGACGCGCAGATCGCGGACGCTCACCGCCGCGGCTACGTCCGCGCCCGCACCGGAGGGCGCGGCGGATCCAGACGCCGCCGGGGCGGCCACGTCGTCCAGTTCCTCGGCGCTCACCCGTCGGCCCTCCCTCGGTCGATGCCGCTCGACGCCCGCGCCAGGCCGTCCCCGATGAGGCCGGTGCCCACCGTCAGGACGGCGATCGCGATGACCGGCAACAGCGTCCCCCACGGCTGCACGGTCAGCGCCGAGGCGTTCTCCTGGATCATCAGGCCCCAGTCGGCCGCGTTGGGGTTGGCGGCGAACCCGAGGAACGCCAGGCTCGCGACGAGCCCGACGGCGTAGGTGAGCCGCAGCGTCGTTTCCACGACCAGTGGTCCGGTGACGTTCGGCAGGACGTCGACCGCCAGGATGCGCAGACGAGGCTCGGCGAGTGTCTCCGAGGCGCCGACGAAGTCCCTCTCGACGACCGGGACGGCGGCCCCTCGGATGACGCGGGCGACGCGGGGGAGCGTCGTCAGTCCGACCGTCAGTACGATGAGCCAGCCCTTCGGTCCGACCGTGGCCATCGCGACGAGCGCCAGCATGAGCTGCGGAAAGGCGAGCACGACGTCCATCGACCGCATCAGGACGTCGTCGAGAGCGTTGCGGGCGTACGCGGACACGAGGCCGACAAGCACGCCACCGCCGACGCCGAGGACCGTCGACAAGACCGAGAGGATGAGGATCGAGCGGCCGCCGTGGAGGAACCGGGACAGGACGTCCTGGCCGAGGTGGTCCGCGCCGAACAGCAGCCCGTCGCCGCGCGGCGCATACGGGGCGGCGACGAACTCCGACGGGTCGTGCGGCGCGATCAGCGGCCCAACGATGGCCACGAGAATGACGACGCCGGCGCAGAGCAGCCCGATCCTGGTGCGCCACATCCGTAGCGCGGACCTGAGGAGGCCACCGCGGGGCGTGCCCAGATGGGCGACCGTGCCGGCGACGGTCGATACGGTGGCGGACTCGACGGCTTCGTTGCTCATTGCAGTCCCGTCCTCAGCCGTGGCGTCACGAGGATTGTCGCGATGTCGGCCACGAGATTGGTCACGACGTAGACGAGGGCGATGAGCATCGCGATGGCCTGGACCGTCGTGAAATCTCGGTTGAGGACGGCGTCGCGCAGGGCGACGCCGATGCCTGGGTAGCCGAAGACGGACTCCACCACGATGACGCCTCCCGCGAGGTACGCGAGGTTGAGCGCGATGACCTGGAATGTCGGGCCGATCGCGTTGGGCAGGGCGTGCCGCCGGACGACGAGCCGTTCCGGCAACCCCTTGAGCCGGGCCATCTCGACGTACTCGCTCTCGAGGACCTCGACCATCGATGCCCGCATGATGCGGGCCACATACGGTGCCACCGCGAGGACGAGGGTGATCGTGGGCAGCACGAGCAGAGTGGGGTCGGCGAAGGGCGACGTCCCCGGCGGGATGATGGACACCGCGGGCAGCACCTGCAGGACGGTCGTTGCGAAGAGGGCCACCAGGGCCAGGCCCACGACGAATTCCGGCATGGCCGCGAGTGCGAGAAGCACGAGCCCCGAACCCGTGTCGAACGAGCGGTCCCGGTGCAGTGCCGCGTACGAGCCCAGCACGATCGACAGCGGGATCGACGCGAGCGCCGCGACGAGCACGAGGGCGAGGGAGTTGGTGGCCCGGTCACGCACGTCGTCGAGGATCGGTTGGCCGGAGATGAGCGAGATCCCCAGGTCGCCGTGGAGCAGGCCCGTGAACCAGTCGAAGTACTGGACGAGGGCAGGCCGGTCCAACCCGAGCTGCTCGCGCAACGCGGCGAGGCTGGCGGGCGTGGCGTCCTTGCCGAGGCGGGCCCGCGCGGGGTCGCCCGGCAACGCCTGTGTCGCGGCGAAGATGGCGACCGACGCGACGAAGAGTGTCAGCAGGCCGAGCAGCAGGCGCCGGACGACGAAGCCGGTGACGCCGCGCAGGCGCCACCGGCGTGCCGGTGCTCGGGGAGTGTCGGTGACGACGACGTCGGTGTGGACTGTCTGATCGGTCACGTCCACCGCCTCCTCACACGAAGGAGATCTCTGAGTAGTTGCGGCCGAACGAGTCCAGATTGAGGGTTCCGCGGTTCTTCTGGAAGCCCCTGACTTTCGTGCTGTAGGCGTCGATGAGGTTCTGGAAGGCGGGAATGATGTAACCGCCCTGGTCGTACTCGAGCTGGTACATGTCGTGGATGATCGCCGCGCGCTTGGTGTCGTCCGGTTCGGCGCGAGCCTTGGAGTACAGATCTCCGAAGTCCGTGTCCTTGGGCGGCCAGTGCGTCTCGTTGTACGGCGAAGTCGGCAGGCTGCCGGCTGCGACCTGGCTGAGATAACCGCGGGTGCCCCAGAAGTCCGGCGAGAAGGCCCACTTGAGGTACTGGTCACCGTAGAAGGTCGCACCGTCCACGATCTTGAGGTTGACCGTGACACCCGCGGCCTTGGCCTGCTGGGCGAACACCTTGCACATGTCGTTCATGCCGGTCGCCTGGTCGGACGTCACGAGCTCGACCGTGAGGCCCTCCTTGCCGGCCGACTTGAGCAGCGACTTGGCCTGCTCGATGTCCTGCTTCCGCTGCGGGAGGTCGCTCGGGTAGGCAGCGTCGAACACGCCATAGAGGTCGTTGGCCACCCGGGCGTGCCCGGCGAAGGCCTGCTTGACCATCTGATCCCGGTCGACGATGAGCCGGAAGGCCTGCCGCACCTGGACGTCGTCGAACGGCGGCGTGTCGATCCGCATGCACAACGGCAGCCAGCCGCCGCCCTCGTTCTCGAAGAGCACGAGCGCCTTGTTGGCGCTGACGATGGGCACCTGGGCGAACGGGACGTCGATGGCCGCCTCGACCTGGCCGGCCACGAGCGCGTTGACGCGCGCCGCGGCGTCGTCGATGTCGATGATCGTCACCTGGTCGAGGTAGGGCTTGCCCTCGCGCCAGTAGTTCGGGTGACGCACGTGCACCGACTGCTTGCCGGGCTGGAAGCTCTGGAGCTTGAACGGGCCGGTGCCGACCTGCTCCTTGTCCTCGCGGGTGTAGCCGTCCGGCACGATTCCCGCGACGTACGCGGCGAGCGACTCGCGGATCGTCCCGTCGGGCTGCTTGAGCTTCAGCCGCACCGTGCGGTCGTCGACCTTCGTCAGCCCGTTGGGGTCCAGGGACGACAGGGCCGCGCCGCCGAAGAGGCCGAGCTTGGGGTCGACCAGCCGGCGCAGCGAGTACATGACGTCGTCGGCACCGAGGGTCTTGGCGTTGTGGAACTCGATACCCTGCCTGACCCGGATGACCCAGGTGTCCGGACTCTCGGCGGTGACCTCCTCGGCGAGGCCGTCCTCGGTGAGCTTGTAATCGCGGTCGAAGGTCAGCAGCGTCTCCCAGCCCGCGACAATGCGCGCCTGATCGGCCTTACCGACGATGTTCTGCCCGTCGATGATGTCCTTCGCCCCGCTGCCCGCGACGGCGAGCCGGAAGGAGCCGCCGCGCTTCGCCGGACCTGATGCGCCGCCGGACGCCGACGTCCCGGTCGACCCGCCGCTTCCGCCACAGGCAGCAAGCAACGCTCCCAGACCCAGGCCTCCAGCACCCGCCAGCACACCGCGACGGCTCAGGTCCCTGTTCATGGAACTCCCTCCGGCGACTCGGACGGGCTCTCAGCCGGTCCTGAGCGCTTCACATGTCAGCCGGGTCCATCGCACAATGTGCGAAAGCTCGTGATCGGGAATGTAGTGTGGCTCACAACAGGGGTCAAGGGTCGAAACAAGGTCGTTGCAGCCTCGTTGCACGAGCGGCGGCGCCAGGACGATCCAGTGAGCGCTTCGTCGCGGCAACTCGGGGCCCGCAGGCCGCGGGGCTGGAGTCGGAGGCCATGCCTATCCTGACCATGTGTCGCAGCCGGCCGGTGTCCCCGATGGGGCATTGCCTGTGAACGGCCGGCCCGGGCGCATCCAGTCCGTCGACCGGGCGATCGCCCTGCTGCGCGCCATCGCTGTCCTGCCACCCGAGCAGGCAACGCTGCAGCGTGTCGCGGCCGAGGTCGGACTCAACCGCAGCACCGCGTGGCGGATCATCGCCACACTCGAGGACAACGCTCTCGTGGAGCGCCGGGACGGCGGCTACGCCATCGGCCTCGCGGCCGCTCAGTTCTCCAATGCCGTGTCCGTCGACGGCTTCCTCCGCCGAGCCAAGCCGGTGATCTCCGAACTTGCCCAAGCCAGCGGGGAGACCTGCAACCTCGCCGTGGTCAGGCGCTTCGGGCTCTATTACGTGGACCAGGCGTCCGGCATGCCGGACATCGCCGAGGACTGGCTCGGCCGGCAGATCCCGCTGCACGCCACGAGCGCGGGGAAGGCCTACCTCTCCGCCTTGACCGACGACGAGGTGCTGGATCTCGTGCCGAAGGAGCTGCACCGGCACACCCGCAACACGATGACGACCCGCGAAGCGCTCATGCACGACCTGCACCAGGCGCGCGACCGGGGCTACGCCCGGGTGGTCGGCGAGCTCGAGCCCGGCACCAACGGCGTGGCTGCTCCGGTGCGCGACGTCGGTGGCCGTCCGGTCGCCGCGGTCACCCTGTGGGGGGACGCCGATCGCGTGCCGGTCGCCCGGCTGGGACCCCTCGGCGAACTCATCGTCGAAGCCGCCGCCCGGCTCGAGGCGCTCGTCAGCCCGCCCGAGGACGCTTGACACCTCCGGCGGGTCGGGTCATGCTGCCCGGGGACGGGCGCTCGCTCGCACAATGTGCGACGCCCGTGTGATCCGGAGGTGACCGATGCCCGAGGCGGCTGCTCTGCCGCGCGCGGTGGGGCTGCTCGGCGGCGGGGTCATCGGCGGAGGCTGGGCGGCGCGGTTCATGCTCAACGGCGTCGACGTCGCGCTCTTCGATCCCGACCCCGAGGCGGAGCGCAAGGTCCGGGAGATGCTGGACCTCGGCCGCGAGGCGCTGAGTTCCCTGGTCCTCGCGCCGCTCCCCCCGGAAGGCCGGCTCACCGTCGTCCGGTCGCCGCAGGAGGCGGCCGAGGGCGCCGACTTCGTCCAGGAGAGCGCCCCGGAGCGACTGGACGTCAAGCGCTCCCTGCTCGCCGCGGCCGACACCGCGGCCGCGCCGTCCACGGTCATCGCGTCGTCCACGTCCGGTCTATTGCCGACCCGCCTGGCGGAAGGTCTGGCGCGGCCCGAGCGCTTCTGTGTCGGTCATCCTTTCAACCCTGTCTACCTGCTGCCGCTCGTCGAGGTCGTCGGCGGCGCTGCGACCTCGCCGGAGACGATCAGCCGGGCGGCGGCGACCTACGAGGCCGTCGGCATGCACCCCCTGCCGCTGCGGCACGAGATCGACGGCTTCGTCGCCGACCGGCTGCTTGAGGCGCTGTGGCGAGAGGCGTTGTGGCTCGTCGCGGACGGCGTCGCGACGGTCGCGGAGGTGGATGACGCCATCCGGTACGGCGCGGGGCTGCGCTGGGCCGCCATGGGCACCTTCCTCACCTACCGGATCGCGGGCGGCGAAGCGGGGATGCGGCACTTCATGGCCCAGTTCGGGCCCGCGCTGCAGTGGCCCTGGAGCAAGCTGACCGACGTTCCGGAGCTGACCGACGAGCTCGTCGAACGGATGGCCGAGCAGTCCGACCAGCAGGCCGGAGGGCAGTCCCTCCGTGAGCTCGAGCAGGTGCGCGATCGCTGTCTCGTCGCCGTCCTCCAAGGTCTGCGCTCCCAGGCGTATGGCGCGGGCACAACCGTCGCCGCCTACGAGCGTCGGCTCCTGTCCCGGACCCATGCCCTCGCGGCCGACCCCGACGGCGTCGCCATCGCACAGGACGGGACGACGTCCGGCGTGCCGCTGGTGGTTCACCGCACCCGGATCCCAGCAGCATGGATCGACTACAACGGGCACGTCCACGAAAGCCGGTACCTGCAGATGTTCGGCGACGCGACCGACGCGCTGCTGCACCGCCTCGGCGTGGACTCGACGTACCTCGACAGCGGGCACAGCTTCTACACCGTCGAGACCCGTCTGGGCTTCCGGCGGGCGCTCACCGCAGGCGACGTCGTCGAGGTCCGCCTGCAGGTCCTCGGTGCGGACGAGAAGCGGATCCACGCATGGCTTGAGCTGGTGTGCGGCGGTGAGGTCGCCGCCACCGCCGAGCACCTCTACCTCCACGTGGACACCACCTCGCAGAAGGCGGTCCCGGCGTTGCCTGCCGTGGCCGGGCGGGTCCGGACGCTGGCCGAGTCGCACGCCGGGATGGGCTGGCCTGCGGGCGCCGGCCGCGCGATCGCCGACCGGACGCCCTGGTACCGGGAACGGGCGGCGACGTGACACCGCAAGGGCGTGTGATTGACTGGCGCGTCAGGACGGGCGGATGCTCGCTGGGCGGCGGCGCCTGCTCCCGCACCGCCGAGCACGGACGGCGGAGGCGTCATGAGCGGTTCGACCGGCGACGGGGGCCGCCGGCTGGAGATCCTCGAGGCGACGTGGCAGCTCATTGCCGAGCGGGGTTTCCATGCGGTGCGGGTGGCGGACATCGCCGCGGTCTGCGGCACCAGCACGGGGACGATCCACTACTACTTCCCCGGCAAGCAGGACGTCCTGACCGAGGCGCTCCGGCACTGCGTCGCGCAGGCCCTGACCCGTCAGCAGGAGGCGCTGCGCGAGGTCAAGGGCGCCCGGGCCCGGCTGCTGCGGCTCATCGAGCTCCAACTGCCCAAACCCGGTAACGTCCGTGCGGAATGGCTCATCTGGCTGCAGTACTGGGCGGAGGCCGCGCTGCCGATCCGGCCGCAGCTGCGTGAGCTTCACACCGAGTTCTACGCCCGGTGGCAGGAGGGTGTCCTCCGGATCGTCGAGCGCGGACAGGCGGACGGCGAGTTCGGTGGCGGCAATGCTCGTGACGTCATGTCGCGCTTCACCGCGATGTTCGACGGGCTCGCTATTCAGCTGCTCACCGGGGTTGCCGGCATGGACCTGGCCCGCATGCGGCGACTCCTCGTCGACTTCGTCGACACCGAGCTCGCGCCGGCACCCGCGCATTGAACTACTCATCTTTCACCAGCCTTCAGCCGTCCGTATCCGGAACGGAGAAACACAACAATGGCGAACGCCCGCAAGGTCATCATCACGTGCGCGGTCACCGGTTCCGGCCACACGCCGACCATGTCACCGCACCTGCCCTTCACCGTCGAGGACGTCGTCGAGCAGGCCGTTGCCGCGGCGCAGGCGGGGGCCTCGGTCATCCATCTTCACGCGAGAGACCCGCGTGACGGCCGGCCCACCTCCGACCCGGCAGTCTTCCTCGAATATCTCAAGGCCATCAAGGCATCGACCGACGTCGTCGTGAGCATCACGTCCGGCGGCGGCACGGGCCAGACGGTGCAGGAGCGGTTGCGGGTCATCGAGGTCACTCGGCCGGAACTGTGCACGCTCAACCTCGGCACCATGAACTACGGCGGCTTCCCCATGATCGACAAGTACCGCGGCGCGTGGCGGTTCGACTGGGAGGAGCCCTATCTGGAGAGCACCCGCAGCGAGCCGTTCGTCAGCACGTACGCCGACATCGAGCACATGCTTCGCCACACCGGCCCGCAGACCGGCGCGCGATTCGAGTACGAGGCGTACGACGTCGGGCACCTGTACACGCTCGCCTACTACCTTGACCAGGGGCTCGTGAAGCCACCGATCTTCCTTCAGACGATCATGGGTGTGATGGGCGGAATCGGCGCAGAAGTCGAGCATCTCGTCCACTTGAAGCGCACCGCGGACCGGCTCCTCGGCGACACCTTCGAATGGTCCGTCCTCGGTGCCGGACGCCATCAATTCAACATGATCACGGCGTCCGCGGTCATGGGGTCACACGTGCGGGTCGGGCTGGAGGACGGGCTCTTCATCGGCAGAGGCGAGCTTGCACCGTCCAACGCCGCCCAGGTGGAGAAGATCCGCCGGATTCTCGCGGAGCTCTCCCTTGAGGTCGCGACGCCGGATGAGACCCGCACGATCCTCGGCCTCAAGGGCCTGGATCAGGTCGGCTGGTGACCTCTCGGCTCGCCTTTCCCCTCGCCACCCACCGCATACCCGGTGGGTGGCGAGGCGGACCCTAGTGCCGGGGCACCAGCTCAATGGCGAACGACGAGGGCGTCGACCGCGACGGCGCCCTTCCCTCGCGGCAGCGCGAGAAGCGGGTTGATGTCGAGCTCCACCACGGCTCCGCCAGCGTCGACGACGTAGCGGACGGCAGCGAGAACGGCGTCGACCACCGCGTCCGCGTCGGCGGCCGGTCTGCCCCGATGGCCGGCCAGAAGTGGCCAGCTTCGCAGCCGGCGCAGGGCCGCCCAGACGTCGTCCGACGTGACCGGAAAAAGTTCGGTTGCGGTGTCCCGCAACAGTTCCACGAGGACGCCGCCCGCTGCAATCGTGAGCGTGTATCCGACGACGGGGTCGTGCCGCACGCCCACGAGGAGCTCGGCAACGGCCTCCGCCACCATCGACTCGACGAGCAGCGCCGGACCAAGCTCGACCAGGCGCGAGGCCGCCATGCGCACCGCGGCCTGGTCGCGCAGGTCGAGCGCGACGGCACCGCGCTCACTCTTGTGCTCCAGCCCCGGACCCAGCGCCTTGAGGACCACGGGATGGCCGAGCTCGGACGCCGCGCACACGGCATCGTCGACGCGCCTGGCGGGATCCGGGTCGTCCAGCAGACGTCCGGCGGGGACCGGCACGCCCGCGGCGCCGATGTCGCGTTTGGCCTGCCACTCGTCGAGAACCGTTGGAGGGCAAGCGCTGTCGACATCAACGGCCGGGCTGCCCCGGCGGGCCGGGACGGGGCCGTCGACAGGGCGCACCTCGCGGCCGAACGCCGCGCCGACATCCGCAGCCGCACCCACCGCGCGCAGCGCCGTCCGCAGGCCGCGCAATGGTGCGATCCCGGCCACGACGAGCCGATCCGCGACATCCTCCGGCAGGCACTCCCCGAGCGTGCTGACGACGGCGGCCGGTGTGCCGGTCGCGGCCTGGGCGTCGACGAATGCGTCGAGGGCAGTGTGCCAGGCGTCGCGGGAGCAGCGTTCGGCACGCGGCAGATCGAGCAGGAGCAGCCCCAGATCTACGGGAGCACGCAGCAGACCGGTGAAGCACGTCGTCAGTGCGGGCCGGTCGCCCCAGATGTAGGTGTGGTAGTCCAGCGGGTTCGCGACCCGCACACGCTCGTCCAGGACCCGACCGAGTTCTCGCCGGGCACCCTCCCCGAGGTCGGGAAGCTCCAGGGCGTAGTCGTGCGCGAGGTCCGCCACGAGGGACGCCTCCCCGCCGGAGCAGCTGGCCGACGCGATGCGCCGTCCGGCGAGCCCGCCGTGAACGTGCAGCAGCACAAGGGTTTCCAGCAGGTCGTCCAGATCGCAGACGCGGACAGCACCCAGCCGGGCGAAGAGGGTGTCGTACAGAGCCTCGGACGTCGCGACGCTGCTCGTGTGCGTCATCCCCACACGGGCGCCGGCCTCCGAGCGACCCGACGCGAGGACGACGACGGGGACGCTGCGCGCGTGTGCCGCAGCCATAGCCCGGGCGAAGGCGGCGACGTCGTCGATCCCCTCGATGTACAGGCCCACCGCGCTGACTCGCTCGTCGGCAACGGCGGCTTCGACGAGCTCACCAAGCCCCGAGACTGCCATGTTGCCGCCGGTGACGAGGTAGGCCAGCGGGAGGCCGCGACGCTGCATCGTGAGGTTGAGGCCGACGTTGCCGCTCTGCGTGATGATGGCGACGCCGCGCTCCACCCGACGGCCACCGTGCGCGTCGGGCCACAGCGCCGCGCCGTCGAGGTAGTTGACGAAGCCGTAGCAGTTCGGGCCGAGCAGCGCCATCCCGCCGGCTGCCTCGACCAGGCGGCGCTGAAGCTCGGCCCCGTCCGGCCCGACCTCGGCGAAACCGGAGGCGTAGCAGACCGCCCCGCCGGCGCCGCGGGCCGCCAGCGCGGCGACGACGCCGACGGCGGCCTGCGCCCGGACGGCGACGAAGGCGGCGTCCGGGGCCTGTGGCAGGTCGGCGACGCTGTGCACCCACATGGCGTCATCCGTCGGGGGGCGGTGCGGGTGCACCGCCCAGATCGGGCCAGTAAACCCGCTCGCACGGCATTGCCGGACTACCTCGGCCGCCGCGCTGCCGCCGACCACCGCAACGCTGCGCGGTGCGAGCAGCCGCTGCAGCGGACTCACTCCGTTCACCACGTCCACAGCCGGGACCACCTGACGGAGCCCTCAGGCGCCGAGCGGGCGCAGCAGCGACCGCGAGATGATGTGCCGCTGGATCTCGCTCGTGCCGTCCCAGATGCGCTCGACTCGGGCGTCACGCCACCAGCGCTCGATCGGCAGTTCGCTCGACAGGCCCATGCCGCCGAAGACCTGCACCGCGTGGTCGGTGACCCGCCCGAGCATCTCCGAGGCGTAGAGCTTGGCGGTCGCTGCGTCGGCGTCCGTCATCCGGCCGCGGTCGTGCAGCCAGGCGGCGCGCAGCGTGAGCAGCTCGGCGGCGTCGAGCTCGACCGCCATGTCGGCAAGTTTGAACGCCGTCCCCTGGAAGCGACCGATCGGCTGACCGAACTGCTGGCGGGTGGCGGCCCAGGCCACGGTCGCGTCGAGCACCCGGCGGGCCCGGCCGACGCACGTCGCCGCGACCGACAGCCGGGTCGCGCCGAGCCACGTCGCCATGAGCTCGAAGCCCTTGCCCTCCTCGCCGAGCAGCTGCTGGGCCGGGATCCGGCACCCACGCAGCACGATCTCGCAGTGCTGGTAACCGCGATGGGACACGGTGGGGGCGTCGAGCCGAACCTCCATGCCGGGGGTGCCCTTGTCGAGGAGGAAGCCGCTGAGCAGCGGACGTCCCTGGTCGTCCGTGCCGCTCGCAGCGAAGAGCACGACGAAGTCGGCCTTGTCGGCGTAGCTGATGAAGTGCTTGGTGCCGTCCAGCACGTAGTCGTTGCCATCGCGGACGGCGCGCGTCGTCATCGAGCGAACGTCGCTGCCCGCGCCGGGCTCGGTCATCGCGAGACAGTCCAGCCGTTCGCCGCGGATCGCGGGCATCAGGTACCGCTCGCGCTGCTCACCGGTGCAGGCGAGAAGGATGTTGCTCGGTCGCGCGACCAGCCACTGCAGCGCGTACGACGCCCTGCCCAGCTCACGTTCGACAAGGGCGAGCTGGAGGGTGTCGAGCCCGCCGCCGCCGAGCTCGGCCGGCATGTTCGGCGCGAACAGGCCGGCGTCGAGCGCCGTGCGGCGGATCCTCTCGGCGAGCTCGTCGGGAACGTCGCCGAGACGCTCGACCTCGTCCTCGTACGGGTAGAGCTCGCGCTCGACGAAGGCGCGCACCGTGTCGGCGATCGCCTGCTGCTCGTCGTCCAGGGCAAAGTCCATCAAGCACCGTCCGTGGCGTGGGGGATCTGCATGACATGGCCCACCGCGGCGGGCACGGGCAGCCGCGCGTGCGCGGCCCGGATCGAACGCAGCCGGGTGAGCAGGTGGTCCGGTAGCGGCGTCACCCGGCCGGCGCGGGTGTCCACGTGCAGGAGCAGCTGTTCCGCGGTCGCCGCGAGTCGTTCGGTCGACTCGTTGTGCACCTCGTGGAAGACGTGCAGCCGCTTGGCGTCCACGTCGAGCAGGCGCAGGTCGACGCGCAGTTCGTCGTCGACGGCTGCCTCCGCGAGGTGGTGCAGGTGAGTCTCGGCGGTGAACAGCGAGTGGCCCGCCGCGCGGTAGGCCTCGTCGATGCCGAAGAATCGGAAGAACGCGTCCGCGCCATCGCCCACCACGTGCAGGTAGGCCGACTCGGTCATGTGATCGTTGTAGTCGACCCAGTCCGCCGGGACGCGGGCCCGGTGCAGCGACAGCGGCCCCGGGATGGGGGCGTCCGGGTCCCAGCCGCGGGCGACGAGCCCCTCGTACGGCGTCGTGAGCCTGCGTGCACTGCCGAGGTCGTGGTCCACGGGCATCACCTGAATCTGACGCTTCAGTCAAACGCCAAGCGCTCCTATGGAGCCAGGAGTCGCGGCCCGAGTCAAGAGCAGACCACAAAGAGGGGGCGCAGCAATGAGCCGATGTTGACAGTGCGGAGGCGGGGCAGGAGACTCGCCACGTCTGACGCGCTAGTCAGTCGGAGGTGGGCTGTGGCAAAGGGCGGTGCGCGGCTCGGCGGCGCGGGACGACCCGGCACGGCCGGATCGGACGATGGTCCCCTCGTCACCGTCGAACGCGACGGAGACGTCGCCATCGTCCGGCTGAATCGACCCACCAAGCACAACGCTCTCTCGACTGCCCTCGAGGCCGCGCTGCTGGAGGCCATCACCGGCCCCGCCGTCGCCGCCTCGCGTGCCGTCGTCCTCGCCGGCAACGGCCGGTCGTTCTGTGCGGGCGCCGACGTCACGGAGATTCGCGAACTGGACGCCGAGGGCGTGCTCGCGTACTACCGCGCGTCGGGCCAGGTCTACGAGGTGCTGGCCGGGCTCGCGCAGCCCTCCGTTGCCGCCCTGCACGGATACTGCCTCGGTGGCGGCCTCGAGCTGGCGCTGGCAGCGACACTGCGGGTGGCCGATGACACGGCCCGCCTGGGGTTCCCCGAAGTGGGGCTCGGCATCCTGCCGAGCTCCGGCGGCACGACTCGGGTGGTCCAAGCCTGCGGTCCGCTGCGAGCGCGTGAGGTGCTGTTGCTGCGCCGCCGGTACGACGCCGGCCAGGCTGCACAGCTGGGCCTCGTCACGGAGGTGGTCCCCGGGGGCCAGGCGCTCGCCCGCGCAACCGAGTTGGCGAACGACCTCGCCGCCCTGCCGGCGGCCGCCGTCGAGGTCGTCCGCCAGGCGGTGGACGTCGCCGCGCAGGCGCCGTCCGCCGCGTCACTTCTCGTCGAGCGGCTCGCGTACGCCGCGCTGACGACGACGACGGCGGCCCGCTCCGCGCAGCAGGCGTTCTGACGGCATGATCCCGGGCCTCGGCCCGGCCGACTGGGAGGTGCTCATGGGCCGCTGCTGCGGCGTCGACCACCACAGCGCCGAGTACACCCCGCGGCAGCTGGCCGACCTGGAGCTCGTGCAGGCGTTCAACCGCCGCGTCGCGGCGGCCATCGAGGACTGCCGGGACGTCGCTCCCGTCGAGGCGCTCCTCGACCCCGATCCGTTGCGCTACATGTGGGTCGACGAGGGCGGCGGCCGGCTCGCGGAGTTCCTGACGCGCGGCGAGAAGGCACTCGCGGAGGCACCGGTGCTTGCCGGTCATCGGCGGCGACCCGGCTCCGACGTCACCTCGTCCGGGATGGCGGTGCGCCCGGCTGTCGCTGTGGGTCCGGGCGGCGGCCGCGTCGTCGCCTGGCTGGAGTGGGTTCCCGGTGCGGGTGAGCGGCTGCTGGCTCGCGTCGTCCCGCCGGACGTCGCGTCGTCCGGTTCGCCCGTCGGTGAGGACGTCGCCCTGTCCCCGCCGGACGGAGCGCCGCCGGCAGACCACTTCCGTCCGGCGGCGGCCGTCGACGCGGCGGGCCACACCTGGATCGTCTGGGCGCGACGGGACGAGGACGGGGTCGCCGTCTGGTGCCGACGCCTGGTCGACGCGGAGTGGACCGACGAGGAGCTGGTGAGCAGTTCCGCGCACCCGTCGTTCAACGCCGAGATCGCTGTCCACGCAGACGGCGCGGTCGAGGTCTGCTGGCAGGGCCCGCATGGCGCGGGGTTCGGGATCTGGTCCCGCGTGTGGCGCGACGGTCAATGGGACGGCGAGCGGCTGGTCAGCGACGGAGCAGAGGGCAACGTCTGGGACCCGGCCGTCGCGGCGCTGCCGGACGGCGGCCGTGCCTACGCATGGGCGGAGTACCTCGACGGGTCCTACCGAGTGTGCCTGCGCACGGCGGATGCGGCGGGAGAACTGGGGCCCGTGCGGGCCCTCACGGCAGGCACTGACTATGCCCTGCACCCGAGCCTCGCGGTGACCACCGACGGGGCGCTGTGGTGTGCCTTCGACGTGCTGGTCGTGCACGGGCACGGCGGCTCCGGACCGACCCGCCTGCGGCCCGCCGACCGGCTGGGGGAACCAGTGGAGCCGGAGGAGATGCGTCCCGGCGGCGTGGCCATTCCCCCCGAGCTACTACCCCGCGTCGAGGCGGGGATCCGCGTCGTGCGCATCGACACCGACGGCCTCGCCCAGCCGGACGGCGCGCTCGCGGACCGGCTCGACGTCACGCCGGCCGGCATGCCGCGGCTCGTCGCGGACGCCGGTGGCGGGCTGACCGTGGCCTACCGGGTGCACCGCCGGCTGCCCCTGATGACCTATTACTGGGAGGTGGCCGCCCAATCACTGACCCCGCAGGGCTGGGCCCCTCCGGTGACGTTCGCGGGCAGCGACGCGACGCTCGAGGAACCGGCTGTCGCCGCAGGGCCCGGCGGCGGCGTGCTCGTCGCGTGGCAGTGCGACGATCGCCGCGACCGAGGCCTCACGTGGACCGAGGGCTTCGGCGGCCGGGAATGCCCGTACCTGCTGGAGCACCAGGGCGAGGTCGTGTGGCACGGCATGCACGGCACCGGCCGGATCCGCTGCGGGGAGCTTGAGACGCCGCGGGCGACGGGCGGCGCCGGCGCCGATCCCGTTGCGGTGCACCGGCTCCCTGATGTCACGTCGTCCCGCCGCCGGGAGGCGCGTGCTTGGGTCGGTGCCGGCAGCGCCGAGCGGCACCGGACCACTGTCGACGGCGCTGAGCTCACGTTGTTCTGGGGCGACCTGCACCGGCATTCCCTGACCAGCCGATGCACCGCCGGGGACGAGCCGTCCTTGGAGGACTTCTACCGGTACTCCTGGGACGTCTGCCAATACGACTTCTGGGCCGTCACCGACCACTCGGAGAACAGCAGCGAGTACCAGTGGTGGTCAATCCAGAAGATCGCCGACCTGTTCCGGGTCGACGGCCGCTTCGTGCCGCTCTATGGGTTCGAGTGGACCGGTGACACCGGACATCAGAACGTGATCTACGGGGATGTCCCGCGCGGCGCGCCGATCTACTCCGCCTATGCGGAGGGGTCGCAGACACCGGCCGAGCTGTGGTTCCACCTGCGCGGCCACCGCCTGCCGGTCGTGACGATCCCGCACCACCCCGGCTCAGCCATGGTTCCGATGGACTGGGACTACGGCGATCCCGACTTCATGCGGCTCGTCGAGATCTTCCAGGCCTGCCGCGGGAACTATGAGCGCGACGGCTGCTTCCGGCAGTACTCGGACGGCACGCTCACGGGCACCTTCACGGTCGACGGCCTGCGACGCGGGCACCGCTTCGGGCTCATCGCATCGTCCGACCACGGCCACGGCGCCGCCTACGTCGGGGCCTACGCGGCGAGTCTGGACCGGAGTGCGGTTTTCGACGCGTTGCACGCGCGCCGCACGTTCGCGGCGACGACGCGGGACCTGCTCGTCGACGTCCGCGTCGCCGGTGCCTTCATGGGTAGCGAGACGGCCACGGACGGGCCGGTCGACGTCGACGCTTTGGTGCGCGGGTACGGCGAGATCGCGCGGGTGGACGTCGTTCGGGACGGCGTTGTCGTCCATACGACGCGCGCCGAACCCGTTGTGCCGCCAGGATCCCTGGCCGCCGACCTGCGTATCGAGTGGGGAGGTTCGCCAGTGCCCACCGACTGGACCGGCTCCCTCGAGGTGGAGGGCGGTGAGATCGTCCAGACGCCGTGGTGGGGGGCCGAGGTCACCTCGGCAACGCCGCGGCGGGTGGCGTGGGAGTGCGTGACGACGAGCTTCGGGGACAGCTACGGGTCACAGCGCGGCGGGGTCGAGCTGACTGTTGTCGGGCCGCCGGACGCCGTTCTTCGCCTGCGGACGCCGCAGGGCGGCATCGAGGTGACGCTCGCGGACGTCGTGGCGCGGCTGACGGGTGACGGCGATCCGTCGCTGGGCGGCGTCGTCGAGGTTCCCGCTGCATGCGGCCACCTCCGGATCCAGCCCGGCGTCGGCGGCCTGCTCGGTCTGGGCACGTCGGAGGTGCACCTGCGCTGGACCGATCCCTCGCCGGTCCCTGCCGAGGGCGTCAGCTGGTACTACGTGCGCGCAATACAGGCCGACGGCGAGATGGTGTGGTCGTCCCCGGTCTGGGTCAGCGGTCGTTCCTGACGGTGCGCTGGTGGGCGTTGTCATGATCACGGGGACAAAGATGCTGGTCAGCAAGCCGCGCTGCAGCATGTCCGTCCTCGTGATCAAGCCAACGTCCCCGTGATCAAGCCAACGTCCCCGTGATCAAAGCCCTTGACGCTGCTTGGCTGCACCCATAGCCTAACGTTCGGATCCGAACGAAATTGTCCGGACAGCTCGTAGGAGGCCGTGATGCAGCCGACTCCCGTCCCGCTGGACCAGGTGGATCTCGCCGACCTCGACGTCTTCGAGAAAAACCAGGCCTGGGGCATGTTCGACACCCTGCGCCGCGAGGCTCCGGTGCACTGGAACGAGGAGCACGACGGCGGCAGCGGCTTCTGGTCGATCACGAAGTACGAGGACATCGAGCGGGTCGACAAGGACCCTGACACCTTCACCTCGACGAAGTTCACCAACCTCGAGGAGCCTCCGGAGGAGTTCCATGAGCGCCGTCGTTCGATGCTGGAGACCGACGGGCCGCGCCACCTCGCACTGCGCAAACTGCTGATGCGGGACTTCTCCGTCGCGCAACTGCGCCGCTATGAGGACTTCCTGCGCGGCCTGGCGGCCGTGACGGTCGAGACGGCGCTGCAGCAGAGGGACCTGGACTTCGTGGATGCCATTGCCGCGGACTACCCGATCGCCGTCCTGGCGCGGTTGCTGGACACGCCTGGGGACATGACCCCCCAACTCATCGCGTGGGGCAACGAGATCGTCGGCTTCTCCGACCCCGAGTACGCCCGCGTCCTGGTGAACTCGCAGGAGGCAAGGAAGTACCGGCATCTGCCGTTCAGCTCGCCCGTCTCGCAGGAGATCTTCGAGTACGGCCGCAAGCTGGCCGCCGAACGCCGCGGCGGGGACGCCCAGGATCTGGTGAGCAAGCTGGTGAATCGAATCCCTGAGGACGGGATTCCGCTGTCCCCGGAGCACTACGACAATTACTTCCTCCTGCTGGTCGTGGCCGGCAATGAGACGACCCGGCAGGCGATCAGCCATGCGATGAAGGCGCTCATCGACAACCCCGATCAACTCCAGTGGCTGCGCGAGCACCCGGAGAAGATGCAGCAGGCCATCGAGGAGCTCCTGCGCTGGGCCTCCCCGGTGTACCACTTCCGTCGCACGGCGACGAAGGATGTCGAGCTGCGGGGCACGACCATCAAGGCCGGGGACAAGGTCGTCCTGTGGTGGGCCTCCGGCAACCGGGACGAGGACAGGTTCGATGAGCCCTACCGGCTCGACCTGTCTCGGTTCCCGAACAACCACATGACATTCGGCAAGGGACCGCACACTTGCATGGGCTCCAACCTGGCCCGGTTCGAAATGCGCGTGCTGTTCGAGACCCTGCTGCCGCGAATGGCCTCCATCGAGCAGACCGGCGAGATCGCCCGGGTCCGCAGCAACTTCGTCAATGGCATCAAGCGGTTCCCGGTCCGGATCGAGCCTGCTCCCACGCCGGGGGAGCAGACCTGACGTGACCGGGGCGAGGACCACAGTTCGCGAGCACGAAGGGGACCTCGTCGTCGAGGCGGCCGCGCGCGTGGCCGATGACGTCGTGGCTCTCACGCTCGTCGACCCCGACGGCGGTGCCCTTCCGCCGTGGACCCCCGGCGCGCACGTCGACCTGATCATGCGTGACGGCGCGGGTGAGGAGCTCGTGCGCCAGTATTCGCTGTGCGGCGATCCCGCTGACAGTCGCTCTATCCGGGTCGCCGTCCTGAAGGCACCGGACTCGCGAGGCGGATCCGCCTTCGTGCACGAGCGCCTGCACCCGGGAGGCACGGTCGGAGTCCGTGGGCCGCGCAATCACTTCGCCCTCCGCGACTCGCCGCGTTATCTCTTCGTCGGCGGCGGCATCGGGATCACCCCCTTGCTTCCGATGATCGTCGAGGCCGAGGCGAGCGGGGCCGACTGGCACCTGTACTACGGAGGGCGAAGCCTGTCGTCGATGGCGTTCCTGGACGAGCTGGAGCGTTACGGCGACAAGGTAACCCTGGTCCCGCTGGACGAGGCCGGAATGCTCGACCTGGACAAGATCCTTGGTAGTGCGCAAGCGGATACTCTGATCTACTGCTGCGGCCCGGAAGGGCTGCTGTCGGCTGTCGAGGAGCGCTGTGCCGCTGGTTGGCCGACCGATGCATTGCACCTGGAGCGCTTCGCAGCCAAGACGACCGAGGCTCCCGAGGCCGGTGAGCGCTCCTTCGAACTCGTGCTCGCGTCGTCGGGAGTGACCCTCACCGTGCCGCCGGACCGGTCGGTGTTCGACGTCATCCAGGATGCCGGCATCTCCGTGCTGGGCTCGTGTCTCGAGGGGATCTGCGGCACCTGCGAGCAGGCGGTCCTCGGCGGGGACGTCGACCATCGCGACTCGGTGCTGTCCGAGTCCGAGAAGGCGGCCAACGACGCCATGATGATCTGTGTCTCCCGTTGCTTCTCCGACCGCCTGACCCTGGACCTGTGAGGAGGTGGCCGTGAGCGGACAGCTGCGCCGGAACAAGACAACCGCCCTCGCCGCGCCCACCGACTGCTGGTACGCGCCGGTCAGATCGGCAGCCGTCGGGCGTCGGCTGCTCGCCCTGCGAGCGCTCGGCCGTCCAGTCGTCCTCTACCGCACCGGAGACGGGGGGGCCGTGGCGCTGGAGGATCGGTGCGCACACCGCGCCTACCCCCTGAGCGCAGGCGCGTTGATGGACGATGCCGTGCGCTGCGGCTTGTGCGGCTTCGTCTACGACGCCGACGGACAGTGCGTCCAGGTCCCCACCCAGAGCCGCGTGCCGTTCGGCGCGGCGGTCGCCTCGTATCCCACCCAGGAGCGGAATGGGCTGGTCTGGGTCTGGTTCGGCGAGCCGGGCCGGGCGCGTTTGCACCGTGTGCCCGAACTCCCATGGCTCACCAACGAGGGCTGGGCAACGGTCTGCGGCCAGAGCGAGCTCGCGGCGGGGTACCTCCTGCTCCACGAAAACTTCGCCGACGTGACGCAGGTGCCGTTCGTGGCTCCGGAGATCGCACCGGTCGTCCTTGGGGCCGAGCAACCTCCACTCGACGTCGTCGTCACGGAGACGACCGTGACGCTCCACCGTTCCTTCCCGCCCGCACCCCTGCCACCGTGGCAGGCGGATCTGCTGGGCGTGGACAACGAGGCGCAATACACGACGGCTCAGGACGGGTACTTCCTGTCGCCGGCCGCCTGGGTCGACCACTGGGACGTGACCCCCCTGGACCGGGAGGCTTCGCCGAGCCGGACCGCGCGGCTGCGGTTCACCCAGCTCGTCACGCCGGTCGACTCGGAACACAGCCGCGTGCTCTGGGCGGTCAGCCGCGACTTCGCCGTCGACGACCGGGCTGCGGGCATCACTGTCACGGACGTGTTCGAGCACTACTACCGGCGGGTGATGTCGGTCATGGAGGTCGCACAGGCGGCTCTCGACCTCGACGGTCCCGGCCCGGAGGTCAACGTGAGCGCCGACGTCGCCGCCCTCAAGGTTCGCGAGATCGTTTCACTCATGCTGGCCGAGCAGGCGCCTACTGCGGGCAAACGGTCTCGACGCGCCACGTCCTAGTCCATGCGCCCACGCCTGAGGAGATCTACGTGCCCGAACTGAAGGGTTTCGCCCCGCCGTACACGCTCACCGGCCGAAGTGCGCTGATTCCCGACCCACCGTGGTTCTACAGCGGCGACGTGTTGACCGTGGAGTACCGCACCGACGTGGACAACGTGCGGGCGATCCTGCCCGACGACGTGGACCTCGCCGAGGAGGATCCTGGCGCCGTCGCCTTCATCTGGGCGGACTGGCAGTCGTGCTCCTCCGGCGGGCAGGAGCTCCTCGACCCCGCGCGCTCGCAGTACAAGGAGGCTTTCGCCGTCGTCCGCTGCAGCTACCAGGGCCGTACCTACTCCCGCTGCGTGCTCATCTGGGTGACCACGGACTTCGCCATCGCCCGCGGCGTTCATCAGGGCTACCCGAAGAAGCTCGGGTCCATCCATCAGACCCGCCCCATGCCGTATGGCAGAGGCGCACCCCGAATCGAGACCGGCGGCCGGTTCGGGGCCACGTTGGCGGCCTACGACCATCGGTTGGCTGAGGCCACCATCACGCTGACCACGCTCAGCGAGACCAACGGGTTCGTCAACGCCCTGCCGATGCTCCATCACCGACAGGTCCGCCCGATCGAGCGCGGGGCCGAAGGCTGGGCCCTCTACGAGGTCCTGACCATGAGTGGTGTCGGCTTCGAGCACGGCCCGGCGTGGAAGGCGGAAGCCACCCTTCAGCTCTTCGACTCCCCGTGGGACGACGTCGCGTCGACGCTGCCGGTGCGGGAGGTCATCAGCGGCTACTACAGGCAGGTCGGCACGAGCTGGGACGGCGGCACGACTCTGCTCCATCGCTAGGGCGTGTCGCTAGCGGTCACAGGTGGTAGGCGTACTCGCGGAACTCCCAGTCGGTGACGTGCCGGGAGAATCGCTGGACCTCGTTGCGCTTGTAGCTGACGAACGCGCCCACGAAGTCGGTGCCGATGGCCTTCACGAACTCCATGTCCGCCTCGAGCGCGTCCAGGGCTTCCGGCAAGGACTGCGGCAGCATCGGGGCCGATGAAGGGTCATACCCGTACCCCTCGAGCGCAGCGGGCGGCTCAAGCCGCTCGCGGACGCCGAGGTAGATGGCGGCACCGATGGCGGCCATGCCGAGGTACGGGTTCGCCGTCGCGTCCCCGAGGCGAACCTCCATTCGGGTGGCGGAGCCACGCTCGGGCGGAATGCGGATCATTGCGCTGCGGTTGTCCAGCCCCCAGTCGATCAACCAGGGAGCGAGCGTGTCCGGCCCGAACCGCTTGTAGGAATTGATCGTGGGATTGAGGATCGCGGCGAGCGCCGGCGCGTGGCGCAGAACGCCGGCAATCGCCTGCCGGCCGGTGGCCGAGAGCCCCCAGCGGCCCCCCGGGTCGCCGAAGACATTGCCGCCGCCGTCGTCGACCAACGACACGTGCATGTGGAAGCCGCTGCCACCCTCATCGTTGAACGGCTTGGCCATGAAGGTCGCCATCAGACCCTCGTGGCGGGCGATCTCCTGCACAGCGGACTTCATCCGGAAGGCCCGGTCGGCCGCCTCGACAAGCTCGGAGTGGTTCAGGTTGATCTCGAACTGCCCTCCGCTGAACTCGTGGTTGGCCGCAGTCACGTGCAACTCGGCGTCGCGCAGGTACCGAAGCATGGTGAGCAGGATTCCGCGCGGGTCGCCCTTGCGGCCCACCACGTAGACGTTGCCCGGCTCGTCGGCGTAGCGCCGCCAGCCGTGCGCCGTGCCATCGGCCCGCTCGAGGAGGAAGAACTCGAGTTCGGGCCCGACGACCGCGGTGAGGCCGAGGCTCTGGAGCTTCTCCGCGACGCCGCGCGCCACCTGGCGAGGCCCTTCGGGGGCAGGTTCCCCACCCACCAACATCGTGTCGGCGAGACACCAGGCCGCTGCGGGCTCCCAGGGGAGCGACGTCAGCGTGGCGAGGTCCGGAATAGCCTTGATGTCGGGCAGTCCGGCGTCCAGTCCTCCGGCCACGGGAACCACGTCGCCCATCGGGCTGGTGTGGAACACTGCCCGGCAGAACGCCAAGCCGTGCGCGATCGCGGCCTGCAGCTCGCTGAGCAGCACGTCTCGGCCCCTGTCCACCCCGAGGAGATCGGAGTAGGAGACGCGGACGACGTCCACGCCTCGAGACCGCAGGTCCTCGACCACCGCGGCTGCATCGACGTCGGCCATATCCGGCTCTCCTCGGCTCGGCGATTCATTTGGATACGAACGATATGTGTACGATAGTGAGGCGACGAGCGGATGTGAAGAGCCGACGCGCCGGATCACATGCACATCATCTCCTCCGTGCGGATCCAAACGACTCGCATATACACTGTCTCAGTGTCGGCTGGGAAGTCGCGGCCCGCGGCCGGAGGGCCCGGCCCCCGAAACGCCGAGCCCTTCGGCGCTACCCCGAGGCCGGACCGTGACCCGCAGCAGTGTCCGTGTGATGACGCGGCCTGTTCGCTCAGCCGTTACGCCAGAGCGACGGAGTCAGCAGCCGGGGATCCGGTCGCCGGCGAACGAACGCTCGAAGCAACCGAGGAGGCTGTCGCGAGCCGGCTCCGGGGGTTGCCCATCGACATGTCCGCGATGGCTGCGGTCGCCAACCTGTATCGCGCCGCGAACGCCCTGCGCAACCATCTCGAGCGCTCCGTGCTCTCCGCGCACGACCTGACGTGGACGGGTTGGGTGGTGCTTTGGGTGATCTGGATCTGGGGCGAGATCGAGACTCGGCACGTCGCTGCGGAGGCCGGCATCTCGAAGGGCACGTTGACCGGCGTGCAGGGCACGCTGGTGAGCCGGGGCCTGGTGCGTCGCGGGGTGCACCCGGCGGACGCTCGGCGAGTGCTGCTGTCGCTCACTCCTGCCGGTGTCGAGCTCATGACCGAGTTGTTTCCCGTGTTCAACGAGCAGGAGCGGTTCGTCGTGAGCGACCTCGACGAGGGGTCCGTCCTGCAACTTGGGCGGTCGTTGCGGTCCATCATCCGCAAGGTCGAGCCCGATCGGGGCTAGTGCCCCGCCGCATGATCAAGGAACCTCGGCCGCGCGATGCTGTCGGGCCGCCTCGACCAGCCCTTGGAGCAGTGCGCGCTGCGCTTGGTCCTCGGCCGCAGTGTCCTCCGGATGCCACTGGACGCCCAGGAACCACCCTGGGCTGCCCGGAAGGGTTGCTGCCTCCACCGTCCCGTCCGACCCGTGGGCAACCGGGACCAGACCGTCGCCGAGTCGGTGGACCCGCTGGTGGTGGTAGCACGACGCTTGGATGGAGGAGCCGACCAACCGTTCGAGCATCGTGCCGGGATCGACCTCGACCCGATGGACGACGTGGCGATGTGGTTCCTCCATATGTTGTTCCAGGTCGCCGCCAAGGGCCACGTTGACGACCTGCCAGCCCCGGCACACGGCAAGCAGCGGCACGCGATTCTCCACGGCCCACCTGGCGACGGCGAGGTCGAATGCGTCCTGCTCGTCATCGACGTCGTACACGTCGTCGCTGAGGATCTCGTGGTGGTACACGGCGGGGGAGAGGTCACCGCCCCCCGGGAGCAGCACCGCGTCCACGAAGTCCAGGCGAGCGGCCACGTCGGCGACGCTGACCGTGCCGCCCGGCGCCCAGGGATGCACCGTGACTGGCTCGCCGCCGGCGCACAAGACAGCCTCGGACAGGGCGCGCGCCGTCGTGATCGCCCGGTACCGGTGCGCCGAGGCAGACGCCGAGAAGCGGGCGGGGATGGCGATGATCGGCCGGGACATCTCTTGACGCTCCTGGACGGACGACAATACGTTTGTATCCGAACGATATCCGGACTGGAATGATCTGACGACCCCCATCGGTCGGTCGGATCACGTCCAGTCCGGATCATTCAGACATAGCGGAGGGCTCATGAGCATCGCCCGTGTCGCCGGGGTCGATGTCGACACGCGTCACTGGATCGGCGGCGAGCGGGTGGCGAGCCAGGATACGTTCGAGGACGTTTCGCCACTCGACGGCCAGGTGATCGCGCAGGTGAGTCGCGGCGGCCAGGCCGAGGTCGCGGCGGCGGTCAGCGCCGCGAAGGCGGCGTTCCCCGCCTGGGCCGCTCTGCCGCCCGGCGAGCGCGCGGCGATCCTGCGCCGAGTCGCCGACGGGGTCGAGGCGCGGATCGAGGACCTCGCGCAGGTGGAGACGCGGGACAACGGCTCGCTGTTGCGCTCGCACCGTCGCGGCGTCATGCCCCGGGTCGCGATGAACATCCGCTTCTTCGCCGACCACCTGCTCGAGCTGTCCCACCCCGACTTCGAAACCCGCGGTCACCGGAACCACGTGTCGTGGGATCCGGCAGGCGTAACGGCGATCGTCACGCCCTGGAATGCTCCGCTCATGCTGGCGACCTGGCGGATCGGGCCGGCCCTCGCCGCCGGCAACACGGTCGTGGCCAAGCCGCCGGAGTGGGCCCCGCTGACCGCCTCCCTGTTCGCGGACATCGCGCACGAAGCCGGGCTGCCGGCGGGCGTGTTCAACGTCGTTCAGGGGATGGGCGTCGAAGCCGGTGCACCCCTCGTGGCTCACCCGGACGTGCGCCGGATCTGCTTCACCGGCTCGGTCCCCACCGCGGTCAAGATCGGCGAGGCCGCGGCGCGGAACGTGACGCCGGTGAGCTTCGAGCTCGGCGGGAAGTCCCCTTTGCTGGTCTTCGACGACGCCGATCTCGACCTCGCGGTGGACCTGGCCGTCGAGCAGTTCGACAACTCCGGGCAGGTATGCCTCGCCGCCGTCCGGATGCTCGTCCAGGACGGGATCTACGACGAGTTCCGCGCGAGGTTCCTCGACCGTGCAGGCCAGATCAGGCAGGGCGACTCGCGGGACGACAGTGTCGACATCGGTCCGCTGGTCAGCCGCACGCACTTCGACCGGGTCGACGGCTTCGTCCAGCGGGCGATCGCCGACGGCGCGAAGGTGATTCTCGGCGGAGGCCCGAACCACGAGCTCAACGAGGTCACGGGTGGCTTCTTCTACCGGCCTACGGTGTTCGAGAACGTGGACCGCACGATGGAGATCATCTGCCAGGAGGTGTTCGGGCCGGTGCTCACCCTGCAGCCGTTCTCCTCCGAGGACGAGGGCATCGCGATGGCCAACGACACCGACTACGGCCTCGCGGCGACCGTCGTGACCGGAAGCCCGGAGCGCGCCGAGCGCGTCGCCGCGCGGGTCCGCGCGGGCACCGTGTGGGTGAACTGCTTCTTCGTCCGAGATCTCGCAGCCCCTTTCGGGGGAAGTGGGAGATCCGGCATCGGGCGCGAGGGTGGCACCTGGTCGTTCGACTTCTACTGCGACGTCAAGAACGCGGTCTTTGCTCCGAAGGGATGGAACTGACCATGGGCGAGGTCGTCGGTGCGGGTCTTCTCGCGCACGTCCCTACGATCATGCTCCCGCTGGAGAGCCGGCTGGAGCTCAACGAGGGCAAGGAGATCTCGCTCGTCCCGGCGTTGCACGCGTTGCGCGAGGATGTGTTCGAGACCCTCGACTACGACACCGTGGTCGTTCTGGACTCCCATTGGTTCACCACCGTGGAATTCGTCGTCACCGCGCAGGACCGCCGGGCCGGCCTGTTCACGGCCGAGGAGCTGCCCCGCGGGATGTGCCGCATCCCCTACGACTGGCGGGGAGATCCCGAGCTGGCGTGGGCCATGGACAAGGCCGGCGGTGACCACAGCACCTGGGTGACGGCGATCGACGACCCGTACCTGCCGATCTACTACGCCACGCTCAACCTCTGGAAGTTCCTCGGTGAGGGCCTCGACAAGCGGTGGATCTCGGTGTCCGTGGCACAGACCGGGGAGGCCGAGGACTTCCTTCGGGCGGGGCGCGCTCTCGGAGACGCTATTGCGCAGACCGATCGCCAGGTGATCCTCATCGCCTCGGGCGCGATGTCCCACACCTTCTGGAAGCTCCGCGAGTTGCGTGATCACGAGGCCAGCGATCCGAGGCACATTCGGACTCCGGAGGCGTACGCCGCCGACCTCGAACGCATCGCCTGGTTCAAGGACGGCGACCATGCGCGAGTGCTGGCCACGCACCGCGAGTTCCTGCGGTATCGGCCCGAGGCCATGTTCGCGCACTACCTGATCATGGCGGGCGCGCTCGGTGAGGAGGCCAACACCGCTCGGGCCCGCCAGTACGGCGACTACGAGAACTCCATCGGGACCGGGCAGGTCCACCTGTGGTTCGACCGGCCCGAGGTGGGCTTTGCCCGCCCGAAACGGACACCGGCCGACCCGGACTACGTCCGGCAGCTGGGCGGCCCCGACCTGCCCGCCGCCGGCTGAACCACCGCTCGTCCGCGTCGTCCGGCGCACTCCACGGGCGCCGGCCCGGCCCGCGCCTCCCATCCGGATATGGAGGAATGCCCCGTGCCCGAGTACCGCCGCATCCTGCTCGACGGCGCCCCCGTCACCGCCGTCCGCCAGGGCGACACCCTCGTCGCCGGCGACGGGCGAGGGGTCGGGATCGAGGACGCGCTGCACCTGCCGCCGACCGAGCCCAGCAAGATCATCGCCGTCCACCTCAACTACCGCAGCCGGACCAAGGAGTTCATGACGAGGCTCCCGGCGGCGCCGACGTACTTCCACAAGCCCGTAACGGCGCTGAACTCGCACAAAGGTGCCGTCGTACGGCCGCGGGGGTGCAAATGGCTCAACTACGAGGGCGAGATCGTCATCGCCATCGGTCGCACCTGCCGCAACGTATCTGCGGCCGAGGCCGGCGACTACATCGCCGGCTACACCATCGGGAACGACTTCGGCCTGCACGACTTCCGTGACACCGACGCCGGATCCATGCTGCGGGTCAAGGGCTCGGACACCCTGGCACCCGTCGGACCTGGACTGGTGACCAACTGGGATTTCCGTGGCAAGACCCTGCGCACTCTGGTCAACGGGGAGGTGAAGCAGGAGGCGTCCACGGACGAGATGGAGTGGGACATGCACTACCTCGTCGCCGACATCGCCCGCACCATCACCCTCTCGCCCGGTGACCTGCTCTTCTCCGGAACTCCGGCGAACTCGCGGCCGGTGCAGCCGGGCGACGTCGTCGAGGTCGAGGTGGAAGGGCTCGGACGGCTCACCAACCACATCGTCGTCGGGCCCACGCCGATCCGCACCGACGTCGGCGCACAGCCGAGCGAGAGCGAGGAGGTGGTCTCCACCGCGCTCGGCGGTGACTGGGAGTTCCGCGGCATCCGCACGCCTACGCGCCACGGGGCCTAATTTGCTGCTTCGCGGCGTGGCTCTTCTTCATGTCCTTGACCGCCACAGGCGGCCGCGTACGCTCCTGTCATGTAGGCCGCTGTCGTGGCTTCTTCGGATGTGCTGCGCGGATGCCGGTCCTCTGCGAGTTGCATATCCAGAGACCTTCAGGGATTCGCCTGGCGGACAGCGGCTTGAGGCTTCTGGGGAGCGTGCACCATGACCGACATACCCGTTCACGACGTTGTGATCATCGGTTCTGGGTTCGGCGGAACCATGACGGCCTTGACGCTCGCGCACCGGCTCAAAGGCAGGGCAAGCAGTATCCGCATCCTGGAGCGCGGAACATGGTGGACCACGCCGGTCTCCACCGTCCAGGACAAGAAGGTGGCCACCTACACATTTCTCAAGGAGGCCCACGGGCAGCCGGTGCAGTACTGGTCCTCATCGGAGAATTCGCGCGGCGCGGTCGACCTGTTCCTGCGGTGCGTGCGACGCCCCGGGAACGAGGACGGCCTCTATGACTTGGCACAGCCCGGCACCAGAGGCTTCCTCGGCCTGGGCCGCACATCAGATGGTGTCACCATTGTCCGGGCCTGCGGAGTGGGCGGAGGGTCACTCGTCTATTCCAACATCACTGTCCGGCCCCCGGACTTGGTTTTCGACGATCCGGCCTGGCCATTGACGTGGGACCCTGCGGAACGCGACCACTATTACGACCTAGCACGACACGCCATCGGATACGGCGTCATCTCGGCCTGGACCGTCCCTACCGTCCCCTACCGAGACCCGACCAACGCCCACGCCATGCCACCCAAGGCGGTCAACGCCGGCCTGAGCAACATTTCCACCCGGTCCGCGCGGCTGAACCCCGCCTGGGAAATCCCGGTGGGCACCACGTTGAAACAAGTTCCGCTCTCAGCCCGCAGCATCACCGCCAATCTCGGACCCAAGGATCCTTCCCGGCACTGGATCGACCGTGCCCGGATCTTCCAAGGCGCGATCAGCAAGCTCACCAACGATTTCGGTACGGTGGATTCCTCTATCAACGACCTCACGCCGGAAGGGTCGGCGCTCAACGGGTCGGAGGCATGGAATTATCCGGCCGTTACCGGTAACGCCGCCTCCGACCGCGCGCCGATCAACTACTGCGAACGCCAAGGGCGCTGCAACGTCGGCTGCCTGCCGGGTGCCCGGCACACCCTCAACAAGCAGCTGATGCGCGCCCTGTACGGCAAGCCGGGACCCGCCAGCGATCCGGCCAACCAGCCCGATTGCGACAATCTCAGCCTGGAGGCGCTTGCCGAGGTCGACACGATCTCTGCCTTGCCCGATGGCGGGTACCGGATCGATTACTGGAAGCGGGACGCCGACCAGCCTAAGCGCATGCGGCACGAGACGATCCGTGCCCGACGCGTCATCGTGGCAGCCGGATGTCTCGGCACGAATGAAATCCTGCTGCGGTCCAAGGCGCGCGGCGGATTACCTCACTTGAGCCACCAACTCGGGCATGGCTTCTCCACCAACGGAGACTACATCGCGTTCCTCGACGGCCTCGACTCCCAAGTCAGCCTCACTCGCGGGCCGGCGACAACGTCGTTCGGGCACTTCAACACTCCTGAGGCGTCCCCGGACGGGACGTTTGACCCAGCCAAGTTCCATATCATCGAGGACCAAGGCATTCCGCGCGCGCTGGCCAGCACCATCGGAATCGGCATCCCATTGATCCGCCGTCTGGCGAACAAGCGGCCCTCAACGCTGAGCATGCTGGTGATCGTTCTGCGTCTGGTGATCAAACGCCTCGGGGACTACATCCGTGCCTGGCGCGAGGACGCCGTCACACGACAGGAGATCCTGGGCTCCGAAGACGAGACTGTCGCCCACATGATGTGCATCGTCGCCCAGGGCCGAGAACGGCCCGTCGGCCGGTTCCGCCTCGAAAACAACACGACTCTGCGACTGGACCACCCGGGACGAAAAGCCTTCAGCGACGACCCCATCTACGAAGAAATCCGAAAAACACTCAAGCGGCTCGCCGCCGAACTCGGCAGCAGCGGCGACTTCGTCAACCCGTTCATCAGCACCGCCGCCGGAGCCCTCCGCGGTACGTCCATCGCCACCAGCCACCCCCTCGGTGGCTGTCGCATGGGCGCCACCGCTCAAGACGGCGTCGCTGACGAATACGGCCGCGTCTTCAATACCGCACCCGGCGGCGGCGGAGCCTACCGAGGCCTTTACATCGCCGACGGAGCGATCATGCCCACGTCGCTGGGGGTCAACCCCTCACTCACGATCAGCGCGCTATCGCTCAGAATCGCCGACAACATCATTGCCGAGTGGGATGAAACGGGCTGAGTGGATTCGATCCGCCGACGGCAGGCCGCGATCCTGGGCAGCATAACCCGGCCTAGCCACCGAACGCAGCGACCCCGTGCAATAGGTCCTCCAAGGATCTCTACCCGCGAGCAGCCAGCACCTGGGTGGCCAACTTGCGCTGGCCCTGCAACGTCGGGTGGAAGATGCCGGGCTCGGAGAGCTGGATGTCCCCGGCAGCGGCGTCCAGGCGCACCGCGGCGTACCGGACATGCAGGAACAGGCCTGCGTCGGCCTTGAGGACGGCATTCACGTCTGCCAGCCGGGCCCGATACCAACTGATCTCGGCCGAGGTCAGCCCGAACACCGGCCCGGCCAACGCCCCCAGTGGGTCGTAGTACCCGGTGAGCAGGACTTGGCGGATGCCCAATGGCCCGACCATCTGGTACAGCGCTCGCACGATGCCGACGTTGATCGTGGCGAGCAGGGCGCGGAAGGCGAGAGTGTTCGTCGTGGTCGCGCAGTTACTCGTCGCGCACACGGCCAGCCAATAGGACCAGCGCACGTCATTGGCGCCGATGGTCACGGTCGCCAGGGTGGCCCGCGGCAGTCCGGCGGCCTGCCGCAACTGGGCCGGCACCTGACCGAGCCCCGTCGTCTGCGCGCCGTTCAGGCCCGCAGCCGCCGTGGCGCCGGAGCAGGCGAGGTTGTCATGGACGTATCCCAGAGTGGCACCGACCAGATCCGGATAACCCACCGTGCTGCGCGCGCAGGCCGCGGAGTACGGCGTACTGGCGAGCGGACCGGCCCGATAGCCGGCGGCCACGGAGTCCCCGAATCCGATCAGTACCGGCGTGGCGGCCCGTGCCGGGCCCGCCAGAGTGGCCACGGCCGCCAGGCTGACGACGACAGCACTGACAAGGGTCAGGGCCCGCTTGCATAGTCCGCGCGTACGCCGAGTGCTCATGGCATCTCCGATCTGCCGCTGCACTCGGTGTACGCCTCCGGGCGCCGTCCCGCACGTTCGCTGTGTCGGCACGCTCCTCGGCTGGCGGGCCGTTCAGCACCTCTGACGGCGGCTGTGACGGGAGGCCGTCCAGCGGGTTGTGCCGTGGCCTCGCTCAGGTCGCGGCTCCGGAGGCTCGCGGCGTCGTCGGCAGAGAGACCAGGACCTGGTTGCGAGAATGCTGGTAAATGATCGAGCTGCGGAAGCCGACGATCTCGCGGCGCTTGCTGAACTTGTCCATCAGAAAGGCGTGCAGCGCGTCGACGCCCGGTACGGCGACGTGGACCAAGAAGTCGTCGCTGCCCGCGACAACGAACACCGACAGCACCTCGGGAAGCCCGGTCACGTACCGCTTGAAGCCCTCGATGACATCACGGCTCAGCGGCCTGACCTGGACGTGCAACAGCGCCTGCACGTGCCGGTTGAGGGCCGGCAGACTGATCTCGGCGTGGTAGCCGGCTATGACGCCACGTTCGCGCAGCGCGCGTACCCGTTCCAGACAGGTGGACGGCGCGATCCCGAGCGTCTTTGCCAGGTCTCGGTTGGTCTGCCGCGCGTCGCGCTGCAGATGGTGGACGATCGCCGAATCAAGTTCGTCCATGGCCGATGATTCCCATCGTTCGCCGAACATCATTCGCTGAACCGACATTCTAGCCGTCCGAACGGTTACCTTGGCGCACGTCGGCCGACCACCACACAAAGCGAGCGCATTCCGCTGCTCGGATTGGGCCACTGTGAACCAGCAACATCTACTCCACGACACCGTGCCACTCGATCACGAGGAGATCCGCATCAAGCGCGGGGTGCGATCCGGGCTGCCGGTAATCGTGGTCGTGCATTCCACCACTCTTGGGCAGGCGATCGGCGGCTGCCGGCTTGCGGCCTACGCGCATTGGAGCGATGCGCTCACCGACGCGCTGCGCCTTTCGGCCGCCATGACGGACAAATGCGCGGTCGCGGGTCTGCCGAACGGCGGGGGCAAGACGGTCGTGGCTCTCCCGCGCAGGATCTCCCCGGGTCCGGCCGTCCGCCGTGCGATCCTCCACGATGTCGCCGATGCCATCGCCGAGCTGGCCGGCGTCTACGCGACCGGCCCGGACGTCGGCACTGGCCCGCTCGACATGGCCGTCATCGGCGAGCGCACCCGCTACGTCTTCTGCCGGCCACCGGAACTCGGCGGCAGCGGCGATTCCTCGAGCCACACCGCGGATGGCGTCGTCGCTGCCCTGCAGGCAGTCTGCGACGCCGCGTTCGGATCGCCACTGCTCGCGGGGCGCCGCTTCGCGATCCTCGGACTCGGCCGGGTCGGCGCTCACCTCGCCCGTCATCTCGCCGCCACACGAGCCGATCTCATCGTCAGCGACATCGACACGACCAAGCGGGGGCTCGCCCAGGAAATCGGCGCCACGTGGCTGGATCCGGACGAGGCCTTTGAGTCCGACGTCGACGTGCTGGTGCCCGCTGCGCTCGGCGGGGTGTTCACGCCCGAGACAGTCGCCCGGCTGCGCTGCAAGGCGATCGCGGGACCGGCCAACAACCAGCTCGACGCACCGGCCACCGCCGACCTGCTCCACCAGCGGGGCATCCTGTGGGCGCCGGACTTCGTCGTCAGCGCCGGCGGCATCATCTATGCGACCGCGGTCGAGCTGCACAACCACAGCCCCGAACAAGCCACCACCCGGGTCCTCGGTATCGGCGACACCCTGGCGCGCATCCTGCGTGATGCCCAGCAGGCCGGCGTCACGCCTGCGGCGGCGGCCACCAACCTCGCCCGGCAACGCCTCCGCCAAGCGGCGTAATGCGCCGTCCCCGTGATGATGGAAACTTCCGGCGATATTCGACCGGAAGTTTCCATCACAGCTCAGACGACGTGCACGCGCACGGCTACGCTCACGCGGGCCGCTCACGCAGCCAATGCCAAGCCAGCACGCCGACCCAGACCTCGTAGCCAAGCGAGCTCAGCGCGAGCAGCGGGAAGAACGCACCCGAGACCAGCGTCAGGCTCCCGATGATGCTGAGCACCAGGATGACGCCGGCCGCCCGAACGAGCCACGGCCCCGCGGAACGCCAAGACCGTACGAACGCGGTCCGTCCGCCGACATCGACCCGCGGGCGGAACCCGCGATCAGCCCACCACGCCCGCCGGATCAACCCCTGGGATGAGGCTGGTCACCGGATGGACGGCAAACGCGCCCCTGTCTGCCGGATTGGCAGGCGATCGGACCCAGTTTCGGGGTCGGATCGCCTGATAATCCGACAAGGATGCATCTGGGACCAACGCCAGGTGCATCGGCGCACGGTGCGGCAGGCGTTGGTGAGTGCGGTCCCTCCGCCGCGGAAGACACCGGAGCGGATCTCGCCGCGGCTGGCGCCGTTGAAGGACTTCATCGACGAGAGACGGCGTCCCCGTGGCCAGTGCCCACGGGCATTGAGGCGCAGCGTCCAGTCGCCTGGGGCCAATTCGATCGGGTCCAAACCCTCAGGGAAAATCGCATCTCGCCACAACGAGCGGCTCGCTGCCGATCGTTACCGTGAGCAGGTCGTGGACCTCCCAAGTGTCTGCGAGCAGAGATCCAGCCTCGCCTAGAACCCGGCGTCACTGACGGATACGGCCGCGTCTTCAATACCGCGCCCGGCGCCGACGGCGTCTATCAAGGCCTCTACATTGCCGACGGGGCGATCATGCCCACGTCGCTGGGAGTCAACCCCATGCTCACGATCAGCGCGCTTTCGCTCAGAATCGCCGACAACATCATTGCCGATTGGGATGCAACCGACTGAGTGGATCCGACGGAGAAGGACGTTCAGCTGCCCAGGCCGGACCCGATGCGGAACAGCTCACCGCCGCGCGTGAGCGCGTAGAGCTCGCCACCAGATCGGACCAGATGCTGGGTGTCCGCCACATCGGTCGCGGCGGTCGTCCCGGTGACCTTCCTGGCGGCCGGATCGACAAGTACTGGTCCGTGGGAACCCACCAGAGCCAGCCGCCCGCTACCCGGCAACCACTCCATGTCACTGCTCCCGATCCGTGCCAGCAAAGTCGACGTCTTCCCTTGGATCGAGAAGACGGCGTTCGTCGTCGAGGCAAAGACCCTCCCGTCCTGGGACGCGTGGACGGCCAAGACAGGGTCACCCAGATCCACGCGACCTCCAGAGACGAGGGCCTGGGAATACGTGATCACTCCGGTGGCGGTTGCCATCGTCAGCCCGTTCGGCGTGCCGGCCAGGAGCGGCTGCCCCGAGCCCGGCTGGGCGTCGCCCCCACCCAGCGTGGCGCGGCCGAGGTTCGTCCCGCGGGTGGGGTCGATACGGTACGCCGTGCCGGAAAACAAGTCCGTCTCGTACCCGTAGAGGCCGTCCCCGCTGACCGCGATCGATGCTGTCGGCACCTCCAGAGGAACCGACGCGCGCAGCTCAGGCCGGCCCTGTTCGCCGGCGCGAAGGGTCATCAGTCGCTCGCCGCTGGAGCCGAGCGCATACACCGTCGAACCCGTCGGTAGCAGCTGGGTGACGGCCTCGGGAACGGCGAGCTCTCCGACGCTCCTGCCGGAGGCAGGATCCACCGCCCGGATGACGGATCGTCCTGTCGGCGCCATCCAGAGGAGGTCCCCGACGGGCACGACGACGTCGGCACCCCCGACGTGGCCCATGGCCACGGTCGGGACAGTGGCCGTCGCGGGCACCTGGGTGACCCTCGAGTCGTTGCCGAGGACCAACCATCCCACCGCAACCGCTCCGGCAAGGAGCACCGTACCGGCAGCGGCGGCCAGCCATCCGGCGCGGCGACGGCCATCGACGCCGTCGAGCCGACGTTGGAGCTCCAGTGATCGCGAGGTCACGGTTCGGACGTCCATGTCAATCTCCTCTGCTCGTGCGCGCAGCCCTTCGGCGATGCGGCGCTCCAGGTCCGTCATGCCCAGGCCTCCAGCCGCAGCGCGAGCGCGGACAGCGCTCGGTTCGTGTGCTTCTTCACAGATCCCGTCGAGATGCCGAGGCTCTGTGCGATGTCCCGCTCGCTGAGGTCGAGGAAGTAGCGCAGTACGACGACTTCCCGTTGCCTGCGAGGAAGGGCCCCGATGGCGTCGATGAGATCGGCCGCCGCCGCCCGGGCCAGCGTCTGAGAGTCCGCGGCCGCCTCGGCTTCGAGCAGCGGAAGCGTCGTAGATCGCTCGACCCTGCGGTGGCGGAGTCTCGAGCGGCACATGTTGACCGTCGTCGTCCTCAGATAGGCCAGCGCCAGCGTGTGGTCCCGCATCCGCCCCCAGTGGCGATAGAGGGCGACGAACGCTTCCTGCACGATGTCCTCGGCGGTCTCGACGTCGTCGACCAGCAGATACGCGAGCGAGGTCAGTGACCGCTGATGCAACTGGTAGAGCGTCGCCACGGCTGCACGGCGATTCGCCGGGAGCGAGACGTCCCGCTGCAGTTCACCCATCACCGTTGAGCTCCCTCGCCGTGACCCACGCAGTCAAAGACGCACGGCACGGCACCAGGTTGACCTGTCGACGGAAGGATTCCGAATGATCGATTGCTCCTGGCAGAATCCCCCGGTCCGCGGCCACCACGTGCCCGGCAGGAGGCGCGAGGACGCCCGGTGACGCCCCCAGGAAAGCCTTGACTACGTGCCCCGGCGCATACTCGTGCCGAAGCGCGGGAGCTGCGGCGCCATGCTCCTTGCAACGGCGGCCGCCGTGCGGCGGCTGAGCCCCTGGGCGATGGTCGCGCTCGCGACGATGGGCGGGATGGTAGCCACCGCCACCGCCACCGCCAATGTCGGCGGGGTGCTCGCAATGGTTCTGCGGTGAGCAACCAAGCGCCGGCGCGCGGAGCACTCACGGAGGATGGGCTCGGCCGTGCGGCTGGAGCCCGGCTGGTGGGCGCCTCGGCCCCGCGGTCGCCGGGAGACAGGCGGCGGTTGTCCGTCAGCCGGGATGGACTGCTGCTGCAGGTCGTGTTCAGCGTGCCCTGTAGGCGTCTCGACGGTGGGTGACCAGAACGACGGTGACCACTCGCGCGTCGTCGCCGATCCGGTAGATGACGCGGTAGGTGCCGCGGCGGGCGGAATACCGGTCGCCGAGTGGGGGGCTGAGCCGCCTGCCAAGGCGCTGCGGGTTGTCCAGTAGCGGCCCGGTGATGAACTCCAGCGCGGCGGCGGCCACCGCCTCGGGGAGCACGTCGGCCAGTTGACGTCCTACGGTCGGGGTGGTCAGGAGTCGATAGCGCCGATCGGTGCGGCCGCTCACGAGGCCGGGCGGCGGCGCGCGGCCACGGCCGCGGCCAACTCCTCCTGGGTGACGACCTCACCTCGGGCCAGTTCGGCCTCCGAGGCCAGCAGCGCGGCGACCGCGTCGGTGTCGTACAGCAGCGCGATCGTCTCCTCCAGGGATTCCAGGTCCTCCACCGAGAGCAGCACCGCCGATGGGCGGCCGTGCACCGTGACGGTCACCCGCTCATGCTGGTCGTGGACTCGTGCGACCAGCTCGGACAGGTGCGCCTTGACTTGGGCCAACGACAGCGGCGTGCTCATAGTCACAAGTATGACCAGCATGGCGTCGGCTTGTCCACGCCACGCGGAAGCAGCCGCCACAGGCTTCCAACGATGGCCGGCGGCACCGCGACTGGTATGTCGTCAACGGGCATTGCGCTGCAACGGATTCGCAGTGGCCGGTCGGTGTGCGTGGCCGCGGTGGTCAGTGGTGCCGGAACGTCCCTGGCCTGGAGCCGGGTTGGCAGACACGCGGCCACCTTCTGGCCGGGTGGAGCGCTTCATGGCGCGGTTTCGTCCCACGATTCGCGCCACGAAGCGCCAAAATCGGACCCGGTCGAAGTGACTGAGTGTCATATGCGCCGGTCAAGAAGGTGCCCCCGGCAGTGTCCTGGCTCAGGACATAGGAAACCCTTGTCTCAGGTCATCGGAAACCGGTGTGTCGGGTCATCGGAAACCGATCCGACACGTCAGCCTCGGCAATGTCGAAGGCCGAGCTCGTGATCACCGCTGTCGTCGTGGAGGGCCGTAGCCAGTCCGAGGCCGCCGCTGCCTACGGGGTGTCCAAGGGGTGGGTGTCCAAGCTGATGGCCCGCTACCGGGCCGAGGGCGAGGCAGCGTTCGAGCCACGGTCTCGGGCGCCACACACCAGCCCTTCAGCCACGCCGCCCGGGACCGTGCAGCTGGTCCTGCAGCTGCGCAAGAAGCTGTCCGAGCAAGGGCTGGACGCCGGTGCGGACACCATCGGCTGGCACCTGCGCCACCACCAGCAGACCGTGCTATCGCGGGCCACCATCAACCGGATCCTCACCCGGCACGGCACGGTGGTCCCGCAGCCGGCGAAGCGGCCCAAGAGCTCCTACATCCGCTTTGAGGCTGAGCAGCCCAACCAGACCTGGCAATCCGACTTCACCCACTACCGCCTGACCCGCCCCAACGGCCAGGCAGGCGCAGACGTGGAGATCATCACGTGGTTGGACGATCACGCCCGTTACGCCCTGCACATCTCCGCGCACCCCCAGATCAGCGCACCCGTCGTGCACGCCACGTTCACCAAAGCCGCTGCCCTGCATGGCTATCCGGCATCGACCCTGACCGACAACGGGATGGTCTACACCGTCCGGTTCGCCGGCGGGAAAGGAGGCCGCACCCAACTCGAAGCCGAGCTGCGCCGCCGGCACATCGTGCAGAAGAACTCCCGCCCGAACCACCCGACCACCTGCGGGAAGGTCGAACGGTTCCAGCAGACGATGAAGAAATGGCTCCGGGCGCAGCCGCGCCAGCCCACCACGCTCGCCGAGCTCCAGGCCCTGATCGACACCTTCGCCGAGGAGTACAACACCCGCCGCCCGCACCGCTCCCTGCCACACCAGGCCACCCCCGCGACGATCTACACCGCCCGCCCAAAAGCCATCCCCGCCACCGACCGCACCACCGACACCCACGACCGCGTCCGCCGAGACAAGATCGACGACACCGGAGCCGTCAGCCTGCGCGTCAACGGCCGCCTCCACCACATCGGCATCGGCCGAACCCACGCCCGAACCCCCGTGATCATGCTCATCCAGGACCTCCACGTCCGCGTCGTCAACGCCGCCACCGGAGAACTCCTCCGCGACCTGATCATCAACCCCCGACGCGACTACCAGCCCCGCGGCCTACCCCCAGGCCCGCCCCCCAGCAAACGACACCGCCGAACCCACAATCCGTAGGTTCGGCGGTTTCCGATGTCCCGAGACATCACATGTCGGGGTGGCGGTGTCCTGGCTCAGGACATAGGAAACCCTTGTCTCAGGTCATCGGAAACCGGTGTGTCGGGTCATCGGAAACCGATCCGACACGTCAGCCTCGGCAATG
>Ga0081539_10001465_pt1 | contig 40018 bp, 33 predicted proteins | sample TabmetS4T2R2_FD_71023 | JGI IMG/M metagenome (GOLD analysis project Ga0081539, IMG submission 71023) | Tabebuia heterophylla rhizosphere microbial communities from the University of Puerto Rico - S4T2R2 | ecosystem: Host-associated > Plants > Roots > Rhizosphere ... | reverse complement strand
ATACCGGCCTGGGCCGCCTGAATCGGGCACGAGCCCGTAGCGGCGAATGCTGATCGGAATTTCCGCTTCGTTGATCTCGACCGGCGTGTTCTTGAGAAACGAGAGGTTGGCGCCGCATCCCTCGGCACCGTCCGCGAAGGGACCGCCCCCGGCGCCGCCCGCAACAGGACCGATCGACGCCATCACCGAGCTTCCGGTCCTCGTGCTGGTCTTCACGTTCATGATGCTGACGCCGCTGCCGGGCGAGGCGGGAAGGCGATCCGGCATGGCGCGACAGAACGCACCGATCACGGCGGTCTGCGCGACATTGCAAAGGAGGCTGCGCATGCCGACCGCCGCTGGCTTGACGGCGTTCATCACCGTGCCTTCCGGCATGATCGCGCGCGTCGGCCGCATCAGGCCCGCGTTCAGCATCATCGTCGGGTCAAGACAATAGAGCGCGTAGACCGTGCCTACGGTTGCGAGCGAGTGCCGCTCCTTGCCGCCGGTCGGCATGTTGAGCGACGAGGCGAGCTGCGGATCACTGCCGGTGAAATCGACCGTCAGCGTCTCACCATGCACCGTCAGCGTCACGGCAACGCGGACCGGATACCCGCCCGCCTGATCCTCGTCGGCGTAGTCGGCAAAGAAATAGGTGCCGTCCGGAATCTGGCGGATCACGGCGCGCGCCTGCCGATCCGCATAGTCCAGCAGCTGCTCCAGGCCGGTGACGAAGTTCTCCTTGCCGAACCGGTCGAGGATCTCGTGAACCTTGCGCTCACCGACATTCACGCACGCGATCTGGGCGTTGAGGTCGCCCCAGTTCTGCTCCGGCAGACGAACATTGTCCGCGATGATGTCCAGCAGGTCCTGATTGAGAACGCCGTCCCGCATCAGCCGCATCGGCGGAATTCGCAGTCCCTCTTGCTGGATCTCGGTCAGCGTCCGCGACAGCGTTGCGGGCACGGCGCCGCCGACGTCGGTGTTGTGGATGTGATTGCCGACGAAGCAGACGATCTCGCCGTCGCGGAACACCGGCTTCCACATGTGGATGTCGGGCGTGTGAGTCGCAACATTGCCGGCATACGGGTCGCTGGTGATGCAGATGTCGCCTTCGCGGTAGTCGAAGCGCGCGATCACGTCGCCGTAGTCGAGGCCCGTGTACCAGGTGGCGCCGAACGTCTTGGGCGAGGCGACGGTCAGTCCGGAACGCGTCAGCACCTGGCAGGAGAAATCCTCGGTCTCCTTGACGAAGGTGGAATGGGCTGTGCGCATGAGTGTCCACCCCATGCTCTCGGCGGCAGCCGCGCAATAGTTTGCAAGGACCTGCAGCGTCGTCTTGTCGAGCTTCACCGGGCGGTCTCCGAAGCAATGCGAAGGTTGGCATATTCATCGACGCGCGCCACCATGCCGGGCGGGACCACGGTCGTGCAGTCGTCCTGCGTGACGACAGCCGGACCCACGAAGGTCTGGCCGGGCTTGAGATCGGCGCGCCTGAACACCGCAATGCTGCGGCGCGCACCATCGATCCAGACGTCCGCCTGCCGGAACGGCGTGGCCGCGCCGCTGATGAGCGCATGGCGCGGAAATTCCGGCTTCGCGGTCCTGCCGCTGATGATGAGGCGCAGCGAGATCACCTGCACGGCTGCCGCCGGATCGGCATGGCCATAGACCCGCTGATGCTCGGCATGGAAGGCGGCCGCCATGGCCTGGGTATCGCCTGCCGCGACCGCCGCCGGATCGAGCGCCGTGTCGAGCTCGAACGACTGGCCGCGATAGCGCATCTCGGCCGAGTAGACCAAGCGATGCGGCCCGCAATAGCCTTGGTCCTGGTGCAGCCAGTCGAGCGCTTTCGCCTCCAGCGTCTCGAACTCGCTGCGGATCGGCGCGGCCGCGACGGGGGTCAGATCGACGTAGAGTGTCTTGATGAAATCGCTCTTGATGTCGGCAATCAATCCGCCGAGCGCCGATAGCACGCCCGGTGTCGTCGGCACGACGATCTCGTGCATGCCGAGCTCGCGGGCGAGGAAGCAGGCCATCATCGGGCCGGCACCGCCGAAGGCGAGGCACGAGAACTCGCGCGGATCGACACCGAAGCGCGAGACGAGCGCGCTGATATCCGAGTACATGCCGGAGACCGCAATCCGGATGACGGCCTCCGCGGTTTCTTCGATCGTGCGACCCAGCTTTTCGGCGAGCTCCCCGACGACCGCGCGCGCCTTGGCGGCATCGATCGTCACCGCCGAATATCCGATGTCCGAGAGACCCACGAGACCAAGCGCCGCGAACGCGTCGGTGATCGTGGCGCGCGTTCCGCCGCGGCCATAGCACGCCGGGCCCGGCCGCGAGCCCGCGCTCTCAGGCCCGACCTTGAGCACGCCCTGGGCGTCGACCCACGCGATGGACCCGCCGCCTTCGCCGATCGAGCTGACCGAAACGGATGGGATGTAGATCTGGAATTCGCCGATCGTCTCACCGACGCCGAATTGCGGCTGGCCGTCGATGATGACCGCCGCGTCCGCCGACGTGCCGCCGATGTCGAGACTGATGCAGCGCTTGATGCCGCTGATCTCTGCCACATAGGCGGCACCGATCACGCCCGACGCCGTCCCCGACAGGATCATCTGCACGCATTGGCTCTTGCCTTGCTCGGCGGACATCACGCCGCCGTTCGACTTGGTGAGCCGCGGTTCTGCCGGAACGCCGGCATTTTTCAGCGCCGCTTGCAGCGAGCCGAGATAGTGTGCGACGCGCGGCTGTACGTAAGCGCCGATCACGGCCGTAATGGTGCGCTCGTATTCGCGAATGATCGGCCAGGTTTCGCTCGAGAGGAAAACCGGAATCTCGGGAGCGAGGCGCTCGACCATCCGCTTCGCGGCCAGCTCGTGGGCCGGATTGCGATAAGAATGGAGGAGCGAGATCACGATGCCCTCTGCGCCGGCCGCGCGGGCTTGCGCGACCGCGCGTGCGACACTCGCTTCGTCAAGCGCGGTTTCCTCCGCGCCGTCCGCCTTGAGCCGACCCGTGACGCCGAAGACGAGATCGCGCGAGATCAGCGGCTGCGGCCGCTTGGACAAGAGATTGTACATGTCCGGAATCTTCAGACGCGCGATCTCGAGCACGTCACGAAAATGCTCGGTGGTGAACAGCGCCAGTCTCAAGCCCTTGCGCTGGATGACGGTGTTGATGCCAACGGTGGTCCCGTGCGTGAAATAGGTGATGTCAGCCGGCCGGATACCATAGCGTTCGCCGACGAGCCGCACGCCCTCCAGCACCTCGGCGCCGGGCTCGTCGGGCCGCGAGAACACCTTCAGCGTCTTCAGGCTCTGCGTCGTTTCGTCGAATAACGCGAAGTCGGTGAAGGATCCGCCGATATCGACGCCCACACGATAGCTCATTGCATCCTCCAACGAACGCGAGAAGCGATCGCCGCTCCGCTGTCGGGCGGCGCCGCAACATCAGCGTCCGATCTCCTTATTCCACATCTCGACCCAGCGCGGCATGTTGGCAAGAATTTCGGCGAACGGCGGCCAGCGCACGGACTGCCACTCCGGCATCCTCGCCTTCTGATCGGGGTTGTAGGTCGCCCTGGCGTTGACGACCGGATACTGAATGGCCGCCGCCCAGCAGCTCTGCGGGCCCGGGGAGAGCACGAAGTTCATGAACTCCCACGCGAGGTCGGGCGCGTTCTTGACCTTCTGCGCGACGATCGGGTTCACCACGCCGCCCGGCGCCGGGTAGTAGAAGTTCAGTGTCTTGAAGCCGCCGTCGCGCGCCGCCCAGGCGCGTCCGTCCCAGTAGATCCCGATGTCGGCCTCGCCCGATTGCAGCTGCGTCAGGAACTGGTTGACGTCGTTCCAGAACACGACGTTGCCGCTGTCGCGCAGCGCCTTCACCTTCGCGATGGCGGGCGTGATGTCCGCCGGCTTGCCGCCGAGCACGTCGTTGAAATTCCAAATCAGCGCGGCCGGCGCGGTGCTGGCGACATTGATCCCGGGCAGCGCCGCCTGCCATTCGCCCTTGAGGGTGCGGTCGATGAACTCGACCCAGGTCTTCGGCGGATTCTTGATCTTCGCCTCGTTGTAGGCGAGACCGGCCGCGCCGAAGTGCATCGCGACCGCGTAGCCCTCGACGACCTGCTTGAACGGCGCGGGCACGTCGGCAAGGTTCGGAATTCGCGCCGGATCGATCTTGTCGACCAGACCGCGCGCCTTGGCATCCTCCGCGCCGTCGACCAGATTGAGGATCACGTCGATCGGAGGCTTCTGCGGATTGGCGGCGATCTGGTTCACCCATTGCGCCGGCGTCCCGAGCACGACATCGACGGTCTTTCCGGTCTGCTTCTGGAACGGCTCGATGTAGCAGGTGCGCAGCGACTTCTCCCAAACGCCGCCGAACGCCGTCACCGTCAGGTCAGCCGCCGGCGCGGGACCCGAAACGAGCACGCCGCAGCACGCGGCGAGCCCCCATATCGTGCGTGACAATCGATACATGTCTACCTCCCTCTGGATGAAGTGCGCGAGTCAAAGCTCTCATGACGGTGAGCTCATGTATTCGAGCCCGACGGTGCGCTCGATCATCAACAGCACCACGAAGGCGATCGCCATCTGAACGCTCCCGATCGCCGCGATCGCCGGGTCGAACTGGTTCTGCAGGTAGCTCAGCATCACGACCGGCAACGTGTTGGTCTGGGCGCTGCCGAAGAAGAGCGAGAGCGAAAGGTTGTCGAGCGAGATCAGAATCGCGAACAGCATGCCGCTGAAGATTCCAGAGCCGATCAGCGGCAGCGTGATGTAGGTGAAGATCTGCCGGTTGGACGCACCGAGGATGGCGGCGCTCTCCTCGTAGTCGCGCCCGACGCTGCGATAGACCGCGACCACGGTCCGCACCACGTAAGGGATCGACACGACGGTATGCGCGATCAGCAGCGAGATGAACGAGAGGCCGAGCCCCATGGCCGAGAGATAATAGAGCAGGGCGACGCCGAGCAGGATCATCGGGATCGACAGCGGCGCGAGCAGAAAGGTGGAGACCACATCGGCGACGCGCGACGTGCTGCGCGCAAGCGCCAGCGCGGCAGGCACCCCGAGGATCGCGGCGAGGATCGCGGAGGCGGCCGCAAGCTTGAGGCTGAACCAGAGTGATGCCAGCAGCGGCGTGTATTCGAGGAGGCGATAGTACCAACGCAACGAGAAGTCCGTCACCGGGAACGTGATGAACGCTGCGTCGGAGAATGACACGAGCACCACGAAGAAGATCGGCGCCAGCAGGAACACGAAGAAGACCAGCACGTAACCAAGCAGCAAAGCTTGCGGGATACGACGCTCCACCTGCCGCAGGACGCGCGTCTCGCTCATCGGTGAACTCCCTGCCGACGAATGAGCCTGAGCTGGAGGAACAGCGACAGCACGGCGAGCGCGAGCAACACATTGCCCATGGCGGCCGCGAAGCCGAGGTTCTGAACGAGCAGGAACTGCTGATAGATCAGCAACGGCAGCGTCACGACACTGCCGCCGCCGAGCAGCAACATGGTGAGGAAGCTGCCGTTCGCCAGCATGAACACGACGATCGATCCGGTCGCGACACCGTCGAGGCTGAGCGGCAGCGTCACCTCGCGGAACGTCCGCAGACGGCCGGCGCCGAGCAACTGCGCCGCTTCTTCGAGCCGCCGGTCTACGCCTTTGAGAACGGCGGCGATCGAGATCACCATGAACGGCACAAGCACATGCACCAGCCCGATGATGACGGACGAGGGGCCTTGCAGCAGCCGCAGCGGACGCTCGATGAACCCGAGACCGAGCAGCGTGCTGTTCAAGACGCCGTTGCGCGCGAGGATCACGCTCCAGCCAAACGTGCGCATGATGATCGATGTCAGCAGCGGAGCGACGAGCAGGAAGATGATGAGGCCGGTCCAGCGCCCGGCGTGGCGGACCATGAAGTAGGCGACCGGGTAGCCGAGGACGGCACAAATGGCGGTGACGATGACGCTCAGCAGCAGCGTCTGGCCGATCACCGTGAGGTAATAGGAATCAAAGAACAGCTTCGCATAGTACGCGGCGGAAAGGCGCCCGCCCTGCGGTGACGGCAGCCAAATGCTGTGGGCGCCGTTTTGCACGAGAGGCGCCACAAAAAAGAGAAGCAGGAAGGCCACCGCCGGCAGGACCGGCAGAAGGCCCGCGGCGAACTGAGCGCCGGGTCGTGCAGACGCCGGCGCCGGCATGGCGACACGCGCAGCGAGCGAGGCGTTCACCAGTTGCGCCCGATCACTCGTCATCGAGCACTCGCATCGCCCCTGGCGTCCATGAGACGCTGACCGGTGCGCCGACCGGCAGCGCCGTCGCGCTCGCTGGCCCCGTCACCTGCCGGTAGGCAAAGAGCGGCCGCGCGAAGCCGGGAATGCGGAGCTGGAAGACCCGCGAGGCGCCACGGAAGACCGAGCCGGTCACCGTTGCGGTCAGCCCGTGCGGCATGCGGTCCGCGAGCGGCACGACATGCAGGTGCTCGGGCCGGATCGCAACCGTGATGGCGCGGCCCGGCTCGGCCGTGGTCGAGGTCGGCAGGCAGAACTCCGCGCCCTCGCTCGCCTCGGCGGAGCGAACGCGCAGCGTGTCGGCATCCGGGCGGCCGGTCACGATCAGCGTGAGGATGTTCGAGGTGCCGAGAAACTCGGAGACGAAACGATTGCGCGGACGCTCGTAGACCTCGGTCGGCGTGCCGACCTGGAGGATCTCGCCGCGATTCATCACCACGATCATATCGCTCATGGTGAGAGCTTCTTCCTGATCGTGGGTGACGAGCAGCGTCGTGATGCCGAACTCACGCTGCAGCTGGCGCAGCTCGAACTGCATCTCCTCGCGCAGATTCTTGTCGAGCGCGCCGAGCGGTTCGTCGAGCAAGAGCATCGACGGCTCGGTCACGAGCGAACGCGCGAGCGCGACACGTTGCTGCTGTCCGCCGGAGAGCTGGTTCGGATAGCGTTCGCCATGCTGCGGCAAGTGGACGATGTCGAGCATGCGATGGGTCCGCGCTTCGATCTCGGCGCGGGGCAGGCGGGCCATCCGCAGCCCGAATGCGACGTTCTGCTCGACCGTCATGTGCGGGAACAGGCTGTAGTTCTGAAACACCATCCCGAGCTTGCGGCGCTGAGGCGGATCGTCGGTCCGGTCCTGGCCTGCGATCACCACGCGCCCGGCGTCCGGTGTTTCGAAACCCGCGATGATCCGCAGCGTCGTGGTCTTGCCGCAGCCGGAGGGGCCAAGAAGGGCGCACATCCGGCCCGCGGGCACGGAGAAAGAACTCGGCCGCAGCGCCGCAACCCCGCCGAACGACTTGCTAACTTGGACCAGCTGCAGACCGATGCCGGTTTCTGCAGAAACCTTGGTTGCGCACGAGTTCATCAGCACCTCGTGCGCCCAAGGTTAGCGAGCGGGTTTTTCCGTGGCAATCAAAAAAGTCACAAAATGTAAGAGTGAGCATGATAGGATAATTTGAGCACTGCCGTAACGTAGCCCATCGGGCAGCCTGCTAGCCTCCGCGGCGGCGCTGTTCTACCGACGCGCGCGCAGCTTGATGTGCGCACGAGACGGGCGCCGGCCAAAGACCGCTATGGCGACTGCGATCGGGCGGGCGACTCAGAGATTGACCAGGACCCAGAGCACCACCGCGTCCTTTGGACCCGACGAGGTCCAGGTGTGCTCGGTCGTGGCGTCGTAATAAACGCAGTCGCCTTTGTTCAATTCCAGCGGCTCGTACAGGCGGCTGTGCACAACGAGGGTGCCTTCGAGCACCATCACGAAGATCTCCGCATCCGACTTGGCCCAGGCCTTGTAGTCGTCGGGCGAACGTGCCGTCACGGTCGTGAGAATCGGCGTCGCACGCTTGTTCTTCAAATCGGCGCAGAGCAGCGAGTTGTTGCAGGTGCCCGTGATGTGGGGGCTGCCGGTGCCGGCGCGGCTCACGCTGCGACGTCCGCCGAAGCCCGCGAGTTCGGTACTCTGGTCGGCAATCAGTGTCACAAGCTCGACGCCGAGGCCGGTGGCGATCCGTTGCATGGTTGAGATCGTCGGGGACAGATCATCCCGTTCGATCTTCGAGAAGGCGGATGCCGACACACCGGTCAGTTTGCTGGCCTCCTGCAGCGTAAGGCGGCGCCGCTTCCGGATCGCGCGCAGACGAGCCCCAATGCTGGTTGCGCCATGCGTGCTTTCGATCGGCGCAGCGACGTCACTTGAGCGGCTCGCATCGCCGGCAGTGCCGGCCCGGTCCGCAAGCGAAATTTCCGGCATTGTCATTCTCCCCGCCGGCCATGCGGCTCAGCAAGTGGTTGAATCCCTTGGTATGCGACATGAAGATCGACGATCCGATTGTCAACTGCGTTCATTGTCGGATCATACCAGTTTTTTACGATAGTGTTGACATGCGCAGCCTGGGGCGATCAAATCGGAGGGCCGGCGAGCGTGCGGCTCGCAAATGGCCTGCTTGCGCGGTGGAGGGAATGGCGCCGATGCCTCTGACCAAGGATCAATTGAGCGGGCTTTACACGGCGATCGTCACGCCGCTCGCGCAAGACGGATTAGTCGACACCAAGGCGCTTCAAGCGCTGGTCCGCTTCCAGCTCAATGCCGGCGCCTCAGGCATCGTCCCGATCGGCGGTACCGGCGAATATCCTGCCTTTTCCCGCAATGAGCGGCGCACCATCGTGGCGGCCTGTGTCGAGGCGGCGCAGGGCAAGCCGGTCATCCCGGGGGTGCTGTCGACCGGCTTCGAGGATGCGCTCGAGGCCGGGCGCGATTTTGCGGCGGCGGGCGCAGCGGCCGTCATGACGGTCACACCTTATTACGCACCCGGTACGCAGGAAGGCATGCGCAGCTATTTCCGTCGCTACCGCGACAGCCTCGACCTGCCGGTGCTGCTGTATCAAATTCCGCGGCGAACGACGGTTGCGACGATGGCCGACACCGTGCAGGCGATGGCGGAGGACGGCTCGATCATCGGGATGAAGTATTCGTCCTACGACATGCCGGACTTCATCCGCACCGCCAAATACGCCGGCAACAAGATCGCGATCCTGAGTGGGGAAGAGCCGCTGTTCGCGACCCACGTTGCGCTTGGCGCGAAAGGAGGCGTGCTTGCCTCGGCGACGATCTATCCCAAGATCTGGCTCGAGATCTTCGCGCTCGCGCGTCAGGGCAAGCTCGAGGCAGCGCTCAAGCTGCAGGATCGGATCGATCCCGTTCTCGACTCGATCTTTCTCGAGACCAATCCGGGTCCTCTCAAGACCTACATGGATCTCGCCGGCATGCCGGTCGGAGGCGTGCGCCTTCCACTGACGCCGCCGAGCCCCGAAACGGTCGCCAAGCTCAAGTCGGCGGCCGAACGGGCGAAAGCAGCCTGTCTCGCGTGAGGTAAGGACATCGACCGTGCTCGACCGCCTGCGCGCCATCGTCGGGGACAAGGGACTGATCTCTGATCCGGTCGAGATGGAGCCGTGGGTGACGGATTGGCGCCAGCGCCGGCGCGGCGCCGCGCTGTGCGTCGTCTCTCCGGCGAGCACCGCAGAAGTCGCGGCGGTGGTTGCGCTGTGCGCCAGCGAAGGTCAGCCGATCTTCCCGGTCGGTGGGAATACCGGGCTTTGCTATGGGGCAGTGCCCGAGAGCGACCGGCCGGGCAAACCTGGCATCGTGCTTTCCCTGCGGCGCATGAACGGCATCCGCGCGATCGATCCGGCGGCCGGCATCGCAACGGTCGACGCCGGCGTTGTCCTCGGCGATCTGCACGCCGCGGCCGCGGCGGTGCGGCGCCAGTTTCCCCTCTATCTCGGAAGCGAAGGCAGTGCGCAGATCGGCGGACTCATCTCGACCAATGCGGGTGGTACCGGCGTGGTGCGCTACGGACCGATGCGCGATCTTGTCGCGGGCCTCGAGGTCGTTCTTGCCGATGGACGGGTGCTCTCCGACCTCGCCGGGCTGCGCAAGGACAATACTGGCTATATGCTGCGTCATCTCTTCATCGGCGCGGAAGGCACGCTCGGCATCATCACGGGCGCGGCCCTGAGATTGCACGCTCAGACACCCAATACGGCGCACGCCTGGGTGTCGGTCGCGGATCCAGCCGCCGCGGTTGCTCTGTTCACCGCGCTGCAGGATCGCGCCGGCTCTTACATCCAGGCCTTCGAGCTGGTCTCAGCCTCGCAATTCGAGCTGGTGCGCCGTCACATTGCACGAGTGCGCATTCCCTTCGCGGAGCTTCCGGCGTGGTCCGTCTTGATCGAGCTCGGCAGCGAGGATGTCACGACCGCTCTGAATGCGATCCTCGAGGATGTTCTCGGAGCATTCCTTGAAAATGGTCGCGTGAGCGATGCGGTCGTCGCGACGTCGGAGCAGCAGGCGTCGGACTTCTGGCACGTTCGCCATTCGGTATCCGAAGCCAACAAGGAAGAAGGCATCGGCATCGTCCATGACGTCGCCATTCGCACTTCGGACGTCGCCGCTTTCATCGCGGCCGCCGACAAGGTTGCGGCGGCGCGATATCCGCAGGCCGTGACGCAAGTCGTCTGTCACCTCGGCGACGGCAATGTTCATTACATCCTGATGTTTCAGCACGCGTTCTGGAACGGCCTCGAGGACCCGGAGGCTTTCGCGCTCGAGGTCGAGCGGGCGATCCACGATGCGGCGGCGACCTACGGGGGGACATTCAGCGCCGAGCATGGTGTCGGCCGCAAGCTGGCAGTCGAACTACGGCGTCTCGCCGATCCGCTGCGCTACGAGCTGATGGGGCAGGTCAAGAACATGTTCGATCCGCAGGGGCTGATGAATCCCGGCGTTCTGTTCGCCACGGATGACGCAGAACAGATCGCAGGATCCTCTGTGCTCGACTTCGAGGGCGGCGCCGCAACGGAGAGCCGCCAGACCCGCAGGCGGGCGTCTCGGTATCAATGAGTTTGTTTCCGAAGAGGGGAGAGTGACAATGATTGCACGCAGGGATCTCGCAGGGCTCGTCGGCGTTGGCGCGGTCGCGGCTACCGCGCTGACACTGTCTTCGGGTGCCGCGCGCGCGCAGGGCCAGAATACGTTCGACCGGATTCTTGCGAACAAGAAGCTCCGTCTCGGCGCCGTCGCAGCGGGTCAGCCCTGGTTCTACAAGGATCAGGCCGCAGGCAAATGGGGCGGCCAATTCTTCGACATCGGTTCGGCTCTCGCGACCGACATGGATGTTCAGCTCGAGTTGGTCGAGACGACCTGGGGCAATGCGGTGCTCGATCTCCAGGCGGACAAGATCGATGTCATGTTCGGTCTCAACCCGACGCCGAAGCGCGCCATGGTGGTCGACTTCAGCGGGCCGGTCTATGACAGCGCGCTCGTCATCATCGCGCGCCCCGGGTTTGAGCCGAAGACCTGGGCCGAGTTGAACGATCCCAAGGTGAAAATTTCCGTCGATGTCGGCTCCGCGCATGATCAGGTCGCCGCGCGGCTGTGCTCGAAGGCGCAAATCGTACGCTTCAAATCGATCGATGAGGCGACGCTGGCGTTGCGCAGCACCCGCGTCGACGCCCAATGCATCTTCTGGATGGGCGGCGTCCGCGCCGTGAAGCGTGATCCTGCGCTCGGCAAGGTGATCGTGCCGCAACCGATGTTCGGCTCCACGTCCAACGCCGCGGTGCGTCGCGAGCCGGACAAGACCTGGCGCGACTTCCTGACCACCTGGATCACCTATGCGCGTGGTCTCGGGCTCGTGCGCGAGGCGGTCGTCACAAGCCTCGCCAAGGTCGACCTCTCGCTCGACGACATTCCGCCGGGCGTGACCTTCTGACGCGGCGATCGCGGCCGTGCGACTTCCCGCTGGGGAGCCGTTATGTATCAGTGGAATTTCGATATCGTCTGGGGCTACCGCTGGCTGTTCGTGAACGGCACCGCCGTCACGGTCGGCCTGACGGTCGCGGTCGTGGTGCTCGGCCTGCTCGTCGGTCTCGTCGCGGGCATCGCGCAGGTCTCGCGTTTCCCGATGCTGCGCTGGATCTCGTGGATCTACATCGAGATGTTCCGGCTGACGCCGTTGTTGGTTCTGCTGTTGTGGTTCTACTACGCGTTGCCGATGATGACGGGGATCAAGCTCGACGCGCTGTCCGCGTCGATTGTGACGCTCGCACTCTACGGCGGATCGTTCTACGCGGAGGTGATCCGCGGCGGGATCGTCTCGATCGATCCGGGGCAGGGCGAGGCCGGGCTTGCGCTTGGCATGACCCCCGCACGCGTGATGCGCCGCATCGTATTGCCGCAGGCGATCAAGCGGATGATCCCGCCGCTGATGAACCAGTCGATCATTCAGTTCAAGAATACCTCGCTGGTCTCCGTGCTCGCCGTCCCGGATCTGCTCTATCAGGGCCAGGTGGCGGCGATGGATACCTATCGGGCGCTCGAAGTCTATACGGTGATTGCCGCGATCTATTTCGTCGTCCTCCTCCCGCTGACGGTGATCGTCAAGCGGGCGGAGCGTCACCTCGCGCAGAGCAGCTGAGGGCGCGATGACAGCCTGCAAGATCGAAGTCGTGGGCTTGCGCAAGAGCTTTGGGCCGCTCGCCGTCCTGCGCGACATCAATCTGAGCGTCGATACCGGCTCGGTCGTCGCGCTGATTGGTCCGTCGGGCTCGGGCAAGTCGACGCTGCTGCGCTGTCTCAATCTGCTGGTCATCCCCGAAGGCGGGCGCGTGCGCATTGGCGACCACAGTTTCTCGTTCGGAGCGGGCGCCAGGCTTCCGGGCGTGCGCGAGCAGGCCCGATTCCGCTCCAACACCGGTATGGTGTTTCAGCACTTCAATCTCTTCCCGCACATGACGGTGATCCAGAACGTCATGGAGGGCCCGGTCTGGGTGAAGAACACGCCGAAGCCCGAGGCCGAGAGCCTTGCGCGCAAACTGCTTGCAAAAGTCGGCCTCAGCGACAAGATCGACGTCTTCCCCAACAAGCTCTCCGGCGGCCAGAAGCAGCGCGTCGCCATCGCCCGTGCGCTCGCGATGGAGCCTGCCGTCATGCTCTTCGATGAAGTGACCTCTGCGCTTGATCCCGAGTTGGTCGGCGAGGTCTTGGGCGTCATGCGCGACCTCGCCGCCGAAGGCATGACGATGATCATCGTCACCCACGAGATCGGGTTTGCCCGCGAGGTCGCGGACCGGGTCGTTTTCATGCGCGACGGCTTGATCGTCGAGGAGGGGCCGGCCCGTCAAGTGATCGGGCAGCCAAGGGAGGAAGCGACACGCGTCTTCCTCAGTCACTTCCACAACCGCGGTTAGGCCGGCCTCCGCCCCTGCCGGACGCGTCGTTTGACACACAGTGCAGCGTCAAGTTGAGCAGAGTGTAGGCGTTCACATCTCCTTCAAACAACTATCAAGACTGCGTGCGACACTGTGCCCATTTACTATGCTGATCTGAAGGCAAAAGCAGCAAAGTTGAGCGCGGGTCTGGGGTGCATCGAACCTCAAGTCGATCGCGCCCGCAGCATTTGTCAAAAAAGCACGTAGATGTGACGGCTCAAACGAAGTTGATTGCAAAACAGCAGCCAATCGCGCTGTGGCAGGAGAGTAACGGGCTAGCGCGAAACGTAGTGGATGCATAGTTTCGCGTATTGCCGGGGTGATCTCGGTAAGTGTCCAATAGGAACAAGACGAATACTGATTCGTTGTCAATCAGACGCGCCTGTGTCCGACGGGCAGCTGTGCAGTTTTGCTCTCGGTCCAACGGCGTAACGAGAGAGGGCCATGTACAACGATTCTTTGTTTAACGCCTTCGCCCGCTCGTTCGAAGCGCGGCGTGAAACGGACATGCCGATCGCCGAGTACCTGGAGTCCTGCCGCGGCGACCCTATGCGATACGCAAACGCGGCGGAGCGCCTATTGGCCGCGATCGGTGAGCCTCAGATGATCGACACGGCCAAGGATCCTCGCCTTGGCCGAATTTTTTTGAATCGAACGATGCGTATTTATCCGGCCTTCGCCGGATTCTACGGGATGGAAGAGACGATCGAGCGCATCGTCTCTTTCTTCCGTCATGCGGCGCAGGGCCTCGAGGAGCGCAAGCAGATTCTTTACCTGCTCGGCCCGGTGGGCGGCGGCAAGTCGTCGCTGGCAGAGCGGCTCAAGTCATTAATGGAAGTTAAGCCGATCTACGTGCTGAAGGCCGGTGACGAGCTCAGCCCGGTGTTCGAAAGCCCGTTGAGCCTGTTCGACCCGGACCACATGGGTCCGATGCTGGAGGAGCGATACGGCATCCCGCGACGGCGCTTGACTGGGCTGATGAGCCCCTGGTGCCTCAAGCGGCTCGAGGCGTTTGGCGGCGACATCTCCCGCTTCCGCGTCGCCAAGCTCCAGCCGTCGCGCCTGCGGCAGATCGCCGTCGCGAAAACCGAGCCGGGCGACGAGAACAATCAGGACATTTCCTCGCTCGTCGGCAAGGTCGACATCCGCAAGCTCGAGACCTTCGCGCAGAACGACCCTGACGCCTACAGCTATTCCGGCGGTCTGAACCGAGCGAACCAGGGCATCCTCGAGTTCGTCGAGATGTTCAAGGCGCCGATCAAGATGCTGCACCCGCTGCTGACCGCGACGCAGGAGGGCAATTATATCGGCACCGAAAACATCGGCGCGATCCCGTTCTCCGGCATCGTTCTGGCGCACTCGAACGAGGCCGAGTGGCAAAGCTTCAAGAGCAACAAGAACAACGAAGCCTTCATCGACCGGATCTGCGTCATCAAGGTGCCTTACTGCCTGCGCGTGACCGAGGAGCAGAAGATCTACGACAAGCTGATCGAGAACTCCGAACTCGCGGGGGCGCCCTGCGCGCCGGCAACGCTGGAGACGCTCGCGCGCTTCACCGTGCTCTCGCGCCTGCGTCAGCATGAGAACTCGACGCTGTTCGCCAAGATGCGGATCTATGACGGCGAGAGCCTGAAGGAATCCGATCCGAAGGCGCGCAGCGTCCAGGAATACAAGGACACGGCCGGTGTTGACGAAGGCATGGACGGCGTCTCGACGCGCTTCGCGTTCAAGGTCCTGGCCGCGACCTTCAACCATGACACGACCGAGATCGCGGCCGATCCGGTCCACCTGATGTATGTGTTGGAGCATGCCATCCGCCGCGAACAGCTGCCGGACGAGCTCGAGAAGCGCTATCTCGAGTTCGTCAAGGTCGAGCTTGCGCAACGCTATGCGGAGTTCATCGGCCACGAGATCCAGAAAGCCTATCTGGAGTCCTATGCGGACTATGGGCAAAATCTGTTCGACCGCTACGTCGACTACGCGGATGCCTGGATCGAGGATCAGGACTTCAAGGATCCGGACACCGGCCAGATTCTCAATCGCGAGCTTCTCAATCAGGAGCTGACGAAGATCGAAAAGCCGGCCGGCATCGCCAATCCGAAGGACTTCCGCAACGAAGTCGTCAAATTCTCCCTGCGTTCACGGGCGCATAATGGCGGCAAGAACCCGGCCTGGAGCAGCTACGAGAAAATCCGCGAGGTGATCGAAAAGCGGATGTTCTCGCAGGTCGAGGACCTGCTGCCGGTCATTTCCTTCGGCACCAAGAAGGACGGCGAGACCGAGAAGAAGCATGGAGAGTTCCTCCAGCGCATGGTCGCGCGTGGATACACGGAGCGTCAGGTTCGCCGCCTGGTCGAATGGTACATGCGGGTGAAGCAGGCGAGTTGAGCCGGATGCAAGAGGGCCATGTACATCGTCGATCGACGTCTGAACCCAGGTAGCAAGAGTCTCGAGAACCGCCAGCGGTTTTTGCGCCGAGCCAAGGCGCTCATACAGAGAGCCGTAAGGCAGACCTCCGAGGGTCGCGAGATCCGCGATGTCCTGGAGGGCGGCGAGGTCAGCATTCCGCTCGACGGAATGGACGAGCCTCGCTTCCAGCGGGCGGACGGCGGAGGCATCCGGGATCTCGTGCTCCCGGGCAACAAGAAGTTCATCGAGGGCGACATCCTCCCGCGTCCGGATCAGGGCGGCGGCGGCAAGCCGCGCGAGGCCGGCGAGGGCGACAGCGAGGACGCGTTTCGTTTCCTCCTGACGCGCGAGGAATTTCTCGAGCTCTTCCTCGACGATCTCGAGCTGCCCGATCTCGCCAAGAGAAAGCTGGCGGAAGTCGAGCACGAGGGCGTACGCCGCGCGGGCTACACGACCTCGGGTTCGCCCGCGAACATCTCGGTCAGCCGCACCATGCGGATCGCGATGGCGCGGCGCGTCGCCCTCGGCCGGCCGCGGGCCGAGACGATCGAGAAGCTCGAAGCCGAGCTCGCCGATTGCGATGACGAGCGCAGCACCGCTCTCGAGGCGCAGGTCGAAGCGCTCAAGGGCAAGATGCGGCGCATTCCCTACCTCGATCCGATCGACATTCGTTATCGCCGCTTCGAGAGCCAGCCCAAGCCTATCGCCCAGGCCGTCATGTTCTGCCTGATGGATGTGTCGGGCTCGATGTCGGAGCACATGAAGGATCTCGCGAAGCGCTTCTACATGCTGCTCTATGTCTTCCTCACGCGGCGCTATCGCCACGTGGAGATCGTCTTCATCCGCCATACCGACAGGGCCGAGGAGGTGGACGAGGAAACCTTCTTCCGCAGTCCCGCGTCCGGCGGCACGCTGGTCTCGAGCGCATTGGAAGCGATGCATCAGATCGTGACGACGCGCTATCGACCCGCGGATTGGAATATCTACGCGGCGCAGGCATCTGACGGTGACAACTCCCATTCGGATGGAGAGCTCACCGGACGGCTGCTCAAGGACATGATCCTGCCGGTCAGCCAGTATTTTGCCTATCTCGAGGTCGGCGAATCGAGCAGCTCGGCGATGCCGGACTCGCCGCTATGGACGCTTTATCAAAGGCTGCGCGAGGAAGGAGCCACTCTCTCCATGCGCAAGGTCGGCGACCGGAGCGAGATCTTCCCGGTGTTCCAGGAATTCTTCCATCGCCGCGGAGCACAGGAGCGCGCCACGCCATGACCGCGAGCGGACAGCTCTATCAGGGCGCCGACTGGGATTTCGCCATCCTCCAGCGCATCCACGACGCCTGCGAGGAGATCGCGCAGTCCGAGCTCGGCCTCGACGTCTATCCGAACCAGATCGAGATCATCACTGCCGAGCAGATGCTCGATGCTTATTCGTCGATCGGAATGCCGTTGTTCTACAAGCATTGGTCGTTCGGCAAGCACTTCGCGCATCATGAAGCGTTCTATCGCAGGGGCCTGAAAGGTCTTGCCTACGAGATCGTCATCAACAGCTCTCCATGCATTTCCTATCTCATGGAGGAAAACACCGCGACGATGCAGACGCTCGTGATCGCTCACGCGGCGTTCGGTCACAATCACTTTTTCAAGAACAACTATCTGTTCAAGTCGTGGACCGACGCCGAAGGGATTCTCGATTATCTGAACTTCGCCAAGAGCTATGTTGCGCAGTGCGAGGAACGCCATGGTCTCGCCGTCGTTGCGCGCACGCTCGATGCGGCGCATGCGCTGATGTCGCACGGCGTGCACCGCTACCCGAACCAGAAGAAACTCGATCTGCGTCAGGAGGAGAAGCGCGAGCGGGAACGCCGCCTCCATGAGGAACGCGTGTTCAACGATTTGTGGCGCACCGTTCCGGCCGGTCCGGGCAAGACCGTCTCGGAGCTGAGCCTCGAGCGACGTCGCACGCTGCTCGGGCTGCCGCAGGAAAACATCCTCTATTTCCTGGAGAAGTCCGCACCGCGCCTGCAGCCTTGGCAGCGCGAGCTGCTGCGGATCGTGCGCCACATCGCGCAGTATTTCTATCCCCAAAAGCAGACCAAGGTCATGAATGAGGGGGTCGCGACCTACGTGCATTACCGCGTCATGACTCGCCTGCATGAGCAAGGCCGCATTTCCGACGGTCACTTCCTCGAGTTCCTGCAGTCGCATACCAATGTCGTCCTGCAGCCGGACTTCGATGATCCGCGTTTCTCCGGCTTCAATCCCTATGCGCTCGGCTTTGCGATGATGCAGGACATCGAGCGCATTGTCGCCGATCCGGACGAGGAGGATCGCCAGTGGTTCCCGGACATTGCCGGGAGCAAGGACGTGATGCCGGCGCTGCGCCACATCTGGGCCAACTATCGCGACGAGAGCTTCATCAGTCAGTTTCTCAGCCCGCGCTTGATGCGGCAAATGCGTATGTTTCACCTGCATGATGATCCCGCCGAGACAGCGGGCATCAAGGTGGACGCGATCCACAATGAGCGCGGCTATCGCCGCATCCGCCGTGAGCTCTCGCGGCAGCACGACATCGGCTGGATGGATCCGAACATCGAGGTGGTCGATGTCGATCTCGCCGGCGACCGCCGTCTCCTGCTGCACCATACCGTGGTGAATGGAAGCTTGCTCGAGGAGGCCGATACCAGGCGCGTGCTCCAGCACCTCGCCGACCTCTGGAGCTACGACGTCCTGCTGCGGGAGATCGATTCCTCGGGCACGGTTCTCAAAGAGCACGCCGCGAGCCCATCCGTGGCGGCGCTCGCGGCGTGAGAATTTGTCCTTGCAGGGCGAGTCCGGTCTTACCACTCCTCGCCCCAGACCTGCACGACGTGGCCGGGCGAGACTTCGCGATAGTGTCGGACCGGCGGCTGGTAGTCGGGTGCGCGCACCGGGCTCTTGATCTCGTCATTCGAGATGGCGCGCCGTCCGCCGCGGCGGGCCGGATCCGGTACCGGCACCGCGGCCATCAGTTTCTTGGTGTAAGGATGCTGCGGATTGCCGAACACGGCCGCGCGAGGGCCGATCTCGACGATCTCGCCGAGATACATGACGGCGACGCGATGGCTGATGCGCTCGACCACCGCGATGTCATGCGAGATGAAGAGGTACGCGAGACGCAGGCTCGCCTGCAGATCGAGCAGCAGGTTGACCACCTGCGCCTTGACCGAGACGTCAAGCGCCGAGACCGCCTCGTCCGCGATGATCAGTTTCGGGTTCAGCGAAAGCGCACGCGCGATACAGATGCGCTGGCGCTGACCGCCGGAAAATTCGTGCGGAAAACGCGACACCATGTCGGCCGTCAGCCCGACGCGCACGAGGAGATCGGCGACCCGCTCGCGCGCTTGTGAGGGCCTGGCCAGCCGGTTGGCGTAGAGCGGTGCTGCGATCGCCGCGCCAACCGACATGCGCGGATTGAGGCTTGCGAACGGATCCTGGAAGATGATCTGCATGCGCCTGCGCAATGCGCGCAGGCCGCGCGCATCGAGCCGCAGTACATCCTCGCCATCGAGCAGAACCGTGCCGCTGTCCGGTTCGGTCAGCTTCAGGATGGAGCGGCCGGTCGTCGACTTGCCGCAGCCGGATTCGCCGACCAGCGCCAGCGTCTCGCCAGCATGCAGGCTGAACGAAATGTTCTCGACCGCGTGCACCCGGCCCGACACCTTGCCGAACAGACCGGAGCGGATCGGGAAGCGCGTCGTGAGATTGGCGACTTCGAGCACCGGCCGCTCCGCGCTGATCACGGTATCGGGCGCCTCGCTCGGCTGATCGGATGTCCCGGTCAGCTTGTCGACGATCGGAAAGCGCATCGGCCGCGCGCGACCGGTCATGGAGCCGAGCTGCGGCACGGCGGCGAGCAGCGCGCGCGTATAGGGATGGGCTGGGGCCGCGAAGATTCGCGCCGTGCTGTCGGCCTCGACCGCTGCGCCGTCGTACATCACGACGGTGCGGTCCGCGATCTCGGCGACGACGCCCATGTCGTGGGTGATGAAGAGGATCGACATACCCTCTTCCTGTTGCAGGCTCTTGAGCAGCTCGAGGATCTGGGCCTGGATCGTCACGTCGAGCGCGGTCGTCGGCTCGTCGGCGATCAGAAGCTTTGGCCGGCAAGCGAGCGCCATCGCGATCATCACGCGCTGGCGCATGCCACCGGAGAAGCGGTGCGGATACTCGTGGAAGCGCGACTTGGCGGCCGGGATCCGCACTTTCTCGAGAAGGCGGATCGTCTCGGCCTCGGCGGCGGCGCGCGACAGGCCGCGGTGGTAGATCAGCGCCTCGGCGATCTGAAAGCCGATGGTCAGCACCGGATTGAGGCTGGTCATCGGCTCCTGGAAGATCATCGCGATCTCGTTGCCGCGCACATCCTGCATCGCCGCTTCGGGCAGCGTCATAAGATCGCGGCCGGCGAGCGTGACACGGCCCTCGATGCGGCCGATCTCGCGCGGGATCAGCCGCATCGCCGAGAGCGCGGTGACGCTCTTGCCCGAGCCGGACTCGCCGACAATCGCCACCGTCTCCTGCGCGCCGATGTCGAACGACAGATTCCGCACCACCGGAATCCATTGCCCCTCGCGCAGGAACGAGGTGGTGAGACCGGAGATCGACAGAACCGGCGTCGACGTCGCTGCAGGGACACTGATCGCTTGGCACATCGTCTTAGTACCCTCGCATGCGATCGATAAGACCCGGCAGCGCCTCGCCGCGGCGATGGCGCTCGATCACGTCGAGCACGAACTCAACCGCGGTTTCGGGCGCCGCGGTGCTCGCATTGTGTGGCGTCAGCAGAATGCGAGGATGAATCCAGAACGGATGGCCGGCCGGCAACGGCTCCGGCTCGGTGACGTCGAGAATTGCGGCCGAGAGCGTGCCGTCGTCCAACGCCGCGAGGAGGTCGGCCTCGACCAAGTGACCGCCGCGTCCGACATTCACGAGCCGCGCGCCGCGCGGCAGGCGCGCGAACAGATCGCGATTGAGAATGCCGCGGGTCTCGTCGGTTAACGGCAGCAGGCAGACCAATATGTCGGTCTGCGCGAGAAACTCCGGCAATGCGTCCTGGCCGGCATAGCAGCTGACGCCCTCGATTACGCGCGGCGAGCGATTCCAGCCGACGAGCGGAAAGCCGAATGGCTTCAGCCGGTCGAGCACGGCCTGGCCGAGCAGACCGAGCCCCATGATGCCGACGCGCCGTTTCGCCGCGCGGGCGATCTGGATCTCGCGCCAGACCTGCTCACGCTGCTGCGCGATGAAGTGCACGAGATCGCGATGCAAGGCGAGCACCGCCATGGTGGCGTACTCGACCATGCCGTCCGTGGTGCCCGAATCGAGCATGCGGATGAGCGGGATGTGCGGTGGGAGCGTCGACAGGTCGAATTGATCGACGCCGGCCCCGACCGAGAACACCAGCTCGAGATTGCGGAATGTTTCCGCGATGTTGTCCGGTGGTATCCAGGCCGCGAGATAGTGCACCTCGGCGGGATCGCCGACATCCGGCCAGATCCGGAATGGCAGCTCGGGCGCGCGTGCCGCAAAGTGCTGCGCCCATTGCGCGCCGCGCCCGGCGTTGGCCTTGTAGAGGAAAGCCATCGCGTTTTCCTGTTTGAGCATGATCTTTTCCGAAAGCCGGTTCCCATCCCGGATCACGTCCGGGACATGTTTTTTCGGGATCATGCTCTAGAACAACCCGACCGGCGCCAGCGGCCGGCCATCGATCAAACGTGTATGACTGTACGCGGCCGGATCGACCAGCGGCGTGTCGTCGCTGACGATGTCGGCCGCGAGCTTGCCGGCCGCGGGACCGATGCCGAAGCCGTGACCGCTGAAGCCGGTCGCGAGGAAGAAGCCGGGCAGGGCGTCGACCGGAGAGATCACCGGGATAGTGTCGGGCGTGGCATCGATCGTGCCGCCCCAGGCCTCCGCGAGCTTGATGCCGTTGAGTTGCGGATGCGCCTCGATCAATGCGGCGAACGCGGAATTGACCAGCGACATGTCCGGCGCCGGATCGCGCACGCGTTCGGCTTCGAACGGCGACGGCGCGTCGAGGCTCCAGTTCGCGCCGCGCATGAGCTGGTCGAAGAACGCCTTTCCGAACGACAGCTTCAGGCCTTTGCGGCGCTCCAGGTAAGTCGGCCAGAACGCGCGCGCATAGCGAAACAGATCGGGCGAGATCTCCACGGTGCCGCGGTTGCGCAGCGCCAGCGTGTAGCCGCCATCGAGCCGGCGGCGGATGCAATAGAAGTCGGTGCCGAGCGCCCCCGCGGTGATTTCCGGTGCCGGCGTGGTGCGGCACGCGGTGGCGTTGACGAGCCCGACCGGCAGCTCGATGCCATGGCGGCGGCAGAACAGCGACGACCAGGCGCCGCCCGCCAGCAACGCCGACTGGGTGCGGATCGCGCCCTTCTCGGTCATGACCGCGCTGACGCGCCCGCCTTCAGTCTCGAGCCCGCGCGCCGCGCACTCCTGATGGATCGTCACGCCGTGCTTGCGCGCCGCGGTCGCGAGCGCCGGGACTGCCATCGACGGCTCGGCGCGCCCGTCGCTCGGCGTGTGCAGGCCGCCGATCCAGCTGTCGGCAATGCCGGGCAGGCGCTCGGTGAGCTCGGCACGCGACAGCACGGTCGAATGCACTTGGCTCTCGCGCGCGATCTCCGCCCACTTTTCCCAGTCAGCCAGCTCCTTCTGGTCCTTGGTCAGGAACAGGATGCCGGTGCGGCGAAAGCCGGCATCGACGCCGGCATCGATCTGCATCTCCTCCCACAGGCGCAGTGCCTCGCGGGCGAGCGGAATTTCGGCGCGCGCGCGGCCCTGCTGACGGCACCAGCCCCAGTTGCGGCTCGACTGCTCGGCGCCGACATGACCTTTCTCGATCAGCGCGACCGAGTGGCCCTTCTTCGCCAGGTGATACGCCGCCGAGACGCCGATGACGCCGCCGCCGATTACGACGACGTCGGCTTGCGCCGGCACGCGCTCGTCGCTGGCGATCCGGTTCAGAGGCGGGGACATACAATTCTCCTGACTGCCACGCAGGCTTCACGGGATGTTCATGCGCGGGTCGAGCGCGTCACGCAGCCCGTCGCCGAGAAAGTTGAAGCTGGTGACGGCGAGCGTGATGGCGATGCCGGGCGCGATCGCGAGCCAGGGCGCGCTGGTCAGATAGATCTGCGCGTTGTTGAGCATATTGCCCCAGCTCGCGGCCGGCGGCTGGATGCCGTAGCCGAGATAACTCACATAGGATTCGAGCAGGATCGACTTGGCGACGTTGAGCGTCGCCGCCACGACGATCGGCGCGATGGCGTTCGGGATCAGCTCGCGAAACATGATGCGCAGGTTCGACGAGCCGAACGCGATCGCGGCGATCGCGAAGTCGCGCTCGCGCAGCGAACGCACCTGCGCCTCGACGACGCGCGCGACGCTCATCCAGGCAGTCGCGGCGATCAGCAATGTGGTGGTCACGAGGCCGGGCTCGGTGAGGGCAGCGAGCGCCAGCAGGAGAAAGATCGTCGGAAAGCACAGCACCGCGTCGACGAAGCGCATCAGTACGGCGCCGAGAACGCCGCCATAAAACCCCGCGAAGGTGCCGACCAGGATGCCGACCGCCATCGCAATGACCATCGCGACGATGCCGATCGAAAGCGAAACGCGCCCGCCCATCATCAGCCGCGCCAGCACGTCGCGGCCAAGCTCGTCGGTGCCGAGGATGTGCGCGCCCGACAGGGGCGGCGCAAACCGCTTCATGATGTCAATGTAAGTGTCGTCGAAAGGCAGCAGGTACGGACCGAAGGCCGAGCCGAGCACCAGGATGATGATCGTCACGGCGCCCGCCAGCGCGAGTCGATGGCGGGCGAAGCGCTGCCAGGCGGCGCGACCGGGCGCGAGCTCGAGCGCAGGTGCGGCCGCGGTGCTCATCTGTCATCCGACCCGAATCCGCGGATCGACCACCGCATAGAGAATGTCGGCAAGCAGCGATCCGATCAGCACCATGGTGGCCGAAAACATCAGGATGCCCATCACCACCGGATAGTCGCGGTAGCCGATGGAATCGAGAAACAGTCGTCCCATGCCGGGCCAGGTGAAAACGGTTTCGGTGACCAGCGCGCCGCCGAGCAGGGTCGGAAACTGCAGGCCCGCCACGGTGATCATCGGCAGCAGCGCGTTGCGCAGCGCATGCACGGTAAGAATGCGCCACTCCGGCAGGCCTTTCGCGCGTGCCGTGCGGACGTAGTCCTGATTGATGACCTCGAGCATGGAGGAGCGCATGAAGCGCCCCCACATCGCGGTCTCGACCAGCGCCAGCACCATGGCAGGCGCTATCAGATGATGCGCGAGATCGAGCAGCGAACCGTCGCCGATGGTCTGGCGATTGCCGGAGGGAAGCCAGCCGAGCTTCACGGAAAAGAGATAGATGGTGACAAGGCCGAACCAGAAGGTCGGGATCGAGAGCGCCACCATGGCGCCGATGGTCGCGAGCGAGTCGAACACCGAATAGCGCCGCACCGCGCCGAGCACGCCGATCCAGCAGCCGAGCAGGATCGCGATAAGTGTCGCCGTCGCCATCAATTCGAGCGTGGCGCCGAGATGCGAGCCGATGACGGAGAGCACGGCCTCGCCATCGCGATAGGAGCGGCCCCAGTCGCCTTTGAGCATGCGGCCGAACCAGTCGAGATATTGAATTGGCAGCGGACGATCGAGACCGAGCTGTTTGGTGACGCGGTCGAGATCCTCCTGCGTCATCTGCGACGACACGGCGAATTGCGATAGCGGGCCGCCGGGTGCGAGATGCAGGATCGCAAAGCCGAGCGCCGACACGATCACCAGCAGCATCACCGCCTGCGCGAGGCGATTGATGATGTAGCGCGTCATCTCAATGCTCTTCGGCCGGGCGCATCAGGCCCAGTACCATTCGCGGATGTTCCAGCAGTTCGACGAGGTGTTGATGTTGTCGCGGAAGCCTTGCAGTCCGTCCTTGACGCCCTCCGCAATGATCGCCTGGAACAGCGGCAGGATCGCGAGGTCCTTGCGAACGAGCTTCTGCAGATCGCCGTAGATGGTCTTGCGCTGCGCCAGATCGAATTGCTTCGCGCCTTCGGCGAGCAGCCGGTCGGCTTCCGGGCTTTGGTATTGGTAGGTGTTGTAGCCGCGGCCGCCCTTGGCCGGAATGGAGCCGGAGCCGAAACGCGGCGTCACGTCGGGGTCGCTGCCGAGCATGAAGTTCACGCCGACGATGACCGAGTTGAACTTCGATTGCTGCCAATACTCGCCCCAGATCACAGCGGCCGGCATGTTGTTCACGCGCATCGAGGCGCCGATGGCGCGCCAGTCCTGGATCAGCAATTGCTGCGTCTGTTCGCGCACCGCGTTCCCCGAGGTGGTGGAATTGGTGAACTCGAGGCGCACGCCGCCCTTCTCGCGGATGCCGCCGGCGCCGCGGGTCCAGCCGGCGGCATCGAGGATCGCGTTGGCCTTCGCCGGGTCGTAGCTGTGTTGCGGCAATCCCTGCTGGAACGACCAGGCCTGCTGCGGAATGAAGCTCTCGGTCGGCGTCGGCAGGCCGTAGTTCAGCGCGTCGATGATGGCCTTCTTGTTGATCGCGAGATAGAGCGCCTCGCGCACCGCACGATCGGCGAGCGGGCCGAAGTCGAGGTTCGGCGCGATGTGCTCGATCGAGGACTTCGAGGACACGTAGATCTTGCGGTCGCGCAGGGCCTTTGCCTCCTGCACGAAGTTCGGCAGGATGCCTTGAATCCCGGTGTAGTCGACCTGGCCGGTGCGGAATTGCGTGTAGAGCACGGTCAGGTCCGGAATGTACTTGAAGACGACGCGCTCGAGATAAGGTCCCTTGTGGTGATAGCTGGTGTTGGCGTTCAGCTGAATATGGTCGCCGGGCACGCGTGAGCCCCAGCGGAACGCCCCGGTGCCGACCGGCGCGTTGTGGAACGGCGAATTGTTCGGATCCGACACCTTCTCCAAAATGTGCTTCGGTACCATGAAGGTGAGGGAGAGGATTGACATGTAAGGCGAATAGGGCGCCTCCATCCGCCAATGGATCTCGTCCGGCGCGACGACCTTGATGTCCTTCACCAGACTGTGGCCGACCCGGTTGCGCACCCGAAAATCCGGATTGTTGATCAGCTCGAGCGAGAACTTCACGTCCTCAGCGCTGAACGGCGTGCCGTCGTGCCACTTCACGTCGCTGCGCAGCTTGATCTTCCAGGTGAGACCATCAGGGGACAGTCCGCCGTTTTCGATGGTCGGGACCTCACGCGCGAGATCGGGGACGAACTTGCCATCCGGGTCGATGAACCAGAGCGGCGAGAACAGCTGCCACCACACGCCTTCATCGACCTCGATGCCCGGCATGAGCGGATGAAACACCGTCGGCTCCTGCGACAGTGCGGCGATGACCTGGCCGCGCGGCTTGTCGGGGGGAGTGGTACGGCGTGCCGTTTGTGCGTGCGCCGAAGCCGGACCGAGCAGTCCTGCGGCTGCACTCGCGCCGAGCAGCATCACGCGGCGGCGGTTCAGTGCCGGAATGTCCAACCTGTCAGTGTCGTTCGCCATCAGCCTCTCCGCTTTCGCGCGCGCGGCACTCGTCCCCAGGGCTCCCGGCCGTGAAGAACAAACCACAGAGGAGGTGCTTTTGCTTTTTCAACAGACCTGAATATTGTGATCCAAACTTCATCATAGCTAAATATGCGAGTCAATCGCGCTGACGATGCCGACCTGAAGGTTCAGTGCTACTGACCAGACCGATGATCGCGAGCAGCGGCGACCGCGACGGCATAGGAGAGCGAAATGAGTGGCCGGAGCGGTGCGCGCGCGCGCAAGAAGGCCGAGGCGATCGGAAGCGATGACGCCGGCGATCAACGGCTCGGCGAGTCGGTGCGGCTGTTGCGTCTGCGCGCCGGGTTGTCGATCCAGGACGTCGCCAACCGCACCGGGCTCTCCACCGGCATGATCAGCCAGCTCGAGCGCGCGCTCGCGACGCCCTCGGTGCGCACGCTGCGTCTGCTAAGCGTCGCGCTCGATGTCCCGATCTCGTATTTCTTCGAGCCGCGCGACGCCGAAGAGCCGCAGCGCTACATCGTGCGCAAGAACGACCGACGCCTGCTCCGGCTCACCGCGAGCGGCGTCGTCAAGGAAGCGCTGACGCCGGCCGAGAAGGGCGAGCTTGAGCTTTACGAATTGACGCTCAATCCGGGCGGCTCGTCGGGCACCGACTTCTATCAGCACACCGGCGAGAAAGCCGGCTACGTGCTGTCCGGCCGCCTGCGCCTGTGGCTCGATCATGAGGCGCATATTCTCGAGCCCGGCGACAGCTTTCGTTTCCCGAGCATCGTGCCGCATATGTTCGACAATCCGACGCAGCAGGTCGCGCGCGTGTTGTGGGTGACGATGCTGCGCAAGGCCGGTGCTGCGCCTGATAGCGAGAGGGCAGGACAGGCTTCAGGAACCGACCACGCGACGCGTTGATTGGGGCATTGCGCGCGATCACGCCCATGTCGTTCACGTCGCGGCGCAACCCTTGAGAAAGACTCTGACGGCGAGCCGCACGGTCTCGTCGATCTTCTCGCGCCGCGCCGCGCGCGGCACGCTGGTCAGCCAGCCGAGCTGGTGCTCGCCGATCAACATGTCGAGAAACAGCACCGCGAGGCGATACGGGTCTTCGTCCGCGATCAGGCCATCCTTCTGGTGTCGTGCGATCCAGGTCGCCACGATGCTGTAGGCCGACACCGGGCCCGACTCGAAGAAGAGCCGTCCCGCTTCCGGAAAGGTCCGCCCGATCGAGACCATCAGGCGGTGAAATTCAAGGATCGGCGGGCTGAGCACCATGGCGAGAAACGACTCGCCGATATGGGTGAGCTGGGCCTCCAGGCTGCCCTTGGAGTCGATGTCGATCGCGAGCGTCACGTCCTCGCACTTCTGCCGGACCACGGCCTCGAACAGTCCTTCCTTCCCGCCGAACCAGGCGTAGATCGTCGCCTTCGAGCCGCCCACGACACTGATGATCTCGTCGATCGAGACGTTGTCGTAGCCTTTCTTGAGGAAAAGAGGCGCGGCGAGACGGACGATGCGCTCGCGGCGCTGGTCCACGGTTTCGAGCCGCCGGGACGCGGGCGCCGTTGCACCCACGGGTCGGCGGGCGCGCGATTTGGGTTCTTGAGCGGACATGTGGTTTGCCGATGGACGTGTGAGGCCTGATCTAGCCGCAAAACTTTTCGATTGCATCAAGCTATCTCGTTACTGTAACGTACCGTACAGTACTACAAAAACAAGTACCGAGGGAGGAGGCGGATGCCAGCCGGTTACCGGCTCATCAGCTATCTCGACGCCGGGTCGCCGCGCGCCGGGGTCTTGGTCGATGGCCGCGTCACGAACGCGGAGGCGCTTCTCGGCCGACAAGGCGCGTCCGTCATCGATATTCTGCGTGGCTGGGACGACGCCCATCCGCGCCTCGCACACGCAAGCGGCGCGGACGGCATTCCAATTGCGGATGTGAAGCTGCTGCCGCCGATCCTCTACCCCGGCGCGTTCTTCTGCGCCGGCGCGAATTACTGGGATCACCTGCAGGAGATGGCGGAGATCGCCAAGCGCACCACCGGCAAGGAGGTGTCGCTCGCCAAGCCGGCCGAGCCCTGGTTCTTCATGAAGACCACGGCCGGCTCGATCGTCGGCGATGGCGCGCCGGTGCGCCTGCCGCGCTTCTCCAAACAGGTCGACTGGGAAGCCGAGCTTGGCGCCGTCATCGCCCGGCCGACGCGCAACATTTCCGAGAAGGACGCGCTCGGCGCGGTTGCGGGCTACGTGATCGTGCACGACCTCTCGGCGCGCGATCTGATGAAGCGCGAAGGTTCGCCCTTCGTTTACGACTGGCTCGGCCAGAAGTGTTTCGAAGACAGCGCGCCGATGGGGCCATGGCTCACGCCTGCCGCCTATGTGGCCGATCCCAACAACCTCGGCATCAAGCTCTGGGTCAATGGCGTCCTGAAGCAGGATTCGAACACCAGCAAAATGGTGCACGGCACGGCGGAGCAGATCGCCTATCTCAGCCGGCACGTCACGTTGCAGCCGGGCGACGTCATCGCGACCGGCACGCCGGCTGGCGTCGGCATGCCGCGCGGTGAATTTCTCAAAGCCGGCGATGAAGTGAAGATCGAGATCGAAGGGCTCGGCACGTTGACCAATCGGATGGTCGCGGACGACGCGTAGCAAGATGTTCCGGAGTGCGTGATGCCGTCTGCGACTGAACTCAAGATCGCCGAGCTCACCAAGGGAATGCTGCGGCTCAAGCTGTTCGTGATCTTCTCCTACGGCAAAGGCTTGGATCTCAAGCCGTACCTCGCGGATCACCTCGGCTACATGATCGCGCTCGAGAAGCAGGGAAAGCTGTTCGCGTCCGGCCCGTTCGGCGACGGCACCAGAGGCGACGGCATGACCATCGTGCGGACCGCGAACGAAGAGGAAGCGCGCGAGATCGCGCTGCGCGATCCCTTCGTGGCGAACGGCATCCGTACGTTCAAGATTCAGGCATGGACCGTGATGGAGGGTTCACTGAACATCACGATCAACTTCTCGGATCGTTCGGCACAGATCACGTAAGTAGCAACCTGTCGACATGGGGAAAGGGAGCTTGCCCATGCAGAAGATCGGTTTCGTCGGTGTCGGGAAGATCGGGCTTCCGATCTGCGCCAACCTGATCAAAAGCGGGTTTGCGGTGGTTGGCTATCGGCGCGGCTCGCTCGCCGAGCTTGAAGCGGCCGGCGGGATCGCGGCGCGCAGTCCCGCGGAGGTCGGCGCGCAGACCGAGGTGATCTTCACTTGCCTGCCGAGCGATGCGGCACTCGAAGAGGTCGTACACGGGCCGCAAGGCCTGCTCAAATCGGCGCGGCCCGGACAGATCGTTGTCGAGTTCGGCTCGCATCCGGTGGCGATCAAACAGCAATATGTCGCCCCGTTCGCCGAGAAGGGCGCCATATTCCTCGATGGCGAGGTGAGCGGCACGCCCGGCATGGTGGTGCAGCGCAAGGGCGTCATCTATCTCGCCGGTCCGGCCGAAGCGATCCGTCAGATCGAGCCGATCATCTCCGGCTTTGCTGATCTTTGGCTGCATCTTGGCGACTTCGGCGCGGCGACCAAGGTCAAGCTCGTCAACAATTTCCTGGTCGCGCTGCATATCGCCGGGACCGCGCAGGCGATGGCGTTGGGTCTCAAGACGGGCGTCGACAAGGATCTCCTGATCAAGGCGGTTGCCAGCGGCAGCGGCGGCTCCATGCAGTTCGGCATTCGCGCGCCCTGGATGGCGGAGCGTCGGTTCACGCCGCAGCAAGGCTCCGCGGCCGGACTTGCGCATTATCTCGACACCGCCAGAGCGCTGGCGGACGATTCCGGCGTTGCGACCGACCTGATCGACTGCCTGATCGACGTATTTGCGCGCGCCGTTCCACGCATCGGCGAACGTGACGTGGCCGCGATGCTCGAATTTTTCGAATCGAAGGATCAACAGGAGCGATCGACATGATCGGCGTGAAGAAGATCTCGCATGCGAGCTATGAGACCCCCGCGCTGGAGAAACAGATCGAGTACTACACCGAGATTCTCGGGCTGACGCTGATCGCGAAGGAGAAGGACGCGGCGTATCTGGCGAACACGGTCGAGCACCACTCCGTGATCCTGCGCGCGGGCTCGCATCCGCGCTGCACGCGCATCGGTTTCCAGCTCGGGCCGGATGACGATCTCGATGCGTTCGAGAAGCAGACCGCGGCGCACGGGCTGCACGTCACGCGCAGGAAGGATCCCGAGCCGACGATCGAGGATATGGTGAGCTTCGAAGACCCGAAGGGCACCATGATGGAGGTGTTCCGGCGGCCGGAGGCGCAAAAGCAGCCGTTCCGCAGCAACGGAATCGTGCCGCACAAGCTCGGCCATGTCGCATTTCACGTGACCGATGTCCAAAAGGTCACGCGATTCTATTGCGATGTGCTCGGGTTTCGCGTGTCCGACTGGATGGGTGATTACTTCTCATTCCTGCGCTGCGGCCCGGACCATCACACCATCAATCTGGTCGAGACCGGCAAGAACAAGCACTTCCACACGGCGTTCGAGCTGCGCGACTGGGCGCACATGCAGACCGCCTGCGACTTCCTCAGCCGCAACGGATTCAAAATCTTGTGGGGCCCGGGCCGTCACGGCATCGGGCACAACCTGTTTTCCTATCATCGCGGCCCGAACGGGCTGATCACCGAGCTGTTCGCCGAGCTCGACCAGATGAAGGACGAGTCGCTCGGCTATTTCGAGCCGCGCCCCTGGCACCGCGACAATCCGCAACGCCCGAAAACCTGGCCGAAGACGCCGGAGGCCGCGAACCTGTGGGGGCCGATGCCGCCCGACGAGATGATGGAATAGCGATCACGAGAAGCGCGCGAAAAGCAGACAACACCGGGGAGGGAGAAATGCTCGAGATGGTGCAGATGACAGCACGAGCTATCGTGTCGATCGCTCTCACGCTGTTGGTGTTCTTTGCTGGTGCGTCAACGGCGCGCGCCGCCGACCCGATCAAGGTCGGCTTCAGCATGTCGCTCACCGGCGCCGTTGCGCCGAATGGACGGCAGCTGCTCGTCGCACTCGAGATCTGGCGTGACGACGTCAATGCGGCGGGCGGTCTGCTGGGGCGGCCAGTCGAGCTCGTCTACTATGACGATCAGAGCAATCCCGCCGGCGTCCCCGGCATCTACAGCAAGCTTCTCTCGGTCGACAAAGTCGACCTGCTGCTCGGTCCTTATGCGACCAACATGGCGGCGCCCGCGATACCCGCCATCATGAACGCGAAGAAGACGACGATCACGATGCTGGCGATCGGCGTCAACCGCCACTTCAACTATGACCGCTATTTCTCGATGGTTCCGGTCGGTCCGGAGGGCGTGAAGGCCTTCTCGCGCGGCTATTTCGAGCTTGCCGCCGCGCAACAGCCAAAGCCGACGACGGTTGCGATGATCGCGGCCGACGCCGAGTTCGCCAAGACCGCCGCCGACGGCGCAAAGGAAAACGCCAAGGCGCTCGGCTTTTCCATCATCTACGACCGAAGCTACCCGCCCGGGACCGTCGACTTCGGTCCGGTCATGCGCGCCGTGCAGGCCGCCAACGCCGACCTCGTCTTCGTCGCCGCCTATCCGCCCGACACGGTCGGCATCGTGCGCGCCGCGCGAGAGATTGGACTGACCGCGAAGATGTTCGGCGGCACCATGGTCGGGCTCCTGGCAACGCCGCTGAAGGCGCAGCTCGGGCCGGCCGCCAACAACATCGTGATCATGGAGAGCTTCGTGCCGGGGTTCGATTTTCCCGGGCTGCGGGAAGCGCTTGCGAAGTACCGCGAGCGGGCGAAAGGGCAGCAGATCGATCCGTTCGGCTATGGCTACGTGCCGTTCGGCTACGCGGCCGGGCAAATCCTGGCACAGGCGGTCACCGCGACCAAGTCGCTCGATCACGAGCAGATCGCGAAGTACATTCACGCGACGAGCTTCAATACGGTCGCCGGCGAGATCGCATTCGGCAAGGATGGCGAATGGACCAAGCCGCGCACTGTCTTCAGCCAATTCCAGGGCGTTGAGCCCGGCAATGTCGAGCAATTCCGTGATGGCTCCAAACAGCCGGTGCTGTGGCCGCCGGAATACCGCAATGGCACGCTGATCTACCCATTCGCCGAAGCGAAGCGTTGAACCAACTCAATCCGCGCCATCGTCGAGCCGCGGAACGGCATCAAGCAGGCGCCGCGTATAAGGATGCTGCGGAGCGTTCATGATGGCGTCGCTCGCGCCGGTCTCGACGATCTTGCCGCGATACATCACCGCCACCTTGTCGGCGAGATGCGCAACGACCGAGATGTCGTGCGAGATGAAGAGGTACGCAACGCCCAATCGGTCGCGCAGGTCGGCGAGGAGATTGATGATCGCCGCCTGTACCGAGACGTCGAGCGCCGAAACCGGCTCGTCGCAGACGATAAAGCGCGGATTGGTCGCGAGCGCGCGCGCAATGCCGACGCGCTGCTTCTCGCCGCCACTCATCTGGTGCGCGTAGCGCTCCGCATAGTGCGACGGCAGTCGCACCAGGTCGAGCAAAGCATTGATCCGCGACGGAATCTCGCCGCTGGGCGCGAGACCGAAGCGCGCGATCGGCCGGCCGAGCAGCTCGCGCACGGTCTTGCGCGGATTCAGTGATGAGTCCGGGTTCTGGAAGACGATCTGCGCCACCCGCCGCATCGGCACGAGCGCACGCTGCGGCCGCCCGCTTACGGTCTCGCCCGCGATTGTGATCGTGCCCGCGGAGGGTTCGATCAGGCGCAGGATGGTGCGCCCGAGCGTGGTCTTGCCGGAGCCCGATTCGCCGACCAGCCCGAGCACCTCGCCGGACGCGATCGAGAGCGAGACGTCGTCGACCGCTTTCAGCTCATCGCGGCCCAAACGCGGCATCAATGCGCCGAGCAAGCCGCGCGATCGCGTGAACGACTTCGACAAGCCCGCAACGTCGACGACAGTTTCTCCTGCCGACCGCGCAGCGTCCGGCGGCATTGGCGTCGCCGCCGGCCAGACTGCATCGCGTAGCGCCGCCGCATTGGTGCAGCGCACGTGCCGCTCGCCGAGATCGAGCAGCGTCTGCGGCGCTGCGCTCGCGGGCGTCGCGAACGGACAGCGAGCCTGAAACCGGCACCCGGCCGGCGGCGATCGCAGATCAGGAAGGCGCCCCGGAATCGCCGCGAGATGAGTCTTTTTCTGCCCGAGCCGCGGGATCGCGGCGAGCAGCCCCTTGGTGTAGGGATGCATCGGCGCGCGCAGCACATCTTGCGTGCGACCTTGCTCGACGACCTCACCGGCATAGAGCACCGCGACCTCGTCCGCGATGCGCCGCACCACGCCGAGATTGTGGCTGATGAACAGCATGGTGAGGCCGCGCGTTTCGCGCAACCGCTCGAGAAGCGAGAGGATCTGCGCCTCGATGGTCACGTCGAGCGCGGTCGTCGGCTCGTCCAGGATCAACAGCTCAGGCTCGGCCGCGAGCGCACCCGCGATCAGCGCGCGCTGGCGCATGCCACCGGACAGCTCGTGCGGATAGGCGCGCGCCACGGCGGCGGGATTGACGATGCCGACCTCGTCGAGCAATTCCACCGCGCGTGCAAACGCCTGCGCCGCCGAAAAACCGCGGTGGTGCACAAGCGTCTCGCCGACCTGCTCGCCGATGCGCAATGAGGGGTTCAGCACCGAGAACGGATCTTGAAATACGAGACTGACGCGCGTGCCGCGCAAGGCACGCCGCGCGGCCGGAGTCATGGCGAGCATGTCGTCGCGCTCGAGCAAGACCCGCCCGCTGATCACCTTGGCTTCAGCCGGTAACAGCCCCATCGCGGCGAGTGCGACCGTGCTCTTGCCCGAGCCCGACTCGCCGACCAGGGCGAGCGTCGAGCCCTTCGTGGCGGAGAGCGATACGGACGTTAGCGCCTCGATCGCGCCGCCGAGCACCTGATAGTGAACCGTGAGATTCTCGATCGTCAGCATGGTTCACGCCTTGACGCGAGCCTTGAGTCGCGGGTCGAGCCGTTCGCGCGCGCCGTCGCCGAGCAGATTGATGCCGATCACCAGCAGGCACATCGCAAGACCCGGCGCGAACGCGATCCACGGCGCGCGATCGAGAAACGAGCGCGCCTCGGAGATCATCAGCCCCCAGTCCGAACTCGGCGGCTGCGCCCCGAGGCCGAGGAAGCTCAAGGCCGAGCCGAGCAGGATCGCGTAGGTGACGCGCAGGCTTGCCTCCACGATCAGCGGCGGCCAGGCATTCGGCAGGATCTCGCGAAACAGGATGTAGCTCGTGCTCTCGGCGCGCGCCTTGGCGGCCTGGATGAAGTCCTCGTTGGCGAGCGAGAGCGTGACGCTGCGCGCAAGCCGCGCGATCTGCGGCACGTAGACGAAGCCGACCGCAAGCGCTGTCTTCCACAGCGCCGGCGGCGTCACGGCGAGCACGAGCAGCCCGAGCATGATCGGCGGCAGCGCCATCAGCACATCGGCGGCGCGCATCAAGGCTTCGTCGATCCAGCCGCGAAAATATCCGGCCGCAAGCCCGATCGGAACTCCGATTGCGAGGCTGAACGCGGTCGCGCCGACGCCCATCGCGAGCGAGAGCCGCGTGCCCATCAGCAACCGGCTCAGCACGTCGCGGCCGTATTCGTCGGTGCCAAGCCAGTAGGTCGCGTTCGGCGGCAGAAACCGCGTACGCATCGAGATCGTGTCCCACGGGTGCGGCGCAATCCAGGGCGCCAGCAGACCAAGGAGAATGATCGCACCGGTGATCGCGAGCCCCGCCTTCAGTTGCGGCGAAAGCGGCTTGCGCGGCGCAAATACGGACCCTTCAGGCGGCATGGCGGCCAAACCTGATTTTCGGGTTCAAAAACGCATAGAGAAGATCCGCCACGAGATTCGCGAACGCATAGATCGCCGCCACGACCAGGATGGCGGCCTGCAAGGTCGGGATGTCGCGGTTCTGGATCGAGAACACGACGAGGCGCCCGAGACCCGGATAGGCGAAGATCGTCTCGACCACCACGATGCCGCCCATGAGGCGGCCGAAGTCGAGCGCGAGTACCGTGATGCTCGGCAGCAGGGCGTTGCGCAACGCGTGATGCAGCACGACCACGCGCTCCGGCAATCCCTTGGCGCGCGCCGCCGTCACATACGGGCTTTGCAGCACCTCGATCATGCTCGACCGCGTCAGGCGCGACACATGCGCGAGGTGACCGAACACGAGCGTGAGCGTCGGCGCGATCAGGTGCTTGGCCCAGACCGCAAAGCCGGCAGAGAGCGGCTCATAGCCGGAGGCCGGAAGCCAGCCGAGCCAGGCCGCGAAGATCACGATGACGACGATCGCCCAGAAGAACTCCGGCACCGCGATGCCGAGATAGGTCGCGATCGAGACGGTGTGATCAGGCGGGCGGCCGTGGCGCAGCGCCGCGATGACGCCGAGACCGATGCCGATCACGGCGATCAGCACGAACGACACGCACGTCAGCACCAACGAACGGCCGAGCGCCTCCATCAGCAAGGGTGCGATCGGCCGGTTCATCAGCGTCGATTCGCCGAGATCGCCGCTGAGAAACGCCCCGGCCCAGCGCAGATATTGCTGCCAGACCGGATCGTTGAGGCCGAGCTTGAGCTCGAGCGCGCGCACCTGTTCGGGCGGCGCAAACGGCCCGAGGATCAGATAGGCCACATTGGCCGGCAGCAATGTCGTGATGGCAAAGACGAGGATCGACACCGCCACCAGCACCAGCGTGATCAGAACGATGCGTCTTGCGATATAGGCAGCCATCGCGGGGTTATGGCTTCAGCGACACGCTCTTCAGCTCCAGCCACTGCATCGGCGTCGAGCGGAAGCCTTCGACCTTCTTGCTGACGCCGTTCACATGCGCGGCCGAGTAGGCGACGATGCCCGGCGCGGTCTCGTCGACGATCGCCTGGAATTTCTCGAAGATCGCTTTGCGCGCGGCCTCGTCGTTGGTTTTACGCGCCTCATCGAGCAGCTGGTCGACGCGCGTATCCTTGTAGAGCCAGAGCTGCTTATTCCAGCTTCCCTGCGAGTAATAGAACGGGTGGATCGCGGTATCGATGGTCGGGCGCGCGAAATAGCCGTCGACATACATTTGCGCCTTGCCGGCGACATTCGCCGTGTAGGACGCGAACGGAACGCGCTCGATACTGATGCGGATACCGGCGGCGCGCGCCATGTCGCGTACCGTGACGCCGACGCGCACACGCTGCTCGCGCTCCTGCGGCACCTGCATCGGCACGTCGAAGCCGTTCGGATAGCCGGCCTCGGCAAGCAGCTTCCTGGCCTTGGCGATGTCAGGCGGACTGAATTTCAGCGACTTGTTGAAATACGGATGGCTCGGCGGGATCGGGCTGAAGGTCGGCGCGCCCTGGCCGAACAGCGCGAGCTCGACGATGGCGGCTTTGTCGATCGTCAACGCGAGCGCCTGCCGCACGCGCACGTCGTTGAAAGGCGGCCGCTCGTTGTTCAGGATCACGCCGTCCCAGGTCGGCGTCGATACGCTGTCGATGCGCACGTTGGGGTGGTTCTTGAACTTCTCGACCGATTCGTAGGGCATGCTCCAGACGAGATCGACCGAAGCCGATTCCAGCGCTGCCATGCGCGCAGCAGACTCCGGCACGATACGCAAAGTCACGCCATCGAGCTTGGGCGCGCCTTTCTCGAAATAGTCCGGGTTCTTGATGAGCTCGAGGCGGTCGCCGGGCGACCACGACTTGAACATGAAGGGTCCGGTGCCGATCGGCTGCGTCGACAGCTCCGCGAGCTTGTCCTTCGGCACGATGCGCAATTGGCGGTCCGCGAAGATGTCGGCGAACCCCGCGTAGGCGATGTTGAGATCGAACTTCACCGTCTGGGCGTCGATCGCCGTGACATTGTCGACCATGGACAGGCTGGTGCGCGCGCGTGAGCCCGTGGCGGGATCGAGAATGCGCTTCATCGTGGCGACGACATCGTCGGCATCGAGCGCGCGGCCGTGATGGAACTTGACCCCCGGCCGCAGCTTGAACGTCCAGGTCTTCAGATCGTCCGACGCGCTCCAGCTTTCGGCGAGGTCGGGTTTGACGGTCATGTCGGGGTCGATGCGCGACAGGCCGTTGAAGACGAGATGCACATAGACGTACTCGTCGCCGATCGTGGTTTTCGCCGGGTCGAGCTGGCTCAAGGTCGTGCCGAGCGCGACCCGTAAGGTCCCTTGCGCCGCGCTGGGTAGCGCCTGCACGAAAGCGAGTGCACATGTGAGTGCCAGCAGCGTGAGGAATTTTCGCATCGCCTCGTCCCCTCTCGTCAGCCCAGAGCGTCAAAGCTGTTCCCGATCGAATTGAAGTGCGGCCTCTCGGTCGTCATCGCCCGGCTTGACCGGGCGACCCAGTAAACACCGCCAGATCCGGCGAATACTGGGTGCCCCGCGTTCGCGGGGCATGACGAACGAGAGGATTATGCGCCAAATCAAGCAGGAATCATTCTAGCTCCCAATGACACTATCCGGATGCACGGCGCGTGCCACGAACAGGTCGGCCATGGGCTCATATTCGCCCCACAGTCGCCGCAGCGTCCTGATCGGTTCTGCATCGCTGTCGACGCGCAAGTCGACATACGGAAAGACTTCGCGGTAGGCGATCATCAGCCCAGCCGACATCAGCGGCTTGAACTCGCTGCCCGCCGCTTCGCCTGCCTCGAGTGCCGCGATCAGGCGCGCCGCCAACGGCGCCTCCGCGGTCGCCTCGAAGGCCTTCACCATCGCGGCCGGTATGTCCGTCGAGCGCACGATGTTGGCGAGCGCAACGCAATCGCGTCCATGCGCCTCGGCGCGCTCCGGTTTCACGCTCGCGCCGGAATAGCTCGCGGTGCGCCCCTCTCGGTCGATGACGGCGAGCTGGCGCCAGTCGGGGCGCGGCGTGCCGCCGACCGCGGCGCCGATCGCTTCCTGCACGGTGTAACCGCGCCGCAGCTGGTCGAGCATCAGCGGGCCGAGCCGCGGATCAGTCGTGTGCTGAGTCAGCGCCGCGCCGATGCTGGCCGCCGCGAAGGCGCAGCGCGAGCCGACCGCGATCGAGGAGGTCGTGACGGCGGCACCGAGCATGCCGGTGCGGGCGCAGCGTCCTGCGATCGAGAACGTCATGGGCTCTCCTTGATCGCCACGATGTCGACCTCCATCAGCAGCTCGGGGCTGGCGAGCCCCTTCACGATAACAGACGTAAAGGCCGGCGCTGCACCATCCAGCCCCCGCATGACCGCCGCGTTGACGCCGGCGAGAAACGCGCGGTCCGTCACGTAAACTGTCGCCTTGACGACGTCGCACAGTCGCGCGCCGGCTTCCTGCAGCAACGTCTCGACATTGCGCATCGCCTGTTCGGCCTGCGCCTTGGCGTCGCCGACGCCATAGAGCTTCTCGTCGAGACCCATGCCGGTCTGGCCGCGCAGGATGACGCGATCGCCCGCAACAACCGCCATGCAGAACTCGCAATCGAGTTTCTGCCCCTGATGGCCGTAGCGCGCGGCGCTCGAGTGGTACGGGCGCAGCCGCCGATGCGGCACGCCATGCCGCCGCACGACCGTGACGTCGAGCTCGAACAGGATGTCTGGCCGCGCGAAACCCGTGGTGATGATGCCGGTCGAGACCGGGCGCACATTGCCGAGGTGCTTGCCAATCATCGGATAGATAGCCGACCGATAGGCGCGGTCACCGATGTAGACGGTGAGCTTGCAGATCTCGTCGAGTGCGGCGCCGGCCTCGGCAAGCAGCGTCGCGAGGTTGCTCATCGCAAGATCCGCCTGCGCAGCCGCGTCGTCGATGCTCCGGCCTTTCGCTTTGACGCCGGAATGATCGAGACCTGCGCCGGTTTGTCCGCGCACGAAGAACTCGTCGTCGGTCGCGAGCACCATCGAGCCTTGCCACGGGAAGCCCTGGCCGTGCCAGCTGTCGAAGTCGTAAGGCCGCGTGTGCCGCGGCGGCGCCGCGGGAACGGCGGCTTCGGCGTCGATCTGCACGATCATCTCGGGGCACGGCAGTCCCGCCACGACCAATCCCGTGCTGACCGCGCGCACGTTCGGAAGCCGGCGCGCGATCACCGCATAGACCTCGCTGCGATAACCGCGGTCGACCACGCAGGTCGTCAGCTTGGTGAGATTGGCGAGCGAGCCGCCCGCAGCCGACAGCGCTTGCTCGAGACGGTCGAGAGCGGCGTTCGCTTGCGCAGCCGGATCGCCCAAGCCGGCGACCTGGCCATCCGGCTGGAGTGCGTTCGCGCCACTCAGGAAGACGCGTTCACCATGGCGAATGGCGGCCGAGATCGGCGCATCTGCGATGCCGGGCAGGCGGGCAGGGCGCGAAAGATGTCTTTTCATTCTGTGCAGTATGCCCCTCTGGCAGCGCGACGCTAGACCACCGGCCAGTGCAGCGCGCCGTCGGGCGGCGCAATGTCCGGATTGGCTGCAATCATGCGTTCCCACACGCGTTGCGTGACTGATTGCGCTTCCTCGAGCAGCGCCGGCTCATCGACGGTCATGATCTTGCGGTCGCGCATCACGAACGCGCCGTCGACCATCACCGAATGCACGATGCCGGGGTGGCCGTAGTGGGCGATGTTGGACAACACCCGGATCACCGGACGCATCGCCGGCGTGTTGAGGTCGAGGATGGTCAGGTCGGCCTTCATGCCGATCCGAATTGCGCCTATCGCCTCCGCGGCGCCGACGCTGCGCGCCG
>Ga0081539_10001464_pt1 | contig 40027 bp, 34 predicted proteins | sample TabmetS4T2R2_FD_71023 | JGI IMG/M metagenome (GOLD analysis project Ga0081539, IMG submission 71023) | Tabebuia heterophylla rhizosphere microbial communities from the University of Puerto Rico - S4T2R2 | ecosystem: Host-associated > Plants > Roots > Rhizosphere ... | reverse complement strand
GATCAAAGGCTATACGATCGCCGTCGAGGCGCTCGGCCGCAGCGAGGACTTCGACCCGCAGGCCGATCCGATCGTGCGTGTCGAGGCGATGCGGTTGCGCCGCGCGCTCGCGCGCTACTACGCGAACGGCGGCAAGCAGGATCCTCTTCTGATCGACCTGCCGCTCGGCAGCTATGTGCCGGCGTTCCGACGCAATTCGCCTCCCGCCCCGGAGCCGGAGCAGCAGCCTGCGGCGCTGCCGGCATCGCCTTCGCAAAGCGCCCCGCCGGCCGCGCCGGAGCAGGGCGCGCCAGCGCGCCCGCCATCGGGAGCGGGCCCCTCCCGCTCGATGTCGCGCCTCGCGGCCGCCGGCGCGCTCGTCCTGATGGGCGCGACGATCTATGCGGGCCTCGATTTCTGGTTCGACTTCAACACGCCAAATTCACGCGCCGCAATCGAGGTCACGCCGTCGCGCGCCAGCGAGCTCGTGCGCCCGCCTTCGGCATTTCCGGTGATCTATGTCGGCGCGTTCCAGACGGTCAGCGCCGCCGAAGGGGTGATCGCGGGCCAACTGCGCAGCAAGCTGCGCGACGCGCTGGCGCGCTTCGACGAGCTGACCATCGTCAGCAGCGCGCCGCCCGAGAGCGAACGCCGGGTCGCGACCGATGGCCGGTCCGGACGTTATGACCTGACCGCGAGCGTCGAAGCCGCCGGTCCCGAAACGATCAGCCTCGCGATCCGCCTCTCCGATATTTCCGATGATCGCGTCATCTTCGCCCGCACATTCCAACATCCGCGCAACGGTACCGACGGCAGCGCGCCCGGCGACACGATCGTGCGCGAGGTCGCGGTCGCGCTGGCGCAGCCCTATGGCATCATTCATTCGCGCGAGCGCGGCGTGCAGATGGGCACGGCCTCGGGCGATCAGCGCTATCGCTGTCTGCTCGACTCCTACGAATATTGGCGCAGCTACCAGCCGGCCGAGCACGCGCAGGCGCGCGACTGCCTCGAGCGCGCGACCGCAGCCGATCCGAGCTTTGCCGCCGGCTTCTCAGCCCTGACCGAGATCGTGCTGCAGGAATTTCGGCGCGATCTCAATTTGCGCGCCGGCGACACGCCGCCGCTCGAGCGGGCCCTGCGTTTTGCGCGCCGCGCGGTCGAGCTGAAGCCGGACAGCGCGCGCGCTTACCAGGCGTTGATGGACACGCATTTCCTGCGCGGCGAAGCCGCGCTCTCGCTCGAGGCCGGCGAGAGAGCCATCATGCTCAATCCCTATAACCCGAACATTCTTGCGAGCTACGGAGCGCGCCTCGTCTCGCTCGGCGAGATCGAGCGGGGACAGGTCTATCTGCGTGAGGCCGCCCTCGCGGGCGCGGTGCGCCCCGGCTGGCACGAGTTTTTTCTATTCCTTGCCGCCTATCTGCTCGACGACCGCCGCAGCGCCGACACCCACGCCGCGCTGATCGTTCCCGACAGGCACCCGCTCGGCTATCTCGCGCGCGCCCTCATCGCTCAGCGGGACGGCAAGCTCGAGGTCGCGCGCAACTGTTTTGCGAAACTCGTCGCGGTTCAGCCCGGCTGGCGTGACGATGCGCTGGCGCAGGCGCGCAAGACGTTTCCTTCGGATCGCGTGGCGCTGCGCCTGACCCACGATCTGGCGCGCGCTGCGATCAGCTATGGGCAGTGAGAGGGCCTCCGCTCATTCCCGCGAAAGCGGGAATCCAGGGGCCGAGAACTGGGTCCCCGCTTCCCATAAGGGCGTTTACGCCCGTCTTCGACGGGCTATGGGGCGAGCGGAATTGCGAGGCGATTCACTCCCAACGCATCTCGCTCTAAGCCGCCGCGACGCGGTCGAGGAACTGGTCCACCGCCTGCTGCAGCATGCCGGCCTGCGTGGTGAGCGTGTTTGAGGCATCGAGCACCTGGGCCGCCGATTTGTTGGTCTCGTCGATCGCCTCGGTGACCGTCGCCATGCTGCCGGCGAGCTCGTTCGCGCCGCTCGCCGCCTGCTGCACGTTGCGGCCGATCTCCTGCGTCGAGGCGCTCTGCTCTTCGACCGAGGCCGCGATGCTCGAGGTGAAGCGGCTGATGTCGCCCATCACGCCACTGATCTGACGGATCGCCTCGACCGCCTGCTCGGTCGAACCCTGAATGGCGCCGATCTGGCCGGAAATTTCCTCGGTCGCCTTCGCGGTCTGGCTCGCCAGCGTCTTCACCTCCGAGGCGACGACCGCAAAGCCGCGCCCGGCCTCGCCGGCGCGCGCCGCTTCGATCGTGGCATTGAGTGCGAGCAGGTTGGTCTGCTCCGCGATGGCACGGATCAGCTTCACGACATCGCCGATGCGATTTGCGCCGTTCGAGAGCTGGCCGACCAGCTGGTCGGCGTTCCGGGCGATCTCGGTCGCACGCTCGACCACGCCGTTCGCCTGGCTCGCCTGCTCGCTGATCTCGCGGATCGACGAGCCGAGCTCTTCGGTGGCGCCGGCGACGCTGCGCACATTGCTCGAGGTCTGTTCCGACGAAGCCGAGGCGGAACGCGCCTGGCTGTCGGCTTCCGACGCGATGCTCGAGAGCGTGCGCGCGGTCGTCTCCATGCGCGCGACATTCTCGGTGACGGTCGCGATCACCGACGTGACGGTGGCGCGGAATTCGCCGATCATCGTCTCGATCTCGCCGGCGCGCGCGCGCTGCGCCGCTTGCTCGTTCTCGCGCCGCGCCGCCATTTCGCGCCGCTCGATCTCGCCGGAGCGGAACACCTCGAGCGAGCGCGCCATTTCGCCGATCTCGTCCCGATCGGTCGCGGCCGGCACCGTAAGGTCGGTTTCGCCCGAGGAGAGGCGGCGCATCGCCTCGCCGATCGAGGTCAACCGCCGCACCAGGCGCCGCTGCACGTAGAACACGCCGATCCCGGCGGCCGCGATCAGGCTCACCGCGGCGACGATCATGAGCAGCATGCGGTTGCGGCCGAGGTCCTCGACCAGCTTGGTCGAGCCGCTCTGCATCGACTGCTCGGCTTCGCCGACCAGAACGGCGACCGCGCGATCGAGCGAGCGCTGGATCGTGACGTTCTCGTCGATCGTCTTGTCGGCGCGCGCGGCCGCGGCCAGCTCGCTGCGGCGCAGCGCGAACACGCTTTCCTCGCCCTGGCCGAACGCGACCAGCGCGTTGATCAACGCCTTCACGTTGGTGTCGGCGACCGTCTTGCTCGCCTTCAGCAGGAGATCGGTCGCGGTGTTGAAGCGCCCCTCCATCGGCATCAGGTAGTCGGCATCCTTCGCGACCGCCGCCTCGCTGACCAGGCTGGTGACGAGATGGGTCTGCGCCGCGACCTCGAGCGCGTTGCGCAGCTCCGCGATCTGCACCGCGACCAGATCCTTCACCATCTTGCTGGTGCGCTTCACCGCAGCCTCGCCGTCGGTCACGACGTCGAAGTTGAGATCGTCGATCAGGCCGATCAGCAGGATATTGAGCTGCTCGTGCGCGCGGAACACCTTCTGCAGGCGCTCCATGCCGGTCTCGCCGGCCTTGAAGTCGGCGAGCTTGATCAGGCCGCGCACCTTGTCCTTGAGCGGGTCGAATTTGGCGCCGGCGGGGAGATTCTTCATATGCTTCTCGGCGCGCCGCGCCGACGCCGCGAAGCGGTCTTCCAGGAGCGCGAGGATGCCGGGCGAGCTCGTGAGCGCGCCCGAGGTGAGCAGCCCGGTCACCAGGTTGGTCTCGGCCGACACCTCGATCATCGCCTGCATCACCTGCATGCCGCCCTGCACCAGGTTGCGCACCGTGATGTCGCCGCTCTGGCCGACGTCCTCGGCCGTGGTGACGACCTCGAAATAGCTGTCGTCGACCACCGGGGTCAGCTTGTCGCTGATCGCCGCGTGGACCTTGTGCAGCTCGGCAAGACGCCCGTCGAGCTTGTCCGAGAGCGCGGTGCGCTCGGAGATTGCCTGCTCCATTGCCTTGAGGTTTTCTTTCAGCTTGCGCGCCATCGGCTCGGCGATGGCGAAGCCGCCGCCTCCGCCCTGAACCTGACCGACGCGCAGGCGGTCCATGATCTGGTCGAGATCGCGCGAGCGGGTCGCGATCTGCGCCGCGATCAGCTTGCGATCATCGGTGGTCTTGGCGGCGACGAAGCGCGCGGCGGCCGCCGAGATTTCGCCCGAGGCGACCGACATGCGCAGCGCGTCGGTCATCATCGGCACTTCGCGGCTCGAGACCCGCGCAAAGCCGCGCTCGGTATCGGAGAACGACATGATCGCGACCGCGGCGGCGACCACCGTCATGATGGCGACCGCGGCGAAAGCGGCCTGCAGCTTGACCTTGATGCCGAAACGGCCCGCGCGCGCAGATGCTTCACTCATAGCTCAACCCCAGCTCCCACCTCAAAACCGGCGCCGGGCTCCGCGTGACGCGAACCCGGCGCATTGCAACCACGACCGACGGAATGCCGGCTTTGTCGCGCATGATCTATCCCGAAAACCGGTGCCCACTTTTCGGGATCATGCGTTAGTTCGCCGACACCTTCACCAGCTTCTCGACCGGCTTGAACGTCCCGTCCTGCTGGATGATCGTCATGAACACCTTGTCGAGGCCCTCGTTCTTCTCCGCCGAGAACGTCATCGGCAGCCCGCCGATGTCGAACTTGCCGGTCTCGCGGATCGCCTTGAGCAGCCCTTCGCGCGTGACATCCGGGCCGGCCTTCTCCAGCGCCGCGATGGCGAGGCGGCCGACCAGATAGCCTTCGAGCGAGACGAATTCCGGCTCGGCCTTTTGATCCGTCGCCTTGAGCGCGGCCTGATACTGCGCGACGACCTTGAGCGAGGCATCGCCCGGGAACGGCACGACCTGGCTGACGATCACGCCCTTGCCTTCGGCGCCGAGCTCCTTGGCGAGCGCGTTCGCGCCGACGAAGGAGATGTTCACGAATACCGGGTTGAAGCTCACCTTGCGCGACAGCTTGATGAATTCGGCGACCGGCTTGTAGGCGCCGACGATGACGACCGCCTCGGGCTCGGCGCGCTTGAGCGCGAGCAGGCCGGTCTTCACCGCGACGGTGTTGCGCTCATAGGTCGCCTCGGCGGCGATCTCCATGTTGCGCTTGCCCATCGCCTTCTTGAACCCGGAGAGGCCGGCGCGGCCGAAGGCGTCGTCCTGGTAGAAGATCGCGATCTTGGAGATCTTCAGATCCTCGGTGAGGTGCCGAACCCAGGCTTCGGTCTCGGCGTCATAGCTCGCGCGCACATTGATGACATTGTCGAGCTTGGGATTGCGCAGGAAGCCGGCGCCGGTGAACGCGCCCATGAACGGCACCTTCGCGGCGGTGGCGATCGGCTGCGCGGCAGCCGAGGTCGGCGTACCGACCGCGCCGATCAGCGCGAAGACCTTTTCGTCCTCGATCAGCTTCTTGGTCGCCGCGATGGCGCGATCCGGCTCATAGCCGTCGTTGACGCTGATCAGCTTGATCTTGCGCCCGTGCACGCCGCCCTTCTGGTTGATCTCGTCGAACGCCGCGTTGAGGCCGAGCCGCATTCCGGTGCCGAGCGCTGCGGCCGGCCCCTCCAGCACGGCGGCCTGGCCGAACACGATCGTATCGGCGGTCACGCCGTCTTCCGCGGAGGCCGGCGCCGCGAGGCTGACCGCGCCAAGCGCGATGGCTGCGGCAAGGCTGCCGCGAAGCGAAAATTGCATGGATGTCTCCCGATGGGGGTGGCACTTCGCCCGTGCTGTAAGCATCGGATTTTCCAGTAAAAGAACGTTTAATTGAAAGTTGAGGGAAGGTATGTATTCACCCCGCGCCATCATCTATTTGCGTAGATTCTGTTAGACCTTACGTCAGTCCGGTTGTGTCGCTTGATGTCGGAAGTCTGCTGGGTTGTGCGGCTGCGCCGTTGCCTTGCCGCCGGACAAGGGCTGGTCTAGGTCAGGCTGTATCCCTTAACGATGTCGCGCATTTCGCCCTCTCGCGGAGCTTTCCGAACGTGGCCGAAGACAAAGAAAACAAACTCAAGGCGCGCCTGCCGCGCGGCTTTGCGGACCGCGGTCCGGCCGAGATCGCCGCGACGCGGCGCATGCTGGAGACCATCCGCCGCGTCTATGAGCGCTACGGCTTCGAGCCGGTCGAGACCCCGATGATCGAATACACCGACGCGCTCGGCAAATTCCTTCCCGATCTCGATCGGCCGAACGAGGGCGTGTTCTCGTTCCAGGACGACGACGAGCAGTGGATGAGCCTGCGCTACGACCTGACCGCGCCGCTCGCGCGCTACGTCGCGGAGAATTTCGACGCGCTGCCCAAGCCCTATCGCAGCTATCGCGCCGGCTATGTCTATCGCAACGAGAAGCCGGGGCCGGGACGCTTCCGTCAGTTCATGCAGTTCGATGCGGACACGGTCGGCTCATCCTCGATGGCGGCCGATGCCGAGGTCTGCATGATGATCGCGGATACGATGGAGGAGCTCGGGCTCGGAGGGAACTACGTCGTTAAGGTCAACAATCGGAAGGTGCTCGACGGCATTCGCGAAGTTGTCGGCGTCGCAAGCGACGCGCAGTGGCTCACCGCGCTTCGCGCCATTGATAAGCTTGACCGTCTCGGGGTCGATGAGGTCGAAAAGCTGCTCGGACCTGGTCGCAAGGACGAATCCGGAGATTTCACAAAGGGAGCGGGCCTGCCGGACAGCGCGATTACGCGCCTCATAAATTTCACAGGTTGGGGCGAGCGTGGTTCGGGCTCGATCAGTACGATTGGCTCGAACGAAGTCACGATCGCGAATTTCGAGACGGCAGTTGAAGACAGCGCACTTGGAAAAGCAGGAGTAGCCGAGCTCACCTTGATCAAAGATCTGGCAGCAGCAGGAGGCTATGGCGACGGCCGCATCATCATCGACCCGTCAGTCGTCCGCGGCCTCGAATACTACACAGGTCCTGTGTTCGAAGTTGAACTGACCTTTCCAGTGGAAGGCGAGGACGGCAAGCCGGTGCGCTTCGGCTCGGTCGCGGGCGGCGGGCGGTACGACGGCCTCGTCGGACGCTTTCGCAATGAGAACATCCCGGCGACCGGCATTTCGATCGGCGTGTCGCGCCTGATGGCGGCGCTGCAGCACCTGAAGAAGGTGGACACGCAGGGAGAGCCCGGACCGGTGGTGGTCACGGTGTTCGATCAGGATCGTATCGCCGACTATCAGAAGATGGTCGCGGCGCTGCGCGGCGCGAACATTCGCGCCGAGCTCTATCTCGGTTCGGGCAAGTTCGGCGCGCAGATGAAATATGCCGACAAGCGCGGCGCGCCGTGCGCCGTCATCCAGGGCGGCGACGAGAAGGCGAAGGGCGAGGTGCAGATCAAGGACCTGATCTTCGGCGCCACGATCTCATCGATCAAGGATCGCGACGCCTACAAGGCCGCGCAGGCGAAGGCGCAATTTGCAGTCCCGGAAGAGAAGCTGGTCGAGGCCGTGCAGAAGCTGCTCGCCCAGCACGGCGTGAAGTGGGAGTGACGCGCGGGGCGGTGTCGCGCCGATCTCTCCCCGCGCGCGGCGCTTATCGCTACTTCTTCACTCCACCTGGCATGCCCGGCGCGCCCATCTTCTGCATGTCGTTGATATTCATCTTCATGCCGTTGCCCATGATGATGTCGCCCGGGCGTTGATCGGCCTTGCACGCGCCGAGCCACTTCGCCTCGATCACCATATTGGTCTCGGCCGGCATCGGCGGTGTCGCGGGGCCGCCGCTGCGCTTCGAATTCACCTTCACCACATAGCCCGAATTGAAATCGCCGGTGACGACCGCGTGCGAGGTTGCGGTCATGCCGCTGCCGAACTGGCAGACCGAATCGATCGTGATCGTGCCGCCCGAGGTTTGCACATCCTTCTTCGAGCACTGCTCGTTGGCCATGTTTGTGCCCATGGTATTCATCAGCTTGTCGGTCGCGGCGTCGACGCAGTGCTGCAAGCTCGGCATCGGCACGCCGGCGATGCCTTCCATCGTCATCTTCAATTCCCATAAGCCCGGCTTGCGCTCCGGCAGCTCGGCGGCGGCAACCGGAGCGGCGCAGATCAACACCGCCAGCGCAGCCTGGAAAATGCGCATCACGTCCTCCTCACGTGTTGACGCGCGATCGAAAGAAATCTGTGCTCACTTCGATGATCGCGCTTGGGAATCGCAGCCGCGCTCCCCATATGGGCCACTCCCGGCGGAACGATGGCAACGTGATCTTGTTGTCGGCGCGCCGCAAAGTGGTGAAATGATTGCGCCATGAAGCTTTTGACCGTCCGTCATTCGACGATCTACCGCTATTCGGCGCCCGTCAGCTTCGGCCAGCACCGGCTGATGCTGCGCCCGCGCGACAGCCACGACCTGCGCCTTGTCGACGCCGAGCTGATGCTCGCGCCGGGCGGCAAGGTGCGCTGGCTGCACGACGTGTTCTCCAATTCGGTCGCGCTGGTCGATTTCGAGGCGCCGGCCGCGGAGCTTTCGGTCGTCTCGACGCTCTCGATCGAGCGTTATGCGCTCGCGAGGCTCGACTTTCCGATCGCGCCGGAAGCCGAGAGCTATCCGTTCATGCACTCGGCCGATGACCGCACCGATCTCGCGCGGTTGCGCGAGCGCCACTATCCCGATCCGCAGGGGATCGTCGAGGCTTGGGCGCGTCAGTTCATCCTTGAGACGCCGACCAACACGTTCAATCTGCTGACCACGATGAATGCGGCGATCCGCGGTGTGTTCGAGTATCGCGCGCGCGAGGAGGAGGGGACACAGACGCCGCTCGAAACGCTCGAAAAGAAGAGCGGTACCTGCCGCGACTTCAGCCTGTTGTTCATCGAAGCGGCGCGCTTGCTCGGTTTCGGCGCGCGCTTCGTGACTGGCTACCTCTATGACCCCGCGCTCGAGGGCGGCGAGGCCGTGCAAGGCGCCGGCGCGACGCACGCCTGGGCCGAGGTCTATCTGCCGGGCGCCGGTTGGGTCGAGTTCGACCCGACCAACGCGCTGGTCGCGGGCGAGAACCTGATCCGCGTCGCGGTCACGCGCGATCCCGCGCAGGCGGTACCGATCAGCGGCACCTTCGCGGGCGCCGACGGCGTCAAGTTCCTCGGCATGGAGGTTGAGGTGACCGTGAAGGCGGAGTCTCTTTCTTCTCCCTCCCCCCAAAGCCCGTCCTAAAGGGCGTTTGCGCCCGTCTTCGACGGGCTATCGGGGAGGGGAACACGCCTACATCGTGGCGATTCAGAACTTCACATTCGCGAACGCGCGCACGCTCGCGCCGGGCATCAGCACCTCGTCCTTGGTGTACGAGACGTGGTTGCGGATATCCTCGTTGAGCAGGTTGTTGCCGACCACGCCGACCGTGAATTCGCGCGGGTAGCCGGGCAAGGCGTCGCGCAGTTTCTGCGTATAGCTGATCTCGGCACGCAACAGATTGTAGCCGTCGGTCGGCGTCTCGAACGCCGCGACGTCGTTCTGCGCGAAGGCGTGCAGCAGGCTCACGCGCGCCAGCCAGTTGGAGTCGCGGTAGAACACGCCGCCGCCGAGCCGCATCGGCGTGATGCGCGGCACATTGGTGCCGTCCGTGAAGGTCGCGCGCACAATGTCGAACTGACCTTCGACGCCGAAGATCCCGCGCAGCACCGGCGCGACATCGTACTGCGCCTGCACTTCGCCGCCGCGGAAGATCGCATCGCGCTGCGAATAGACCGCCTGCCTGAGCTCGGCTGGCGCATCGCCGCAGCTGTCGAAATCCTCCTCGCACATCAGACCGGTAAGGCGGCGGAAGATGAAGCCCTGGAAGCGCGTGTAATAGGCGGTCGCCTCGAAGCGGAACGGCCCGGTGGCGCGGCGCAGCCCAACCTCGACTGAGTTCGCGACCTCGATGTTAAGGTTCGGATTGCCGATGTCGAATGTCGCGGTCGCATCATGCGGTCCGCGGGAGAACAGCTCGGCCGGCTTCGGCGCGCGCTCGACGCGCTGCGCCGTGACGCTGGCGACGAGATCCCACGGCAGGTTCTGGATCAACCCGACGCTGATGCTTTTCGGCGCAAATTCGAGGTTGCGCGCGCTTGCGACGAGCGGGTTGCCATCGGGCAGGAAGTCGGCGGGAAAATCCGGCGTCGTGCCGTTGAGCCGCACATGCTCGATGCGGCCGGCGACCTGCGCCTTGGTCCACTCCGAGAACTTGAACTCGTTGAAGATGTAGCCGGCGATGCGATGATTGTCGTTCGGGTCGAACAGCCCGCTGAAGGGGCCGGGCTCGTCGCCGGGCGCGGTCAGCTCCTGCCGTCCGGCCTGCAGCCCGAGCGCGGTCGTCAATTGCGCGAAGCGCAGATTGAACGGCATCAGCTGCACCTCGACGCGGCCCTCATGCTCCTTGTTGGTGAAGGTCTGGCGCACGCCATCGGTCGAGAAGTCGGCCGGATCGGCGAGGCCGATCTCGTTGTGCTTGTAGTCGGTGTAGCCGTACCAGAAGCGCACCGCGTCGATACCGCTCGCGTCAGGCCGGTACTCGCCCTTGGTGGTGAACTTGGTCTCGCGCGCGTCAATGCGGGTCTTGCGGTCTTCGGCTTCGATGCCGGGGATATGGTAGAGCGCGTTGCTCTGGGTGACCGCGGCGCCGATGAAGCCCTGATCGAAGAGGTAGGACGCGCCGAACGAGCCGCCACTGGTGCGTAGGCTCGAATTGGGTTGCGTGCCGTTGAATGGTCGCGTCGGGTCGAAGCGATAGGGCGAGTGCGGCACGCGGTAGTCATCCGCGGTGCGCCCATAGGCGTCAGCGTGCACCGCCACGTTGGCGCCGGCTGCATCCACCAGCACGCCGCCTTCGAGGCCCTTGTCGGCGGTCGTGGCAGCGCCGCGCGTTTCGAAATTCAGGCAAGCGCCGGGAGCACTCGTTCCCGGCGGGGCCTTGTACGGGAGAGCCGCATAGGCAGCGAGCGGCGCGAAATCGCGGCACGGCGGCATATGGTCCGGGATGCGATTGTTGCTCGACGAGACCACGCCGCCGATCGATTGCGAACCGTAGCGCAAGGTCGCCGGTCCGCGAATGACTTCGACCTGGTCGCTCACCAGGGGCGAGATCGGCACGAAGTGGTCCTCGCCGACATCCGACATCCCACCCGCGCCGAGCCCGTTCTCCACGATGCCGACGCGATTGACGTCGAGGCCGCGGATGATCGGGCGCGACGAGGCGCCGGGCGCGAAGCTCGATCCCGTGATGCCGGGCTTGGCGAAGAGCAGATCGCCAAGCGTGCTGGTGGAGGCACGGCGCAGCTCCTCGCCCGGCACGACCGTCACGGTCGCGAACTGATCGGTGACAATGGGCAGCGCGCCGAGGGGGAGGGGCGCTGGCGCTGGCGGCGTCGCAGGCTGTTGGCTTGGGGCGGCCGGCGCAGGTGCCGCCTCCACGCGGGCGGGCCGGACCGGCGCACGGCGCACGATCGGGCTCGGCGCGGTGACGCGGATTTCGGGGAGTTGGGTCTGCGCGAGGGCCTGGGGACTCGCCGCGTACAGGGTGAGGGCCGAGCTACCTGCCAGCAGACCCCGTCCAATCGACACACGAAGCGTTCGCACCACCGTCCTGCCCCTGTCGGTCATATGTTATAACATAACATCAACAGGAGCGTTGCGGTGGTCAAGTGGTGTACGGCGGGTCCGCTGAGGGATGCCTGCCTGTGTGCCTTTTTGAACACGGTCAGGCGAGGCACGACCTAATTCAAACTGAAGCTCACCGGCGCGGTGAAGCTCCGCGCGCTTCCGCCGGGCGGCGGTGGAAACGGCGAGGCGCGATGCACCATCGCCTCAGCCTCGCGATCGAGCGGGGCATGACCCGAGCCGCGCACCAGTTTCACGGCGGTGACCTTGCCGGCGCCGTCGATGTTGAATGCGACCAACGCGCTGCCTTGCTCGCGGCGCCTGCGCGCGTCGGCGGGGAAGCGCTTGTAGCGCGCAAGATGGGCCGCGACTCGGCCTTGATAATTGGCGTCGCCGCTCATGCGTCCGCGGCCGATGCTGTTGGCGGCGGATGCCGCCGCGGACGGGGCAGGAGTCGCGCGCGGTCGCTCCGGCGGCTTCTGTTCGGGCTCGCGTTCCGGCTCGGCCCGCGGCGTTTCGCGCGCGAGCGCCTCATCGGGCGGGACGAGCGTGGCAAATTCTTGCGGAACGGATTCGGCGCGCGGCGGCTCCTTCGCCTCCTCGCGAGCGGTCTTTGTTTCGGGTTCGGCGGGTTTTCCCTCTTGCCGTGTTGCCTCTTCGGTTTCGCGCGGCTGCGCGTCGGCCGCGCTCCGGTTCTCGGTCTCGACGGCGCTCGCCTGGTCGCTGTTTCCCGCCGCTTCGGTCGCCCCAACCACGATCTCGACCGTGATTGCATCCTCGCCAATGCTCGCCGTTTCCAGCGGTTCATTCACGAAGACCGCGAAGCCGCCGAAGACGGCAAGGTGAAGCGCCGCTGAACACGCAAGCACGCCAGCCAGCCGGCGCGGCGAACTCTTGGCGGCTGGCGGCAGCGCAGGTCGACTGGCGGCGGGTGCTGCAATCCGAGCATCCGACGCTGCTGCCACCGGCGCGGTCCACTGCGCGATGGAGATCACATCGGCGCTTGGGCCGGCGGGAGCGCGCTCGCGCGCCCGCTGCACCAAGGCGCCGAGCCGGACGAAATCCGGCCGGTCACTGCCCTGCGGGGCGCCCAGCCTGTCGCTCACACGTGCGCCTAACGGGCTCATTCCTCAGGGGTTCCAATGGCTCAAAGACTTCGGCCGGGTCGCGGCTTATGAATTCGAAACAATATAACATTACAAGGCAGAGGCTCAAGCCGGCTCGCCGGCCGGGCGCTCACTGCATTAAGTGACCTGACCGAACCCGGTCGAAACCTTTACCGGTCCCGTGCTAAAGCGCGCGCCACATCACGGTTGAGCGACATGTCTGATCCGGCCAAAGCTGAGCCCGTCGCGCGGGCCGAGGCGCTCGTTGCCTATTACGAGCGCGCCGGCTACGCGCGCGTTGCGCCTGCGATCCTGCAGCCCGCCGAGCCGTTCCTCGACCTGTCCGGCGAGGACATCCGCCGCCGCATGTTTCTGACCACCGATCCGGACGGCAACGAGCTGTGCCTGCGGCCGGATCTCACCATCCCGGTCTCGCGCGATTATCTCGCCTCCGGCGCCGCCGGGGAGGCGGCCGGGTTCTGCTATCTCGGGCCGGTTTTCCGCCATCGGGGCGAAGCGCCGGCCGAGTTCGTGCAGGCCGGAATCGAATCGTTCGGCCGTCACGACACCGCGGCCGCCGACGCCGAGATGGTCGCGCTCGGGCTGCAAACGACCACGCATTACGGCATCGCGACGCCGCAAATCCGCATGGGCGATGTCGGGTTGTTCGCCGCGCTGATCGCGGCGCTCGATCTCGCGCCGGCCTGGAAGCGGCGCCTGGTCAAGGATTTCAACCGCGCCGGCTCACTCGCGCATGATCTCGATCAGCTCGTCAGCGACGCCATGATCGAGCGGCCGGACTATCAGGGCGTGCTCGCCGCACTCGCCGGCTCGGATCCGAAAGCCGCGCACGCGCTGGTCACTGACCTCTTGTCGATTGCCGGCATCAATGCGGTCGGCGGGCGCAGCATCGGCGAGGTCGCGGACCGCTTTCTCGAGCAGGCCGCGCTCGGCGCAAGCTCCGGCCTGCCGCGCGCGACGCGCGCGCTGATCGAAGAGTTCCTCGCCGTCAGCGGTGATCCCGACGAAGCCGCCGATGCGCTGCGCACGCTCGCCTCGGAAAACGAGCTCGACCTTTCGGCCGCGCTCGACCTGTTCGAGAGCCGGACCGGCTTTCTCGCCGGGCAGGGCGTCGACGTCTCGCGCATCAAGTTCTCGACAGCGTTCGGACGCGGGCTCGACTACTACACCGGCTTCGTATTCGAGCTGCATGACGGCGCGCAGCGCCTCGATCGCCACCTCGTGGCGGGCGGACGCTATGACAATCTTCTGAGCCGGCTCGGCGCGGTGGAGCCGATCCCGGCGGTCGGCTTCTCGGTATGGATCGACCGCCTGAACGAGATCGGAGCCGCCCGATGAACGCGCCCTTCGTTCTCGCGGTCCCGTCGAAGGGCCGCCTGCAGGAGAATGCCGAGAGCTTCTTTGCGGGTGCGGGGCTCAAGCTGGTCAAGCCGCGCGGCGCGCGCGAATATCGCGGCACCATCGTCGGAATGCCGGGCGTCGAGGTCGCGTATCTCTCGGCCTCCGACATCACGACGCAGCTTGGACTGGGCGCGGTGCATTTCGGCGTGACCGGCGAGGACCAGGTGCGCGAGACGATCGCGGATGCCGAGAGCCGCGTGGTGCTGATCGAGAAGCTCGGCTTCGGCGAAGCCAATGTGGTGGTGGCGGTGCCGCAGGCCTGGATCGATGTGCGCACCATGGCGGATCTCGACGACGTCGCGACTGCGTTCCGCGTCACGCACGATCGCAAGATGCGCGTCGCCACCAAATACGTGAACCTCACGCGGGCGTTCTTCTCGCACAACGGCATCATCGACTATCGCATCGTCGAGAGCCTCGGCGCGACCGAAGGCGCGCCGGCGGCCGGGACCGCGGAGCTGATCGTCGACATCACCACCACCGGCGCGACGCTCGCGGCGAACGGTCTCAAAGTGCTCGATGACGGCGTCATGCTGCGCTCGGAGGCCAATCTGATCGCGGCGCGCTGCGCCGTATGGGGCGCCGAGGAGCGCGAGATCGCGCGGCTGCTGCTTGATCGGATCGCCGCGCAAGGCCGCGCCAAGGCGTTTCGCGAGGTGCGCACGCGCGCGCCCGGCCTGAACGAGAAGGCGCTGAAGGAGATGAAAGAGCGCTTCGGTGTGGTGGCCCCGTTCGGCGGCCCGACCTCGTCCGGCATGCTGACGCTGCACTGTCCGCCGGGTCACGTGCATGCGCTGGCGAGCCTCTTGCGCGACAAGGGCGCCGACAGCGTCACGGTCGCCGACATCGACTACGTTTTCACGCGCGACAATCCGCTTTACGCAAAGCTTGAAGCCAGGCTCGCGTAGTCGTTCGGATCGATGCGGCTCGCGCATGGCTGCGCCGAACAAGCTCGTATAGGCACGCGGCGCACTTGCGCTATTGAGAGGCCCGCAATCAATGGAGCCTCCATGCACACGACATCGTCTGCCGTCGACAATTCGATTCTCGCCCGCCTGTGGCCGGCCTCGCCCCGCAACGCAATCCTGCGCGGCGTCGTTCTGGTGCTCGCCGGCACCGCGCTGCTCGCGATGTCGGCGCACACGCAAGTGCCGTTCTGGCCGGTCAAGATGTCGATGCAGACCTTCGTCGTGCTGGTGCTCGCCGTCGCGTATGGCGGCCGGCTCGCTGCCGCGACCGTCCTTGCTTATCTCGCCGAAGGTGCTGTCGGCTTGCCGGTGTTCGTCGGCGGCGCTGGACCGGCGTACTTCGCCGGTCCCACGGCGGGCTATCTCGTCGGCTTTGCGGTTGCGGCATTCTTCGTCGGCACGCTCGCCGAGCGTGGCACGATGCGCACGCTGCCGCGCGCGCTTTTCGTGCTGTTCAGCGGCGACGCGATCGTCTTCGCGCTCGGGGTCGCGTGGCTTGCGGTGTTGTTCGGCCTCGAGAAAGCCGCTTATGCGGGGCTCGTGGTGTTCCTGCCGGCCGAGGCGCTCAAGATCGCGCTTGCGGCGGCGTTGGTGCCTCTGCTGCGTCGGGGCGTGCCCGAAACACCACGAAATGCGTGATGCAAAAATTCACCGCGAAGCTCACCAGAATGGCGAGCCCCTTCGCGGCCCATACCGGCATGACCTGCGCAGCGGCGACGACCGTCAGGGTCGTCGCCGTCACGGCGACGAGGCCTGATCCGACGAAGCCCGCATAATCCTTGAGCCGCAACTGCCCGCCGGTCTCGGCCGAGAATGTGGTGAGCGAATTCATCACATATGAGCCGGTCACCGCGATGAGCCATGCGGTCACATTCGCCAGGATCAGCGACGACGTGACGAAGCCGAGCATGAAAAAGAATATCGCCGCGTCGACCGCGGTGTTGATCAACCCGACGGCCGCGAATGACAGCGCCTTGAGCGACACGGCGCGGTCGCGCCATGCGCCGATCAGGCGCGCGCGCAGGTGTTCCAAGGGCGAGAGCAGCGACATGCGGCCCGCTTAGCACGGCTTTTCCGCCCGCGCGACATCGACGAACCATTCCGCTATAAGGCGGTCGCATGAGTGCCGGTCTGTCGATTGTGGTGCCGCTTTACAACGAGGCGCGCGGGCTGCCGCGTCTGCATGAGCAGCTGAGCGCGGTCGCGCGCGATCTTGCGCAAAAGCGCGGCCTTGCGGTGGAGGTGATCTATGTCGACGACGGCAGCCGCGACGCGACGCTGAGCATCGCGCGCAGCCTGCCGGCCGAAGCGCTCGACCTGCAGATCGTCTCCCTCTCGCGCAACTTCGGCAAGGAGGCGGCGCTCGCCGCCGGGCTCGACCACGCACGGCGCGGCGCCGTGCTGTTCATGGACGGTGACGGGCAGCATCCTCCCGCGCTGATCGACACGCTGGTCGGGCACTGGCAGGACGGGTACGACGTCGTCTACACCGCCAAGGCGCATCGCGAGAACGAATCGGCGCTGCGCCGCCTCGGCGGCAAAACCTTCTACGCGCTGCTCAATTGGGGCTCGCGCCACAAGATTCCGGAAGATGCCGGTGATTTCCGCCTGCTGTCGCCGCGCGCCGCGGACGCGCTGCGCCGACTGCCGGAGCGCAACCGCTTCTTCAAGGGCCTCGCGAGCTGGATCGGCTTTCGCCAGTTGCGCGTCGACTACGAGCCGGCCGATCGGGCGCACGGCCAAACCACCTTCGGCTGGGCCTCGCTGATCGGCCTTTCGATCGAGGGGATCACATCATTCTCGGTCGCGCCGCTGCGGCTCGCGAGCCTGCTCGGGGTGCTGATGGCCCTGGTCGCGCTGATCTTCGGCGCGCAAATCCTGTTCGAGGTGCTGTTCTACGGCATCGCGGTGCCGGGCTATCCGTCGGTCATCGTCGGCCTGATGGTGCTCGGCGGCGTGCAGCTGATCATGATCGGCGTGCTCGGCGAATATATCGGCAAGATCTTGTCCGAGCTGAAGGCACGGCCGATCTATTTCGTGGCCGAACACAGCGTGAAAACCGCCGCGCCGGAAGCGGCCTCCGGGCGTGCAGCCGCCGAATAGCATGAATGAGTCAGTCACGCGTCGCATCTGGCTGTGCGCCGACGATTACGGCATTGCGCCGGGCGTCAACACGGCGATCCACGATCTCGTGGAGCGCGGGCGCTTGAATGCGACCTCCGTGATGGTGGTCGCGCCGAGCTTTACGCGTGCCGAGGCGGAGCAGCTTGCGAGCCTCAACGCCGGGAGCAAACGCGTTGCGATCGGCCTGCACCTGACCCTGACCGGACCCTTGAAGCCGCTCACCGCGCAATATGCGCCGGTCGCGGACGGCGCGTTCCTGCCGCTGACGACGACGTTGCGGCTCGCCGCACAGCAACGTCTCGAGATGGCGGCATTGAGCGCCGAGATACGCGCCCAGTTCGAAGCGTTCGCGGACGTGTTCGGGCGCGCGCCGGACTTCGTCGACGGCCACCAACATGTGCACCTGTTTCCGCAGGTGCGTCACGCGGTGCTCGACACGATCACCTGGATGGCGCCGCAAGCCTGGGTGCGCCAGTGCGGCTCGAATGTGTCGTTCACCCGCCGCATCAGCGACCCGAAAGGATTACTGATCGATTGGCTCAGCCGCGAATTCCGCGCGCGCGCGGCGCGTCACGGCGTAAACACCAACCCGGCCTTTGCGGGCACTTATACCTACCGGCTCGACGCAGATTTTTCGCGGATCTTTCCGCGCTTTCTCGAAGGCATGCCGAAGGACGGGCTGATCATGTGCCATCCCGGCCATGTCGATGCCGAGTTGGAGCGGCTCGATCCGCTGACCACCCTGCGCGAGCAGGAATATGCCTATTTCTGCAGCGACGCCTTTCCGGCCGCCTTGGCGGCACAGGGGGTGACGCTGAACTAGTCGCCCTCCTGCTGCGACAACATTTCACCTTTGTGCCATTTCGCTCCCCTATAGGGCGCCCCATATCAGGGCCGCCCCTTGCCGGGGTCCCGAGGAGGACGACATGACGCCGCAGGAACGCCAGCTGATCGCCCAGCTGTTCGACCGCCTTGCAACGCTTGAGAATTCCCCGCGCGATCCGGATGCCGAAGCGATGATCCGCGAGGGTTGGCGCCGCGCCCCGAACGCCGCCTATGCGCTGGTGCAGACCGTGCTGTTGCAGGACGAGGCGCTCAAGGCCGCAAATGCGCGCATCCAGCAATACGAGCAGGGCGGCGGCGAGCCGCCGCGCGGGCCCGAACAACGCGGCTTCCTCGATTCGATGCGCGACAGCATCTTCGGTCGCGACGAGCCGCGCGGCTCGGTGCCACGCGTGCCGCCGGGCGGCCTGCCGCCTCAAGATGCGCGTCAGGATGCGCGTCAGGACCCATGGGGTCGCGGCGCCCAGCCGGGATATGGCGGCCAGCCCGGCTATCAGCCCGGATACCAGGGGGGCACCATGCAGGCACCTCCGCCTCCGCCGCCGTCTGGTGGCGGCGGGTCGTCGTTCCTCGGCACCGCCGCTGCGGCGGCCGCGGGCGTGATCGGCGGCTCGCTGCTGATGAGCGGCATCCGTTCGGCCATGGCCGGCCACCAGGCCGGCCCGCATGCCGGCGCGTTTGACAGCCTTACCCGCGGCGACCAGTCGCCCTGGGGCGGCAATGCCGCCGGCAGCGACCTGTCGCGCGAGGCCGGGCTCAACGACATCGGCTCGTCGCGGCGCGCCAGCGCCTTCGACCAGGCGCAGAAGGATCGCGATGACGACGAGGATGCCGACGCCGACGAGGCGGACGATACCGATTACGCGAGCGATGGCGGCTACGACGGCGGGAGCGACGACACGGCGTGAGGTGCTTTGCGGCGCCGCGCGGCTGCAATAGATTGCGTGCGTCACGCGCCAAAGGATCAGCCCATGTCAGACACTTTGACGATTCAGCTCGACGACATGACCTTGAGTGCGCTTGATCGGTTGGCAGAACAGACTGAGCGCTCTCGCACGTCGCTGATCTCCCAGGCCGTCCAGGACTATGTCGCACTTAACGCCTGGCAGCTTCGAAAAACTGAAGCCGGGATTGAAGCCGCCGATCGTGGCGATTTCGCCTCCGAGGCGGACCTGGCGCGAGTTCGCGCCAAGTTCGCTTCACGGGCATGAAGGTCGTCTGGACCACGCTTGCTCTGCGTGAACTAGAGGCAATCGGCGACTATATCGCGCGTGACAATCCGCGCGCATTCTCGATCGGGTCGATGCGCTCGCGCAGCAACCGGAATCCGGTCGACCGGGCCGCATTGCGGGCACGCGTGAACTTGTCGTCACCGATACGCCTTTTGTCGTCCCGTATCGCATCCGCGATGAACGCATCGAGATCTTGTCGGTGTTTCACGGCGCCCGCCGCTGGCCAGAAAGCTTCGACTGACAAGGCCGCCGTGGCGCCACGGCGGCTTGTTCGTTAATCGCTCGCGCCTCAGATCACGATCACCCGCGTGCCGACCTTCACGCGGCTGTAGAGATCGATCACGTCCTCGTTGCGCATGCGGATGCAGCCGGAAGAGACCGCGGTGCCGATGGTCCAGGGCTCGTTCGAGCCGTGGATGCGATAGAGCGATGAGCCAAGATACATCGCGCGCGCGCCGAGCGGATTGTCCGGGCCGCCCGCCATGTGGCGCGGCAGCTCGGGCCGCCGCTTGAGCATCTCGGCCGGCGGAATCCAGTCCGGCCACTCGGCTTTGCGCGTGATGCTTTTCACGCCGGCCCAGGTGAAGCCCGGGCGGCCGACACCGATCCCGTAGCGCATCGCCTTGCCGCCGTCCTGCACCAGATAGAGAAACTTGTTCGGCGTATCGATCACGATCGTGCCGGGCGCATGCTTGCCGTCATACATTACCGTCTGCGGCAGGAAGCGCGGATCCATTTCGGGACGGGCGGGCTCGGCGCTCATGCCGCCCTGCGGATAGCCCATCAGCGAGCCGCGCGGCGCGAGATCGCGCTCATAGGGCTGTCCGGCGCGCGGATCGATGTATTGGGGCACCTCGTAGCGCGGCGCCTGCCGATACTGCCGCGGCGGCTCGCCGGTACCGTTGAACAGGAATTCCAGAAAGCCGCCGCCCATTTCGCGCCGCGGCGCCGCCGCGTAGCGAGCCTGCGCCTGTTGCTGCACTTCGTATTGCTGCGCATAGAGCTGGGGAGTGGAAACTTGCGGCGCCTGCGCGGCGGCGGGCACCGCGGAAAGCGCAAAGAAGATCGCGAGGGGAAGGGTGTGGCGGGCCATCGACGTACTCTTGAGGACATGATCGTCGGGATGAAGCCGGCGGTTCCGGCTTCGAACGGCCTCAAGAACACCGGAGAAACTCGACCGTTTGGTAAACGGAACGACGCCTCGACGTTAATCAAATCGATTCAGACTCTATTCGTCATGATACGGTTTACGGCATGCAAAGGCGCATGGTTAACATCGTGTAGTGCTGCGTCACTTTTTAGAAAATTTCGATCGTGTGAACCTGATCTTAAATTCGCCCCGTTACGAATGATCGGCTCCAATCTGGACGGGGACGAGAATGCAAGCGCGGCGCAAGCCCTATCGCGTCGAAACGATGGACCGGGTGCAAGGGAATGCGAACTGGCGCATCGGCCATGCGCACAATGGGCATCAGCAGGCGCATCACGAAGAGATCATGGCCGAGCTGCGCGCATTGCGTTCGCTGGTGAAGCCGACCGAGCAGGTCACGCAGCAGATGATCGACGCCTACAAGGCGCAGATCGCCGAGGCCGCAAAGCTCAAGGGCGAGCTCGACCTGATCCACGACGCCATCAACAAGACCAAGCAGGAGATCGCGACCGTTCACATCACCGGTTTCGAAGGGCCGGAGATGGCGCGCGTCACCAACGAGCTCGATGCCATCGTCGGCGGTACCGAGCAGGCGACCGAGACGATCCTTTCCAGCGTGGAGGACATCGACCAGATGGCCTCGACCCTCGCGGCGCGACTGAAGGACAACCAGAACCAGGCGCTCGCCGCCGATATTCAGGATCGCGTGGTCAAGATCTTCGAAGCCTGCAACTTCCAGGACCTGACCGGCCAGCGCATCACCAAGGTCGTGTCGACGCTGAAATTCATCGAGACGCACATCGTCCGGATGATGGAGATCTGGGGCGGGCTCGAGGCCTTCAAGGATATCCCGGTCGAAACGATCGCGGCGCGCGAGGGCGACGCCACGCTGCTGAACGGTCCGAAGATCGAGGGCGAGAGCGGCCACGCCTCGCAGGACGACATCGACTCGCTGTTTGCCTAACAACAGCCTTTTCGGGAACCCTTTCGCCTGCTAAAAGCGCGCCCCATGAAGGCGCGCTTTGTCGTTCCGGCCGCGTGTGCGGCGATTTCGCGAATTACTGGCCCGGTCTCCGCCTGAATTTCAGGCCGAGCGCCGGGTAAAGCCATTTCCGCGCCATCCTTATCATCGAAACGATTCCCGCCATGACCGAATCCCGCGACTACAGTACGACTCTGTTTCTGCCGCAGACCGATTTCCCGATGCGCGCCGGCTTGCCGCAGAAGGAGCCGGAGATCCTCGCGCGCTGGGCGAAGCTTCGCATGTATCAGCGCCTGCGCGATGCCGCGCGCGGCAAGGCAAAGTTCGTGCTGCATGACGGCCCGCCCTATGCGAACGGCAACATCCATATCGGCACGGCACTGAACAAGATCCTGAAGGATGTGGTGACGCGCTCGCAGCAGATGCTCGGCTATGACTCGAACTACGTGCCGGGCTGGGACTGCCACGGCCTGCCGATCGAATGGAAGATCGAGGAAGACTACCGCGCCAAGGGCAAGAACAAGGACGCGGTGCCGATGAACGAGTTTCGCGCCGAGTGCCGCGCCTTTGCGGAATACTGGCTCGATGTGCAGCGCGAGGAGTTCAAGCGCCTTGGCGTCGAAGGCGACTGGGAGCATCCCTACACGACGATGAGCTTTGCGGCCGAGGCGCAGATCGCGCGCGAGCTGATGAAGTTCGCCGCCAATGGCACGCTGTATCGAGGCTCCAAGCCGGTGATGTGGTCGGTGGTCGAGAAGACCGCGCTCGCCGAGGCCGAGGTCGAATACGAGGATTATACCAGCGACACGATCTGGGCCAAGTTTCCCGTGGCGTTCGCGGTCGGCGATCGCGTCAGGGCGCTGAACGAGGCTTACTGGAGCGCCGCGATCGTCATCTGGACCACGACGCCGTGGACGATCCCGGGCAACCGCGCCATCTCCTATTCGCCCAAGGTGCCGTACGGTCTCTACCAGGTGACCGAAGCGCCGGCGGAGAACTGGGCGAAGGTCGGCGATTTGTTGATCGTCGCCGACAAGCTCGCCGAGGACGTCTTCCGGCAGGCGCGGGTGACCGCGTTTGAGCGGGTGAGGGCGGTCCCGGCCGAAGACCTCGCGCAGCTCGCCTGCGCGCATCCGCTGCACGGCTTTGAGGGCGCGTACAATTTTGTCGTGCCGCTGCTCGCCGGCGATCATGTGTCGGACGATGCCGGCACCGGCTTCGTGCACACCGCGCCAGGTCACGGCCGCGAGGACTTCGATGTCTGGACCGCGAATGCGCGCATGCTTGAGGCGCGCGGCGTCAACAGCACGATCCCCTACACGGTCGATGAAAACGGCGCGTTCACCGAGCAGGCGCCGGGCTTCACCGGCAAGCGCGTGCTCAACGACAAGGGCGAGAAAGGCGATGCCAACGACGCGGTGATCAAGGCGCTGGTTGCGGCGAATGCGCTGATCGCGCGCGGCCGGCTCAGGCACCAGTACCCGCATTCCTGGCGTTCCAAGAAGCCGGTGATCTTCCGCAACACGCCGCAATGGTTCATCGCGATGGACAAACCCATCGCGCAGGATGGCGGGCACGCCGCGCCGGACGATACGCTGCGCAACCGCGCGCTTGATGCGATCCGTGTGACGCGCTGGGTGCCGCCACAGGGCGAGAACCGCATCACCGGCATGATCGAGAGCCGGCCCGACTGGGTGATCTCGCGCCAGCGCGCCTGGGGCGTGCCGATCGCGGTATTCGTGCGCGAGGTCGGCGATGGCTCGGTCGAGATCTTGCAGGACGAGGCGGTGAATCAGCGCATCGGCGACGCCTTCGAGCAGGAGGGCGCGGACGCGTGGTACGCGGCAGGGGCACGCGAGCGCTTCCTCGGGAGCCTCGCCAACGAGCCGTGGGAGAAGGTCGATGACATTCTCGACGTCTGGTTCGACTCAGGCTCGACCCATGCGTTCACGCTCGAGGATCCGCGGCATTTTCCGACCCTTGCGGGCATCCGCCGCCGCAAGGATGGCGGTCGCGACACCGTGATGTATCTGGAAGGCTCCGACCAGCATCGCGGCTGGTTTCATTCCTCGCTCTTGGAAAGCTGCGGCACGCGCGGCGTCGCGCCGTTCGACGTCGTGCTGACCCATGGCTTCGTGCTCGACGAGCACGGGCGCAAGATGTCGAAGTCGCTCGGCAACACGGTTGCGCCGCAAGACGTCATGCAGCAATCCGGCGCCGACATTCTGCGGATGTGGGCCTGCGCGTCGGATTACGCCGACGATCTGCGCATCGGCCCCGAGATCCTGAAGACCACGGTCGATACCTATCGCAAGCTGCGCAACACGATCCGCTGGATGCTCGGTAATCTGGTGCATTTCCGTGCCGAGGATCGCGTCGCGTTCGACGAGATGGGCGAACTCGAGCGACTGATGCTGCATCGGCTCGCCGAGCTCGACGCACTGGTGCGTCAGGCCTATGCGGAGTTCGACTACAAGCGCATCTTCGCGGCGCTCAACCAGTTCATGACCGTGGACCTCTCGGCGTTCTATTTCGACATCCGCAAGGACGCGCTCTATTGCGATCCTTACTCGTCGACGACGCGCAAGGCCGCGCTGACGGTGATCGATGAGCTGTTCCGCTGCACCGTGACCTGGCTCGCGCCGATGCTGTGCTTCACGGCGGAAGAAGCCTGGCTGGCGCGCTATCCGGGCGAGGAGGTGTCGGTGCACCTCGAGCCCTTCCCGGAGATTCCGTCGAACTGGCGCGACGAGGCGGTCGCCGACAAATGGCGCAAGATCCGCACGGTGCGGCGCGTCGTCACCGGCGCGCTCGAGCTCGAGCGGGCCGCCAAGCGCATCGGCTCCTCGCTTGAGGCCGCGCCACAGGTCTATGTGTCGGATCCCGATCTGTTCGAAGCGCTGGTCGACGTCGATCTCGCCGAAGTCTGCATCACGTCGGCCGCGACGCTGCACGACGAGGAGGGGCCCGCCGACGCATTCCGTCTCGACGAGGTCAAGGGCGTGGCGGTGGCGCCGCATCTCGCGGCCGGGCAGAAATGCGCCCGCTCGTGGAAGATCTCGCCGAGCGTCGGCTCCGACCCGGACTACCCGGACGTGACCCCGCGCGACGCCCAGGCGCTGCGCGAATGGGACGCGATGCGAAAAGCGGCGGAGTGACGTGCACGCCTACCTCTATGGGCCTCTCACCCGCCTCGGGCTGATCGCGGCGGCGATGGCCGTCGCGATCGACCAGGCGGCCAAATTGTGGCTGTTGTTTTCGTTCGATCTTGCCAATCGCGGGCTCGTGCACCTCACGCCGTTTCTGGCCTTCGTGCTCACCTGGAACACCGGGATCAGCTACGGCCTGTTCCCGCAGGAAAGCGACCTTGGCCGGTTCGTGCTGCTGGCGCTCAAAACCGGCGCCGTGGCGGTGCTTTGGGTCTGGCTCGCCCGGGCCGAATCGAAGCTCACGGCGCTCTCCCTCGGCCTGATCATCGGTGGGGCGATCGGCAACGCCATCGACCGCCTTGCTTACGGGGCGGTCGTGGACTTTGTGCTGTTCCATATCACGACACCGACGTTCAACTTCGTCTGGTACGTGTTCAACCTGGCGGATGCAGCCATCGTTGCCGGGGTGGCCGGCCTGTTGTATGAATCCCTATTGGGGGTGCGCGCCGTAAAAGCGCCCTGATCCTTCAGGATCAATGGCCGCTAAGGCCCGGCAGGGCCTCAAGCTTTTCGGCCGTGAGAGGAATGATCGCCATGCGAAACGACCTGACGATGCGCCTGCGCCTCGGCTTGATCGCGGCGGCCTCTGCGCTGCTCGCCTTCGGCAATGTCGCGTACGCCCAGCAGGCGGCGGACGACGACGAGGACACGTTCGAGCAGAGGGTCATCAAGGGGATCCTCGGCGGGCTTGGCGTCAATGTCGGCGGCTCCGGAATCGAATACCGCGAGCGCTCGCCGCTGGTGATCCCGCCGTCCATGGACCTGCCGCCGCCGAACGCGGGCGGCGCCGCCGCGGCGGGCAACGCGGCTTGGCCGCGCGAGCCGGAGCGCAAGAAAGTGGCGGTGCAAAACCGCGTGAATCGCAATGCCACCGGGGAAGACCCTGGAACCAGCTCGCGCCTGACGCCGGATGAATTGCGCCGCGGGATCAATCCGCGTGCGCAGCGCATTACCGATCCGTCGCAGTCCGGCTCGCAGGAAGAGAAGGACATCGGGCGGCCGATGACCCCCACGGAGCTTGGCGGTGGCGGCATCTTTAATTGGAAGGCGCTGACCGGCAATAATGGTACCGAGACCGCGAAGTTCGAGGGTGAGCCGACGCGCGGCTCACTCACGCAGCCGCCCGTCGGCTATCAGACGCCGTCGCCGAGCCAGCCCTACGGGACGGCCAGCGACACGCGCGGCGGCTGGAAGATTCCGAACATCCTGTCGCGTCCGGAAGGGAACCCGGACAATTGATCGGGGCGTGAACGCAACGCGTTTTGACCTGTGCTAGGCACGGGCGATGAGAGAGCCGTGCCCAAAACACTGATTCGCATTCTTCCCATCGTCGCCGTTTGCGCCGCGCTCGCGGCGTTTCACCCCCGCGGCGCCGCAGCCGGGGCAGGGGTGACGCAATTCTCGCTCCCGAACGGCATGGAGATCGTGGTGATCCCCGATCACCGCACCGCGGTCGTCACCCACATGATCTGGTACCGTGCCGGCGCGGCCGACGAGCCGATGGGCAAGTCCGGTATCGCGCATTTCCTCGAGCACCTGATGTTCAAGGGCACGGCGCGCAACCCGGCCGGGCGCTTCTCGCAGCAACTTGCGGCGATCGGCGGACAAGAGAACGCGTTCACCACCAACGACTATACCGGCTACTTCCAGCGCACCTCGCGCGAGCACCTCGAAACGCTGATGGATTTCGAGGCCGATCGCATGACCGGGCTCATGCTCAAGGATGATGTGATCGCGAGCGAGCGCCAGGTGATCCTGGAAGAGCGCAACATGCGCGTCGACAACGAGCCCTCCGCGCGGCTGTCCGAGCAGATGGGCGCGATGCAGTACCTCAACCATCCCTACCATCATCCGACCATCGGCTGGCGTCACGAGATGGAGACGCTCGACCGCACCGATGCGCTGGCGTTCTACCAGCGCTTTTACGCGCCGGAGAACGCCGTGCTGGTCGTCGCGGGCGACATCGAGCCGGCCGAGGTGAAGGCCTTCGCGGAGAAGACCTACGGCAAGGTCGCGCGGCGCGGGCCGAACGTGGAGCGCAAGCGGCCGCAGGAGCCGCCGCAGATCGCGGAGCGGCGCGTCACCTTCGCGGATCCGCGCGTCACCCAGCCGAGCCTGCAGCGTACCTATCTGGTGCCGTCGTTCACGACGGCGCGCGGCGATGACGGCTACGCCCTCGACGTGCTCGCGCATATTCTCGGCGGCGGGTCGAACTCGTGGCTCAACCGCGCGCTGGTGATGGAGCAGCGCGTCGCGACCAGCGTCGGCGGCTGGTACCAAGGGTCGTCTCTCGACGACTCCCGCTTCGGCCTCTACGGCACGCCGGCGAGCGGCGTCTCGCTCGACAAGCTCGAGGCCGCGATCGACACCGTGATCGCAAACTTCATCGAGAAGGGGCCCAGCCCTGAGGAGATCGAGCGCTCCAAGAGCCGGATGATCGCCGACTATGTCTACGCGCAGGACAACCAGTCGACGCTCGCGCGCATGTACGGCGCGGCGCTGACGACCGGGCAGACAGTTGCGGACATTCAGGCGCGCCCCGCGAAGCTGAAAGCCGTCACGGCCGAGCAAGTGCGCGACGCCGCGCGGCGCTTCCTCGACAAGCGTCACTCCGTGACGGGCCATCTCATCCGCGACAACGCCGCGCGCGAGGAGAAGAAGTCGTGAGCAGCAAACTGCTTGTTGCGGCCCTGGTAGCGTTCACGGCGGCTTTCACGTCCACGGCGTCCGCCGAAAGCAAGATCCAGGAGATCGTCAGCCCCGGCGGCATCAAGGCCTGGCTGGTGCGCGAGCCGTCCGTTCCGATGGTCGCGATTGATTTCGCCTTCAAGGGCGGCGCGAATGCCGATCCGGTCGAGAAACCGGGGGTTGCCAACATGCTCGGCTCGCTGCTCGACGAGGGCGCGGGCGAGCTTGATTCATCCGCATTCCAGGAGCGGATGGAGGAGAAGGCGATCGAGATTTCGTTCAACGCCGCCCGCGACCAGTTCCGCGGCTCACTGCGTACGCTGTCGCTCAATCTCGACGACGCGGTCGATCTGTTGCGTCTTGCGTTCATCTCGCCGCGCTTCGATGCCGAGCCGGTCGAGCGCATCCGCAGCCAGCTGCTCGCCAATCTGAGCCGTTCCAGCACCAGCCCGACGGACATCGCGAGCAAGCGCTGGTGGGCGGTGGCGTTTCCGGATCACCCCTATGGCCGTCCCGCGAACGGCACGCCGGAATCCATCGCCGCCGTCACGGTCAACGACCTCAAGACCTACATGCGCAACGTGTTTGCGCGCGACACGCTGACCATCGGTATCGTCGGCGACATCGACGCAGCCGCGGCCAGCAAGCTGATCGATCGCCTGTTCGGCGGCTTGCCCGCAAAGGCGACGCTTGCGCCGGTCCCGGATGTGGCGATCAAAGGCATCGGCGAGCGCGTCGTGATCAATCTCGACGTCCCGCAGACCGTGATCAATTTCGGCGGGCCGGGCGTCGCGCGCGCCGACCCGGACTTCATCGCCGCCTATGTGGTCAATCACATCTACGGCGCCGGATCATTCACGTCGCGGCTCTACCGCGAGGTGCGCGAGAAGCGCGGGCTTGCCTACGGTGTGCGCACGTCGCTCTATTGGATGGATCACGCCAACGTCCTGGTCGGTGGCACGGCGACGCGCGCCGACAAGGCGAACGAGACGCTCGCGATCCTCGACGCCGAGATGCATCGCCTCGCCACGGAGGGGCCGACCCAGAAGGAACTCGACGAGGCGAAGGCCTATCTCAAGGGCTCCTATGCGCTGTCGTTCGACACCTCCGGCAAGATCGCCGGCCAGCTGGTGCAGATCCAGCTCGACAACCTCGGCATCGATTATCCGGAACGGCGCAATGCGCTGATCGACGCCGTGACGCTCGACGACGCGAAACGCGTCGCCAAGCGCGTGCTCGACGGCAAATCGCTCACCGTTGTGGTCGGCCGGTCACAGGGCTTGAACAAAACCAACTAACCCGCAGCATTGCGGAACTTTTCACCCACCACGCAGTCATCTGTCGGTATGCCGTTCCAGCACCACATCGATAGCGCGCGCGCTGAGAAAATCGGTCCGCATGGCGTCGGCAAGATCGCGCTCGAGGATGCGCTCAAGCGCGCCGAGCCGGCGCTCGAGTGGCTGCGCGCCGCGCACGACAATTCGACCTTGCCGCTGTTGCGGCTGCCGGCGAAGACGTCCGACCTGGGCGAAATCAGCCAAGCCGCCGCGCGGCTGCGCGCCGGCGCGAGCGATGTGGTCGTGCTCGGCATCGGCGGCTCCAGCCTCGGCGGGCAGACACTCGCGCAGCTTGCCGGCGTCGGCGTGCGTGGCATCGAAGCGTTCCGCCCAGCGCCACGCATGCACTTCATCGACAACCTCGACCCGCAAAGCTACGGCGCGCTGCTTGCCGCGCTGCCGCTCGGCACGACGCGTTTCATTTCGATCTCCAAATCCGGCGGGACCGGCGAGACGCTGATGCAGACCGCGGCCGCGCTCGCGGCGGTCAGAGAGGCGGGGCTCGAGGCGCGCGTCAGCGAGATGTTTCTCGGCATCAGCGAGCTCGCAAAGTCCGGCAAGCAGAATGGCTTGCGCGCGCTTCTTGGGTCCTCCGTCGAGGTGCTGGAGCACGATCCGGGAATCGGCGGGCGCTATTCGGGCCTTTCCAACGTGGGGCTGGTGCCGGCTGCGATCCTCGGGCTCGACATTGCGGCGCTGCGCGCCGGCGCCGCGATGGCGCTCGCGCCGGTCCTGGCGAAGCGGCCAGCGGCCGACGTGCCAGCAGCGGTCGGCGCCGCGCTCAATGTGGCGGCAGCGAGCGAGGCCAAGAACATCGCCGTGCTGATGGCTTACGCCGACAAGCTCGAGCGCTTCACGCGCTGGTATGTGCAGCTCTGGGCCGAGAGCCTTGGCAAGGACGGCAAGGGCACGACGCCGCTTGCAGCCTCCGGACCGGTGGACCAGCACTCGCAGCTGCAGCTGTTCATCGCGGGGCCGCGCGACAAGCTGTTCACGATTCTGACGGTCGGCACCGCCGGACAGGGACCGCGCATCGATGCCGAGCTGGCGCGGCGCGCCGGCGAGCCCGACTTCGCCGGCAAGGCGATTGGCGATCTCGTTGCCGCGCAGGGGCGCGCCACCGCCGAAACGCTCGCCAAGAACGGCTGTCCGGTGCGCACCATGCATGTCGAGAAGCTCGACGAGACGAGCCTCGGCGCGCTGATGATGCATTTCTTTCTCGAGACGATCATCGCCGCGCACCTCATCGGCGTCGAAGCCTTCGATCAGCCTGCCGTCGAGGAGGGCAAGGTGCTGGCGAAACAGTATCTGGCCGCTGGCTAGGTCTATCCGTCGTCATCGCCCGCGAAAGCGGGCGACCCAGTAGCCTCAAGCCGTTGTGTCGGTGCCGGTCGTGCCATATGGCTTCGGCGGCGTTTACTGGGTGCCCCGCTTTCCATAAGGCCGTTTACGCCCGTCTTCGACGGGCTATGGGCATGACGACAATGGCGATCCGCATCACCGACGACATCAGCCTCGACGAGCGCGAGATCGAGGAGAGCTTCGTGCGCTCGTCCGGTCCCGGCGGGCAGAACGTCAACAAGCTCTCGACCGCCGTGCAGTTGCGCTTCGACGTGCGCCGCTCGCCCTCGCTGCCGAATGACGTCGCGATCCGCCTGATGCGGATCGCCGGCAAGCGCATGACCAAGGATGGCGTGCTGGTGCTGGTCGCACAGAACCAGCGCACGCAGGAGCGCAATCGCGCCGAGGCGATGGAGCGGCTGGTCGCGCTGATCCAGGAGGCCGCGGTGCGCCCGACCCCGCGCCGCGCCACCAAGCCGACCAAGGCCTCGCGCGAGAAGCGGCTCGAAGGCAAGAAGGCGCGCGCCGCCATCAAGGGCATGCGCCGCGCCAAGCCGGGGTGGGATTAGTCAAGTGTGAATCGGACCAAAACAGGCGCACGTTGACATCATGATGCCTGGGCGTTAGCATCAAGGCATGAGGACGACGCTGACTCTGGACGAGGACGTGGCGGCCAAGCTCAAGGCCGAGTCGCGTCGTCTCGGCCGCTCCTTCCGCGAGACCGTCAATGAGACGCTACGTCGTGGGTTGGCGAGCCAGCGCGTCGTCGGCCGGCGCCAGCCCTTCAAGGTTGCTACTCGCGATCTTGGCGATCTCAAGCCGGGCCTTGCCCTCGACAACGTGGGGGGGCTTCTCGAGCAGGTAGAAGGCTCGGCCTTCCGGTGATCCTCGTCGATGCGAACCTGCTGCTCTACGCCTATCATCCGCGAGCCGAGCAGCATGAGAAGAGTCGCATCTGGCTCGAAGCAGCACTCTCGGGTCCCGACCTTGTTCGCTTTGCCTGGCTCACCCTGTGGGCATTCCTGAGGATCGCCACAAGCCCGCGTGTGTTCGACCGCCCACTTTCTGTGGCCGAGGCCGAAGCGGCTATTTCGTCCTGGCTCGCCCAGCCCGTCGCCGGCATCCTGGAACCGGGCGAGCGGCACTGGGACATTCTGCGCAGCCTTGCGCGCGACAGTCAGAGCGCCGGCCCCTTGGTCATGGACGCAGCCCTCGCGGCGATCGCGCTTGAACACGGCGCCACGGTCTACACGACCGATCGCGACTTTGCGCGGTTCTCCGCGCTCAAGTGGAAGAACCCGCTCGCACCAAGCCGTTGACAGGCAAGCTGATCATCGAGGCCAAGTCGCGAGCAAGCGCTGCCGACATGATGGTGCGCAGGGCTTTGACTTCGCCCGCGCCTTCACCCGGCGATGGGATTAGCCCTGCAAATTGTCCCATGACCCGCTAGATTGGGGCTGATCCACGAGTCGCCCGATGCCCGTCCGCCAGCTCCCCGAAACCACGGTCAATCGCATCGCCGCCGGCGAGGTGGTCGAGCGGCCGGCGAGCGTCGTGAAGGAGCTGGTTGAGAACGCGCTCGACGCCGGCGCGAAGCGCATCGAAATCGTCACCGATGGCGGCGGCCGCCGCCTCATTCGGGTGAGCGATGACGGCAGCGGCATGAGCCGTGCCGATCTCGCGCTTTCGGTCGAGCGCCACGCCACCTCGAAGCTGCCCGAGGATGATCTGCTCGACATCCGCACGCTCGGCTTTCGCGGCGAGGCGCTGCCCTCGATCGGCGCGGTCGCGCGCCTTGCGATCACGACGCGGCACGCCGGCGAGCCGAACGCCTGGAGCATCGAGGTCGACGCCGGCGTGAAGTCCGAGGTCAAGCCCGCCGCCCTCAACCACGGCACCCGCGTCGAGGTGCGCGATCTGTTTTACGCGACGCCGGCGCGGCTGAAGTTCCTCAAGACCGACCGCACCGAGGCCGAGGCGATCCGCGACGTGGTGCGGCGCCTTGCGATGAGCCGGCCGGATGTCGCCTTCACGGTCGCGGGCGAGGAGCGCGCGTCCGTCACCTGGGGAGCGGCATTGCCGGGCGCGGCCGGGCAGTTGGCGCGGCTCGGCGATGTGCTGGGCACGGATTTCCGCACCAATGCGGTCGCCGTCCAGGGCGGGCGCGAAGGGCTCGGCATCGCGGGCTATGCGGCGCTGCCGACGTACACCAAAGGCAACGCCCTCTCGCAATACCTCTTCGTCAACGGCCGTCCGGTGCGCGACCGGCTCCTGCTCGGCGCGGTGCGGGCGGCTTACGCCGACTATCTGCCGCGCGACCGCCATCCGGTGGTGGCGCTGTTCATCACGGTGGCGACGCGCGAGGTCGACGTGAACGTGCACCCGGCCAAGGCCGAGGTGCGCTTCCGTGATGCCGGTCTGGTGCGCGCCACGGTGGTGCGCGCGCTGCAGGAGGCGCTCGCGCGCGATACGCAGCGCACTGCGAGCACCAGCGCGGACGCGACCATCGCGGCGTTTCGTCCGAATGCTCCGCCGCGCGCCGGCTGGAACTGGCGCGCCTCGCCGGCGCGGCCGCTGACCGCGGGCGCGACCGCGCTCGCCGGCTTCGAGGAGGCGGCGCAGGCCGCGTTCGAGGTCGGCGCCCCGGCCGCCGATACGCGCGCGGTCATGGAGCCGACGACCGATTTTGTCGACCGCCCGCTCGGCGCGGCGCGCGCGCAGCTGCATGAGACCTACATCGTGGCGCAGACGCGCGATGGCATCGTCATCGTCGACCAGCATGCCGCGCACGAGCGCATCGTCTACGAGCGCATGAAGGCGGCGCTGGAGAGAAGCGGCGTCGCCCGGCAGATCCTGCTGATCCCGGAGATCGTCGAGCTCGACGAGGCCGATGTCGAGCGGCTGTCCGCGCGCGCGGCCGAGCTGGCCAAGTTCGGGCTCGTGGTCGAGGCGTTCGGCCCCGGCGCCGTCGCGGTCTCGGAGACGCCCTCGATGCTCGGCGAAGTCGACGCGCAGGCCCTGGTGCGCGACCTTGCCGAGCACCTCGCCGAATGGGACGAGGCGCTGCCGCTCGAACGGCGGCTGATGCATGTCGCTGCCACGATGGCGTGCCATGGCTCGGTGCGCGCCGGCCGGCGGCTCAAGCCGGATGAGATGAATACGCTGCTGCGCGAAATGGAAGCGACGCCGAATTCCGGACAGTGCAACCACGGCCGCCCGACTTACGTCGCGCTGCAGCTCAGCGATATCGAGCGGCTATTTGGACGCAAGTAGCTGTGTCGTCATCCCGGCCAAGCGATGCGAAGCATCGCGCGAGCCGGGATCCATAAACGCGAGCTGGGCGATTCGGACCTGAAAGTGGTTATGGATTCCGGCCCTCGCTTCGCTCAGCCGGAATGACAAGGATCACGAACTCCGTGTCATCGTAGGTCCGGCGCTCGAGCTCTTCGTAGCCGTCTGGCGGCTTAAATCCCGCGTCGGCGGCTTCCTCAACCACGATCAGCGCATCATCGATCAGCCAGCCACCCTCGCGTGCCGAGATGAGCGCTTTCTCGGCCAGGCCCTTGCGGTAGGGAGGGTCGAGAAAGGCGAGCGAGAACGGCTCGACCGGATGCGCGGCCCCGAGCCTGGTGGCATCGCGGCGAAAGATGCGCGTCGCGGCCGCAACACCGAGCGCCTCGACATTCTGCCGCAACAGCGCACGCGCCTCGGCGCCATCATCGACGAACAGCACGAAGGCGGCGCCACGCGACAGCGCCTCGAGCCCAAGCGCGCCGGTGCCGGCGAAGAGATCGAGCACGCGCGCGCCGGTGACCGGATCGCCATAGGCATGCGCCAGAATATTGAACAGCGCCTCGCGCAAGCGGTCCGCGGTCGGGCGGATCGCTTGCGACTTCGGCGCCGCGAGCGCGCGCCCGCGCAATCGTCCGCCCACGATGCGCATCTAGCGGCCGCGCCTCGTATGTTTCCCCCGGCGGCCCGCAGAGGTGCCGGGCGAAGCCCGGCGGCTGGGGGGCTCGTCGCGTGGATCGAAGGTATCGCGCCGGCCTTCGCCGCGCAGCGGCCGGCCGGGAAGCTTCTTCTCCGGCCGGTCGAATGCGCGCGGCCGCTTCGGCGTGTCGGTATCGCGCGCGCCCTTCCTGTCACGCGCGGCGCGTGGAGCAGCCGCGCCGGGCTTTGCTGCCGGCTTCTCCGGCTCGACTTTTCGGTCCACGATCGGCCCGGCGAAATTCGCGCCCGCCGCCTTGGCGAGCTTCTCGCCGAGCTGGTCGCGCAGCACGCGGGTCGGGATCTCGCTCACCGCGCCTTCGGCAAGCTCGCCCAGCTGGAACGGACCGAACGACACCCGGATGAGCCGCGCCACCTGCAGCCCGAGATGGCGCAGCACGTTGCGCACCTCGCGGTTCTTGCCTTCACGAATTGCAAACGTGATCCAGACATTCGTGCCCTGCTCGCGATCGAGCGTCGCTTCGACCGGCCCGTAATTGATCCCATCGACCGTCACGCCGCCGCGCAGCGCGTCGAGATCGGGCTGCGTGACCTTGCCGTGGGCGCGCACGCGGTAGCGCCTGAGCCACGCGGTCGCGGGCAATTCGAGCGCGCGCGCGAGCCCGCCGTCATTGGTCAGCAGCAGCAGTCCCTCGGTATTCATGTCGAGCCGGCCGATGCTGATCAGCCGCGGCAGCTCCTTCGGCAGCGCACCGAAAATGGTCGGGCGTCCCTGCGGATCGGAGGTCGTCGTCACCAGCCCGCGCGGCTTGTGATAGAGGAATAGTCGCGTGCGCTCGGCCCCGGGAAGGGGCTTGCCGTCGACTGCGATCTTGTCGGCGCGCGAAACATTCAGGGCCGGCGAGGTGATCTTCGCGCCGTTGACCGATACCCGTCCGGCCGCGATCCAGGCCTCGGCCTCGCGCCGCGACGCGAGCCCCGCGCGCGCAATGACCTTGGCGATCCGCTCGCCTTCGTGTTGATTCTGCGCCATAGGGTCTAGGTTCTTACTCGATCAGGTCAAACCAGACTCTATGATTTTTTTCGTTTGTGCGTGATCTTATCCGAAAACCGGTACCCATCCCGGACCAAGTCGGGGACAGGCCTTTTCGGGATCACGCACTGTGCCACAGCCTTTCATGGATGACGCGCTTGCCGAGGCGCGCGGCGCGGCAGCCGCCGGGGAGGTGCCGGTTGGCGCCGTGGTGGTGCGCGAGGGCGTCGTCATCGCGCGCGCCGGGAACCGGACTCTGCGCGACCGCGATCCGACCGCACATGCCGAACTGCTCGCGATCCGCGCGGCTGCGGCTGCGCTCGGCAGCGAGCGGCTCGTCGACTGCGATCTCTACGTGACGCTCGAGCCGTGCACCATGTGCGCGGCTGCGATTTCGTTTGCGCGCATCCGGCGGCTCTATTACGGCGCCGCCGACCCGAAGGGCGGGGCGGTCGAGAATGGCGTGCGCTTCTTCTCCGCGCCGACCTGCCATCATCGGCCCGAGCTCTATGGGGCCTTAAGCGAGAGCGAGGCCGCCGCGCTGCTGCGCGATTTCTTCAAAGCAAGGCGCTAAGCCTGTCTCTGATTTCGGTTTTGATCGAGTCGGCCGCGCGCAGGATCGCGCTCGCCTGAAAGAAGTCGAGCATGCGGAAGATGCCGATATTCGGCCGCAGCACCAGGTCGGGCGCGCCTTCCTTGAGCTTGTGCGACACGATCGTATGGCTCATCACCGAGATTGTCGAGAACAGCGCCTCCCACGGGTCGGGCACGCTCGCCCGCTCGCCGACCCCGCCCGAGACGTCGACCGCGACAATCACGTCGGCCTTGCCGCGCAGGCAGCCAAACGGCAGCGGATCGACCGCGCCGCCATCGACCAGCACGCGTCCCTCGTACTCGACCGGCTGTACCAGGCCGGGCACCGCCATCGAGGCGGAGACGGCGGGCTTGAGCGGCCCCGCGGTAAACAGCACGGATTCGCGCGCATGCAGATCGGTGGTGACGGCGAGGAACGGGATCTGCAGCGCCGCGAAGTCCGCAGGCAGCATTTCGCCCAGGAACGCGTCGTAGAATTTCGCCGCATCGACGACGAGCGGATTGCCGAAGCCGGCGCCGAGAATTTGCGACCACGCGACCGCGCGCGCCGCCATCACGCGGCGCAGCACCTCGCCGCGATCATGCGCGAGCTTGATCAGGTGCCGCCGCATGGTCCGGCCACTGAGGCCGGCCGCATAGCCGGCGCCGATCACCGCGCCGATCGAGGCGCCCGCGATCATCGTGGGCTTCACGCCCATGTCCTCGAGCGCCTCGACGATTGCGATATGCGCGAGCCCGCGTGCGCCGCCGGCGCCGAGCGCGAGCGCAAAGCTCTTCACGTGCTGTTGCTCACTTGCGTCCTGCTCGGTTGGCCCTCTTATTCAGCCCCCGCCTGGCGTGCGAACTCCCACGCAGTGGTGGCAAGCGGGCGCACCATCTGGGCGCGCGCCGGCGCGTTCTCGTTGGTGGCGGTGCCGTCACGCACGCGCCCGACGATGCCCTGCAGGATCGCGGCGAGACGGAAGAAATTGTAGGCCGAGTAGACCGGAAGATACGGCCGCGGATCGAGGCCGGTCCGCGCGACATACGCGTCGACATAGTCCGAATATGACGGAATGCCGAGCGCCTTCAGGTCGAGCCCGACCAGCGATCCGGTGCCGGCCGCACTGTCGGAATGCGGCATGTGCCACTGCATGCAGTGATAGGTGAAGTCAGCGAGCGGATCGCCGAGCGTCGAGAGTTCCCAGTCGAGCACGGCGAGCACGCGCGGCTCGCTCGCGTGCAGGATCATGTTGTCGAGCCGGTAGTCGCCATGCACCAGCCGCACCGGGCCAGGCGGCGGCAGGTGCTGCGGCAGCCACGCCATCAGGCGTTCCATCTCGTCGATCTTCTCGGTCTCAGAGGCGCGATACTGCTTCGACCAGCGATCGACCTGGCGCGCCACATAGTTTTCGCCGCGGCCGTAGTCGGACAGACCGATGGCGGAGGGTTCATAGGAGTGCAGCCGCGCCAGCGTCGCATTCATCGCGTCGAACACCGCGGTGCGTTCGGCCGGATTGGAGTCCGGCATGTGCGGGACCCAGATCACCCGGCCTTCGGCATAGCTCATCACGTAGAACGCCGTACCGGTGATGCTCTCGTCGGCGCAGTAGATCACCGGCTGCGCCACCGGAAAGCCCTGGGCGTGAAGCGCGCTGATCACCCTGAACTCACGGTCGACGGCATGGGCGGAGGGCAGCAGCTTCCCCGGCGGCTTGCGCCGCAGCACGTACTTGCGCGCCGGCGTCTCCAACAGATAGGTCGGGTTCGACTGACCGCCCTTGAATTGTTTCACGCTCAGCGGGCCCGTGAAGCCCTTGGCGTTCGCCGTGAGATATGCCTCAAGCCGCGCGACATCGAAGCGCAGCGGCACCGCCACGTCTTTGGTGCCCGTATAGGCCGCCTGGCGGTCGATGGTTGTTGTCATTCTTGTTCCTCCCGCGCAAAACCTAGCCGGCTCGGGCGGGATGGCAAGGGCATGGCCGAGCAGGGATCAGGCGCGGGATTTTTCACGCGCGACGGCCAGATAGCCGATGTCGCGGCGGCAGAAACCCTCCGGCCAGTCGATCTTGTCGACCGCCGCATAGGCGCGCCCCTGCGCCTGTGCGACCGACTTGGCGGTTGCGGCGACGCCGAGCACGCGCCCGCCATGGGCCGTGATTCGGCCTGCATCGGCCTTGGTGCCGGCATGGAAGATCTCCACGCCCTCGAGCGCGGCTGCCGCGTCGAGCCCGGCAATCACCGAGCCCTTGCCATAGGGTCCCGGATAGCCGCTCGTCGCCATCACGACGACGAGCGCGGCGTCGTCGCTCCAGCGCAGATCGAAGGTCCTGAGCTGCCCGTCGCGCGCCGCGATCAGCGCCGGCACCAGGTCCGAGCGCAGCCGCAGCATCAGGGTCTGGCATTCGGGGTCGCCGAAGCGGACATTGTATTCGATCAGCTTCGGGCCTTGCGCCGTGATCATCAGCCCGGCGAACAGGACCCCCTTGAACGGCGAGCCCATCTGTTTCATCGCGCGCACCGTCGGCAGCACGATCTCGTCCATGGTGCGACGCGTGACCTCGGCGCTCATCACCGGCGCCGGCGAATAGGCACCCATGCCGCCGGTATTCGGTCCCTTGTCGCCATCGTGGGCGCGCTTGTGGTCCTGCGCGGAGGCGAGCGGAATCGCGATCTCGCCGTCGCATAGCGCGAAGAAGGAAGCTTCCTCGCCGACGAGAAACTCTTCGATCACGACTTCGGCGCCCGCTTCGCCGAGTCCGCCGGAAAACATCATGTCGATCGCGGCCTCCGCGTCGGCGAAGCTCTCCGCGATGATCACGCCCTTGCCGGCCGCGAGCCCGTCCGCCTTGATGACGATCGGGATTTCTTGCTGGCGCGCATAGGCCTTGGCGGGCGCGGCGGATGTGAAGCGTTGATACGCCCCGGTCGGGATGTTGTGCGCCTTGCAAAGATCCTTGGTGAAGCCTTTCGAGCCTTCGAGCTGTGCCGCCGCCTTGACGGGGCCGAAAGTGCGAAAGTCGGCGGCTTCAAGGTCGTCCACGATCCCGGCCACCAGCGGCGCCTCCGGCCCGACCACGACGAAATCGACCTTGTTGGCCCGGCAGAACGCGATCACGGCCGCATGATCGGCAATATCGAGCGGCACGCATTCGGCCTCGCGCGCGATCCCGGCGTTGCCGGGCGCGCACCAGAGTTTCGTCGTCAATGGCGAGGCGGCGATCTTCCAGGCGAGCGCATGCTCGCGCCCGCCCGAGCCGAGGAGGAGGATGTTCATCGTGAGGGCGGTTTAGCACGCAGGGGCAGGGGGACAAGCCGCCGAAACCCTCAATCCTCAGGCAATTCGGATCGCCGCGTGGGTGCCGGGCGGCAGCGCCTTCGGATGGACCTGCACGACGCCCTCGCGCAGCCGCACCCGATAGGTCGCGAGCTTCTCGGTAAAGGGCGGCGGCGCGCAGCCGTCCGCGAGGCGGTACTCGTAGCCGTGCCACGGGCAGGTGACGCAGCCATTGATGATACGGCCTTCACCGATCGGCCCGTTCTGGTGCGCGCAGACATTCGTGAGGGCGCCGATCTGATTGCCGTCACGAAACACCGCGATGCGCTCGCCATTTGCCGCTGCCACGATCCGCGCGGCTTGGTCGGGAATCGAGTCCGGCGGGCCGACCACGAGCCATTCGCCGCGCTGGGGCGCGCGCTCGCGTTCGCGCCAGGCTGCCGCGATGTGCAGGCCGGTCACCAGCGCAAACGCGGCGCCGAGCAGGATCGGGACGATCGCACGCCGGTCCTCCTGCATCACGCCGAGCGCGACGTGCATCACCAGCACCCCATAGGCGACGTAGAGCGCCATGTGCAGCGCCTTCCAGATCCGTGGCGTCAGAAAGGCGAGCCAGAAGTCATGGCTGGTCGCCGCCAGCAGGAACATGACGCTCAATCCGAACAGGCCAAGCGCCTTCATCGGAAAGCCGATGAATTGCAGATATTTCGGATTGTTGGTCATCTCGCTGACGAGGTCGCCGACTGCGCCGACCGCCGCAAACCAGTCGACCACCGAATAGGCGTGCGCGAGCGCGACGAAGAACGTCAGCACGCCGAAATGGCGGCGATTGTAGAGCAGCGGCAGAAAACGCCGGTCGAGCCGCGCCAGCGGCCCGATGCACAGGATGATCGTCAGCATCGTGAACGCGCAGGTGCCGAGCGCGTTGATGCGCAGGTTGATCCAGGCCGGCGGGTCGGCGGGCGGATGCCGCAGCGCGCCGACCGCCATGTAGCTGCCGACGAACAGGATGACGCCGGCGACCAGGATCAAGTCGTAGATGATCTTGCGCCGGTTCCATTGCACGGCCCGGAAGCCGACGCTCATTTGGCCGGCTCCGCTTGCGCCGGCGGCTCCGGTGGCGGGCGCAGCACCAGTGCCATGGTGAAGCCGAGCGCCACGACGACGGCAAGGGCCGGCCACAGCATGCGATGAAAGGCGCGGTGTCCGCGGGTCATACGGGCCTTGTCTCGTTTCTTGCTTCG